>Ga0315274_10002289_pt1 | contig 29013 bp, 30 predicted proteins | sample YL17G02_20_MG_FD_203700 | JGI IMG/M metagenome (GOLD analysis project Ga0315274, IMG submission 203700) | Sediment microbial communities from Yellowstone Lake, YNP, Wyoming, USA - YL17G02_20 | ecosystem: Environmental > Aquatic > Freshwater > Lake > Sediment | place: USA: Wyoming | collected...
TTGTTACTGCATACCCACTGAAGAAAGGAGTTGTGCGGTGAAAGTTTATTATGACAAAGAGGCTGATGCTGCATACATCGAGTTGTCTACCGAAAAGGCTGTTGGCGTGGTGGAAGCAACGGAAGGGGTAAACCTCGACGTAACTGCAGAGAATAGGATCGTAGGCATCGAGCTGCTAGATGCCTCAAAGAGAATCCCCCTCAGTTCCTTGCTGACCTACGAGCTCGATAAGGATTTGTTAGATTTGCAGAAGGCATCGTAAAGCAGGAGGATCTAGGGTTTCCATTCCCCTGAGAGACGGTATGAATTCGTCAACACATTTGTGATCCAAATCCTCCTGCCTCGACTGCTTACTTTACCCCATTCACCACCTTCGTTTCATCCCAGCGCTCACTTCTTCCGTCTCACTCATCACGGATTGCGATTCACGGTTCACTATTCCCTATCCGCGATTCATCCCCGCCCTTACTTCTCACCCTCCACGGTTTGCGACTTACGATTCACTATTCACCACCCAGGGATCTTCCCCGCCCTCAATACGCGCCCTTGCCAAACAGCACAACGGGGATTGTCGCGAAGAGGGTTTCGAGGTCAAACATCACACGAGCAGATGAGTACGGCACAACCGTTAACATGGGGATCGAAGTGTACCCCAAGATCTCAGTTCCCCCGGTAAGGTGAGTTGGCGCATCATTTCACAACTCTGACCGACACCACTCTCTTATGGAGGCTGTACCCTGCACCCTTTGCATCATCATAGAACATTTTTACCGTCTCAAGCGAAAACTCATCGAGATCTTTTCCGATTAGGTGAATCTTCTTCAAGAGATCATTAGTCATTGTGATGACGTGGCAGCCAATTTGATCCGCTTGCACGAGATTGAAGATCTCACGCGGGCTCGCCCAGATGAGTTGTATGTGATTCTCGACCCCGTTATGGGCATATAAGAGTTCAAGCGCCTCTTTCATTATGGGCACAGGATCTCTTCCAGAATCAGCTATGCGGCCGGCAAACACCGATACATAACCACCAGGGCCGTCCGCAAGCGCCGGGATTGCGTCTCTGACTTGCCTTGTTGTCATCATAGCTGTGACATTGACTTTGACACCTGCCGTTGATAGCCTCGCGACCAAAGGGATGCTTGATTCCCCTTTTGTGTTTGTGGTCGGAATCTTGACGCAGACGTTCTCTCCCCACGACGAGATCTGTTTCGCCTGGGACTCCATTTGATCGAAATCATCTGAGAAGACTTCAAACGAAATGGGTTTATCCCGAATAAGAAGGAGAATATCTCGCGCGAAGCCTTCGTAGTCCGTGACTCCAGCTTTTCTCATCAAAGTGGGATTTGTCGTAAATCCGGCCACGAGGGGATTCATATACATCTCGAGCATTCCTGCCCTGTCCGCGCCGTCGGCAAATATTTTAACTCGAAATTTTGTCGTGGTCATGATATCCTCCTCACAAGTGTAGTAGTGTGCTACTTGGTTGATTCCCACTTCGTTGGATTTACCTGAAGCTTCGGGTGTGAGACGAGCAAATGCCAAACAACCGCCTGAAAGGCTTCTGTAAGCGGCGTGATATGGTCCGCATTGACGGTTGGAATAACGACAACAGCGTCTCCTACTTTCTTGGTATATCCCCCATCTTTCCCGACTATACCGACCACCTTTGCAGCGAGCTCTTTTGCATATTGCACGACCTTGACCAGATTCATGCTAATGTTCTTCTCTTCGCTTCCACCTCCTACGGAAAACACAAACACGCAATCCTTTGAATTGAAGCGCGACACTCTGAGCCAGTTGAGAGTCGAGACATCCCATCCCTCATCGTTCACCCTGGCCGTTAATTCAGTAACGTTGTCAGACGGGGCATATGCTTCAATATTGCACAACTTGCGGAAATCGCACGTTGCGTGAGAAGCATGTCCAGCTCCGCCGCCCGAGCCGATGAAGAAGACTCGACCATTATCCTGCCGCACCTTCTCGAGCACGTCAACCATTTTCTCTATTTCATCCATGTTCATCGCCTGGATGACTTTGACACTCTCTTCCAAGAACAGCTTCGAAAAGCTCATGAGTCAGTCCTTCACATTGACGCCATATTTAGTACGTGGGAATTGCTCAACTATTTCTCCGAGGTACTTCCTTGCTTCTCTCGTTGCCGTATATCCGTTTTCCTTATAGAAAGTCCTATCCACGAATCTGTGCAACTCTTGGATTGTTCCAAGTTCTTTGACTGGGTATGTACCCAACCCAAACGATCGATTATTCCTCTGAACGGTAAGCAGAACGGAGTTATCGAAACCCTTTGCAAACATATCTACGGCCTTTGTTCCTAACTTCCGGGCGAAATCTGAATCCAGTTTCGAAGGTGCACCCGAACGATAGAGATACGAGGGATTGACGGCATTAAGGTTCCTCGTATCAAACCGCTTTTTGAGATCTTGCTTCAACCTGTCAGCTAGAATGGAAGCAGCTCCCTTGAATCTCGGATGGCCAAATTGGTCCTTCTCACTCTCATCGGCAGATACAAACCCACCATTCTTCCATCGAGCCCCTTCTGCAATGACGACGATAACGTTCTTATTCTGTTCATACGTCAGTGCCACCCGTTCCTTGAAGAGCTCGTAGTCAAGTGGAAATTCAGGTATGATGATGAAATCGGGATTGCCCATGCACGAAGCCAAGGCGAGCCAGCCTGTGTGCATACCCATGGATTCAACGAGAATGATACGCTCGTGTGAATACGCTGTGCTTCTCAGACCATATTGCAGACTGACAAACTTTGAGATTTTCTCTGCAGCGGTCGGGTAACCCAAGGTGAAGTAGTTTACGACATCATTTAGAGAGACTCTCTTGTTTGAGAAAGCTAGGATTCCGACATCATTATCGATGGTTTTCGAGATCAAGACCTGAGGGAAGTCTCTGAGCATGAGTGAAACTGACAAGGTGTCCTCTCCGCCAATGACAATCAGTCCGCGCAAGCGCAATCTCTTGAGATTGTCAAGGACCCTTTGTCGCGCACCCGGCACTGTTGCTAGATTCACCCTCGATGATTTCAAGACGGTTCCGCCAATATCAGAGTTAACACGAAGTCGTGATAGAGGAATATATCGATTCTCTATCACCCCCTCCCAGCCCTTCAAGAATCCAATCAATTCGATTCCATGCCGCGCCGCAGCCTTCTGAGCTGCAGAGATGGCTGCGTTTAGCGGTGGGACATCACCACCACCTGTCAATATTCCGATTCTAGGCTTTGCCATGACGCTCTGTGGAGTATGGCGTCAGCGGAACCGCGTTCGTCACCCGCTGGCGCGATTTGTTAGAGCTCATCCCAAAAACAATCTGCGTCATGCTGAACTGGGTTCAGCATCTACACAAAGCGTGAAACAGCTCATGCGTACACCGTGGTCTAGACCCCGAAATGAATTCGGGGTGACGCAGAGTTAGAACAGCCCGTCGCTCAGGTCCTTCATCTCTGGGTTTACTGACTTTATGAGATTGATCTTCCAGTCTCTATGCCAGTTCTTGATCTGTTTTTCCCTCTTGATCGCCAGGTAGATCGACGGATGTTCTTCATAGTACATCAGATATTTCAGTCGGTACCTACTGGCAAATACCGATCCTACTCCGTTCTTGTACTGCCACATCCTTGCTGCTATGTCGCTTGTGACACCGGTGTATAACACTGCTCTGCCGTAGTTCGTCATTATGTAGGTGTATCCCTTTTTCATCCGTCGTGCCGAACTTGGTTAGGCATCTAGACCCCGAACAAAAGCATTTCGGGGTGACACTGCGATTTTCGTCCGGATCTCTAGAATCCAGCCGTACTCAACACGTGAAGCCCATCGAGCGAAGACTAACTTCACATCTCCTCTTGCTCGATTCATAAATCGCCTCCACAACTTCATTTGCTTTCAGGCCATCGTACCCATTCCCCAGAGGCTCGCGCTTTTCTTGAATTGCCAGCTTGAATTCCTTCCATTCTTCTTCCCAGCTTGAGTCTTGCGGTGGAAACGTAAGCGTTTCTATGTGAGGTCTTCCACCCTCTTTCTTTCTCCTTCCGATTTCAAGGGTTTCAGCTCCATAGCTGCCGCCAAGCCCTTCAACTCGAACATAGCCGTCGACCCCGAAGACTTCAAACGAGAAGATATTTTTCCAATTGAACCAACTCACGTGGAACGATGCGGTAACATCTTTCTCGGTGTTGAGGACTGCAAATGCACTGTCTTCGACCTCCGTGTCCCAGACTTTTGTTTCGACCTTGCCATACACTGCACTAACGTCCCCACCGAACCAGCGGATTAGATCGACAAGGTGAACGCCCTGGTCCAATAACTCGCCGCCTCCACAGAGGTCTTTTGAGGCGCGCCATTCGTGCTCTATGCCAGGACGACCACCGTGACCGTACCGCGAGCGAATATTCACAACGCGGCCAATTGTACCTGCTTCGACCACGTCCTTTGCCTTCCGTACCGCTGGATGGAAGCGATGGTTGAATCCTGTCTTGAGCGCGAGGTACGACGTCGATTGCTGGCAAGCGCGAACAATTTCCTTAGCTTCAGACGTGTTCCGTCCAAGCGGTTTTTCTGCAAGAACATGTTTTCCATGTCTCAACGCGTCAACACACAAGTCAGGTGCAAATTTGTTCACAACAGCGATGATAATCGCCTCGCAGTCCTCATCGCCCAGCAGCATTGACGCGTTCGGATAAGCCCTGCAATGGAAATCAGCTGCAAATTCTTCAGCAGCTTTCCCATTGGTGTCGCAACAACCGAGAATCTTGTCTTTGTCAGTCAGGGAAGCCGCTCGCTTTCTCCCGATGAGACCGCAACCAATGACCGCGACGTTCATGTCTTTTTGAAGAATACTTTGTCGTCTATTCTGCGAAGAGTGGCAAAATCCTTATCAGTTCGCAAACGTTCCTGGAACTGTCTATCCTGCCACGGATCCCAGGGTGCTGAGATGAACTTACCTGTAATACCGTCCGATTCCTCTGACAGGAGGAAAACCGTTAGTTCTGCTGCTGTCTGAGCCGGCACTCCGCCGGCCTCGATCTGTTTTTTTGTGGTCTCGAGGAAAGACTTGCCAGCCTTTTCAGGACCAGACTGCAAAGTCTCCTCGTGTAGTCTCGTAACAACAAATCCAGGTGCGACACAGTTGACATCAAAATTGTCATCCAAGAGCTCAAGCGCAAGGTTTTCGGTAAATCTGACGATAGCAATTTTGCTAGTGGCGTAAGCGGAATAGTTTGGAAACGGAGAGGCAGCACCTCCACCCGAATAGTTTACAATCTTTTTCTTCTTCTGAGCAGACATGATCGGAGCAAACGCGTTGCAGACATATACCGTACCGAGGAAATTGATATGAATCGCTCTTGTGAACTCCTCTACATCAACTTGAGTACTCTTGCCTATCGGACCGTAGATGCCAGCACAGTTGACTAGACCATGGACCTCCCCACACTGTGACGAGACCCACTGGGCAAACCGCTTGACAGCTCCTGAGTCACTAACATCCAATGCATACGACAGATGATCCTTCCTGCTGATGTCTTTCAAGTCTGCCAAAGTTCTCGACAAGTCTTGAACGTTTCTCGCAGCTATAATCGTTCTGGCCCCTTGTCGAACGCACTCTTTCGCGACGGCGCTACCAATTCCGAGACTCCCCCCCGTGATGACGATCGTCCTAGAGTCCAAGAGTTTCATTGTCTTCTGCCAATCGAGTAGTACTGAAAGCCGAAATGCTGCATCTTTTTCCGATCTAGACAGTTCTTTGCATCGAAGAAAATCGCTCTTTTCATCACGGCGGGGACATTTCCCCAATTGTACTCTTTGAAATCGTTCCACTCTGTCAGCAAAAGGAGCATCTCCGAGTTTTTGGCCACCTGTTCGATTGCGGATGCAATAGTGAACTTTGGATCTCGAGGCAATTCCGAAAAGTCTGCCTTCGGATCATATACTGCAACAATCGCGCCCTTATCGACCATGAGCTCGACAATTTCCAAGGGCAAGCTGCGTCTAAGAGTGCTTGTTCCAGGTTTGTAAGTCACGCCCAGAACTCCAATCGACAGGCCTGCAAGATTTCCCAGTATGCTCTCAATCTTGCCAAAAATTGCATACTTCCTCTCACTGTTAAGGTGGTGTATGACTCCAAATAGTCTTGCGTAGCCTCCAGTGTCAGCGTTGACACCATCAAGCACTTTCAAATCCCTGCCCAGGGTCCCTCCGGAGAAACCTATCCCCGGTGACAGGTATGCTCTGGAACCTATTCTGGGATCTGATTTCATTCCCCGTACGACATCATCCACGTGCGCGCCAGTAACTTCGCACACGTCAGCTAGGTTATTCGCAAAAACAATGCTGCTTGCTAAATACGAATTTATTGCGTGCTTGACTAGTTCTGAGCTCTCGAAACTCATCGACAACACTTGTGCGCCAATCTGAGAAAAAAGCTCGCGACATCTGTCTTCCGTATGCTTATCTGCCAAACCTAGAATAATTCGACCGGGATGAAGGTAACAGTCTATTGCTTCGCCCAGACGGAGATTCTCTGGCGAGTAAACCACGTCTAAGGAACGATCTGCCCCCCTGAGGGTCTGCCGGAGACGTGCACAGAAGCCGACCGGCACTTGTGAACTGACAATCAGGATCGCACCATGTTTCATTACCCCCTTAACGTCATCGACAGCCTTTTGCACAATCGTTGTGTCGGTGGAATCATCGTCTCTCACTGGAGTGTCGTAGGCTAGAAACACAAAGTCACATGCTGAAAGAGAGGTGATATCGTTCGAGAACTCCAACAACCCGATTTCAATTGCCGACTTCAGAGATTCGGAGAGGTGTGGCTCGTAAATCGGTGGTTTCCCATCTTGTAGATTCTTGATGCGGGCAGCGTCATAATCAAAAGCGCGTACGCTGTTTCCAAGTTTCGTCCAGGATGCGCACAACACACATCCCAGGTGCCACATACCTATTACACCGATTTGAAATGGCACACCGTATCTCCTACGTATTCACTGCGTTGTTGTATGATTCCGGAGTGTCAAATGCTCTGACGTCAAAGTTTTCACACACGCCGTAGAGAGGGATCTTTTCCACCAATATCTTCGGGAATATGTGTTGACCAAAATCCGAAAACCCCAAGGGAATGAATTCGAAAATCCGCGGGCTCAGGTAGTACATTCCAGCGTTTACCCAATGACTTTCAGTTTCGCCAGGCTTTGGCTTCTCAATGAACCGTGTGATTCTATGGTACTCATCGAATTCTGCCACTCCGCTAGACTGAACGTCCTCTCTGTGGTGAAAAGCAACGACTCCGATCGAGTTCACGCTGTTAAACTTCTTTGTCAAGACATTCAGATCGTAGTTCGAATAGTTATCTGCGTAGATAACAAAAAACGGCTCACGGGACAGATTCTCTTGGAAGCTTCTCAATGCTCCTGAAGTTCCGAGAAGCTCAGGCTCGTATGAATAAGAGATAGAGACGCCAAAGCGGCTTCCATCACCAAAACACTCCACAATCTTTTCGGCGTGGTGATGCGTATTGACATATAACTCGGTGACCTTGTGTTTGCGGCAAAGTTCGATATTGTGCTGAAGTATCGGCTTGCCGTGAACTCGGAGAAGCGGTTTTGGTATCTCTCGTGTCAAATCGCCGAGGCGTGTTCCTTTTCCGGCCGCAAGAATGACCGCTTTCATTATGAAAGAAAGTAAGAAATGAAAAAGAGAAAATGAAAAATAAGTAAATAACAGAAGTAATTGCTCAGCGTGTTCTTGCCGACGCAAAAAAAGAAAGGTACCATTGTCATTCCCGAACGCTTCTATCGGGAATCTAGAACAGAGCAAATAACTGGATTCCCGCTAAAAACGTGCGGGAATGACAGTCTCCGTTGCTTCTTATGCAAGAGACGCTGAAGTAGTTACGAACAAAAACGAGAAATCCTGTAGCAATCACCTCGCCAATGGACTTCACGCTCACACCCTCCCCTTTCTCATCTCTTCTCGAATGAAATCAATTGATGAGCGGAGGCCTTCCTCAAGTCCAGTTTTTGGCGACCATCCGATGTTCTTTGCTTCTGAAATGTCCGCCAAATTCACGATCGCCTCTCCCGGCAAGTCTGGTTTGAAGATAGGCTTGATCGTTGAGTTTAGCAGCCTGGCAATGACTTCATAAATCTCATTGATCGAATAATTGACACCCGAACCGAGGTTGAACACTTTTCCTGTCGTCCGATCGTCACAGATGCACATCAAGTGAAATTCATTAACGTCGTCGACGTGAATGAAATCCCGGCGCTTTTCTCCCGATCCGTAGATCATCGGCTGCTCACCCTTCAACAGCTTGATGATAAACGCACTGAAAACAGGTGGGATCGCTCTCCTGTAATCCTGTCTTAAGCCGTAGACACAGAAGTACCGAAGCGCGGTTGTTTGCAGCCGATGGTGCCTGGCATACGCTTCTGCGAAGAGCATCGACGACATCTTACTGACCGCGTAGAAACTTTGGGGCTTGACCTCTGACTCAGGTGTCGGTAGCTTTTGAGAGCCTTCGTAGAGGGCAGAGGATTCTGCGTAAACAAGCTTTCTGATATTTGCTCGGCGGGCAGCCTCGAATACGTTTACCGTGCCTACGACATTGATGTCCGCCGTTTCGACCGGATCAGCTTGACAATCGCTTATGCAGTTCTTTGCAGCCAGGTGGAACACGTAGTCCACGTCTTTGAAAATAGGGTAGATCTCTTTCGAACGAATATCAAGCTTGTGGAATTCAACTCCCTCGGGGATCTGTTCTTTGACACCGTAAGAGAGATTATCTACACCGATGACCCGATAGCGATCTTCGCGGAGGAGGCGATCCGCAAGATTCGAACCGATGAAACCGGCAACGCCAGTAATGAGGATTGTTTCATTCATTGACGACAGTACAACCAAGTAGGCAGTAAGAAGTCCCGTTGTACGGTCCCGCTTTCCAGGATCCCGCCACTGTGCGGGATCCCAAAGGGCGGGAGATGCCGAAAAGCGGCATAAGTAGAAATTAGTAAGTGATGTTACGCAAAACCGGAAATTGTCGAGTTCGCACCGAAAAAAACACACACCCCCCGCCCGACCGAACGGGAGAAAACTTACTATCGGTCGTTCGGGCGGGTCTGCTCCCCTCCCCGCCAGACCGACGGGTCTGTCGGGCTGGTCTCAACCCGCAACCCGACGCTCGAGAGGGGACGTGTAAAGCGTGGATCATAACGCCCCGCAAAACCTGAGAGCAATCAGTCCCCTCTATAGCAAGGGTGTCGTGCGCTGGGGAGAGGGGATGTAGGGGTGTGTGCTTTTCAATGAGAGTTTGTCCGATTTTAGCTCCTACGTAAGGGTGTCTGCGTAACATCACTTAGTAACAGAACTTCTCGGGTTGATTTATCATACTGTTGAGCATTTTACCTACTTCGTCGTATTTCTCCTGCAAATACGTTCGCTTCTCTTTCGGCAAATAACCGTGATCAAATGAAAAGTCGACCCAAACTTCTGTCTCTCCAACTTCGCCAGCAGAGTCCATCCCGCAAAGCGGGACTCACAAAAGATTTTGGGTATTTTCGTTTGTACCACGCCTCTGCAATGTTTGCGGAAACCGAACGTGACGAGCGTCGCATTTGGTCTACCAAAGAGTATTTCTCCGCTTTCGGAAACGTCTTTGTTATCTCAAATATCTCTAAAGCCAACTGGTATGAAAGTTGAAATACCTTCAAATCTCGAAACCCTCTGTAATGTTTATTTGGATTCTGATCCATTTAGCAATTCCCTGTTTCTGTTTCTTGCTACTTACTACCTACTACTTACTGCCTTCTGCCTACTGCTTACTCATCACTCGCTCAGAAATTAACCAGAACCTTACTTCCTTCCCAATCAAAACGGAAATCCGTGAAACGCAGCCCTTCCTCCTCCATCGCAGATCGGAGCTGCTTCCGTTTGCCGTTCTCACAGCACAAGAGAAGGAATCCACCGCCACCGGCGCCCATGATCTTCCCGCCAATCGCACCATTTCGGAGAGCTTTCTCGTACCACGCGTCAATCGAGTGGTTCGACATCTTATCTGATACCTTCTTCTTCTCCATCCAGTGCTGATGCATCAGTTCGCCGAACTTTGTGACATCGCCTCGCTCTAACGCGTTCTTGATGTCTCTCCCAATTTCTTTAATGTTGTGCATCGAACGAGTTGCGTCGATTTCGTCGACGAGCACCTTCTTGCTTTGTTCCGATAGGATCACGTTCGCATCTCTTTCGATGTGTGTATAAAACATCAGAAGGCGATGTTCCAATTCACGCACGGTTTCATGGTCGATTGTCAGCGGCGTCACCCTTACTTTGCCCAAGCGATCGATCTCCAACTGGATGATACCCCCGAAGGCCGCGGCGTATTGATCCTGTTTGCCGATAGGTTTCCCGATCAGATCAATCTCCACCTTGCAGGCTTCCTCTGCCAATTCTTGCGTCGAGATATCACGTCGAATCAGAGTGTTCAAGCCTTTGAGGAGACCCACGGTGTATGAGCTTGACGAACCCATGCCGGTGCCGGCAGAGAGGTCTGCCATCGAACTGATTTCCAATGGCTGCTTGATCTTCAGGTACTGTAAGCTCTCTCTGACAATTTCGTGTCGAATGCTGTGAATGGCATCTAGTTCAACAATCTCAACTTTCGAATAGTTGAGTTTGATCTTGTCAACAATTGCAGGGGTGTTTATGCTGATGAACATATATTTATTGACTGCAGCGGTCACTAGAAATGCGTCGAATTGTTTGTAGTACGAGGGAAGATCAGTTCCCCCACCGCCCAGAGGGATTCGGAATGGAGTGCGCGATATGATCACAGCAGTTCTACGAGAGTTTCGGGATTTGTGAGTTGAAATTTCCGACCACATTGGCATTGAGACTCATGTCCAGTGAATTTCAGTTTCCTGCCGCATGTGCAAACCCAGCCACGAATTCTAGCAGGGTTGCCGTACACCAGCCTGTGGGGGGGAACATCCTTTGTCACAACGGATCCGGCACCGATCATCGCGTATTCTCCTATGATACGATCTGCAACGATCGTTGCATTTGCGCCAACGCTCGCCCCCTTTTTGAAGAGAATGGTTGCAAGATCTTTGGGGAACATCGATCGTGGCTCTATTTCATTCGTCAGCACAACACTTGGACCTAGGAACACGCCGTCTTCGATCGTCACTCCTTTCCAGACTGCCACGCCGTTCTTGATGACGACGTCGTTTCCGATTGTGACACCTGATTCTATGTAACATCCTTCACCTATATTGCACCGCTCTCCTATCGTCGAGCCGCTCATCACGTGGGTGTTCGCCCAGATGCGAGTATCTGCGCCAACCGTGTCGCTTTCTACAATTGCCTTTTCGTGTCGGTAGTACTTGTTTTCAGCGCGCATCGCTGATTGTTCTCCAAATTGATGTGATTCGTTCCATGAGCTCACTGCCGAGAAAGTTGACTTCCCTCCCACGAACACAACGAACAAAGAAATCAAGCATCGCATCCAATGGACCATGCGAGGGAAAGCTGAAGCTCTCCGATCTATTCTCCAAGACATAATATTTTGTAAGCTGGTTTTCAGCCTTCAATCCATCATATTCTATCAAGACGCTCTCGTCATAAAGAACCATTCCACGCCTTCGACCAGCAAACGTCCAACTCAAGACTAACTCGACAGGTACACCTTTGGCTAACAGCTTAACTCTCGCGGAGTCGCAGACAGTCGCTGCATAAAGGTATAGCTTTTCTGAGGATTGGTATTCGACGTCGCCAAATAAGTACAGTAAGATAGCGGCGTCGTGAAAAAAGAGGTCTTCAATAACGTCAGTTCCATTAACGAACATAGTTTGTCTCAGCCTCTGGATCCCTGCACCTGCTCGTCGCATTTCATCTCCAATCCGAAACATTTGGATGAACCGCAGGTTTCTGAGTTCACCTTCATCGATGGTTTGCTTGATTCTTTGAATCGGCTGTTGGAACAGGTACAATGCATCGAGCATATACACCAAATTCCCAGAAGCTGCAATATTCCCTAGCTCCTTCACCTGAGTGAGCTCGTACGCGGGGGGCTTTTCGACCAAGACATGCTTGCCAGCGAGCAGAATTCTTTTTGAAATATCGTAGTGAGTAGGGGGCGGAGTGGCTAAACAAACCCCTTCGACAGAAGAGTCCGACAACACTTCTTCAAGCGAATGCGCAAAAGTGGTTTTCTTGCATTCAGCGAATTGCTCGCGTACTTCTGGTTGTTTGTCAAAGACAACGACGCTTGAAACCGAACTCAAGCGCTCGAGCGTGTTCACAATGTTCTTTCCCCACCACCCAGCACCTATGACGCCAATCTTCATCTTAACTCCCCCCTCTACCAAAAACAACAACCTTGACTGTCTTCAGAAGAATAACCATGTCGAGCCAAAAAGAGCAGTTCTCAATATAGTAGAGGTCCATCACAACCATCTCCTTGAAGCTGACCTCCGACCTCCCGGATACCTGCCACAGTCCTGTCATCCCCGGTAATACAGAGTACCGTCTCTTGTGCCAGGCTTCCATCTTGTCGTACTCGTACGGCGCAGACGGCCTGGGACCCACAAGGCTCATGTCACCCTTGAGAACATTCAAAAGTTGCGCGAATTCATCAATACTATGTTTTCGAAGGAACTTCCCAATTGGCATGATCCGTGGATCATTATCAAGTTTTCTTCCATCTTTCTTTTTCCCGGAGATGAATGCTTCGACTAGTTGCCGGTGGGAATCATCCGGGGAATTGTGATCCATCGAGCGCAGTTTATAGAACTTGAACGGACGTCCATCTTTGCCGATGGCGATCGGCGCATAGATAATCGGCCCCCGTGAACTCAGCTTGATAAGGATTCCCACCAACGCCAAAAATGGAGATGCCGGAATCAATATTGCAGCAGCTGCGATCACGTCAATCATTCTTTTTGCGACTGTCTGGTAGATTCTCCGATGCCCAGGGAGTAGCCTAACAAATCTGAGTTCATCAAATTCCCACTGGTCCATCTTTCGTTCAAGGATATCAAAATGATCGGAGATCACATTGATAGGACACCGGACATTCTTGCATCTCTCGATTAAGTTGAGCAGATCCTGATGGTCAATGTGATTGATTGTAACAAATACTTCATCGACCTCTAAGGCCGATACCAAGTGTGGTAACTCATCCGTGGTTCCCAAGACTCTAACGTTCTCGATTTTCTGATCGAACAACTCTTTCTTATCGTCAACGAATCCAACCAGATTGTATCCGAGGCTAGCGTTTCTCCGCAGCTGCTTCGCCACTCCGCTTCCCACATGCCCAGCCCCCACGGCTATCACATTCTTCATATCAAAAGACGATCGATATAACGCTTTCAGCACATAACGGACAACGAAAAAACGATTGAAGAGAATCAAGCAGTACGATATCAACAGATAGGAACCAACAAGCATTCCGTAGTGCGACTGAGTATCCTGGGGCCTAAGAAAAAATTGGAGAACCAGAATCGAGAGAAAAGTAAAAACGGCACTCCTTGACAGAAGAATGAGTTGATTGAGGTTGCTGAAAACGACCCGCTTCTTGTAGAGATTGTGATACCGAAATGAGAGGATCGTGAGGAATGTCGCAAGCGAAAAAATCGCACACCACTGCACAACGACAAGAACTGAGCCAGACACGCCCGACAACTTGAACGAACAGAACGCACCAGTTGCGCACGAAACCAGGTCGAACACCAGACAGACCAGCTTGCGCTTTCCGTGTTTTCGGATGAATGTTCTGATCATCGCGTGTAGAATTGCTTTATGGCGTCCACGACAGACCGCGTTTGCTCCTCAGTCATTTCAGCGTACAACGGAAGAGAAAGGATTTCTTGGCAGCATTTTTCTGCAACGGGAAAATCGCCGCGTTTGTAATTGCGGTACTTATAGGCTTTCTGGAGATGCAACGGTTCGGGATAATGCAGTCCTGTATCTATTCCTCTTTCCTTGAGATACCTAATGAGTTCGTCGCGTCGCTGCACTCTCACTTCAAACAAATGATACACGTGCTTCGCATAAGGCATTTCACGCGGTACCCTGACCTGTTCAATCCCTGCCAACAATTCTCGATAGCGCGCGACAACTGCTCTTCTTGCCTCCGTCCACACTTTCAGGTGTTTCATTTTCACTCCGAGCACAGCGCCCTGCAGTTCTTCCATTCGATAGTTATGGCCTTCGATGTCGTGAACGTATTTCACGACTGCGCCGTGCTGACGGTAGCGCAACATTGCCTCATAAAGTCTTTCATCATTGGTAATCACCGCCCCGGCCTCACCGTAGGCTCCAAGGTTCTTACCGGGATAGAAGCTAAACGTGCCAACATTTCCAAATGTGCCTACTGGCTTACCCCTGTATTCGGCAAGGTGTGCCTGTGAACAATCTTCTATGAGGATGAGATTGTGTTTTTCTGCAATTGCGAAGATCGGGTTCATGTCAGCCGGCTGCCCATAGAGATGCACAACCACAATTGCTTTCGTCCTGGCAGTGATCTTGTCTTCGATTCCTCGGGGATCGATGTTGAAAGATTCTTCTTCGTGATCCACGAACACGGGCTTAGCACCTACCATAGTAATTGTTTCTGCAGTTGCGATGTAAGTATTTACTGGGACTATCACTTCATCCATTTCTTCTCTTAACTTACCGGCTTCAACTTGCGACGATATACCAATCCCCAATGTCCAGTAAGCAAGATGAAGGGCATCTGTGCCCGAACTCAAACCGAGACAGTATCTTGCTTGATGGATCTTGGCAAAATCATCTTCAAAAGACTTGACTTTCTTTCCACAGATGTAAGAAGTATTATTGAGCACCTCATCAAATTCTATTTGAATCTCCGACTTGATTGCGTGATACTGACTCTTCAGGTCAACAAAAGGAACTCGCATTTTGTGCTCTAAGAATTGAAAAACAAATGAAGGTGTCCTTCGGCTACGCGATCCCAAGAATAGTTATGTTCAACATATTCTCGAGATTTCGAGCCAGCATTTTGGATCAATCTACTATCTATGAGTAGTTTCTTGATCTCATCTTTGAGTGAATCTGTGTCACCTTTCTTGAATAGAAAGCCGTTCTGCTCTACAATAATCCTGTTTTCTGGGATATCACTTGCAAGAACACATTTTCCAGAACCCATTACTCTCAGAATAACAGGGGAGAGACCTTCAACATCTGACGGTTGGACATAGAAGTAGCAATGTTGTATCAATTCGTCTACTGCACTGCCATACAGAAATCCAGTAAATACTATTCTATGGTCTTTTGTAGATTTGAGCTTCTTGACCCAGTCATGATTGAACAGATCATCGCCAACCAAAACAAGCTTCATGTTGGTGTCAATTCTCTCAAACGCTTCAATTAGGTAGTGAACTCCTTTCTCTATCGAAAAACGGCCTATAAACAGTATGTATTTGTTTTGTTCTAGGTCATATTTCGACAATGCTGTCTTGGTACTAGTTTTTGTAATATTGGCACCGTACGGCAAGTAATCGAGCTCAATATTGTACTTGTTCTTATAATACTCCTGAACAATACGATTATCAACGATTACCCTATTTGAGACACGGAGAGCAAAAAGACTAGCAGCTTTCAGATAGAGTTTCGCATACCAACTCCATCGTGTTCTCTTCCAGTCGATACCATCTATACTGACAAAACACTTCTTCCTGAATAGTCGAAGCAATGGAATGAAGAGACTATTTCCTGCATTATGAATATGAACAACATCACCTGTGTCGAAAAACACAATATGCAGAGTACATAGAAAAGAATGGAAAAGCGTGTCAAACCCCATTTTCCTCAGAGTCGGCAGGTATATTAAGTGCAAGTTCCTGTAGCGAGAAGGGTAACGTTTGTTTTCTCCAAAACGCTTTCGGCAATAGACTGTGACCTCATGCCCTCTAGAAGAAAGCCGAGTGTATAATTCCTCAGCAAACGTTTCAGCACCACCACATCCTTCAACAGGTGGTAAGGCTCTGATGCCAAATGCAACTATTCTGAGCTTCTTAGTCTCTTCGTTTCTATTCATCATTCAAGTAGTCTTTGTAGTAATCTCTCAAGTACTCTGTTAAAGCGATTCGCCAGTCTCGCATGATATTCAAGCCGCGCAGATTCAGTTTTCTATTAATCAGTCTTTCGCAGGGCGGCCTCTCAGCAAAATACTCCTTCTTGTAGTAGTCTGAAGTGACTTCTGTGATTCTTATCTTTTTTTCTTTACCGATTATCTTTAGTATTTGCTTGGCAACTTCAAGTCTGCTTGTCTGTCCATCGCAAACCATATTATACAGTCCCCACAATTCCTTACGCAGAAGAAGTTTGACATTGTTGGCAAAATCATGGGTATATGTAGGTGTACCGTCTCTATCATTTACGACAAATAGTTCCTTTTCCCCCATCTCTAAAATCTGCTTCATTATTTTCTGAACGAATTTCTTGTCCTTTCGGGGACCGCCGCCCATCATCCAGCCCGCCCTGCAGATCAAATGTCTCAAGACGTTTTCTTTCACGAATAACTCGCCGGCATACTTTGAACGCGCATAATGACCCAGTGGATTGGGTTGATCCCAATCATCGTAAACTTCCTTCTTTCCGTCAAAGATACCTGCCGTGCTTATGTACAACAAGGGGATATGAAACTCATTCGCGACATGCACGGCGTTCTCGACAGCCAGTGTATTCGTCATATAAGTATCATCTGGATGCAGTTCACAGTACTCTAGGTCCGTGTAGGCGCCAATATGAAATAGATAGTCCGGCGTAAACTCTTTAACATCTTGGCGATATCTCTCGAAGTCACGGAAATCCAGATACGAGAGCCAATCTTCGTTGACGTCGATATCAGTACATTTCAGGAGGTAATCATTCCGAAACTGCTCAAAGAATGCTTCGCCTAGCATTCCGCCACAACCTGCAATGTAAATCTTTTTCATCCTATATCTGCAAACCCATGCTTGTGAAGAGACCAGTTAATCGAGCATAGTGAACATCATAGTCGACGAGTCGTGAAACATGATCTCTTGCCTTCGAACCGAATTTCTTGATGGATGTACTATCTCGGGCCAGGGCAGCGATTTTGTCTCGAAGATCGTTTGAATTTCCAGCCTCAAACGTGAGCCCCGTAACGCCATCCAGGACCAGCTCGGGGATGGCTCCGATTCTCGAACCTACTACTGGTTTGGTGAGCAGCATTGCCTCAATGATAGAAAATCCCATTACCTCATACCATTCAGAAGGGCATACACTGAACAGGCAGTGACGCATGTGTCTCAACACCTGATTCTTTTCTAGCCGCCCAAGAAACGACACATTTGTTAACCTTTGTACATCGGCGAATCGCTTGAGTTCGTTGTCCTCGGAACCACTGCCAATAATCTTCAGCCGAATCTGGGGGAGTTCCTTCATCGCTCGTAGCAAAGTATGAACTCCTTTGATTTTTTCCAGTCGGCCCACAAAAAGAATATAAGGCTGTTCACCCTCAGTTTGAGTTCGTTCAGAATAGGCCGGCTCGGGCACGTCATAGCAGTGGTATAATTTCACCAGTCTGTCTTTATAGAAGCCGTATTCTACGAATTTGTCGTACACAAACTGTGTTGGGCAGATGAAATATCTGACTGCCTCAAACACATTTGTGAACCTATGCACGTAGTTTTCCAATGAGGCCACGAAGCTTGCCTGCAGCGAGTTTTTCTTGCAACGCTGCAATGTACACTGATAGAACTTGCCCCCTTTGCACCGCTCGCAAATGCTTCCGTTACTAACAAAGGAATTTTCTGGACAGAGAATTGTGTAGTCGTGCAACGTCCAAACAATTGGAATGTTCCTACGGCGAAACACTGATATGATGCTCGGCGTGAGATAATGGTGAATGTTGTGCAGATGGGCGACGTCAACGCTCACGACATTCAGGAGTCTTTCAAGATTCCGTTTCGCTTCGAAAGAATAGATCGACTTTGATAGTACGTGGATTCCATTGCGCAGGGTTTTGTTCTCATTGAGCTCCCGGTAGTTAATCTTACTTACAAAGTGCTCTGCGTACCGTTCAGGATAGTTTCTCTCGTCTTGCATGGAGAAAGGAACCACAGTGTGCCCCTTTTGCCGATAGAGCCTACATGAGTTTTCGACGTATGTCCAGTCTCCACCACTCGGATACCATGTCCAGTTGGCAACGAGAATCCTCACTTCCCCTCCTTCAGGAAATCGCGGATTGAAAATATGCCAAGTTTCTCGTGAATAACATCCTTTCCATACTCCTCCAAATCACATAACGCCCAAAATGTCTTATCTAACAGGGTAGCTCCTTTGCCGAGCAGGTCGTTCCTGGTACGGCGCAATTCTTGACGCTGGATTCCCTTTTCTGCTGTTGTTTTGCTCCCCGAGTGAACTCTGAATTCCCCAAGTGTTCTACTGGTCACAAATACATTGTCATCTCGGGCAATTTTCACATACAAGTCATAGTCCATAACGTGCCGCTTCAAGGAATTGAGACCACCCACTCCCCCTATCGCCGAGGTCCTGAAAAAGACCGCAGGCTGAGGGGGAACCAGGAGCCCTGCCCTCAACTTTCGAACGGTAAACCTCTTCAGCTCCCTTGTAGAGATGCAACCACCACGCTCATCAATAAAATTCCAACCCCCGAAAAGGATATCTAATTGTGGCTTACTCTGAAAAACCGTAGCGACATATGCAAGTGTGCCTGGCAGGTATCTGTCGTCTGAATTCTGCCACGCAAAAATATCTCCTGTCGCTCGACTCAACCCCTTTTGAATCGCATCCGCTTGTCCCCCGTCCTTTTCAGAAACCCAGTAGGTCAGCTGGTTCTCATGTTTCCGTATGACATCAACGGAATCATCGGTTGACCCACCATCGATGACCATGAATTCCAAGTTAGGATAGTCCTGTTCTATGACGCTTCTAATTGTTTCCTCAAGAAACTTTCCTTGGTTGTAGGAAGGAGTGACAATTGATATTCTCGGAAGTGGCTGTATCATCGAACAGTCATCCCTCGGCAAAAACTCGACTCGTCGAAGCAAGAGCTTTCTCGTATACTTTTATGTATTGCTCAGTTGCCACATTCCAAGTACTCACGCGGAACTTTGTCTTGCCAGTGAACGGCGCCTCATAGAATCGTCTCAACTGAGACACGAGCTCTTTCTCGTCCTCGAGTTCACCAAATTCAGCATAGCCATCATAAATTGACTTGGCCCAAGGAAGGTTTGGCAAGAATACCGGACAATTTGAGGCAAGCGCCTCGAGGACTGCGATACACCCAGACTCAACTCTGCTAAGGGTCACAAAGCCCCTCGCCTCTTTCAGGAGGATTCGTTTGGAATCCTCATCAACAAATCCTTTGTATATCACATGCTCGTCATCGATCAGAGATCTGAACTCGTCAAAGTATGAATTCTCACCGTATGGCTTGCCGAGAAAGACAATGGGTACTCTCGCCTTCTTCGCTATCTTTGCAAGCTGCAGGTTGTTTTTCCTTTGACTTATGGTGCCTATGGCGACCAAATAATTGGAGCGTCTTGAATCATTTGTTTCGTCACTAAAGTACTGGTCGTCAACGCCGTGCAGAACGGTGAATGATTTCTCCGGCTTCGCGTTGAACAAGTACTTACCCAGAAGTGCCTCGTGTTCGGAAGGATAAACATAGGCATCTGAGACTTCGCCGTAGAACCATCCCAAGTTCACTGCATTATTCCTGAATATCTTCTTGAAAGCATTGATGTACACTCTTCGAACAAACAGTTCCGTTCTATTCATGGACGAGAAATTATCCAAGAAAATATTCGCAACGATCTTGAGCCCCTTTTGTTTGGCGAGCTCAATGACGGCGCCTGGCTTATAGAAGACATGTAGTATGTCACCAAACTGCGAGGCATCCCACCACCGCAGCGGCTCAGCATCTACGCCATAGGTGGGCAGAAACTTCAGAAGATGTTCGACAAGGTTCTGAACACCACCATGAGCCCACGCGAAAGAATGATCAACATGAAATAGAACTTTCATTTATGCTTTACACCAGGTCCTCGGCAACTTTGGAACATTAGTCCCTCGCTCCCTCTACATCCTCTCCCCGTTCATACGCCTCTTCTGTTTCACAGATTCGGTCAAAGTATAGCGCTTCTTGCACGCAAGATCTCAATTAGATTATGTTTTAATGATTCTCTTCAACGTGGCAAAGTACTCATGCTTGCTTAGCGCGGGGAAGAACTTCATAACAACATAGCTCAAATCACCTCTTAGCAAGAACCGTATTTTGTCCATTTGACTTTGAAGACATTCACTTCGGTAGAGCGACAATATTTTGATACGCAAATATTTCTGTTTCCAGAGGCGAATCACCTAAAGGAAGCAACCCATTGGGAAGCAGCCTATAAAGCTTATAGTTATGTAGCAAGTTACGAACGTCCCGAAAAAATACTCGGCTAACTATGTTCATCTCGTTGAATTCAAGGTGAATGCAGCCAATTTTTCCATTTTCTAGCAGTGTTGATGCCCCCTGCAATACGGCAAGTTCATGACCTTCGGTATCGACTTTTAGAAAATCTATAAAATCAATCCCCTCCCTCTTGGAGATTTCATCTATAGTGTCAACGACGATTTCGGTACTGACAACTCCTACTTTATGAATATCTGATATGACCGCTTCATGTAATGAGGCATGGTCGGAGCCATCAAAATCAGCTCTATCGTAGAGGATCGCCTTGCCGTAGGTTGCTCCCGCCGCAACATTGTGGCATTTCACATTTTTGGAAAGGACCTTTTCCTTCAGTCGTAGAAAGTTCCTAGGGTGTGGTTCAAATGAATGCACACAAGCATTCGGAAAAGAGTTAATTAATTCAGAACTGTAGCTACCAATATTAGCCCCCACATCGAACAAAATGGGTTCATCCGATTTGATATATTGGGCTAATATTTTCCTGATGAAATGACGCTCCCCACTCACCTTGTCATTCTCGTAGTTTAGAATGCCAAGACCACTTAAACTAAGTCGGAACAGTTCGGTGTTGAATCTCTTGAAGATTGGGCGCGCAAATATCAGTCTATATAGTTTGCGTACTATTTTAAGCATGTGATGTGAGGTGTACCCCATTGGCTGGACAGTTTTAGGTGAAAGTTAATGTGTCACGATAGCGTTCTAATCTTCTATTGTCAATGTGTCGTTCTTTCCTCAATCCCGCTTCCTAACCGAAACCCGTGCTTGAACTCGTATGGCTATCAATTATTCTTTGGCCACAGTCCCCTGAGCCAGCCTCCGATCCTTGCGTGAAGAGGTATCCGAAAGTGATGTTTGAAATGAATATGAGTCGTACCATGCGTCGTGAACAATCAAGGACAAATTTGGAATAGTCTTAACGAGAGTCACTGATTAAGGGTCACAATTTACGAGCACAAGCTTCACACAACGGCTGCGGGATGCGAACATCAGCACTAGCATGGACAGACGAGGCCGGGCACTGGGTAATGTTTTCATCGAACGAGTGTGAGAAGCTCAAAGTATGAAGGTCTGTATCTCCACAATTACCGCAGGGGTTCAGCGTCTACAACATAGGCGGGCAGAAACTTCAGAAGACGTTCGCCAAGGTTCATGGGCTCACGCAAAAGAATGATTGACATAAAACAAGAACTTCATGGAAATATTGCGGCTGCCACGATAGTCATCTACTCCTATGCCTTCCGTGCGACACACACAAACATATGATAAAAGCAATTCGGCAATAGTCTGAGCAATAATCGACCTACAGGATTGAAATGGGGCCGTCCATTCGAAAAGTCCCATTGGCCAACCAGCGCACCCAGATCGTTGTACAAACCGTCCGGTTTGAACGTGGGGAAACTTTCAATAATTTGAAAACCTGCGGCTTGGAGGTATCGCTCGAACAGGCCCGATGGGAACTCATACTGAAAGAAATGATAACCGTCGTTATCTCGAATAGCAGTCACGTGCGGGCCACGCTGGGCAACTTTGCTCACGTGCCAAATTCCAACGAAGGGCTTGCGTCGGATCGAATAGCAGAGTGACCTTGATACTTGTACTACTCTCTTTAGCAGGAAAAGGGAACGTCGAAATGGAGTAAGTAGCGGAACCGTAACAATCAGAATTCCATTCTTTTTCAGTATTCTATTTGTATCAGCCAATGCCATAGCAGGCCCTTCAATTGAATGCTCCACGGTTCCCAATGAGAGGACTAGATCAAATTCTCCATTCTTGAAATCTGTCTTCCGCGCATCGCCGCAAACGACCCTGACATCATGATCAAAAGACTTTATCAGGTCAACTGTTTGCTGACTCCAGTCCAATCCCGTGATATCGTATCCTCTCCGATGATAATGGAAGACCCACCTACCTAATCCGCAACCCGATTCGAGTATCCTCATGTTTCTTGCAATATACTTCTCAAACGTGGGATAGATATCATACTGGGGGCAATTAGCAATCTCAGTTTCAAGATTTTCTAATCGCCACTGCTTCTCGAATTCTGTTTTGGCATGGTTAGCAATCTCGTTCAAAGCGGTGCCCCATTTTGGACTTTGGAGTAGATGTCACGCCAGTTCGCGACTATTGTTGTCGGATCGAATAATGACCTAGCTCGCTCCTTTGCCCTCTTCCCCAAAGCAAGTCTGTCCTCTTCATTCTCAAGCAGCCAGATTGCTGCATCTGCAATTGCTCTTGGATTGTTAATGTCGACCAAGAGGCCGGCAGTGCCATAGCCGAGCTGCCAAGGCACTCCCCCAGAGCGAGTACCGCCTATGATTGGCACCCCTAATATCATTGCTTCGGCAATCACCATACTGCAAGCTTCTGTCCTTGAAGTATGAAGGAGAATCGAAGTGTTGGCAAACTGCTCTCTGAAGATAGAATTCGCAACTTTCCCATGCAAGACAACACCATGGTTACACTCATTCCTCTTGCACCACAACTCACAGTCCTCTCCTTCGGCCATCCCATTCCCGAACAAATGCATCTCGGCATTGGGATAGCCCGAATGAATCAGCCGGAAAGCCAGCAAAGCAGCCTTGGGATTCTTGAGTTCATTCCAGTCAAGCACGGACGTGATTTTCGGTGCAGTTGCCGAACGGTGGTTCATCTCCGTTTGCGATAGGCTCATTAGCTCAGAAGACACCGGATTAGGGATCATCGTGAAATTGCAGGTCCTTCTTCGCGCGACGAATTCAAGAACGTGTGGCGAAACGACGCTCATGTATTTTGCTTTCCTTATAACATATTCTGAAAGCAAGTACAATGGATAGTGACCTATTCCCAAATGAGCCAGAATATCTCGCGGATGGTCATGCGCTGTGACGATGGTCGGTCTTGTCGACGAGAGTGCCGCCAACGCGTACTCTGTGGTCCAATGAGCATGAATCACGTCTGGCTTGGAGTCTTCTAACGCTTGAGAAAGCAACTCTCTCTCGTTTCGAAACAGATCACGAAGCGATTGACTTTTCCTCTTGGGCAACGAATAAAGCGAGCACTGCTTCCCCTTACGAACTACTCTTTCATTCACCAAGTGCGTGTCCAGTGTTATCACGATCGATTCACCGCCTTGCAGGAGCGTCTCTTCAACAAGCTCAACCAGCCCGTATCCCCCCATTCCAGGCGATTTCTCGCAGTCATGCTGTGTCATCGAGTCTATGAAAGGCTTCAATCGCGCATTCACGAAAGGGCCTAGATACGCGACTCTCATTCATGAATCCTTGACAAGGCGAAGGTGATATTCCGATTTGACAAAAGAATACACTACAAAAATCGGCCCCCACAGTAGAACTTCTTCTGTCGTCACCCCAAAGGCAGTGAAATAGAGCAAGAGAACAAATACAAGTCCATACTTTACTCCAAAGGAGTAGACCTTCAGCCAATCTGATCGGGGATATGCATGAATCTTCGCCGCATCCCGAAACACCTTGAAATGAACACCGAAGAAGAGGAGAAACACGAACATACCATTCTCCCACAGAATATTCCCGGCCGATGATAGCGCAGTGACGAAAAGATCCCTCCCCTCAAACTCGCCAACACCGGCAATCGAAATAAGTTGAGCCAGTCTCGATGTGCGAGTACCCATCTCATCGGTAGTATTCAAACTGCCATATGAACTTGGCCCGTAACCTAACACCAGATTGGTTGGGTTCTGCAGAAGCTCGAAGAACTGCGTCCACACTCGTATGGGTCCAAGTTTCACGACCGACTCGATATCCGGAATCGCACGGAACACACCATAGTCTTTCACTGCGTCAGTGAATAGAAATGAAGAAATGCCGAACAGGACGGTAAGGACAATCAGACTCGCGACGAGAGCCCTTCCACCCTGTGAAAACACCTTTCTGAAACCGATAACAATAACCATTGCAAAAGCAACAATCCCCTTCAAGTACGAAGAACCCAGTTGTGCGATAGCAACGGCAACCGATACCCAGACTGTCTTATCGATCTTGCCGATTGTGCTCTTGCCAACAAAAAAGAGAATCGTAACAAAGGCAATGGTACTTGTTGGCGTTGTACTCATCAGCAGCCCTGGAGTCATGTCTATGTCACCATCGGCGAATGTGAAGAACTGATAGATTTGAACAACAGCATTCAGACTGACGAACAGGAGCAACGCACGGAGAAACATCGTAATCTCTCGATGCTCGAACTTCACATTTAGGACGGAGAACAAAAATAAGAGAGATATCGCAAACAGCGAAATGGACGATAAACCGTTCTTGAAACTAATATCATTTACCACCATTGACAGGGTTGAGAGGAATGTGATTGACGCGATAGCCATCACCAACCATTTTTCTTTTAGCACCTGTTTGCGAAAGAAACCCCTGGTCAATGTCGAGACAAACAATACTAGTGTTAGCAAGCGTGTACCTTGCCGATCTATGAGATCGATTCCCGATAGAGGGACCAATGAAAGGGGAGCACTGAAAACTCTGTTTGTTTGAACAAACCCCTGCTGAAGAGCATTTGAGAGCACAATTGCGAACAAGAAAATGCCGAAGATGCCGTACTTCGGCTTCGCGATGCAAAGAACGAGAACCACCACAAAAATGATCCCAATTGCCATCTCGTTAACGACCGAGGGTCAGTATTCTTGCAAACTTGTTTTTGATACGTTTGGTTAGACTTATGTAGAAATGGTGCGCAAAATGGTATCTATCATACCAATCATTTCTGACAGTGAAAAGCGGAGGACTATCAAACTTGAATTCATTATTGACGGGTCTGTTGAGGTGATCAGCGAATGAAGGATCTGAATGAGTTCCGACAAAACCAATATTGGAAACCAAGTTCTTCCGAGGCGTTATGCATAGGCCATTGTTCGACCATATAGCAAATGTCCACTGATAGTCCCAAGTGGATATGTTCTTCTTTTCTTGACAGGCTGCAAAGAACTTTGTCCAGTACTCGCTTTCCTTAGGGTTATCCATCAAATCGGACGTCCACCCTCCCGCATAAAATGCAGGCCAGGTTTTCATATTGTAATCGTAGAATCTCCACGCTCTCCTCCACGTTGCCCATCCCCACACATGATTATATCTGCTGAAAAAGTAACTATTCTCGTTACGCCTTCTTTCTTCGTTGAAGTTGCTGCCGTTGATATGCATTATTCGCGTATCATCCCTATACTGCTGGAGCATTTCCTGGCAGAAGGGGAAAAATGATTGCGATGGTAGACAATCGTCCTCTAGTATTATAGCTTCTTCTTCTCGTTGAAACACCCAATCGAAGCCAGAAGATAGTCGTTTCCCACACCCTAGGTTTACATCCGAAAAGTTCCTGAAGACTTCACAGTCCCAATCTACTCCTTCCAAGACTGCACGAGCAGCTTCACATTTTGATACATCATTTCCATTACCAGGGCGCGGACCATCTGCTATAACGTAAAGCTTCTTTGGTCGAGCCTTCCTGATTGCTTCGAATACTCTGGCGGAGGTATCTGGCCGGTTGAAGATCACAAACACGACCGGGCTTATCAATGTTGAGTTCCTAGCCATCGTTCATTTCAGGCAATCGAAATACATGGAAGTGGTTTTTCTTGCTTCCAAATCCAGAAGCGGGTCAAACTCCCGCCTCCTGATCTCACGAAAACCCGCTTGCTCCAATGCCATTCTTAGATTCTCTTCGTCAAAGGAATTCTTGTGTTCACCGTTCATATAGAACATATGGTTGATTATGTCAAGGCGGGCCCTAAGATCATTGGGATAGTCATACGTGATCGCCTCCCGAAACTGATCATCAGGTAATGAGTACCCCCGCAGCCACAAGCTAACACCCGGTACCGCAAGTGAGAATCTGCTGCCATCCTGCAAGACTCGTCTGCATTCTTGAAGCAAAAAGATCAACTCATCGCGGGAAAAATGTTCAAGTGTATGTTCTGAGTAAATGAGACTGAAACAATCGTCCGGAAATGGTAGCCCAAGTCTCAGATCGTAGGGATAGTCAGTCTGCCGATGCAAATCAAGAGTAACGAATCCCTGCTTTCGCCCGAATCCGCTCCCAATCTCCAGTCTTGCGCCCTTGAGGCGCTTGCGATCTTTTTGCACCTTCAGCTCAGTAAGAACTGATTTGGCGAGCGCTTTGGCCTCGAACATCACCATGCCAAGTATTACAATCATTCTCTTAAGATATTTCGCCATCTCTCATCCCTAGCAGCTTCCAAGGCGCGATAATCGATTTGGTCAACATAAATGCGACCTTTCTGGTTTGTGGCAATAAGAAGTACACAAAGTACCCGGCTGCAGCATAGGCAACAACGGTGGAAATGGCAGCTCCAATTCCACCATATATCGGAATCAAAACGAGATTTGCGACCACGTTTATGATGCCACCGGTGACTGTGGCAAAAAGTGAGAACTTCTGATATCCTTCAATCATCGTCCATATTGAAGCCGCAACTCCGATGAATACAAAGACCCCCGCCCAAATGTGAATTGCCAAGATTGGGCCGGCATCTGAATATGATGAGCCATACGCCCATCGCACAAGCCAGCTAGACGCAGCGGTCATGATGATGGCGATCCCGATTCCGATGCTTGACATCAAGCTGCAGATTTTTCCAAACCTCAAAAAGAACTGTCCCTCATTCCTCTTCTTCTGTTCGACCATGATTGGGAAAACTGAGGACGAAATTGCAACTGGTATGAAATACCAGATCTCAGAGAATTTTATGGCAGCCGAGTAGATTCCTAACGGTTTGTTACCAAGCATACTCCCTAACATTAGCTGGTCTATTTTCACATAGATAAACGTTGCAAATCCCGCAATAATCAATGGCCAGGATTCCATTAGTAGTACCTTGGCCACAGAATAGTCACTCTTCCAAGACACTATTCGATTCCCCTTGCGCCGATAGAAAAAAACGAGACCTAATGCCGCTAAGGATACTTCGAGGAGAGATGCAATCGCAAATGCTATGAGCGGCCCACGGAGAATTATCACGAGAACCTTTGCCACACCAGCGATAATGAAGGCTGAGTTTCTCGCGAAGACCGTGAACTTGGACTCAATTCGAGATTGGAACCAGAAGTCGATAACGTCCCAAGCGGCAAAGAAAAGGCTGAACGCAACGATACTCGTCATGACTATGGTTGTATAGTCGCCCGGTCTTACTGCATATATAGAGACAACGGTGATTAAGAAAGCCCCGATGGCTCCCAGAATCTTCATGGAAAAGGCAGTTCCAAGAATGACATCTTTCTTTGAGGGGTCTTTCGAGACTTCTCTGACAACGATCCCATCCAGTCCCAAGCTAGCCAAAGCGGAGAATACCCCAGCAAATGCTAACGAGTAGCTCAGTGTGCCGAATTGCTCCGGCCCCAAATAGCGAATGGTCCACACACTGACAAGTATGCCCAACCCCATACGGACTATTTTGTCGGAGGTCTGCCAACCGATGTTTCGAAGAACCTTTTGAAGGCTTTCGCTATATGCGATCTTGTGCTTTAGGGAACTTAGCATGTTGCATGGCAAGTTGAAAATGATTTGCCGCAGTGCTCAACAGATGTTCTTTCGCATTTCCGGCCCCGGCACATTCTGTTCAACGTCTGTTTCGCGGACATCTATTTATGTCCTGGAATAGCCCGACTAGGAATCATTGCTTGTGATTTCCTTGACGCCTATGTTAACCTATCCATGAGATTGTAGGCAGGATCAAACGCGGGCATCGCATAGCGGTGGTAGAGATCCAATCATAATCGGACTCCATACGCTTCTGTTGATGAGTTCACACAGACCACGAGAAGAAATAGGCACGACAACGAAATTATTCGCGCACTCACCAGAAGATGGGGGTTTGGAACGTTGCTCTTTTGAACATTCCTTATTGTCGCCACGAATGCGATAATTTGGTTCCCATAAATTGAGCGAACAACATGAAAACTCCCCAGAAGAACGAAAGAAGAGAGAAACATGATAATGGTGTTTGTCTTGCGCTTCGGCCCTTCCTTGAGAACGGGCGGGCGAGCAGGATCCAGAACACTGACAATTGTAAGGTTCTTGATTTCCTCCAGCTTCGCGAGTTCATAGTGTTTCTTTAGTTCAGTATGGAGCGTCGAATTTATTTCCACCTCCCTGGTAAGCCACTCCTGCTCCACGAGTAGTTGCGGCGAATCCACAATGCGCCTGTTCTTTTCGCGACACTCCTTCAAAGGATTCTCAAGTTCCTCAATGTCGCGTCTGACCTCGACAACCCCGTCATCATCAGATGAACGCCGTGCCTTTCAAGCGTGCAGGCAGCTATCTGCTTGACGCCCACAAGATCTGTGCAACGGCGCTCGTAATCACCGCCACCGTGGTCACAACGCTGAACCTGCCCGACGGCTCGCCCGAACGGCATGGTCGAGCGGGTCAGGCGGGCACGTCGCGTATCGTGAGCCACGCGGTATGGTCTGAGCCAGAGGCTCATCAGCCTAAGGCTGAGATGAAAATCGTGTCGCCTGGATACAGATACGCGACGTGCCC
>Ga0315274_10002291_pt1 | contig 29005 bp, 25 predicted proteins | sample YL17G02_20_MG_FD_203700 | JGI IMG/M metagenome (GOLD analysis project Ga0315274, IMG submission 203700) | Sediment microbial communities from Yellowstone Lake, YNP, Wyoming, USA - YL17G02_20 | ecosystem: Environmental > Aquatic > Freshwater > Lake > Sediment | place: USA: Wyoming | collected...
TGTATGCGGAGCGGTTCGATCCCGTCCTTTCAGCCGGTGAAATTCCAGAGGACGCTTCCGTCCCCGATTTCATACGGACGCACTGCCGGGAAATCGCCTCGGCGGACGGCGTCGTCATCGTGCATCCCAACTGGTGGGGCCAGCCTCCAGCCATCCTGAAGGGATGGGTGGACCGGGTGATCCGTCCCGGTGTCGCGTACCGGTTTCTGGAAGGGGATTCGGGTGAAGGCGTTCCGGCCGGCCTTCTGAAAGCGAAGGCGGCGGTCGTGTTCAACACGTCCAACACGAACGCCGAACGGGAAGCGTCGGTATTCGGGGAGCCGCTCGAGACGCTCTGGAAGAACTGCCTTTTCGGGCTATGTGGAGTCCAAACTTTTCACCGGGAGACGTTCAGTGTCGTGGTGACGAGCACCTTGGAGCAGCGGAGGGTCTGGTTGGAGATCGTGCGCAAGACGATCAATACGTTTTTTCCGGAGGACGCTCGATAACATTGTATTCTTCCAAAAGAAAGAATTGCACGCAAAGAACGCATGGAAATTCATGTCCGATTCCTCGGAAATCCGAGGAATGGATCAGGTCATTCGGAAATCTGATGCCTGGAAATGTAGTCCATAAACATCGTAGATGAACGGCACAACGTTTGCTTTTTTAACTTTTTTTGAAAGTTGAGGCATTGCGTTCCATCCATTTACTCCTGGAGGTCATCATGAAAAAACAGATCTTTTTGATCGCGGTGTTCATTTGCGCCGTACAGGCGCCCGCGGAAGTGCCGTCCGCCAGACTTCGCGGACCCGATGTGCCGGGTTTCCTGCAGTCCATGGAATTCCAAACCGTTCAGATGCAGGTGTTCCCGGGCGAAGCGTCGGGCATGATTCCGGACGCGACTTCCGACCTGATGTGGAATCCGGCCTTTCTGGCGGGCCTGGCGAAGAAATCCGCGTATCTGGATTTTCATTCGATGAATCAAAGTCCCCTTTTCGCGACAAGGGGAACCGGAATCCAGACCGTCAATTTCAGGAGCGCGATGGACGAGCAGCTGGCTGCCCGCTGGACTCCCCAGACCTCGGTCCGTTCGGTGCAAACCGCTCCGCTCTACGATTTCGGAATCCTGCTTCCACTCCGGGCGGGGATTGCCGTCGGAATTTTCAATCGGACGGTGTTCGATTACGGGCCTTTCCTGCAAGCCATGGGCGGGGGAGGCGGAGCGTGGGATGAAAAGGCGGATTACAATTCTCGTTTACCCGGAGCCGGAAACCTGGTGCCGCAGAGAATGGAAGCGGACGAGAACCAGCAGACCGTGCTTGGAAACCAGCTGGAGGCGTCGGTCGGGATCCGACTTTCCAGAACCCTCGATCTCGGCCTGCGTCTGGGGCATATGGCCTTCGGCAGGCACGGAGACCTGATCAACGACCGGTGGGCGAAATATCCCCATTCCTCCTTCGGCGACCTGGAGGACGAATCCCTCAAAATCCGCGGCCATCACGTCGAAGCCGGCGCGGGCCTGATGTTCCGGCCCGATTCCACGATGCGGTTCGGATTCTATGGAGGCATGGCCCGCGGAGACGGCAGCGAAACATCCGCCTCGCTCGACACGACCCGGACCTGGTCGGAAACAGACGTGGATCCCCGGTATTTCAACAAGAGCTATTACTTCCTCAATTCCAGTCAGATTTTCAAAGAGAGTGGCAGCAGGCCCCAGTTCACCCTCACGTTCGAAAAACGGTTTTCGGATAAATGGCTGTTCCGTTCCTTTGCGCACGCCTCATGGTCCGACGTGGACGTGACGGGCGCTCTTGCGGCCTCCGACACGTCGGCAAACGACAGGACCTACGACGAATGGGATTATAATTACAACAACACGCATTTCCGGCGTCTGCAGGGCCATGGAAGCAGGAGCAGCGATCTCGCGGGCGACGGAACGGAAAAAACCCGGCTGTTCAAGGGATTCGTGTCCGCCGTTTATGAACCGAACGGCGACTGGTCCCTGTTCGGCGGCCTGCACATCCAGCGTTGCACCTTCAGTCAGGATTTCAGCGAGACATCTCACCTTCGGTCCCACAATTTCAGCGAGTACAGTCTGTACAAGCCTGAGACGAATCGGGATGCCTCGGCGCTGGAGAAGCAGTACCTCGTAAAAACCGATTTCGACCGCTGGTCCCTCTGGATTCCGGCGGGATTCCGGATCCGGGTGGTCCGCGGATTCTCCGTGCTGCTCGGAAGCGGAATCGCGTTTTCGCTGGACCATGAGAAAACCGAGGGGGAAAGGCTGTATCCATATAAGAATACCCGCAGATGGAAGGACGGATTGCTGCTGGTGGGTGACAACGAGATCGACCGGTACGAAAGGTTCAGTTCCAATCCGGCCAAAACGCTGAATCGCCAATGGGGAAGATATTTCGGGGTGGTCTATTCGCATCCCTCCGGCGCAAAGGCGTATTTGCGGTTCGGGGACGACTTCTCGCAGACGGCCAACTGGGCGTTCGGGTTCGGGATGGACTGGTGAGAAAAATATTGGAACGCGGATTGGCGCGGACCTTCGGCGCGGATTTTCGCGGATAATAATTGAATAAAATATAATTGTAGAGCCGCCCGATTTGGTGATCGCGGGCGGCTTCGTCCTTGCGTGATTCGCCGGTCCCCGGACAGATCCCATACGGATCCGGTGCGGATCCATTTTTGTCTTGATCCTTTCCCATAAATTTCTTAAGCTTCCTTGACGGGCGATCGATCCGTCCCTCACGCGAGCAACGGAGTTTTTATGATCATCGAACAGCGGGCGTACGCCCGCGCCGGACTTCTGGGGAATCCCTCGGACGGGTATTTCGGCAAGACAATCTCGATCATCGTCAGGAATTTCGGCGCCCACGCTGTGCTTTACGAATCCCCCGACCTTCGCATCGAGCCCCACGAGACCGACGGCAGCGCGTATAAAAGCATGGACCATTTCATCGAGTCGGTGGGACAGACCGGTTATTACGGCGGAACGCGGCTGGTCAAGGCCGCGATTAAAAAATTTCACGAGCATTGCGGGAAATCGGGCATTCCGCTGGCGTCCAGAAACTTTACGATCCGGTATGACACCTCCATCCCGCGGCAGGTGGGGCTTGCCGGATCGAGCGCCATCATCACGGCCACGATGCAGGCGCTGATGCGCTTCTACGACGCCGGGATTCCCCGCGAAATTCTGCCGAACCTGATCCTCGCCGTCGAAACAGAGGAGCTCGGCATCAGCGCCGGACTTCAGGACCGGGTGGCCCAGGTTTACGAGGGCTGCGTGTACATGGATTTCGACAGGTCCCTCATGGACTCGCAGGGCCACGGCCGGTACGAGCCGATGGATCCGGGCCTTCTTCCCAGACTCTATATCGCCTACAAGACGGAACTGTCCAAGGTGTCCGGCAAGGTGCACAGCACGCTGAGGTCTCGGTACGAGGCGGGCGACTCGCTGGTGATCGCGACCCTGAACCGGATCGCGGAGATCGCGGCCGAGGGTAGAGAAGCCGTCCTGACACACGACTTCCCGAGACTTTTTAAACTCATTAATGAAAATTTTGACCAGCGGACGAAGATCATGCCGATCAGCGACAGCAACATGGAGATGATCCGCACCGCGAGGCGATGCGGGGCCTCGGCCTCGTTCACCGGCTCGGGCGGCTCGATCGTCGGCACCTTCGGGGATGACGCCGTGCTCAACCGCCTGGTGAACGAGCTGAAAAAGCTCAACGCCAAGGTGATTCAACCCGTGATCGTATGAAGGAGAACGACTTTTCATGATCCGAAAAGCGGTCATCCCCGCGGCGGGGCTCGGCACCCGGTTCCTGCCCGCGACCAAGGCGCAGCCCAAGGAAATGCTGCCGATCGTGGACACGCCGACGATACAGTACGTGGTACAGGAGGCGGTGGATTCCGGGATCAGAGACATCCTCATCGTCACCGGCAAGGGCAAGCGGGCGATCGAGGACCATTTCGACCGCAACTTCGAGCTCGAAGCCCATCTCCAGTCGAGGAAAGACAACGGAATGCTGGAAGCCGCGCGGCGGCTGGCTGACATGGCGGATCTCCACTTCATCCGCCAGAAAGAGATGAACGGGCTCGGGGACGCGATCTCCTACGCGCGGAGCCATACGGGAAACGAACCGTTCGCTGTGCTGCTCGGCGACACGGTGGTGGATTCGGTGATCCCCGCCACGCAGCAGCTGCTGGACATGTACGAACAGTACCGGCGCCCCGTGATCGCGGTGGAGGAAGTGCCGCTCGACAAGGTGTCGCGGTACGGCATCGTGGGCGGAAAGCCGCTGGGCGAAAGGGTCTACGAGATCACCGAGCTGGTCGAGAAGCCCTCCCCCGAACGGGCGCCTTCGAACCTCGCCGTGGCCGGGCGGTACGTGCTGACGCCCGAGATTTTCGCTTGCATCGATAAAACTCCCAGGGGCAGGAACAACGAGATCCAGATCACGGACGCGCTCCGGCTCCTGCTCAAGACACAGCCGATGATCGCCTGCAAGGTCGACGGGAAACGGTACGACATCGGCGACAAGCTCGAATACCTGAAGGCCATCGTGGACTTCGCGCTGAAGCGGGAGGAGTTCGCCGGGCCTTTTGCCGAGTTTCTGAAGGGAAGAATGGAACGCGGACCTTCGGCGTAGAAAAAGAGATTGAACACGGATGCAACGGATACCGCGGATTTGCACGGATGATGAAGCACGATAGGGTTTTTTAACCATTCGGGTATTCGCCGTGGAATTTTTCCCAAGCGGATGGGGATTCACCGAACGAACCAGCTGTCATTCTGAGAGACCCCGCCGCAAGGCGGAGGAGCGAAGAATCTGCTGGAAGATCAACCCCGGACACTAATGGAGCGAATCGTGTCTGGCCTCGATTTTATTCCGGAGCATGATGAATGGGAAGAGCGGTTCTCGAAAGAACGGCTCAAGGAGGATAACGAGTTCCTGAAGGAACAGTTGGGCGTCGATGAACAGCAATATTTTGTTGCCTCAAGGACAACACCCGAACTCGAAAATCTTTTTCTGCGGAATATCAAGGAATTCGAAGAGGCTGACAAACTACCGAAAAGATCCGTCCGTTCATTATTGCCGGACGGATTCGAGCTACCGTCAGCCGATCGACTCACGCGGTCTGACCTTGGCAGGAAGCTCGATCAGATTCTGTCGATTTTAGAGGATCATGGCATCAGCCTTGATTTGGTCGGTAAGGTTCCGAATGCGGTCGTGTACAATTATCTCATTCAAGGCGGGCTGGATGACGAAATACCCCTGGAACTTCCAGAAGGCTTTCATTACCACATTGACGGCTGCGACGGTTATTGCCCGCAATGCTTCCAGCGGCCCTATTGTGAAACCGGGAAAGACCCGTGGCCGGAGGATGATACGGATAAAAACAGATCCGCTGATTCAGTATAAGAGGAATTCATGAGTCCGATTGAGATGATTCCCCCCATCCCCTGGATCCCCGCGTTCGCGGGGATGACAAGGTTGCATATAAGGATATCTATTTTTCTTTTGGCTGGTCTGCTGATGGCGCCCGTGAAATCTTCTTCGGCCGGGTTTCTGAAGGTGCAGGGAACGGCCATCGTGGATTCAAGCGGACAGGAAATCCTCCTGCGCGGATTCGGGCCCGGAGGATGGCTGGTTCCCGAAGGATACCAGGTCCACATTCCCGGCACGGGATCTCCCACCGATATCCGGAACAAGATCATCGATCTGATCGGCGCGGAGGCGGCGGAGCGTTTCTACGGAGACTACGTCCGGAATTACGCCGCCGAGGAAGACTTCCGGACGATCGCCTCGTGGGGCTGCAATTCCATCCGGCTTCCGTTCGACCACCAGATGTTCGAACCGGAGGGGCAGATCGGCATCCGGCCCGAAGATCCGTTCGCATTCCTGGACCGGATTCTCGGATGGTGCGGGAAATACCGCCTTTATCTGATCTTCGACATGCACTGCGCTCCGGGCGGACAAAATCACGGCAACATCAGCGATTCGGACGGCACGGCGCGCCTGTGGACTGACTCCGCGAACCGCGACCGGACCGTCGAAATCTGGCGGCGCATCGCGGAGCGGTATGCGGACGAGCCGTGGGTGGGCGGTTACGACCTGCTGAACGAACCGGTCCTGCCGTCCGGCCACACTTACGCCGAGCTCCGCACGCTTTACATCCGAATCGCGCAGGCGATCCGCGAGGCCGACCCAAACCACATCCTGTTCATCGAAGGCAACTGGTGGGCGTCGGATTTTTCGGGTCTCGCGCCGGCGTTCGACCAGAACCTCGTGTATTCGTTTCACAAGTACTGGGACGCGCCGATTTTGTCCACCATCCAGAAGTACATTTCCCTGCGCCAGACCGCGAAAAGGCCGCTCTGGCTCGGAGAAACCGGGGAAAATTCAAACGCCTGGTTCACGGCCTGCGTCCGCCTGCTTGAACAGAACAAAATCGGGTGGAACTGGTGGACGCACAAGAAGGTCGAGGCGTTGACTTGCCCCTATTCGTCGCCGATCGCGTCCGATTTCCAGGCGGTATTGAATTACTGGGGAGGAACCGGAGCCAGGCCTTCGCGATCCTCGGCGGAATCGGCGCTCATGGACATGGCCGACCGGCTTAAAATCGAACGATGCGATTTCCGGCCCGACGTGGTGGACGCGCTGCTGCGCCAGCCATCCGACCGGACGGCCGTACCGTACCGTCCGGTCACACTGCCGGGGACGATTCCCGCCGCGAAGTTCGATCTCGGTGAACCGGGAATCGCCTATTCCGACAAGGTTTTTCTGAACCAAACCGGCGATCCCGGAGGGTCGGCCTGGAATTCGGGTTACCGGTTCCGCAACGACGGCGTGGACATAGAGGAGAGCGGAAACGCAGCCGTTCCGTTCGACGTCGGATGGATTGACGCCGGTGAATGGCTGCAGTACACGGCCGATGTCCCGGTATCGGGAACCTACGAGACCACGTTCGCGGTCGCCTCGACGTCTTCGTCCGGAAGGTTCCGCCTGCTCATGGATGGCACCCCCCTGACCGGCGCGCTTGCGGTGTCCAACACCGGCGGATGGAAACAGTGGAAAACGGTGCGGCAATCCGGGCTCGAGATTCCCGCGGGCAGGCACGCGTTCCGGTTCGAGGCGGTCGCGGGGGGATTCAACCTCCTTTCCCTCGAATTCAAAATGACGAGGCCTTCCGACGTCGTTTCGTCCGAATGGATATCCGTAACGCCGGAGGTCCGCTGCCGGCAGAATTACCCCAATCCCTTCAACGGTTCGACCACGATGCCGTTTCTACTGACCGAAGCGCAAAACGTCACGGTCAAGATCTTCGATGTGCGCGGCGGATGCGTCCGAGTCCTGAAAAACGGCCGGCTTGAGTCGGGATACGGGAATCTTTTGTGGGATGGAAATGACGAATCGTCCAAACCGGTTCCTTCGGGCGTGTACCTGGCGAGGGTCCAGGCGGGAAGTGGAGACCGGACGGTCAAACTGATCCTGCAGAGGTGAAGGAGGGGAAATCGCTCACGCACGAATCCTAGCGGTGGACGACGAGGAGGACATCAGGGAACTCGTACGCTACAATCTCGAAAAAGAAGGATTCGAGGTCTTCACGGCGGAATCGGGCGAGAGGGCGCTTGAGCTCATCCGGTCCAAGCGGCCCGACCTTGTTCTGCTCGATCTTATGCTTCCCGGCATGGACGGATTCGAGGTGTGTCGGATACTGAAGCGAAACGAGGAAACGTACCAGATTCCCATTGTGATGCTGACCGCCAAGGGCGAGGAGTCCGACATCGTCTCGGGTCTCGAGTTGGGCGCCGAGGATTACATTACCAAACCGTTCAGCCCGAAAGTAATGACCGCGCGGGTCCGCGCCGCGCTCCGCAGGCGCCAGCCGGCGCCCGACACGAACGACGCGTCGGTATACGAGATCCACAACCTCGCCATTGATCCCGGGCGGTTCGAGGTCCGCGTGGACGGCCAGCCGGTCGACCTCACCCGGACCGAATTCGCGCTTCTCCAATTTCTGTCCCGGCATCCCGGCTGGGTATTCACACGCGCACGGATCATCGATTCGATCAAGGGCGCCGACTACCCGGTAACCGACCGCTCGGTCGACGTGCAGATCGTTGGACTCAGAAAGAAACTCAAATCCGCGGGAAAACTCATCGAAACCGTTCATGGTGTCGGATACCGATTCACGGAGTGACCATGCTTAAAAGTCGACGCGTTTATTGGCAGACCGTGCCCCTGCAAATTCTCCTCGTGCTGGCGCTGCTGCTGTTCGTCACGATCGACGGCAGCCGGAGATTCCACCGGTTGGCACTGGAACACCTGACCGGCGTGCTCGAGGACAACGCGCGGCTGGCTTCCGGCCTGGCTGCGGATGCGGTATTGTCCGGCGACGGGAAGAAAGTGGACGCCCTGTGCAAGGCGTTCGGACGATCGATGTCCAGACGCGTCACCGTGATCCGGTCTGACGGTACGGTATTGGGCGATTCGGAAAAGGATCCCGCCTCCATGGAAAGTCACGCAGACCGGCCCGAGGTCCGCGAAGCCCTTTCCGGACGGCCGGGAATCATGCAGCGCTACAGCATGACCCTCGACAAACGGATGATGTATGTCGCGGTTCCATTGGCATCGAGCGGCAGGGTGATCGGCGTGGCCCGCGTCTCCGAATCGCTGGACGACGTGAATGCCTTTGTGCGAACCGCGCGCTTCCGCATCGGTTTGATGCCCTGGATCGCGGGATTTTTTCTCGCGCTGATCGCGGCGGCCTATGCGTATCGGCTGAGGCAATCGGTGACGCGCCTCCGCGACGTACTTTCACGCATCGAGCAGGGGGATTATCAACACCGCATTTACGACGTCCCGCTGCCGGTTCTTGACCCCGTCGCCTACGGATTGAACCGCGCGGCCGAGGCTGTCCAAAAGCGCTTGACCGTCGTGGCGCGCGAACGGGACGACCTCGAGGCGGTGCTCGCAGACATGACGGAAGGCGTGATGGTCGTCGACGGGAATGACCGCATCCAGAAATTCAACCGCTCCGCGGAAAAGCTTTTCGGCCAGGCGTTCGAGACCGTCATTGGACGGCCCGTTTATGAGGTGATCCGGAATGGCGACTTGCTGAAATTCATCGAAAAGACGCAGGAGCATTCGGAACCGATCGAGGAAGACATCGTCCTGTATGATACGCAGGACATTTTCCTTCAGGCGCACGGCACGGCCTTGCGCGGTCCCGAAGATCAGATTTTGGGGGTCCTGCTCGTGTTCAGCGACGTGACGCGGTTGAGGCGTCTCGAGAATCTCCGCAAGGAGTTCGTGGCGAACGTGTCGCATGAGCTCAAAACCCCGGTCACTTCCATTCAAGGTTTTGTCGAGACCCTGAAGGACGGAGCGATCCAGAATCCGAAGGACGCGGAACGGTTTCTCGACATCATCCACAGGCACACGCAAAGGCTGAACGCGATGATCGACGACCTGCTCAATCTCTCGCGGATCGAACAGCAGGCGGAGAAGCGCGATATCGTCCTCGATCGGAATTCCGTCAGGAACGTTCTGGAGGAGGCGGTCTCGGTCTGCCAGGCGAAGGCGGACGCCAAGAAAGTTGCGCTCCAGGTTGATTGCGGAAAGGATCTTTTAGCGATGATGCGTCCCGATCTCCTGGTGCAGGCGGTTTCCAATCTGATCGACAACGCGGTCAAATACAGCGGAGCGGGGAGGCAGGTGACGGTCCGCGCGGCGCGGAGGGAAGACGGCGTCCGCATCGAGGTCGAGGACCATGGAGCCGGTATTCCGAAGGAGCACCTGCCGAGGCTTTTCGAGCGGTTCTACCGGGTCGATCCCTCGCGCAGCCGCGACATGGGCGGCACAGGTCTCGGGCTCGCGATCGTCAAGCACGTCGCGCAGGCCCACGGGGGGCGGGCGGCGGTGGAAAGCGAGGAGGGGAAGGGAAGCGTGTTTTCGATCGTTCTGCCCTTATAAAAGGGAAATGGAACGCGGATTGGCGCGGATGTAACGGATTTACGCGGATAAAGAAGTGCATGAGGGTATTCTCGATCGCCTGGATACGGTCGAGATTGAAATACTTTTTGATTCATCGCCGCATTGTTTGTGCATAGAAAGGGCATGACTCCATGCAATCCAACATCGTGTTGACGTTGACCGGTACGGACCGGATCGGGATCGTCGAGGAAGTCACCAAACTGCTGTTCGATCTCGGAGGCAATGTGGAAACCAGCCGCATGTCCCGTCTCGGCGGCGAGTTCGCCATCATCCTGCTCGTTTCCATCCCCGCGGATAAGCTTAACTGCCTGGAAGTCGTCGTCCGGAACCTGACCGCGCAGGGTTTCAAGCTGACGACCTGCACGACGGAAAAAACCTATGCCGAGACTCACCCGGGCTGGCGGTCACACAGGATCGAAGTACACGGGGCAGACCATGAGGGGATCATTCACGAAATCGCCCAAATCCTGTACCGGCAGGGCATCAGCATCGAATCGATGGAAACGGAAACCTCCCGGGCTCCTGAGACCGGTGTGTCCCTGTTCGCCATGAACGCGCATGTCATCGTGCCGCCGAACCTTCGAGGAAAGGCCTGGGAGGCGGCCCTGATCAGCGCCGGGAAAAGTCTCAACGTGGACATCAGGGTGACAGTCGTGAAGCAACCCGCAATGGCTTGAGGAAACCATGAACCATCACTCGAAATTTGAACACGTTCCCACCGTTCAGGACGGAAAGAACCGCATCCCATTGAATTCCGAATTTATCGCGAACGTGAAAGCCGTCTGCATCCTGATTGTCATTTTGCATCCGTTCCTCCTGTTTGCGGCTGATTTTCCGGCCGGGAAACTTCCGCCCTTCATCAAAAAACTCATTGATTACGGAGAAAGGCCGGATTTTTCGGCCGACGGGAAGAGAATCCTTTTCGTCACCAAAACCGGCGGGGAAGTGGAGGAGATCGACATCAAGACCCGCGAAGTCCGGCGTATCACCAGTTTTCCCAGGTCGGACAGCGTGGGATTCTACCGGGCCCTGTATCTCGCGAACGGCGATTTCCTGCTCACGGGCGGTCCGGCCAGGCGGAAATGTATTTTTTACATCCTGGATAAAAGCCTGAAGCGTCCGCCGACGGTCATTTCAGAATCGGTGTGGGAGGGGCCGGCCGTTTCGCGCACGCGGATGAGGATCGCATGGACTCCCGATCATGCGCTGATCCGGATCGCGGATGTCGTCTACCGGGACGGCGTTCCGGAATTGTCCCGTATTCAAACGATTCTCGACAACAGCGACATCGTTGTCGACGGCATCCGCTATCACGATCTCATTGAGCCGCAGAATTTCAGGCCGCCGCTCGAGGAGGAGCTGATTTTTTCACAATACGGCGAGGGGACCATTTTCACGTCCGAAGTATTCGGATTGAATTTAAAAACGGGCCGGATCGTCAATTATTCCAAGGCCCCGGACCAATATGACGAACCCGAGGGCATCTTCCCGGACGGCGCGTGGACCCTCGTTGAATGCGACAGGCACAATCCCAAAGGCACGGGATTCATCGACATCTACATGCTCAAGCTGGACGGATCCTTGGAGACTCGGAGGCTCACGCATTTCGCGGACGTGGAAGGGTTCAGGGCGAGCAATCCGGTGGTCCGGGACGACGGCCGGTTCATGGCGTTTCAGGAAGGTCGGAGCGCGGACGGCCCCGGCGTGGGGCATGGGATTTACCTGTTTGATTTTAAAAAGGCGGGGATCAGGGTCAATCAGTTGAAGCAGTGAGTGACCTTGTATTTCTTTTATCATCCCGCGCCCTGTGCTGAACTTGTTTCAGCATTGTCTCAAGATTTTATAAAAAAAAGAAGGAGATGCCGAACCCATGCTGAAAAGAATCCAACACAATGGTTCGGCATGACATGGGGAGGTTTCCCGTTGATTTGTCATCCCGAACTCGTTTCGGGATCTCCTTTGATGAGAGGAGGAGATGCTGAAACCTGCTTCGCAGGTTCAGCATGACAATTGGATGGTTATACTTGATTTGTCATCCCGAGCTTGTCTCGGGATCTGCTTTTCAATGAGAAGAAGAGGAGATACCGAAAGGAAGCCCGTCCTGTCATTCGGACAGGATACGGTATGATACGATTCAGATGCGCCAATACTTTGTTTACATTCTTACCAATAAATACAATACCGTTCTGTATATCGGAGTGACGAATAATTTGGAAAGACGCATTTTAGAACATAAACAGAAACAAATTTCTGGATTCACTAAAAAATATAATTGTACAAAACTTGTCTATTTTGAAGAGACCAATGATGTCGTTTCTGCGATAGCACGCGAGAAACAATTGAAAAATTGGCATCGGGATTGGAAAAAGAATCTGATCAGTGAATTCAATCCGAATTGGGATGATTTGGCCTCCAGTTTATATCCTCCGGGGGATGCTGAACCAGGTTCAGCATGACAGTTGTATGGTTTTTTTAATTTGTCATCCCGAACTCGTTTCGGGATCTCCTTATTTCTAATGAGAAGAGGAGGAGATGCTGAAACCTGCTTCGCAGGTTCAGCATGACAGACAGTAAAACGGGGGAAGACTGTAGTGTTTTCGGAATGGCATTGCGGATCATTTCGACCGCACGTCCTCCCATTTCTTCAAGCCCCTTCCGTGTTTGATGTTCTCGGCCTCGACGATGAAGATCACTTCCTCCGCGATGTTGGTCGAGAGATCGGCGATCCGTTCCAGATTCTTGCTGACCAGCATCAACAGCATGCCCGAGGCGGTCGACTTGCGGTCACCGCCGAGATAAAACACAACGTCCTGAAACAGTTTGTCGTCAAGGTTGTCCACCTCATTGTCCCTGCGGCATACAGCGACCGCCTTCTGGACGTCCCCGAGCACGAAGCTTTCCAGGCTGTCCTTGACCATCGAGAGGGTGACCTTCGTCATTTTCGGGATGTGGTCCATCAGTTTGACCGATTTGGCGCGGTTCAGCTTTTTGGCGTATCCCGCGATGTTCACGGCGTGGTCGCCCATGCGTTCCAGGTCATTGTTGATTTTCATGGCGGCCGTGATGAACCGCAGGTCCCCGGCCATGGGCTGCTGCAGGGCCAGCAGTTTCAGGCACAAATCTTCGATCTCCGTCTCCATCGCATTGATGGCGACGTCCGACCGGATGATCCGTTCCGCCATGCGGTCGTTTTCGGACGTGAACGCGACGATCGCCTTGTAAACGGATTTCTCCACCATGTCCCCCATCCGGACGAGTTTTACTTTGAGGTCGTTCAGCTCCTCGTGAAAATGCCTTTGCATCGATTCCTCTCCTTCCGTCATCCGAACCGGCCGGTGATGTAGTCTTCGGTCTTTTTCAGCTTCGGGTTGGTGAAGATCTGCTTCGTCACCCCGAATTCGACCAGTTCGCCGAGATAGAAAAACGCGGTGAAATCCGAAACCCGCGCCGCCTGCTGCATGTTGTGCGTCACGATGATGATGGTGTAGTCCTTTTTCAATTCGAAAATCAGCTCTTCGATTTTCTGCGTGGCCAGCGGATCAAGGGCGGAGGCCGGTTCGTCCATAAGCACGATCTCAGGTTTCACGGCAAGGGCCCTGGCGATGCAGAGCCTCTGCTGCTGGCCGCCGGAAAGGTCCATGGCCGATGCGTCCAGCCTGTCCTTGATCTCGTCCCAGAGGGCCGCCGCCTTGAGGCTTTCCTCGACCCGCTGGACGATCTTGGCTGTGTTCCTCTCACCGTGAATCCGCAGGCCGTACGCCACGTTGTCGAAGATGGATTTCGGAAAGGGATTGGATTTCTGGAAAACCATGCCCACCCTTCTGCGAAGTTCAACGACATCCACGTCCTTCTCGTAGATGTCCTTTCCGTCGAGCAGCACTTTTCCCTCGACGCGGGCTCCGGGAATGATGTCGTTCATTCGGTTCAGCGACCGCAGGAAGGTGGACTTGCCGCACCCCGAAGGCCCGATGAAGGCAGTGACCTTGTTTCTTTCAACCTCCAGCGAAATGGATTTCAAGGCCTGCATGGAACCGTAGTAAAACGAGAAATCCCGCGTTGTCAACACCGTCTCGCTCATACCCATCGCCTCTTTCACAGTCGTTTGTATTTTTTCCGAAAGCGGTACCGGATGATCACCGCCAGAATATTCATGAGAAGCACCAGCGTAATCAGGACGAGGGCGGTTCCATAGGCCAGAGGCCTGACTTTGGCGATCTCGTGGTGCTGGGTAGACATGATGAACAGGTGGTAGGGAAGCGCCATGAACTGGGTGGTCAGCAGTTTGGGGAACTTGGTCAGGACCGGCCAGAAGAAGGCGACGCCGGTGAAGAGGATCGGAGCGGTTTCTCCAGCCGCCCTCGCCAGGCCCAGAATGGTGCCCGTGAGCATGCCGGGAACCGCGTAGGGCAGAACGTTCGTCCGGATGGTCTGCCATTTGGTCGCCCCGAGCGCCAGCGCGCCCTCGCGGTACGACCGGGGCACGGTTTTCAACGCTTCCTCGCTTGCCGTGATCGTCCACGGCAGGGTCATGATTCCCAGCGTGAGTCCGGCGGACAGGACGGACAATCCGAAATTCAGCGTCATGACGAAGAGCCCGAAGCCGAACAGTCCGTACACAATGGAGGGAACACCGGACAGGTTCCGGATGGCGAGGCGGATCAGGCGCACGATCCTGCCCTGGCTCGCGTATTCATTGAGGTAGATGGCGGCGAACATGCCCACGGGAACCGCGAAGATCACAGTCACCAGGCTCACCCAGAACGTCCCTACGATGGCCGGCCAGATCCCCCCGGCCGTCATGCCGTGGGTGGGCTTGGAGAAGATAAATCGCCAGCTGATGACCTGGCCGCCCTTGGAATAGATGTCATACAGGATGTAGAAGAGCACGGCGATGATGAGGAGCGTCGCCAGCCTCAAGATTCCGAATCCGATTTTTTCCTCGACTTCGCGACGTTTGAGTCTGAGTTTCATCGGTTCACCTTCTGGTATTTTTCAAGGACCAGGTCGGAGACCAGATTCACCGCGAACGTCATCGCGAATAAAACGATTGCGATCACGAAGAGGGACCGGTAGTGGATTCCGCCCTGAACCGTCTCGCCCAATTCGATGGCGATGGCGGAGGTCATGGTGCGGATGGGGTCCAGGAACCCGCGCGGCAGGGCGGGCGCGTTGCCGCAGGCCATGAGCACGGTCATGGTTTCTCCGATGGCCCGGCCCATGCCCAGCATGACCGAGGCGATGATGCCCGACGAGGCCGCGGGAAGGGTCACGCGGACCAGAGTCTGCCAGCGCGTGGCTCCGAGCGCGAGGGACGCGTTCTTGAAGTCCTGCGGCACCGAAACGATGGCGTCCTCGGAGATGCTGACGATGGTGGGCAAGGACATGATCGCGAGCAGCACGGAGCCGTTCAGCGCGTTCAGGCCGTTCGGAATGCCGAAGAGTCTGGCGATGAACGGGCCCAGAACCACGATGCCGAGGAATCCCACAACAACCGACGGCAGTCCCGCCAGAATCTCGATGACCGGCTTGACGATCTCCCGCGTTTTCGGATGGGCCACGTCGGCGATGTAGGCGGCGCAGGCGATACCGAGGGGCACGGCGATCGCCATGGCTCCGACCGTGGCCATGAGAGTGCTCAGGATCATGGCCAGCAGACCGTACGAGGCCTTCTCCGGCGAAAGGGGGTCCCATTGGGTTTTTAAAATGAATTCGCCCAGTCCGATGGATTTCAGAGCGGGGAATCCCTCCCAGATCAGTATCGAGAAAATTCCCAACAGGATCACAACGGCGAACAGGCCGTTGGCCAGGAAACAGTTTTTAATCCATTTTTCCTTCAGCCGGCGCCAGCGGGTCCTGTTTTTTTGTGCGATGACCTTGTTTTGTTTCATGACCCCGCCATTTTTGATCCGTCTTATTGAACGGTACGATACGCGTTTCTAATTCTTCGGGGATGTCCGTGCCCCGACCGATCCTCGCCGGAGCACGGACATCATCCCGTTTCAGCTCGGGAGTGATTTCAGATTATAATCCGGATTTCACGTTGCTTCCGATGATCGAGTAGAATCCCTGCTCTTCGACTATTTTCTGGCCTTCCGGGCTCAGCTCGAACTTGACGAAGTCCAGCACCGCTCCCTTGGGCTTGCCGTTGATGTACTGGAACAGGGGACGCGCGATCGGGTATTTGCCGGATTTCACATTGGCCGGTTCAAGCGGGCTCACCGGAGCGGACTTGGCATCCTTGGCCACTTCCAGAACCTTGATTCCCCCGGCCACCTTGCCGTTTTCCAGCGCGTATCCGACTCCCACGTACCCGATGCCGCCCTTTTCGGCCTTGACCGCCTCGATGATCTGGGCGTTGCCGTTCATCTGCTTCATCTTGGGCGTATAGTTCTTGTTGCCCATGACCTCCTCCTGCACGAAGGCATAGGTGCCGGAGCTGGGCTGGCGGCCGTAGAGAGAAACCGGCATGTCGGGTCCGCCGACTTCCTTCCAGTTCTTGATCTCGCCGCGGTAAATCGCGCCGATCTGGCCCTTGGTCAGCGACTTCAGGTTCACGGCCTCGCTGGTGATGAAGCACAGTCCGTCGATGGCGATGGAAATCTCCACCGGCACCACGCCGTTTTCCTTGGCCGCGATATATTCCTTTTCCTTCATCGCGCGCGAGGCGTCCGCGATGGCGATCTTGTTGGCGCAGAGAGCCGCGATGCCCACGCCCGATCCGCCTCCGGTCACGGCGATGGCCGCGCCCGGGTTCTTCTCCATGTACACTTCCGCGAGCCTCTGAACCAGGTTCACCAGAGTGTCGGAACCCTTGACCTGAACCACGTCCTGGGCGGAGACCGCGAGGGCCATCACTCCCGGAAGCAGCATTGAGACTATCGATCTGAATTTCATTTCATTCTCCTTCGAGTTGTTGTTTCGTGAACTATTCGCCGTACACTTTACCTGAATCGAACTTGAGATACACGGTCAGGCGCGCGGTCACGTCATCTTCCTTTTTGGGATTCAGGTTCTTCGAGTACTGCTTGATCATGACGTTCGGCATGATGTGGACGTTGCCGACCGGGATGTAATCCAGGCCCGCGATGAACAGGGTGTTCTCATCGTTCAATCCGCTGCCGCCCAGCTTGCCCTTGGTTTCGTCGAAACTGGTGTACGTGTTGTCGTTGTTATTCTTGTCGTAGGAATCATAGCGGGCGAAGACCTTCACGTTCTTCACCGGCGTGATCCACGAGCCGAATGCCGACCACCCCATCCGAATCACATCGGCCGGCTTGGTGATCTTGTATCCGTACTTGCCCGTGGTGTCCGCGGAAGCGGCGCCGGAACCCACGTTGGTGCGCTGGAATGCCTCAAACCCGACCGTGAACCGCGGATGGGTGTAGCCGACGAAGCCCGCCAGGTCCGAATACGAGGTGGCCTGGACCAGGTCCTTGGCCGATCCCAGCTGCGTGGACCCGTTCGTGGCGTCCTTCGGATTCTGCTTCTCGTAGTCCACGTATCCCTCTATCGTAAGGCCCTTGACCGGCGTCACCCAGAGGGCGTAGCCGACCTTCTTGTAGCGGTCGGTCTCGTCGCCGCCGTAGCCCGGGCCGTTCATGACCATGAGCCAGTGGTGGAGGTACTTGGCGCTGAGGTCGCCCTTGAGCCCGATCCCGAAGTCCGCGGAAGATGATATCTTGTTCAGGTCCATCACCGTCTTCTCGATGGAACGGTATCCCCAGAACTCCTCGGAGATCTTGAAGGCGTTCGTCTCCTGGATGCCGAAGAACAGGCTGTGGCTCGGAATGAGGTTGTCCCACTGCAGAAAGGCCTGTTTGACGAAGGGGTTGATCTTGGCCGTGGATCCCCACCCGTTGCTTTCGGATTCAATCCTGAAACGCCACTTAATGTCGGCCGTGATGTTGTTTTCCCACGTGAAGTAGATGCGGCGGAACGTAAACGCATCCTTGTTCTTTTCGGCGGGATTGCTGTTCTTGACGTTGTAGTAATAGTCCGAGAACACAACGCCGTCGAACTTGTTCGTGAAATTCTGCGCCGGCGTCTGACCGATCGCCGCGACGGCCGCCAGGGCCAGGAGCAGACACGACACCGCCATCCTTTTCGTTTTCAGCAGGTTCATTTTTCCTCCTTTTTGGGTTTGTATTGCCTGCGAACGATTTTTATCACGGCGGTAATATGGCCCGGAATTGTTAGACCCCAATGAGCGATTTGTTAGAAAATTGTTAGGGTGTGTAGCACTGAAATAAAGGTTTTGATTTTTATCCCGCCATGTTTTATATTGATGGGGTATCCGATCATCAACGAAAAGGAGCGGGAAATGCCCACCCTGGTTGCCGCTGAAATCAATAAATTGAAAAAAAGCATTTTGACCATGGGCGCCGTGGTCGAAGAACGCGTGCTTCTGTCGGTGAAGGCGGTTCATGAAAGGGACGAACGGCTTGCCCGGAAAATCATCGACGGGGATCCCGAAGTGGACCGCCTCGAAGTGGACCTGGAGGAGGAGTGCCTGAAGATCCTGGCGCTCCACCAGCCCGTGGCCATCGACCTGCGGTTCATCGTCTCTGTCATCAAGATCAATTCCGATCTTGAACGCATCGCCGACCTTGCGGTTAACATCGCCGAACGCGCGGCCTTTCTGGCCACGCAGTCCAAGACCCATGTTCCGGCCGATCTGTCCGTCATGTCCGAAAAAGTCAAGATCGCGGTGAAAAAATGCCTCGACGCCTTTGTCAACATGGACACGGCACTCGCGAAAGAAGTGATCCGGATGGACGATGAAATCGACGGCCTCAACCGCAGCCTGTACCATCAGGCGGAAACGGGAATGGTCGACAAACCCGAACGCATCGGGTGCCTCATCCACCTTCTCAGCGTTTCCCGATATCTGGAGCGGATCGCTGACCACGCCACGAACATCGCCGAGGACGTGATCTACATGATCGAGGGCGAAATCGTCCGCCACCAATCAAAGCAATTTTAGTTTCCGGGGGAGGCGTTGAACAGGGATTGGAATGGAATTTCAGTCGCGGTTCTTCTTCTGATGGTGTCGCTGCTGCGCATCACCGCAGCCGGACAGACGGGCGTCAAGATCTCGGGCGATTTGCGGTACCGGCACCAGGCCGTCCGGGAACAGGAAAAGACGACCCGGACGATCGAGCGTTTCCGGGCCAGGGTCGCTTTCTCGACGGCCGTTTCCGACCCTATAGAGCTTTCCATGGGGCTCGCCAGCGGGCCGTCAGACGTCGAACCCGCCACCCGGAACCAGAGCATGACGCTGGGATTCAGCGCGAAACCCGTCTGGTTCGACTTCGCGTATTTCAACTGGCATCCGGTTTTTTTCCCGAAATTTTCGGTATCCGGCGGCAAAATGCGCATGCCCTTCTTCACCGCCGAAATTTCCGAACTGGTATGGGACAACGACGTCACCCCGGAGGGGCTCCACGCCTCCTTTTCGCCATCCATCGGGAAGACCGGCCTGGATTTCAGCGCGGGCACGTTTTTCGTCCAGGACCGGAAGGGGGACGGCGACGCGATGCTGGCCGCATTCGGCGCCGGTTTTCGGACCGGACTCTTCGGCGACCGGTTCATTCTGCGGGCCGGGGTCGGTTATTCCGATTTTTCGGGCGCCCGGGGGAATTCGACGTTTTTCGATTCAAAAGAGGCTTTCGGAAATACGGTGGATAAAAAGGACAATTACGCATATGATTACAACGAACTGGACATCGGGGGAGAGCTCGAAACCAAGCCGTGGGGATTTCCGGTTTCCGTCCGGGGCCATGCGGTTAAGAACACGGCGGTCCGATGCGACGACAGGGCATGGGTGACGGGAATCCAGATGGGCAAGTGCGAGAAAATCCTTTCATGGTCCGTTCTCTACCAGTACCGGTACGCGGAGAAGGACGCCGTCATCGGCGTATTCACCGACTCTGAATTCGCGGGAGGCGGCACGGACAATCGTGGCCATATGGCGAGGATCCGTTTACAGGTCGGAAAGGGCGCCCAGCTGGGAACTGCCTTCTACGCGGCCGAGAAGGATTTGGTAAAAAGATTATTTTACCGGAGGGTTCAGGCGGATCTGACGCTCAAGTTCTAATGAGAGGGACCATCCGACTTCAATCAAACGTTCCGTCTAATGAATTCGTTTCTGCATCCACACCACGTCAAAATCCTCGTCGAATTTTTGTCCCACGTCCCGAAACCTGCCGCATTCCACAAAACCGTTCTTCCGATGAAATTCGATGCTGAGCGCGTTGCGCGACGATATGCTCGCCAGCAGGTTGTCGATCTTCGACTTCACGGCTTCCTCCTGTAACCTCTCCAAAATTCTTCGTCCCAGGCCCTGGCGCGTATGTTCCGGCAGAATGAAATAGGTGATTTCAGCCGTGCGCCGGAATGTGCCCGCAGGAAGGAATGCATGCAGGAAGGCAAAGCCGACGACTTCCCCCGATTCCGACCGGACGACGAGCGACGGGTATCCCCTGGCCATGTCCAGGAAGCGGTCGAAAAGCGCATAATCCACGGGTTCGTCCGGATACGCCGCCCAGCTTTTTTCGATGAAATGGTTGTAGATGTCGATCACCGGCTTCCGGTGGTCGAGGGTCATGGATTCGAAAAAATAGGCCATTTGTGCAATCCTCATCTCCGCCGGAGCATGCGAAGGGCTGGATCCTGCCGGTAATACTTTCTGAGCTGGTCGTACACGTCCGGATGGGCCGTCTTGAGTTCGACCGGACGTTCAAAAAAAGTCTCGGTTGCCACCGCGAAGAATTCGGCCGGGCTTTTGGCGCCGTACGAATCCATGGGCGAACTTCGGCCCGCGGACAGGGCCCGGTACTCCCGAGTGAAAATCCGCTTCCATTCGGCTTCGCTCCGGCCGTCCGGGAGCGAGGGAGCCCCCTCCGAGGCGCCGGATTCATCATCGAGCTGGTGGGCGAATTCGTGAAGCACGGGATTGTATCCGTCGCCGGGATCCGCAGCTCCTTCGAGCACGTCCGCCCACGAGAGCACGACGTTGCCCAGAGACCATGATTCTCCGGCACGCGCCTCCATGCCCTCGACGACCACGCCGTCCTCGAGGTGCTCGACTGAGGGCGCGAGAAACGCGTCGGGGTACACGAGAATGGTCCTGAGTCTGGGGAAAACGTCCTCCTGACCTCCGAGGAGCAGAAGGCACGCCTGCGCGGCGACGGTCACGCGGATTTCGTCCGTGATCTCCACGCCCGCGCATCCTTCAAACCGTTTTTCATGGAGAAGGATTTGAACGAGGCCGCGCAGATCTATTTTTTCGTTGTCGTCCAGAAGCGATTCGTAGGGGACATTGCGATCGAGGATGGCCGCCCATTCCGGAGGGAACGGAGCGGTACGGAGTGTATTGCGACGTTTGCGGCTGAATCCAAACATGCTTTTCGTCAACCGGGCCGAAGGAGGATCCGGTTCACTCCGGTTTTCCGGACAGCATGTCGTTGACCGCCTCGAGCAGTTCCTCCCTGGAGAACGGTTTGGGAAGGGTGCGGTCCGCGCCCACGCGGATGGCGATGTCAAGGTAGCCGTAAGGCTCGAAATCGCCTCCGCCGGACATGGCGATGATTTTGAGGTCCGGGCATTCGCCGCGGAGTTCGATGATGGTTGAAATGCCCTCCTTTTCGGGCATAACGATGTCGGTGATGACCAGATCGAACGGATTCGCGCGGTGGAGCGCGAGGCCGGCAGAGCTTTTCGGCGCGTCCTCCACGACATGTCCTTCGGCGGTCAGCACCCGGTGCACGACGTTCAAAACGTCCGGATTGTCATCGATGAGGAGAATGCGGGCCAAGGAATGGACCTCGTTTCGTTTGGGATTCAACCTGTGATTAAAAGCCGTTCATAATATAACAGAACGGCTGTCGAAAATCCACCTTTTTATACAGATCGTAGATCCTATCGATTCATCTTTATAGAGGCAACTTCACCGATGCATCTTCACAAACAGCTTGATTTTTTGTATTCATCCGTGTATTTTATGGTTGTGTTCAAATCATCAAAAGTGAACATGTGATCAGTTGTTCGATTCACGCATTTACCCAAAAAGCGGGGGATCCCATCATGCAAAAAAGTCGACCTGTCACTCGCAAGGCCCGCATTCTTGCGCCGTTTCTTGCGGTTATTCTGCTCGGGTGTTCTCCGAAAAACACGGGGCTGAAACCTTCGGTGGATTTCAACCGCGGCGATTTGAAGGTGTCCCAAAACCATCGCTTTCTCGTCTACTCCGACGGGACGCCTTTCTTCTACCAGGGCGACACGGCCTGGGAGCTGTTCCACCGGCTGAACCGCGAGGAGGCGGAGAGATACCTCGAAAACCGGCGCCAGAAGCGTTTCACGGTCATCCAGGCCGTGGCTCTGGCCGAGTTGGACGGCATCCGGACGCCGAACGCTTACGGAGACCGTCCCCTGACCGATGAAGATCCCGCGCGGCCGGCCGTCACGCCCGGTTCCGACCCGTCCGATTCCACGGCGTACGATTACTGGGATCACGTGGACTGGATCGTGAACAAGGCCGCCGAGAAGGGGATTTTTATCGGACTTCTCCCGACCTGGGGAGACAAGGTGGTCGCGATCTGGGGCAAGGGGCCGGTGATCTTCGACGCAAAGAAAGCCAAGACCTACGGTGAGTGGATCGGAAACCGGTTCAAGAACAGCCCCAACATCATCTGGATTCTCGGCGGGGACCGGCCTCCCGAAAACGAGGGCAGGGATTACCGTCCGATCTGGCGTGCCATGGCCGAGGGAATCCGGTCGCAGGACGGCCGGCACCTCATGACCTATCACTGCTGGGGCGAGAACAGCTCGTCCAATTGGCTCCACGCCGAGCCATGGCTTGATTTCAACATGATCCAGTCAGGCCACCGCACCAAGGACATGCACAATTACGATTGGGTGACGGCCGATTACGGCCTCGAGCCGGCGAAGCCGACATTCGATGGAGAGCCGGCGTATGAAGACCATGCCGTGAACTGGGATCCGAAGAACGGGTGGTTCGACGACGCTGACGTGCGGCGCGGGGCGTATTGGGCCCTGTTCGCGGGCGCGAACGGCCATACCTACGGGTGCCATCCGATCTGGCAGATGTTTGATCAGGGAAGGGAGCCGATCACCGGGGCGCGGCATTTTTGGTGGCAGGTGCTCGACCTGCCGGGCGCCTTCCAAATGGCGCACGTACGGGGCCTGATTGAGTCGCGGCCCATGCTGGACAGGATTCCGGACCAGGGATTGATCGCCGGTGATCCGGGCACCGGATTCGACCACCTTCAGGCGACCCGGGGGACGAATTACGCGTTCGTCTACGTGCCGACCGGGAAGCCGGTGAAAATTCAGATGGGCAGGATATCCGGGGAGCGCGTCAAGGCATCCTGGTACGATCCGAGGACCGGCAAATTCGAAACCATCGGCACCTTCGCCAACACGGACGTCAGCGAGTTCACGCCTCCCGGTAAACCGGGCGTGGGCAACGACTGGGTGCTCGTGATGGACGACGCTACCCAGAATTGAAAAAACGTTGAAGGTTGCAAGTTACAGGTTGAAGGTTGAATAAAAAAATGAAGGGATGAGGCGCGGAAAAGATGTGCGGAAAAGATGCACGCCGGGTTTTGAATTCTGCGATTTGTTTAGTAAATTCTTTCAATGATACTTGAATGCGAGGGTTTCATGCGCAAGTTTGACCAGGACATGGACCGGAGAATGTTTCTCATCAACGGATTGACGGCGGCGGCGGGCGTTGCGGCAGCGCCGTTTTTGCGCGCGGAAACGAAACCGCAAAAACCGGATCTCTCCAAAACAATTCCGAATTTCCACCCGGACATGAAATACCGCCGCGTCGGGAACACGGACGCTTTCCTGTCCGTGCTCTGCATGGGCATGTTTGCGGTGACCGATTCGATATTCAAGTACGCGATCGACCACGGCGTCAACTGCTTCCACGTGTGCCTGAACTACATGGAGGGCGTCTCGATCCGCGCGTTCGGCAAATTGATCAAGAGCCGCCGCGAATCCGTGGTCGTCTGCCTGAAGGACGAATTCGACCACATCGACGACGCGCTGTCGGCACTCGATTCGGACTACGTGGATTTTCTCATGTTCAACCGGCACGGCAAACCGGTGGCCACGGATCCGAAAATCAGAGACATGTTCGAGAAATACAGGGCCCAGGGCAAGGTCCGCTATGCCGGCCTCACGAGCCATGGAGATGTGAAGAACGCCACGGGCGGGGGCATCGAAAGCGGAATGTACGACCTCGTCATGCCCCTGCTTTCGCCCGCGAATTTCACCGCCATGTCGCCTGAGCTCGACCTTGCGCGGAAAAAAAACGTGGGCGTGATGGCCATGAAGTATTCCTGGGGGCTGAACGACATGCCCTCGGAGCTTGCGCAATTCAAGAGGATACTGACGCATCCCGGGGTGACCGCGGGGATACGGGGCATCCGTTCGTTCGAAGACATCGTGCCGTACATCAAGGCCGCCCAGGAGTCGCGGTCCGCGGCCGGATTCGAGCCGAAGTCGCGATTCGTAGAAGCCGGGTGCCTGGCCTGCGACGCGTGCAGGCGCGCCTGCCCCAGGGGCGTCGAGGTACCGACGCTGGTGCGGTGCCATCAATACTATCATCAGAAACTCGACGATCCGGTCCGGATCGCCGAAACCCTGAAACCGCTCAGTCCCGAGTCGACGGACGTATCCGCCTGCGGTTCGTGCCGGCTCTGCGAAGCCGCGTGCCCGAACGGCATCGCGTCGCCGCGCCTGCTTCGGGACGCGCGGCGGAGCCTTGGGCTCGCATGAAGGAGGTCCGCATGAAAAAATCCATCTTTCACTCCATCCTGGCGGCGCTGCTGGCCGCGGCCTGTACCGTACCATCCGTCCTTCCCGCGGCGGACGAACAGGCCGAAAACGTAAGACCCGTTCCGGACGCGAAGAAGCAGGCGTTGACCGTGCTGCTGGCCGGTCTCCCGGAACTCGGCGCCAAACCGTCCGGAAACCCCGCCTTTTATACCAACAACCTGTGGGAATACATCGACGGCGGAGCGGAAGCGTTTCATAATTTCGATTTCGAAACGCTGGTCCACCAGGTGTTCGCATCCGGCGCCGCGGAAGTGACGGTGGACGTGTACGACATGGGCGAACCGCTGAACGCGTTCGGCATCTACTCGTCGGAACGCTCGCCGGAATACCGGTTCCTTCACATCGGGACTCAGGGATACGGCGACGCATTCTCCCTGAACTTTTTCCAGGGACCGTATTACGCGAAGCTGTCCGTCTACCAGGAAGGCACGCCTGATTCCACCCTGCCGCCGCGGTTCGCGGAGAGGCTTTCCAAAAGCATGGGAACCGCCGGTAAATTCCCCGATCTCTTCGGATTTTTCCCCGCGTTGAACACCGTGCCCAATTCGGAGAAGTTCATCAAAAAGGCGCCCCTCGGCCATGCGTTTCTCGGCACCGCTTATGAAATGGCCTATAGCGGCGGCGCGGGCGGCGAACATGTCCAGCTTCTGGCAGTCCCGTCCGACGATTCGCCGCAGAACGCCGGCAAGGTCGCGAGACTCAGGACGCATTTTCAGGAATCCGGCAAAGTCGCGGCGCTTGCGGGATTCGGCCCCGACGCCTTCCGCGGATCGAACGACTATGAAGGATCGCTGGCGGTCGTCCCATCCGGAAAATGGACGGTGATCCAGGTCGGGCCCGAGACCGCGGGAACCGAACCACTGAAAGTCCTGCTTGACAATTTGTCGAAACTTCCATAGACTCACCAAATTTCCGAGGAGTTCCGTTAATGCCCGTCCTGCTCACGTTAATGCTCTTCTTCCGCATGCCGTTCTCCCAATCCACGGCCGAGCCGTTCACCAATGCGCTGGGCATGGAATTCATCAAAATCCCCGCCGGAGACTTCATGATGGGCACGCCCGATCCCGTATGCCCTCCCGACGACCCGGCGACCAAAGTCAACGAGTACGAGAACTGCATGGACGCGGTTCAGATCGACGAGCGTCCGTTCCACAAGGTCTGCATCGGCCGGGATTTCACCATCGGCAAATTCGAAGTCACCCAGTCGGAATGGCAAAAGGTCATGGGCGCCAATCCGTCCGGATTTCATAAAGAGAGGCTCGGCAGGGACGCTTCGCGGAATCCCGTGGAGAATGTTTCCTGGAACGACATCCATAAATTCATTCGAAAGCTGAACCGGATGGACAAGGCCTCCGTTTACCGGCTTCCGACCGAGGCGGAATGGGAATACGCGTGCCGCGCCGGAACCGCGGGCGATTTCTACGGAAAACCGCGCGACGCGCTGATGTGGTTCGACCGGAATTCGGGGCACAAAACGCATGCGGCGGGAGAGGCCCGGCCGAATGCCTGGGGACTTTATGACATGCTGGGAAACGTGTGGGAATGGTGCCAGGACCGGTACGGCAAATCCTATTACGCGAACAGCTTGGAGGCAGATCCGCGGGGGCCGGAAAAAGGTGAGCGCCGCGTGATCCGCGGCGGCGGAATTTACGACTGGTCGGACCAGTGCCGCATGCCGTTCCGCTGTTCCGGAAAGCCGGACGACCGGTGCGACACGGTGGGGTTCAGGCTGGTGAGGATGCCCAAGTAAAATGGCCGAAAAACAAAAATCCAACGGCGAACCGGGAAGCGTCAAGGAGGCCAGGGGCGAAATCATCCTGTACAGGACTCCTGATGGCGGACCTCAGATTGATGTACGACTGGAGCAGGAATCCATATGGCTGGCTCAAGCCCAAATCGCCGAATTGTTCCAGAGGGATCGATCCGTCATCACCAAGCACATGAACCATATTTTCAGGGAAGGAGAACTGGACAAAAAATGCAATGTGCAAAAAATGCACATTCCCCATTCCGACAAACCGATTGTCTTTTATAATCTTGATGTTATCCTTTCCGTCGGTTACCGTGTGAATTCAATGCAAGAAACGGATAACGCCGAAAAAATCGATAAAATCAAACGACGGACTGCATGGAATTCGGTCAATGCCGCGGTCATATGTTAATACGGGAGAAATACCATGAAAAGAAAAATTGTTGCTATCGCCGTTCTCTGGGTCGGCATCCTTTCGGCCGGTGAGACTCCGATCTTCCGACTCGCCAGCCTGTTCACGGACAACATGGTGCTTCAGCAGGGGCGGAGAATTCCGGTGTGGGGCACGGCGGCCGAAGGCGAGAAAATCCTCGTTGAATTGAATGGAAGGAAGAGCGGCACAAAGGCCGAAGGCGGGAAATGGATGGTGAGACTGCCATCCATGAAGCAGGGAGGGCCTTTCACGATGACGGTCACTTCCGGAAATCAGACGGTCCAATTGAAGAACCTCCTCCTCGGCGAAGTCTGGATCGCGTCCGGCCAGTCGAACATGGAATTCGGCCTGTCCGGCGCAGTCAACGGGAGCGTTGAGGTCGCAGCGGCCAATTATCCCAATATCCGCTTCTTCACCGTGGAAAGGGCCACATCCCCGAAGCCGCTTGATACGGTCCGCGGATCCTGGGTCGAATGCAATCCGAAAAACGCGCCCGCGTTCTCCGCGGTGGCGTATTTCTTCGCGCGAAAGCTCGCGACGGAGGACGGATTGAATGTCGGGATCATCCACACCTCGTGGGGCGGCACGCCGGCCGAGGCATGGACGGACGAAGAGACGCTGAAATCCGATCCCGAACTTGCGTCTCTGCTCGGCCCCCTCGAAGGGTTCAAGAACAGTTCGAATCTCGGCAAGCAGGAAATTGAGAAAAAAATGGCGGACTGGGAAAAATTCTGGGACGAAGTGTACTTGAAAAACGAAAATCTCGTACTGGGTTGGGCGGAACCGGGGACGGATTTGTCCGGATGGACAAAGACAGAGGTGCCGAAGGACGGCTCTGTCCTGTCAGGCATCGACGGCGTGGTCTGGTACCGCCGCGACGTGGAAATCCCCGAGGCCTGGGCAGGAAAGGACCTTTCGCTGAAACTGGGCGCAATCGACGATTACGACATCAGTTATTTCAACGGCAGAGAAGTCGGCCGCATCTACAAGGACACGCCGAACTGGTACATGACGCCGCGCGAGTACGCGGTTCCGGCGGCTCTGGTCCGTTCCGGTAAGAACACGGTCGCGGTCAGGGTCATGGACAACTGGCTCGGCGGCGGATTCGGCGGTGATCCAGGCGCCATGAAAATCCAAATCAAAGACGGAGGCGGGGACCAGGCCTTGGCTTTGGCCGGGCCGTGGGTTTACAAAACCGCGTTCCAATTCGATCCCAAAAGGGATCCGGTTAGGCCCGAGCAGGGCAGCGAGTCGTCGGTCGCGACCATGCTGTTTAACGCGATGATCGCGCCGCTTATCCCTTACGGGATTCGGGGGTCGATCTGGTACCAGGGGGAGTCGAACGCGTCGCGTTTCATGGAGTACAGAAAGCTGTTCCCCGCCATGATCGGGTGCTGGCGCAAGGCCTGGGGCGAGGGCGCGTTTCCGTTCTATTTCGTACAACTCGCCAATTACATGCAGCGGGTTGATGTCCCAACCGAGAGCGAATGGGCGGGCCTGCGCGAGGCGCAGAGCATGACGCTGAAGCTCAAGAACACAGGCATGGCCGTGATCATCGACGTCGGCGACGCGGGCGACATCCATCCCCGCAACAAACAGGACGTCGGGAAACGGCTTGCGCTGTGGGCGGAGGCCAGGGTGTACGGGAAAAAGGACATCGAGTACAGTGGCCCGCTTTTCAGGAAAATGAAGTTCGACGATGGAAAGGCCGTCCTTTCGTTCGACCATGCGGAAGGCGGACTGGTCGTGCGAGGTGGTGGAAAAGTCGAAGGGTTCGCGGTTGCGGGAGCGGACGGCAAGTTCGTCTGGGCGGACGCGAAGATAGAGGGGGAGAAGGTGATCGTTTCAAGTCCCCTGGTCGGCGAACCGAAAGCGGTGCGATACGGCTGGGCGGATAATCCCGCCGTGAACCTGACCAACCGCGCGGACCTGCCCGCGTCGCCGTTCAGGACGGAT
>Ga0315274_10002294_pt1 | contig 28995 bp, 23 predicted proteins | sample YL17G02_20_MG_FD_203700 | JGI IMG/M metagenome (GOLD analysis project Ga0315274, IMG submission 203700) | Sediment microbial communities from Yellowstone Lake, YNP, Wyoming, USA - YL17G02_20 | ecosystem: Environmental > Aquatic > Freshwater > Lake > Sediment | place: USA: Wyoming | collected...
TCGTCGGGCATAGGGCGCGACATGAACGCCGCCTGGACTTTTTGAATCGCGCGAAAACCTTTGCCGAACTGCTCGCAGATGGCCTTGGCTTTCGACTTGTGTTTGAGCATTTCCACCGGCGTTTCGGGGCTGACGTATTTCCGGAAAACACGCGAGAGTTGAACTCGCATCCAACCGTCTGACTGCTCGGCGATTTGCAGAAACAATCGGGTCGAAGACTCGGAGGATCTCAACAGTTGGCCAAAAAGAACGAGGACGGGTTTGTATAGCTCGCAGGCGTCCTTGAGAATGTCCGGATAATACTCGCCGGTGGAGAGAGTAATCCAGTTCCTCGCATCCGGTTTGTAGTCCGCGAGAGTCTTCGGCTTCTCTGTCGGTGCTTGTTTCACCAGGTGCAGTCTTTCAGCATTGCGTGCCTGAATCAAGCAATACGCCGTCTGGCTCCGTTCGTCTCACTTCGAATTGAGCGGAGAGCTTCGCCACAAGTCCGGAGTTCCAGGCCTCATAAATCCTCAACCTCATCTTTCCGCGGGCACTCGATGAGCACCGATTTGGCCCGCAATGCCAACACTGGTGATCATTCGCGTCAGCCGTACTTTATGCAAAACTTCGTGCCTCGGCGGTTGGAGCGGACTTGGGGATGGTTCCCGGCTATGCCTCTTCGACGACCTTCCAGCCCAGCGCATTGGCCAGGGCATAGACCGGTTCCTTGAGGTCGCCGTAGAAGGTGACCCGGTGCCAGCCCCACTGGTCCCATTGCGTGAAGAGTTTCTCGAGGTCGCCCAGCGGTTCCCCGCAAAGTTTTGTCCGGCACGCGCGGTCGTCCGGGTCGTTGGCCACGGCTTTGGCGCGATGGAAGAGGATCTCCTTGCGGCTCTGCTCGAATTCGAGGGTGGTCGTCAGGTAGCCCACCGGCAGGACCGAGCGCACCGAGGCGCCCTGCCGATCCTCGGAATGGGTGAGGATCTGGAATGGGTTCACCGGGCCTTGGGGGCCGAATGCCTTGTTGGACGCCACGCAGTGGGCATAGATGATCTGGCGCTTGGCGGTGTCGATGACCGGGTCGGAGATGTAGCCGGGTCGGCCCTGCGTCAGAATGGTGCCGGCGACCATCGTCGCGGCTGAGCGCACGTCGCACTCGCAGCCGCCCACCAGGGCCTCATTGTTCAGTTCGTGGAAGCCCAGGCACGGGTAGGCATGGATGTGTCCGCCGTAGAATCCACCCAGGCAGTTGATCGTGATGGCATTGGCCCCGTGCTTCTGCAGCAGGGCTTTCATGCCGATATACATGGCGGCCGAGGTTTCCAGCGTCTCGCGCGTCACGCCAACGACTGCCGACGCATTCTTCTGCCAACGATCGGCGACGGCGCGGGCCTGGTCTTTGTCCGCGGCCTTCCAGGCGTCGTTGACTTCGGCGAAGGGCACGTGCACCACCTGGATGCCCATGATTTCGCCCGCCGGACCGGCTTCCTGCCCGCGCACGGCGAGGATCTTCGATTCCTTCAGCCGGCGAAGGCACTCGTTGGTGGGCAGCGTCTTCAGGTCGTCCTTCTTGCAGGCCAGATTGCCTGCTTTAGGCGTCCCTGCCCGCCGCACTCGGGCGGCCGCGGCGACGAAGTCCGACATCGAGCCGCCCCGCTTCACGAGGTCGAAGCACTTCACCGCTTCGGCCAGGTCTTTGATGCGCGACGAGGCGACGAACCCTACGTTGGGGGCCTTGCTGCGGAGGAAACCGGCGGTGTAAACGAGGAACCCGCCGCTGCCGCCGAACTGAAAATCGGCGTAAAGCACCGGCTTGCCGGAGGTTGTCATGGTCTGGACCACGCGGTTCCAGGCGTTCATCTGGTAAACGAGATAGCCGTCAATGCCGCCGGTGGCTTTGTCTTCTTCGAGGAGCTTTTTGGCCTGTTCTTCGCCGGTAGCCAGCGAGGTGACGAACTCGAAGCCCTTGCAGCGCTTGGCCAGTTCATGGTTGATCCGGTCCATGACCGGGACGAAATCGAATCCCTTGTTGGGCCAGTCCGGGCTGGTTTGTTTGGCGCCGTGGAGCGAATACACGATGCGAATCCGCGTCTTGCCGCCGGGTTCTGCGGCGCCAAGCCAACCGGGTGTCGCCAGCAATCCCAGTGCGCCTGCGGCTGCGGCGCCACCTCTGGTGAGGAAGCTCCGCCGGTTCATCGGACAACACGCACAGCCGGTAATGAGTTCGTGGTTCTTCATAGAGTGTCTTTTGTCTTGCCAATCATCGGGGTGATTTCGTCCCGGAGACTCGCACAGGGCGGGAGAGAACTCAACGGATTTCGCGGCGTGGCCGAACCCGCGCGCTGCTCTTGGGCAAGACGCACCATCGAGGCTTACCAGTAATAGCAGTCCCGGCTGTCAGGCCCTTTGTTGGCCGGATCCGGAGCGCTTCGACCGGACCGGGTGGTGCCGGGTGGTAACTTCCGGCGCTACATTTTGGTTTGCGCGAACAGCCAGTCGAGCAACCCGGTCTCGCAGTAGGCTCGTTTGGCCGTCCCTGCGTGAGTGCCACTTTCGTATTCCCAGTAGATCGGTTTGCTGCCGGCCCTCAGCAGTGCGTCAATGATGCGACGCGTTTCGCTCACCGGCACGATGCCGTCTGCGGCGCCGTGAAAAGCCCACACCGACACGTCCTTTGCCTTGGGGGCTGCTGCCGGATCGCCACCGCCGCAGACTGGAACACCGGCCGCAAAAAGGTCCGGATGCCGGGTGATCATCCGCCATGTGCCGTAGCCGCCCATGGATTGCCCCGTGACATACAGGCGCTTGGGGTCGATGGGCAGCTCAAGGCGCAGGGTGTCGAGCAGGACGACGATCAGCCGGGTGTTTTCGTCGTCCCAGTCTCGTCCGCCGCTCCACGGCACGAGGACGAAGGCCGGGTGGCGGGCCTGTTCTGCCGGCGCGACCAAACGCGCCGGCCCGAAAGCAAACACCGGGCTCGCGCACTTCAGGAGATCACCAAAACTTCGCCGGGCGCCGCCCCCGTGCAGGAAAACCGTCAGTGGGTAAGTGTTGGTCGGGGCCAGCGGTGTCGGCTTGAAGAGCCGGTAGCGCATGGATTTTCCGGGGCTGTCAGGGTCCTGAAACACCCCGGATTCCATGGGAACCCTTGGGAGTGCGTCGCAGATAGCGGCGCAGAACTCGGCCTGGCTCGTCGCGGCTTGGGCGGTCAACCGGGGAACAAGGGTTTTGCCCGCGACCGGCTTGGTGGCAATCCGGGCGGGAGGGCTGGACGCCTCGATCCTGGCGTTCTCGCCAAAGCTTCGCGCATCCAGCTCAGCCAGGCACATCATGAGCAACCAGTGGACCAGCCGAAAGACAGGCCCACTCAGCCTCACCTCGCCTGGAGCCGGCTCGATGCGGTCCCTGCCCAGCCCGGATTTCGGATTGCGGCTTTGTGATTTCACGAACGCGCCGAGCGGCTTCTAGCGCCATGAGGCATGGGGCTCAAGGCAATTGGACAGGAACCTGTGGTTGGCCGGCCAAACCGGTCGCGCAAAGCGCCGCTTCGCCCAACCGGTTGCATGGCCGCGCAGGGATCCCGGCGGATCCTTACCCCTCTCAGGACGCCTTGTCTGCGGATAAGACTGGACCGGCTTCTACCGTGCGGTTACGCCGGGGGTGTTAAAGATCGGGCCGTATCAAGGCGGGCATGGTTGTCTCACCATCCCGTTTGAGAACGGGGTCTGCGGCAAATCTCACGGGTGGCCAACAGCGAAATCGCGCCGAAGGGCGACCTCATTCCGGAGACCGCTGCTCCACCGGATCACGCCCACCGCGAGGATTATGACGCCCGTTGTCGCGTGGCAACCCTGGCCTGCACTGTTGGGATTCGGGGACCCGCCAAACCTGGTTTCACCGGGTCCGATCGCCGCAAGATGCAGACCCTGCATCACACTTCGCAAAGTGTGCTGCACTCCGGCGGGCAGACTTCCCTGACGACCGGAGCGAGCTCCGGCGGCTTGCTTCCTGATTATCTGCGGGCCGCCGCTCACCAGCAGGTTGTGGTTGCTCCTGGCAATCCGGCGGCGCCTCCTGGTTCGCCAGGGAAGCCACCGGGGGTGCAGGCACAGGCTGCGTGCTAACGGTGGCAGTGAGACGATGCGGCGCGCAAGTTGCGTCACTATTAATGAGCTTCGTGCCGGGAAAGCGAATCCACCTGAGGCTGACGGTCAATTCCTGTCCCGGGCGACCGGACTCTTGGGGCCACCGACAGGATTTTTCTTTCCTCGGAGTCCTGTCGCTGGGAAGGTTGACGCCGAGAGCAGCAGTGATGTTCTGACGGTGTGCGTGTGCCAAACGACCACATTTCGATCCCGCAGTTACGCGAACCGGTTCATCCAACAAAGCCGTTGAACGAAACGGTTGACCGATCGCTCTCCCACGCTGAGAAACGGAGCCAGGCAATGAATAACCGACTTCTGGGCGTCAGCACCTTCTCTCTGTTGCTGGCCGGCGCCACTTTACTCCGCGCCCAAACCGCGAATGAAGCCACCCTCTATCGCGACGAATTTGGCATCCCGCATGTCTATGCGCCCACGCTCGAAGCGGCCGCATTTGCCGTCGGCTACGCGCAAGCGGAGGACCGGCTCGAGGAGTTGTTGGAGAACTATCGCCGCGCCAACGGCACCATGGCGGAGGTGTTCGGTCCCGGCCATTACCGAAACGACGTGGTCCAGCGCATCTTCCGCCACGAGGAAGTCAGCCGCGCGAAATATGGGCAGCTCGAGCCGAAAACTCGCGCCGTGATCGAGGCCTTCCAGGGCGGCATCAAGCAGTTCATGAAAGAGCACCCGGAACAAGTGCCGGTGTGGGCGCAGGAAATCCATCCGTGGGACGTCGTGGCGCTGGGCCGCTTCATCATCTGGGGCTGGCCCATGGGCGAGGCCGGCGGCGACCTCCTGCGCGCCGGAGTCCAGCTCGATAACCTCGCGTATCGCGGCTCAAACGAAGCCCTCATCGCCCCCCGCCGCACTGCGATGAAAGCGCCCATCGCGATCATCGATCCGCACTTGAGTTGGTATGGCGAATTCCGCTTTTACCAGATCCGGATTTACGCCGGCGATTTCAACGTGTCGGGCGTCTCCATTCTGGGCACCCCGCTGCCCAGCCTGGGCCACAGCCGTTACTGTTCGATCGCCATGACCACCGGCGGACCGGACACCTCGGACGTTTTCGAGGAGGAACTCAATCCCGATAATCCGCGCCAGTACCGGTACGACGGTCGATGGCGGGAAATGCAGGTGCGGCCGGTGAGAATCGGTGTGAAGAACGGCGACCAGGTGGATTGGAGGGAGCTGGAACTGGAATACAGCCATCACGGGCCGATCGTTGCGCACCGGAAGGGCAAGGCCTACGCGATGGCCATCCCGTACGCCGAAGAGGTGGGACTGACGGATCAGACTTACGAAACCATGACTGCCCGCAATCTCACCGAGATGAAGCGCGCGCTCGCCCATCTCCAGCTCATGGCGCAAAACATCATGGTCGCCACCGTGCAAGGGGACATCTATTACGTCCGCAATGGCCGCGTGCCCGTTCGCGCGCCCGGCACCGATCCCAGCCGGCCAATCCCCGGCGGATATTCCACCAACGAGTGGCGGGGCATCCACTCGTTCAGCGACCTCGTCCAGATCGAAAACCCGCCACAAGGCTACATGCACAACTGCAACGCGACGCCCTTCGGGATGATGAAAGACAGCCCGCTCACGCCGGAGAAGTTCACCAGGTTCCCTTACCTCTACAACGCCACCCGCAACGCCCCGCGCCATCAGCGCGCCGAGATGATGACCGACCTGCTCGACGCGGCCTGCAATGTCACCGCTGAGCAGGCCATCGACATCGCTTTCAATCCGCAGGTCTATCACGCCGGGAAATGGCAGGAGCGTCTGCAAGAGGCTTGGGCGAAAACGCCGGACGCGGACAAGCAACCCGACGTGTCCGAAGTCTATGGTCTGATCCAGCAATGGAATCGCCGCAGCGACGCCGACTCCCCAGGCGCGCTGGCCTATTACGCTTTCAAAAAGGGGTGGGACAAGAAGACCGCATCGGCGGTGGACCCGCCCTCCAGCTTGACCGATAACGAAATGCTCGCGGCCCTGACCAAGGGCGCCGAATGGCTGAAGTCGAATTTCGGATCACTTCAGGTCGCGTATGGGAAGTACTTCCGAGTCGGCCGCGAAGGCGGGGACCGCACGTATCCGGCAAGCGGCGGTTCGGTGAATGACACCGGCATGGCGACTGTGCGCGCGATCGGGTTCAACAAAGTCGGCAACGAAATGGTCGGCCACAGCGGTCAGACCTCCACGCAGATCGTCATCATGACCGATCCGCCGGAATCCTACACGCTGGTGCCGCTCGGGGTCAGCGACCACAAGGAGAGCGGCCACTGGGATGACCAGGCCGAGAAGCTGTTCAGCAAGAGCAAAGCGACGCCGACCTGTTTCATGAATCGCCCCGCACTGCTGAAACACGTGACCGCCACGAAGGTGTTGAAACCGCCGGCGGCGGTGCCGGTTGCGCGCTAAGCCGGTCGGGCACGCATTCGCGATCACGCCTCCGGCCGAAATTGACCACCCTCCCAGCCGCGGGATAAAACGGCTCTGGCGGCTGCTGCCCGCCTGCCGACGTCGGTGGCGTCCACGACGCTGCAATTCCAGACATGGACTTTGGTCAGGCTGACTGTCTTCTGCCTGACTCGATGAGCCTTACAGGATGTTCGCCGCCAGTTCGGCCAGCTCGGAACGCTCGCCTTTCTGGAGTTCCACGTGAGCGGCGATGGCTTCCGTGCGGAACTTGCTGACGATGTAGTTGAAGCCGTTGGACGACGAGTCCACGTACGGGTTATCGATCTGGTAAGGGTCGCCAGTGAAGATGACCTTGGTGCCGGTGCCGACGCGCGTGATGATGGTCTTGACTTCCAGCGGGGTCAGGTTTTGGGCCTCATCGATGATCATGTATTGGTTGGCGATGCTGCGCCCGCGAATGTAGCTCAGGGCCTCGACCACAATAAGGCCGGAACGCATGAGGTCATTGCTGCGGCGATGCTCGTGCCCCATGTTCAGATCGGCGAGCAACTCCAGCGCGTCATGGATCGGCTGCATCCACGGGTTCAGCTTCTCTTCCAGTGTGCCCGGCAGAAAGCCGATCTCACGGCCGACGGATACGGTGGGGCGTGCCACGACGAGGCGGCGAAACTCGCGGTCCAGGACGGTGTGCTTCAGGCCGGCGGCCAAGGCGAGCAGCGTTTTGCCGGTGCCGGCCTTGCCCATGAGCGTGACGAGCTTGACGCTGTCGTCGAGCAACGCATCGAAGGCGAAGTGCTGTTCGCGGTTGCGCGGTTTGATGCCCCAGATCCCTTCGCGGCAATCGATAATGGGCAGGAGCTTCCTGCCGCTGGTATCGACCTTGGTCAGCGCCGTGCGTTTGGGGTTGGTCTCATCGATGAGTGTGCAGTATTCGTTCGGGTAGTATTGGCTGCCGCCGTTGAGGTCGAGTTCACCGTTGGTCCGGAACTGGGACATGGTCTCCGAGCCGACGACCTTTTCCAGCATCCCGGTGTAGAGGTCCTTGATCTGGACGCGGTCAGTCTCGTAATCCTCGGCCTGGAGGCCCAACGCATCGGCCTTGATGCGCAGGTTGATGTCTTTGCTGACCAGGATCGTCGGGATGCTCGGCTCGGCCTTCTGCCGGACCATGGCCAGCGCGACGATGCGGCTGTCCACCGTGTTGTTGCCCGGGGTCGGGACCTCATGGCCGTTCCGTTCGTGGAAGACCACGCGCAGGTGGCCGCCATTGGGCAGGGCAACGCCTTCGCTGAGCCGGCCGCGTGCGCGCAAGCTGTCGAGCATGCGGGAGACGGTGCGGGCGTTTTGGCCGAGTTCGGAGGATTCGCGTTTGAACCGGTCGATTTCCTCGATCACCTCGATTGGGATGAGGACGTTGTTCTCTGCGAAGTTGAGCAGCGAATTGGGGTCGTGGAGCAGGACATTAGTGTCAAGGATGTAGTTTTTCACGCACGGCGGTTTCGACACTTGCAGCGGGCCATTTGTTCATGCCAGGCCTTCAGTCGGGTGTGGGGCGCGGGCAGTTCGTAATGCCCGGAGTAGAGGTAATTCCCCAGCATGCCGCTCAGATCGAAATCCACAAAACGCGGTTGCTCATCCAACAGGAACGGCCTGGTGGCCAGCATCTGCTCAAACGGCAAAAGCCGTTCGGTCAACTCGGCGAGCAGGGCTTTCTGCTGCGCCCGCCACAGTTCCAGACAGCCCCGCCCGAACTTGCGTTCCTTGTAACGGATGAATCCCAGCCGGTCTGCCGCCGGGACCACCTCCTCATAATAGATGTCGTTGAGCTTGAACGCCACGCCTTCAACCTCGTTTTCGATGTAGCGCCAGAGGATCCGTTGCACCCCGGCCCGTTGGTCGGGGAACAGCTCCAGCTGCAACTTGTTGTCCAGGTACTTCGCGATGACCTGGGAGTACTCGTCCGTCTCGAACACGACCGTCCGTGCGTCGCGGACGACGGGCACCTGGTAGTAACGGTGGCGCGTCAACCGCCAAACGAGCGAGCGGTCGTTGCAGGGGATGTTGGTGATTTTGAAAAGAACACCCGCGTACTGGAGGATCCGCCGCTGGACGATGCAGAACGGGCTCCAGGGGAATTGTATGAGTTCAATCATGGCCAGGTTCAGTCGTTTGGCGCACACTGGACTTTAGGATGCGGGCTGCAGGGTGACAAGCGCAAATCCCAGGCTCGCAGCGCTTGCCGACCGGCCTGACTTCCGCCTTCGGGCAGGAGATCCCGGCGTCATCCCTGCCTCTCTTGCGCGGGCCAAGCGAGAGGCGAGCGCTCACCCGTCGCCAAGCCGGGGGATTGGACGCGGTTCGGCGTGCCAGTCGCCCATTCAAGGATCAACCACCCAACAGCTTCTTCAACTGCTCGCGGGCGGAGGCCTCGCGGGCGTTCTCCTCGCGTTCGGCCACGAACTCGCGGCGCGCGAAGTCAAAATACTCGCAGTAATTGGCCAGGTGCTTTTCGGCGACGGGTTCAGCGCGGTGCTCCTGACATTGGCAGGCCACTTTGGGATCGTAGTACGCGCAGTTCAGGCAAACGCGCAGGTCGGCGCCGCAACGCGGACAGCTTTCGCTGCGCCCCGGCTGGCCGGTGAGTTTCCATTCCCAGCCGCACGTGTGGCAGTGTCGAGTCATGCCTGAACAGTAGCCAGGGGGGTGTCGGAATTCAACCACCGAGGCGGCCGGAGTCGGCGCCGGCGCTCGAACCGACGGAACTGGAGCCAGTTGTCGGATTTGAACCGACGACCGACGGTTGACAAAACCGTTGCTAGAGTTTCGTGTCTCTTCGCGAATAGCGTCCTTTATTTCTTCACCGCAGGTAGTTACGACGCAAGTTCCGAAATCGTATTAGCGAAGGAAGACGAAGGAAAACGAAGGAAAAGTGTCTGATATTGTCTGATAGAGGAAAGGAAAAGCAAGAGATCAACCCACGCCGCACGGTGGGAATCGGACAACAAGGTCTGGAAGTTTCCGCAGATACCCGCAGAGCCTTCAAAGGCGGATCGATGGTGCCAAATCAGGGTCGCAAAAGGATCGCGTCGCCTTGCCACGCACACATCCTCAACATATTTGAGGAACTGTGCGAGGCTGCTTTTGGTCAATTCGACGGCGCTATCGCTTTGGCCTCGCTGCCCTTCACTTCCTTCGCAGCGATTTCGCGGACGAACGGTTGGCCGTCGGCCACGAGGCTCCGGTAGCTGCCGGGAAGGCATGCCAGGTGGGACAGTTCCATCCTCTGCATGGCCGTCTCGATCCGGCGGAGGGAATGGCCCCGGACCACGACCTCGTGGGTGGCAAAGACCAGGAGAAGCCACTGCTCTTTTTCCTCAGTGTGGCATTCGGCGAATATGAACTGGTCGAAGGGAAGCAACAGGGCGCGCCCAGGGGCGGTTTCGACGCGGAGGGCGCGAGCGTTGGCATCACTCGCCCAGCATTCAGGTGGTTTGGTGGTGTTCATGGTGTGGGGTGGTTGAGTTGAAACTGCGACGAAGAGGTTTCACGCGGGAAAGCCGGTCTGCCGCCTGCCTGCCGAATCGCAGTAGATGTCCGCGGAGGGTGTCCCAAAGCCTGCGGCGCGGCTGGGAAACGAGTCCCGGTGCAAGGTCGAGGGCCAGAGGCCGATGCCCCGAGCGGCTGACGTTCTCGCGCAACTGTTCCTTGTCCGGCGTGAAGATGCGAATGCCACGTCTCCCGCGAGAAATCGTCACATACCACTGCTGCGCATTCGTCGCCGCCTTGATGGTCGAGTCGGAAAACAGGATGTAATCCACCGTCTTGCCCTGGGAGCCGTAGGAGGTCATCGCGTAGCCGGGGGAGAACTCCCGGAAGCTGGCGTCCAGGACGCGACCGTCTTCGAGCTCGACGGCGCCATCCGACCGAACAACCTTGACGGTCGCTAACTCCCCGTTCGCGACCTTTTGGCCGGACCCCAGCATTCGGTTTGCCTTCAGGTGCAGGCGGTCGCCAGACGCCAGCGGCAACTCGCGGGGGACACACACGTTGATGCGATCAAGCAAGCGGTTCTGAACTGTGATGAACGTTCCGTCCACCTCGACCAGCACTCCAGCGCTGACAATGCCGGCAGGTTTTCCTTTCGCCCCCGGTTCGGCGTGACGCACCTTCTGGTTGAACACGACAACGGCGTCTGACGGATAGAACCGCGTATCGCGCTTCTGGGCGTTCGTAAGGTCAAGCCGTTCCAGCGCCGCGACCATCGAATCTTGAGTGCCGAGCAGGCCCTTGGCCTTGAGCGCCTCCCGTGCACGCGCGTTCACACGGTGAACCTCAGACCAGGTCTGCGAAACCACGACCGCGGAGCTGTTCTGCTGTGCCAGACGCAAATACTCGGCCGCCAACCGCTCGGCCTGGTCGCCCAGCGGGCACTCGACGACAACCCCCATCTTGTCGAGTCGTTCGAACGAGTCAGCCAGCCGGCCGGCCGCGGCGGCTTCGACGGCCTTCCGATACTGGCGGATATGCGTCCGCTCATCCACATCCTGACCAAGACGCGGATCCTGCCGGTGGATGCGGTGCAGTTCGACCGGTTTGACGCCCGAATGACGCTCGATGGCGGCCAAGGCGTCCGACGCTTCAACCGGGCCGTGCTGCCGGGTATCACCCGACAGAATGACCCGGGCCTGCTGTTGGCGGGCGAGTCGGAGGAGTTCGAGCATCTGACGGCCGCCAATCTGTCCCGCCTCGTCGACAACAATGACCGCACTTCTTGGAACCGCTCGTTTATGTAGAAAGGACGTTACCGTGGTCGGCGACGGGAATCCAGCGGCCTCCATGTCCACGATTTGCTGCCGTTGCGGCGCGAGCACGGCTACGGGCCGGCCGCTTTGCCGAATCTGTTCGACCAGTTCGCGAAGCACGAAACTCTTGCCGGTGCCAGCACCGCCTCGGAACAACGTCACCGCATGGGGGGAGGCGAGCAGGCACTCCAGGGCCCTGCGCTGCTCCTGGTCGAGTGCCGGGTTTGCCCGCGACGGTTCTCTGACCAGCGGGTGGGAGTTGCCCGCACCTTTCCGGACGACTTGAACGATTTCCCACTCGCGGAGGAGGACTTCACGCAGCGTCACTTCCAGGGGACGTGATGTGTCCCGGATGTAGCCGCGTTCCCGAGTGAACTGCTTCAGTTCGGCAACCGAGAAATCCTGCCCCCGTGCGCGACTCAAGGCCTCCTGCCACAGGTTGCATTCCAGCACGACGGAATGGCGGTCGAACAGGTGTTCCTCAGCCCACTTCACGGCCTCATCGAGTTGGGCGGATGCCTTCGTTTGCTCCGTGACACCGTGAGGCTTTCTGGTCAGTCCCAGTGCCGTCCATTCGCTTTCCGTCAGTTGTCCGCGCCACAGCCGCTGCAGATCCTCTTGACGGATGTTCTCGATCTTCCGCGCCCGTCTGGCTTCCGCGAGATGCTCCTTAATGTCCTTGAGATTGCCCGTCGCGAGCCCCGGCTTCTCTGACAGCAGCTTTTCAAGTTCCCGCTCAATCTGCTCATGCCGCTTGGAGAAGCGCTGGCAGAGTTCGGGTGAGATCCCTTCGATCTCGAAATCGCCCCGCTGATTGTTCCTAATCTGGTAGCCAAGCCTCCCCAGGTCTTTAGCCAACTCGTGGTAATAGACGTTCTCGGCGAATCTTCGGGCGCGCAGCAGCTCGTGGTTTTGCAGAGCCTTCCAACGTGTCTCGGCCGGATCGAACGTCGCGTTGAAGACGATGCAGTGGGTATGCAGGTGCGGGTCAAGGGCGCGCGAGGTGTCATGGGTAAAGAGGGCTGCCACGACGTTCGAGGTCATCCGATCCTCGTTGCTGCTGCCTTTCCGGACCCGAGTGGAGGCGAAAGCTTCAAACTCCGCCAACGCCAGCCGGAGGGCACGATGATGGGCTTGGGTCACATACTGATCGCGAGCGACCAACCCGGCAATCGAGACCGATTTGGGCGGAGAGAAAGTGAAATCGTAGAAGACCCGGCGGTCCAAGTGACCGGTGGACGGCCCCGAGGTTCGTTGTCGTTGGGTCAGAGTCTTACCACTGGACGGGTTTCGGTTCTCGCAGAGGGCAAGGAACTCATTTCGTCCAACCCGACCATCCAGGGACAGTTTCCGGGCGCCTTCGCCGAACCACTCGCCTGCCACCGCCTGCCCCTCTTCGTAGTAGTCCCCGACCGCGAGGTGTTTCTCAAAATACTTCCGGGCATCCGTGAGGCTGTATTGTGTCTTCGCCGTGACCACGCGAGGGACTCTATCCGGACTGAACTGGCATGATGTGTAGCTGATACATCTTCGATTCACTCGCCTCTGCTGAACTGCCGCCATGAGCACGAAAGCGAGTCCGACCGCGAACTCCGGCAACCGACTGTGGGGGATCTACCACACCGACCGCGACTGCTCCCGAATCATGGGCCACCCGCTTCGCACCGTCGTTGAGGCTCCGACCAAGCTCGCCGCCGAGGAATGCGCCGCTCGACTCGGCTTCGGCGATGCGTGGGCGCATTTGGTAACGGCTGAGGAAGCCAAGACGGCACAGTGGCTCCCAACCTCAGGACACCAACGCCAAGCAAACCTGAAGCGAACACGAGGCATCGTCGTGTGACCGCGAACCAGTGACGACACGATGAACACCCCCGAGATGGATGAGATCGATCTGGCCATCGACATACTGGCTTCGTTGGCCAAGGAACTTCAGGCTCAGTATCGCCGCCGCGAAGCGCGCATCCCGAACCATGAAGGATACGACGCTCTCGAAACGCATCTTCACTTCGATCTGCGTGGGAATCTCAGCAGCATCACCTGTTTGCGGCACGAACTGCGACAGTGGAAGCGGCGTCTTCAACCGAAGGCTTTGCGTGAAGTCCAACGAAAGGAGACTCTATGACATGCCACGCCCTACCCCTATCATCCGTTAGGGTTTCGCGTCCGTGAAGCGGCCAGGGAGAAGTCCCGGAACAGTCACAAGCGATACATCGCTCATGGCCTCACATACGGCATATCCACGAGCGTGAACACTCCCGGCACAGGACACGGACGAGGATTGTCCGTGTCCGCGAACAATCCACGTCCACGTTCAGTCCGCGTCAACACGCGTGGCAGCAACCAGTCCACGTTCGCAGTCATGCGCGGATGCCGGCAGTCCGCGCACAGGCATTGGCAACGGCCATGACCCGTCCGCAAACAGTCCGAAGTCTCGGACCCTCCGAGGCAGCAGTTTCGCCAAAGGCTCACACTGTCCGTGGTCCTCAACTGTCCGGTGAACACTCTCGTCTCCGCAATGCTGTGTCCAGTCAGTCACCGACCGTTTTCCCGTTTCGTATCCCCATTATTCCGGCCTATGTCCACGTTTGACCCAGCCACAGTCCGCAAGGCAGTCGCGGAGTTTACGCCGCGCCGGCTGCAGAAGTTCCACGACTTGCTTCCCGCGACGGATGTCATCACGGAGTTGCGACAGAAGCGCGCGTCGTATCGTGCCATTGCTGAACTGCTCACGGAGCATTGTCTGCCGACGAGTAAAACGGCCATCGCCGCGTTCTGTCACGAAGTGCTCGGCGAAACTGTCCGGCCACGCCGACGCCCAGGGCGAAAACGGACGCCTGTTTCCACACCCGCTAACGGTGAAGTAACAACCCCTGAATCAGCGCCGGCCAGGGAAGTTGGCGCACCGGCTGAATCGGCCACGAACCCCGATGGCAGCGAAGCTCCGCAAAGCCGCACTCGCGGCCCTCGCATCGCCCAAGTTCGGATGCTCAAGCCCCAAAGCACATGAAACGACTTGACCTTATCCTCAATGGCAAAGGCGGCGTCGGCAAAAGCTTCTTCGCCGTCAACTTCGTTCAGTTCCTCAAAGACAAGAGCATCGCCTATGTCGCGATCGACAGCGACAATGAAAACTCGACCCTCAAGCGGTTTCATTCGGACGCGCGCTTTCTGGATTTGGAGAACCGGCGCGAACTCGACGGCATCTTCGCCGCACTGGAAAAGGCGGACCTCGTCGTCATGGATTGCCGCGCCGCCTCCACCAACCTGTTCATTGATTACTTCGCCGAAATTGACCTGCCCGCAGTGCTCTCGGCCCTCGGCACAGCGCTCACGCTCGTCATGCCGGTCAATCACGAGTCGGACAGCGTGGACCAGGTGCAACGGCTTGCGGACCAATTCGGGAAACAGTGCGGCTATGTGGTGGTTCGCAACGCCGCCCATAGCAACAGCTTCGGCTTGTTCGAGGCCTCCGAAGTGCGCGCGCAGCTCAAGAACGACCTCAGCGGACGGGAAATCACCATGTCGCGGCTGCACGACTGGCTGGTCGAGGCGCTAAATGCGGAGAACTTAACCATCACGACAGCGATGAAACATCCCGCCTTCAGCTTGCTCGACCGGCAACGGCTCCAGACCTGGCAACGAAAACTCTACGCGGAGATTGAATCGGCCGCCGACTTGTTGCTGCCCACGAAATAGTCCTTCCCATGCCGAACATGGACCAGCCCAACTTCGACGATGAATTCGAGCAGGCCGTCGCCCAGTGGCGCGAACGGCACAACCTGGACGAAGATGACGCGGTGCTGCTGCTGATCGAGTTGTTCCGCATCCACCAACAGCATTGGGATGAACTTCGGCGGCGGGAACTGCCCTCCTTCGAGCAGTTTCGGACCGACATCACAAAGCTTGTCGAGACCTCACGCGACATTCAGCAGCACGCGGCTGGTTTGAAGGAGCGACTCCAAGGTTTGGCATCCGCACCATGTCCATCGTCGGTCACGCGCACCGCGGCTTGGTTGGCTGCGTTGGCCGGCAGTCTCGCGGGCTACCTGCTCGGCAAGGCATGGCCATGAAGTTCAACCCGTTCCCATTCAGCCCGTTGGACTTCCCGCCGGACATGCTGTTGGTGCTCAATTACCCGCGCGCCTTTCTCATCGCAGGCGCATTCATTCTCGCCGGTCTGGCCCTGTGGCTGTTGTTCGCCCGGCGCGGGAAGACACGCACAGTCGCCCGTCTGGGCGGTCTGACCTGGAAGCGTAACCAGTTCTGCCGTGGCTGGCTCATCACTGGCGACACCGGCTCGGGCAAGACAAGTTCGGGCATCAACCAACTTGCCCACCAAGTCTTCCAGAATGAACCGACCTGGGGCGGGCTGTGCATCGACGAAAAGGGCGTCTATTGGGAAACCCTCACCGCGATGGCGAAACACTACGGCCGCGAGCCCGGCCTGATTCATCTGCGAATCCGCACCGACGACGTCGGTGGCGATTGGAGGCCGCCGCACCGGTTCAACCTGACCGGCGACCGCAGCATTCCGTTCACGACCTACGCCAAGTTCGTCGTGGACACAGCTACCAGCCTCGGACAAGGCGGCGACAAGGGCTTTTTCAAAAGCCAGGCGCAGACACACATCGCGCACGCGCTCGAAATGCTCTTCGAGTTACAGCGGCCCGTGACGTTGCTTGGAGCTTTCGAGTTGCTCTCCGACCGGGGCGTTCTGGAAGAGGAGATGGAGAATCTTGAAGGCCTGCTCGAAACTCCGCGGCGCGCCGCCGTTTACGCGCACTTCGTGAATCGCTTTCTTAACCAACCCGAGGAGCAGTCCGGCGGCGTCCGTGAGACCATCGGCAACTACCTCCAATACTTCCTGACGCCCGAGGTGGCCGAGGTCTTCTGCGCTGACGAAAGCACGTTCGACTTCGGCGCCATCGACCAAGGCAAGATCATCTGCCTGACCATGCCACAGAAGTTCCAGACCGAGCGGCGCTATGTGAACACCTTGCTCAAGCTGCTTTACTACAACCACGCGCTCCGGCGCTTCGACCACGCGCAGGCCGACCGCATCAAGAATAACCTCCTCATCCTCTGGGCCGACGAAGCGCAGCGATTCATGACCGCCAGTGAGGATGGCACAAGCGACTACAACTGCGTGGACGTGATCCGCGAGGCCGGCGCGACCATCGTTGCCGCCGCCCAGAGCACGACTTCGTTCCTGCCGCCCTTGGGCAATGACAAAGCGAGGGTGCTCACCTTGAATCTCCGCAACCGGATGATCTTCCGCGCGGCCGACGAAGCCGACGCGGTTCAGGCGGCCGACTTCCTCGGTAAGAAACGCGTAGTGAAGCGCTCATGGGGTTTCAGCGCCGGGAAGCGTAACGTCAACTACTCCGAGACCGAGGAACACAAGCTGAAGCCCCACAAACTCCGCAGTCTCCGCGACCACGAGTGCGTCCTCGTCCACTGCGAACGTGGGTTTCGGCGCGTGACGCTGCCACCCCTTGAACCCGATGGTACAATCGCGAAGTGGTTTGCATGGTGGAGACGCCTGCTTTAGGTGGAACTGAACATGACAGGTATCGACCTCGCCAACGCGCTCCCGCTCTCGGAGTCTGTCCGTAGTCTCCAACTCGCCGAGGCGGTCCATGCGCACCGGTTCTACTGTGTTTCTCACAAACCTGTGGGTGGCAGAAACTTCCTCATGGAACGAAGTCGTTGATTCTGCTGGATTTGACCATGTTCGCGATTATCTCCGCGCTCTTGAGCTACCCGTTGTCCTGGCTCCGTCCCCAGCACGAACTCCGCCTTGGAAGTTCTGGCCCTCGGGCACCAGCTCACGGTGCTCAAGCGGCAGACGCCCAGGCCAAAGCTCCACTCGTGGGATCGGTATTTCCGGGTGATATTGAAGGGAGCTTGGCCCGGTTGGAAAGCAGCTTTGATGATCTTAGAGCCCGAGACCGTCATCGGCTGGCAGCGGGCCGGGTTCAGGATCTTCTGGCGCTGGGAGTCCGGCCGTCGGAGTGGTCGACCTGGAAAGGACCCAGAGCTGATTCAGCTCATCCGCCGAATGGCGGGCGGCGTCCCGGCCCAGGGTTTCGGGCTTAGGGTTTCGGATGTCTTTCGGATTTCGAGTTTCGAGTTTCGGATTTCATTCAATACAGTAGTTCTGCCCACGCCGGGTGGCGATCACGTCTGCGCCCAGTTTCTTGCGGATGCTGAACACATGCACGTCCACGAGATTGGAAAGCGTGTCATCGCTCTCGTCGAAAAGGTGTTCGTAGAGCGCCGTGCGGGTGACGACCTCGCCTCGGTGCAGCGCGAGGTATTCGAGAATCGCGTATTCCCTGGCGGTCAGCGCGACGGGTTGGCCGGCACGGGTGACGGCACGGCCCCGCGTGTCGATGACCACGTTGCGCACTTCGATGCTGGAGCGCGCCTGGCCAGCCGAGCGGCGGATAAGCGCGCGCAACCGCGCCAGGAGTTCGGTCAGATCAAACGGCTTGACCAGGTAGTCGTCCGCGCCGGTGTCGAGGCCGAGGACACGGTTGCGGGTGGCGTCGCGGGCAGTGAGCATGAGGACGGGCGTCTGCTTGTGTTCCCGAAGGCGTCCGAGGAGTTGCCATCCGTCGAGGCACGGCAGCATGACGTCGAGCACGATGGCGTCATAGTCGTAGTTCTCTGCTTTATAGAGGCCGTCGTCACCTGCTTCGGCCGTGTCCACCGCGCAGCCCTCCTCGCGCAGAGCCTTGGCGAGGCTGCGCAGCAAACGCGGTTCGTCTTCGACGACCAGGATTCTCCTTTTCCGATGCTCGTCCACCTGCTATGCGACGGCAGCCATCTTCGCCACGTCGCCTTAACCGGGCAGTGCAAGGGCGATTCTGCCGGGGACCGGATTGAGGTGCGATTAAGAACTGATGACGATGTGGCTTTCCAGGCGGCGAACTCTGTTTTCAAAAACCCTCCCGTCTTAACGCCACCTTAATCCACTTCGGTCTATGGTGGCGCTGTGAAACGAATCAGCGCGACAACCGATGACCCCACCCGTGGGGATGCCACGGACGGCCACGCGGAATTGAATCGGACTTTGCGGAAACCATGTCACCGTCAGCCGACACACGCGAGCGGCGCGAATTCGCCTCGGACATCAAGTTTTTGGTCAGTCCGATACTCGCTGAGCAAATCCGCGACTGGGTGCGCGCCCGGCTCGCACCCGATCCCAATGCCGGCGGCGCGGCACGCGATGCCTATCAGATCACGAGCCTTGACTCCGACACGGAGCGGTTTGACGTGTTTAACCGTCGAGGCTCGTTCGGCCGCAGCAAGTATGGGATTCGGCGCTATGCCCAAAGCGAGGTCGTGTTCTTTGAACGCAAGCTCGAGACACGCGGGCTGCTCGCGAAGCGGCGGTCCATCGTCAAGCTGGGGGAACTGGAACGTTTGGCCGGTGCCGACGCTGAGCGCCGCTGGGCGGGTTATTGGTCTCATCGACGCCTGCTGGCGCGAGGCTTGGGGCCTGTCTGTCAGGATTTCGTATGACCGCATGGCGCGCGTCGCCATGACCCAGTACGGCCCCATCCGACTGACCCTGGATGAGAACCTGCGCCCCCTGCCTGCGGCTGGCTTGTCGTTCAGCGGGTCAGAAGGCACGCCGCTTTTGGAGAACCAGATCGTCCTCGAATTGAAATTCCGCTTGGTGATGCCGGTCTTGTTCAAACACCTCGTCGAGGAGTTCGCTCTGAACGCCCAGTCCGTTTCCAAGTATCGGCTCGCGGCAACTAGATTGGGACTGGCGGACGACGCGGCCCTGGGCGTCCTTGAGCTGGATCGAGCGAACGCGACCTTATGCCTGACTTCCTGAAAGCTCCGTTCGTCAATGGTCCGAGCATCTGCCCGCTGGAGGTGCTGGTGCGACTGCTTGTGGCTTCGGTGCTCGGCGCGCTGGTCGTCTGGATCTACCGCCGCACGCGTCCGAGCAGCGAAAGCTCGTCTTCCTTTCCCGTGACACTGGTCCTGCTCGCGATCCTGATTGCGATGGTCACGCAGGTTATCGGCGACAACATCGCCCGCACCTTCAGCCTGGTCGGCGCCCTCTCGATCGTCCGCTTCCGAACGGTGGTGCGAGACACGCAAGACACCGCTCACGTCATTTTCGCGGTGGTCGTCGGCATGGCGGTAGGAGCCAAGGATATTTGGGTCGGGCTGATCGGCATCGGCGTCATCGGCTTCGCGGCGTACCTGATGATGACCCGCACCCAAGTGTCCAATCTGCCACTCCCGGCCTTCCTGCTAAGTTTGCGCGTCGCGTTAGGGCACGATTTGAACCAACTGCTCGGGGGTGCGCTCGACTTTCACCTCGCACGGCGAGAGTTGATGTCTGTGGCCACCGCCAAGCAGGGCGTGTCTTTGGAAGTCACCTATGAAGCCCGTTTGCGCCCGTCAGGCTCGCCTGATGAACTGGTGAAGGCTCTGAACAAGCTTGAAGGCGTCCAGCGCGTCGAGCTGCAGCGCCGAGACTTTGCACGGGATTGAATTGACCAAACTCCTTCTCAACCCAAAACCGCAACCTCGAGTTCTGTGAAAGCGAAAAACGCCCATCTTCGATTTGCCGCCCTGGCCCTGGCCTTTGGCTGCGCGCTGCCTTTACTGGCTCAAACCCCTGAAGGTCCGCCTCCGCGCGATGGCGGGCCTCCAGCCGGAGTTGATTCTCCGCCGCCCGACGGCGGACCAGGCTTCGACGGCCCGCCGCCGTTTGGGCCGGGCGGCTTTGGCCCCGGCGGACGCGGCCCGGGGGGGCCTGGAGGCATGATGCAGGAAACCAAACTGGTGAAGCAGTTTGACAAGGACGGCGACGGCTACCTTAACGCCGCCGAGCGCAAAGCGGCACGCGAGTATCTGGCATCGGGAGCGGCGGGCGGTCGCGGCCGCCGCGGTCTGGGTGGCCGTGGTGGACCCGGCGGGCGCGGCGGGAATCAGCAACCGCCACAGCCGGGGCCAAAACTTGCGCCCGCCGACGTGAAGTCGTTTCCCAACGCACCTCTTTATGATCCGCTGACGTTGCGAACCATCTTCCTCGAATTCGAGGATGCCGATTGGGAGAAGGAACTCATGGCCTTTCACCGCACGGACGTGGAAGTGCCTGCCAAGCTGACGGTGGACGGCAAGACTTATCCGGACGTCGGCGTGCATTTCCACGGCATGTCGTCGTTCATGATGGTCGGCGAAGGACAGAAGCATTCGATGGTTCTGTCGCTCGATTTCGTTCACAAGGACCAGCAACTCGGCGGCTATCGCAAGCTCACGCTGCTGAACTCGGCCGACGACCCGTCATTTCTGGACACGGTCCTCTCCTTGGAAATCGCCCGCGACTACCTGCCGGCGCCCAAGGCCAATTTCATGCGCGTCGCCATCAACGGCGAATGTTGGGGCATCTATGTGAACCAACAACACTTCAACAAAGACTTCGTGAGAAACTGGTTTGGCACCACCAAAGGCGCCCGGTGGAAAGTGCCCGGCAGCCCCGATGCGCGCGGCGGGTTGGAATACCTCGGCGACGACGCGAGCGCGTACAAACAACACTACGAGATCAAGTCCAAGGACAACGCGGAATCGTGGGCGGACTTTATCAAGCTCTGCAAAGTGCTGAACGAAACACCGGCCCACCAACTGGAGAAAGTGCTGGCTCCATTGCTGGACATTGACGGCGCGCTGAAGTTCATCGCTTGGGACAACGCCCTCGTGAACGACGACGGCTATTGGACTCGCGCCAGCGACTACGAGATCTACGAAGACAAGAGCGGCCGCTTCCACATCATCCCCTACGACGCGAACGAGACCTTCAGCTCAGGCGGCGGCCCCGGAGGACCCGGCGGACCGCGTGGTCGAGGTGGCCCCGGCGGATTCGGGCCGGGCATGTTCTTGGTGCCGCAAATCCTCGATCAGGCCGACAAGAATGAGGATGGCAAACTCACGAAGGAGGAATTCGCCGCACTGGCGGACGCGTGGTACGACAAGCCGGATACGGACAAGACCGGGAAAGTGACCCAGGAGCAGTTCATCGAGAAGCTTGGCAACGTGCTGCCTCCACCGCAGGGACGCGGCGGTGTTGGCCCTCCCGGCGGCGGCGGACCGGGCGGCGGGCGAGGAGGTTTCGGCCCGGCGATGTTCATGGGGCCGGGTCTGTTCACGGCGTTCGATGCCAACAAGGACGGCTCGCTCACCCGCGCTGAACTCAAGGACACTTTTGCCAAATGGTTCAGCGATTGGGACACCACCAAGAGCGGCATGTTGAACGAGGAAAGTCTTCGCAATGGTCTGGCTGCGGTCCTACCCCGGCCCAACTTCGGTGACCCCGGCGGCGGCCCTGGCGGACAGGGCGGTGGTCGAGGCCGGGGTGGTCCTGGCTTTGGCGGTGGTGGCGTTAATCTCGACCCGCTGGTCGCGGCGAGCGATTCGAGCAAACCGTTGCTTGCGAAACTCCTCGCCGTGCCGTCGCTGCGGACGCGCTATCTCGGCTACGTCCGTGACATCGCCGAGAAATGGCTCGACTGGAACAAGCTCGGTCCTTTGGCGCGGCAATATCACGCGCTGATCGCCGACGACGTGAAAGCCGACACGCGCAAACTGGACAGCTTCGAAGCCTTCCAGCGCGGCGTCGGCGATGACACGCCGGCAGCGGGGCGATCCGAAGGCGGTCGAAACGCCAGCCTGAAGAACTTCGCCGAAAAGCGGCGTGTGTTTTTGTTGGATCACACCGAGGTGAAGAAGGCCGCCAAGTGAGGACCGCCGCGCTGCATCTGTGTCGCACAACTTGGAGTCGCCCTGCGTTGGAAGACACCTTGACCGATCGTCGGCCAAGACCTCCTGGCATGAGCCGGCTTATGCGCGCGTGCGAACCCAAAGACTCCCCCGACGCCAAGCTCCGTCGCGTGCCGCTTGCTCCGTGCGTCGTCTGGAACGGGTTTCGAACCGAGTGGATGCCGCGGTTGGTGTTTCTGGCAGTCGCTGCTGGGGCGTTTCAACTCTGGCGCGGTTACCTCGGTGTGCCCGCAGCGCTGACCTAGCCGGAACCAGACAGGAGCCATGCGTTCGCCCAGAAGACAAACCCGTAGGGTCAAAATACTCATGCGGCCTGGCGATGGTAGAACCTCAGCATCCCACCGAGCCGGTCCCGTGACTGAATCGCGCCTGTGGACTGACCGATCCGGTCTGTTTCCTGCGGGAACAGGATGACATTGTCCTTCCCTTGGTGGTTGCGCTCCTGGTGGAATTGGGTCACGTACTCTGCCAGCGCGTGCCGCAGCGAGGACTCGCCGAAGAGGATCAACCTCGATAGGCACTCCTCCTTGGCCGAGCGAATCCACCGTTCCAGGTGCGCGTTGAGATTCGGGCTGCGCGGCGGCAGCACCACCGGCTTCACCCCGCCGGAACGGAGGATCTGATCCAACGCGGCCGGGGACTTCGTTTGCCGGTCGTGCAGCAGATGCCCGCACCCCGAGAGCAGGCCCACCTCCGCCAGCGTCAGGCTGCGGGCCATCGGCTCCATGCAAAGTCCCTCCGGATACGGCGTGATCCCGGCGACGCAGAGCCGGCGGGGGGCCACGCGGAAGAAGACCAGCCCGTAGTAGGTGATCAGCCCACGGCAGGTCCACAGCTCCGTGGTGAACAAGTCGGCCGCCGCCAGCACGTCCAAGTGCGAGCGAATGAACTCCTTCCACGACCTCTTCCGGCCCCGGTGCGGCGCCGACTCCAGGCCGCAGCGCTTCAGAATGTTGGCGACCGTCTGGCAGCTCAGCGAGTGTCCCAGATTCCTCAAGGCCCCGACGATTCGGTTATAGCCCCAAGTCCGGTCTTCCTGCGCGAACATCACCACCAAGGTCCTGACCTCGTCGGTGACCGGCGGACGCCCCACCCCGCGCCGGTTCTTCGAACCATCGAACTTCCGGGCCACCAGCTTCCGATGCCATCCCAGGATCGTCTCGGGCCGGACGATCTGGGCCACCTCGCTCAGCACTCGCCAGCCGAGGCGCTTTCCGATCTCGGCCAGGCTCACCCGCTCGGAGTCGCTCAACCGAGGACGTCCTTGGATCTGGTGGCGGAGGATCCGGTTCTCGGTGACCACGTATTCGTTCCGAAGGAGGAGTTCCTCATCCACCGAGCCCGTGATGTAGGCCAGCATCCTCTTCCAAGTCATCCCCGAGATCGTCATTTCGGGGACATCTGATCAAACCGGAGCTCCAAAGTAACTCTCTCGATTTCACGCAGTTCGACTTTTTGGACCATAGGGGCTGGTCACAGGTTAGAAGCCGGTCCCGCTCAACCCGCTCGAACCGCCGACGCCGCGAGAGGTGCCGGATCCGAAGCTGGTGCTGCTGCCGCTGGTGTTCTGCTGTTGAGTCTGCCGGGTGGTCAGCGGATTCTGCTGGGTGTTGCGGGTGTTGCTGTTGCGCGTATAAGTGTTGCGATTGAAGAGGTCCTGGAGCACTTGCTGTACATCCTGCGGATCGGCGTTCTGGAGATCATAGACGGCGACCTTCTCTCGCTTGGCCGGGCTGGAGTCCAGTTCCGCGACCATCTTCGCAATCTGCGGCATCAACGTCTTGGACGCCGCGACAATGATCGACGACGTGCGCTGGTCGGCGACCGCTAGGACCCGGCCCAGCTTCCGCGCCCGTTCGCTGGTGTCGGACTGGGTTGCTTCCGCGCCCGCGCGCCCGCCGCCGAAGAAAAACCCTCCCGGACCCTGGTTCTGGTTCGAGCCCGTTCGTGTTTCATCGGGGAAGAGCTGCGTGAACTGGTCGGCCAGCTCTGTCGGATCCGCGTTGATCAGACGGAAGACCCGCAACTCGGTGACGTCTGTAACCGGTTGGTCGATCTTCTCCACCATATCGGCAATCGTGACCAGCAGGTCCGCCGGGGCGCTGACGATCAGAGAATCGGAGCGATCGTCGCCCACGGCTACGACACGCGTAGCCGCCGCACCACCACCAGTGGTGTCCGTACCGGCCCCGCCGCCGGCCCCACCGCCGCTCCCGCCGAAGCCCCCGGCGCCCTGGGTGAACATGTTGAAGAGTTGGGCTCGAGGATTGTTGCCCGCAGCGCCTTGGTTCATCCCTTGAGTCTGAGTGCCAAAGAGCTGTTGGATCACCGTGGCCAAATCCTTGGCATCGGCGTACTGAAGCGGAAAGACCTTGATCGACGACACACTGGCGATGGACGTGTCGAGGGCGGTTATGATTTTCAGTATGCGCTTGATATCGGTTTTGGTCGCCACCAGCAGCAGCGAGTTGGCGCTCTCGTTGGCCGTGAGGCTCGCGGACAGAGGCAGCAAGGGCTGAAGGTTGGCCATCAACTGCGTGACGTTGGCGTAGCGCACCGGGATGATCCGAGTGACCATTTCGTCCGACTTCTGGACCGTGTTCGGGTCGCTGCCGGTTTCGACCTCGAGGTCGGCAGTTTTGCCCTCGTCCTGGCCGATGATGGTGAGGATCCGGTCGTGGCGAATCACGGCATAGCCGTTCTTTTTCAAAACGGAATTGAGCAACTCGATCGCTTCCTCCTTGCTCACGGGGTCTTTGCTCCACACATCGACGGTCCCCTTGACTTCGGTCATCTTATTGATGATGAACCCGGCGGCATTACTCAGAGAATCCAGGACCAGATCCAAACGAGCGCCGCGGAAGTTCAGACGCAATCCATTCGCGCCGTTTTCGCCGGTGGAGGACGGGGCCGAGGCACTCGCCGGGATCTCGGCAGCCGGCGGCGGCGTGGTGTTTGGACCCGCCGCGGCCGAAGCCGCCGCATCGGCAGCCGGCTCCTCCGGTGGCGCTACCGTGGCGGGCGTAGGCGTCTCCTGGTCCGCAGCCGCTGCGGTCGGGGAGCGTCCGGGCTGCCCCTCCGCGGGTGGGGAGGCCTTCTGCTCCGAGGGGACGGCGTTCGTTGAAGTCAGCTCATTGGCCGGTTGGGCGACACTAGCGAATGGGAGGCCGAGGGAGAAGCCGGCCAGGAGGATAAAGGTTGTGATCGGTTTCATTTGCTTAACTCTTCGCGTTTGCGCATCAGCCGTTTGATGACTTCGTCTTCGTCGCCAGTGGAAGCGGCTGGACGTTCGGCGCTGGAGGCCGTGGCGGCACTGGCGTACGATTCGCTTCGTCCGGACAGCGACCATGCGGTCAAGCAACTGCTTCAAAGACGAATCCGAGGGCATGGTTTCGCTCATAGCGTGGGTGACCGGCTCCTCGTAAGACGGCCGGTGGGTACCGGGCTAAAGCAAACCGGCCAGGGCCGCGATGGCTTCCTGGCGGGGGGTGAGCACCGCGCGGAGTTTGGCCTGCGCGGCCTCCAGTTCAGCCCGCTTCGTTTTGCGCGAGTCGATGTACTTTTGCAGGGCCACCTTCAGTTCGGCCTTGGAGGCCTTGGCGTCGATGGCCTTCTGCAGTGCCTCCGCTTCCGGGCTGGGTGTGCCGAATCCGCCGCGCCGGGGCCCCCGGTCCGCCTGCGCATTGTCGCCGCCCGGCCGGTTGCCGCGCCCAAACATGCCTCGGCCCATGCCGCCGAATCCGATCGCCATCCGGGCGTTGCTGACGTTTTGGATCAGCGGCTGAATGGCTTTCCATTCGGCGTCATCCGTGACTTCCAGTTGCTCCTTGAGGTTATCCATCATCCGCTGGCGCATCTGCGCGGGATCGAAGTTGCCCGGGCCCGGGGGGCCTCCTCCCGGAGGGTTGGCGTTATCCTGAGCCGCCAATTGGGTTGCACCCAAACACAGGGCGACGGCGATACCCGCCGTCCCCAATACTCGGTTCAATGTCATCATAAGAATCTCCTGCTGCAATGCCGGCTGCGTTGATTTGTTTATGGCTCCGTTGCTTGCAGAGCCGCGCTTGTGCCTGCTCCGATCATCACCATGCCGAGGGAGTGCATTTCGTGTGCCAAGCCCAAAGGGCCGAGATCTACCACCGGAAGGGCGACCAAACGCGCAAGAAATGCGCGCTTCGGGTGACGCTGCGCTGATTGTGCGCAGCGATCCTCAGGTCGCCACGCGCTGGATGGTTGTCCCTACCAGAAACTCCAAAAGATCCTGGACAGCGCCGAGTTCAAAGTCGTGAAGACTCTCACCGTCCTTGAGGACGCCGACAATCTACGCTTCGACGTGAAGACGAAACTCGCCTATCTCGGCTACGCTGATGGAGCACTGGGCATCATTGACACTTCTGCCGACAAGGTACCTGCCAAGGTGCCACTTGTCCCTACCAGGAATTCCATCCGCATGGGTGACGACACCATTGTACTACGGGCGCAGTGAGTCAGCGCCCGCTCAACGATGGGTAAGATGCCGGCAGGCCATCCCCTCCAGCGGGATTCCCCCCATGGTCCAAGGCTCGTTTTACCTGGCTTGATGCAGGCGACCGGCTACGCCCCTTAGTGCCGATGCAGCAGAATCACCTCGCCAACCCCAGCCAGATTGGCGGATAGGGGCTCGACCGGCCACTCGCGGCGAATGGCGCCACCAACATCCATAGCGAGAATGCCAGCGCCACCCAGTTGAGGGGATGGCTCAGCCACGAGTTGACGTCCAGACGGCCACCATGCCAGCTCAATTCAAGCCCACGCCACGGCGTCGCCCCGTCCGTAAGCGGCGATGTCCTCCACCTCACCCGCAGACGGCCCGGTCTCGGCCAGCAAGGGGACCTCAGGATTCCGATAATCCACGTCCGCCAAGGCGGCATAGTGCCGGAACACCTCGACATTTTGCAGGAACCCACGGAACCGCTCTGCCCCTGGACCGATCGCCAGCAGTGGCACGTAGTCGGCCGTGTGCGCTCCCCCGGTCCAACTAATGCCGACGTGATTCGCCAGCAACTGCCCTAACTGCGCCGTCACCGAGTTCATTCCGTCGAACGCCGTCGTGCCTTTCTTCTGCAGAAACGGCTCGAACGCCCGCGCCTTGTTCTCGGGCACGTCGTACCCTGTTCTTTCGCGGATGACCTGTCGGATGACTTGGATGCTGGCGGCCTTCTCGAGATGCTTGGTGATCTCGGGGAAAGAACAGCGGACCTGTTTCAGGTTGGCGAACAACGACGGACTCTTCCCATAGGCGTCTCCGATTCCATTCAAACCCGGGTTGGCGGTCCCGTGGTCGGTCGTTATCACCAGCAGCGTCTCCGGCTCGAGTCGCTGGAACTCCAGGCACATGTCCAGCGCCTCGTCAAATGCGACCTGATCGTGCATTGCCGCCGCGGCATCGCAGTTGTGGCAGGCGTGATCCACTCGCCCCCCTTCGACCTGCAGGATAAAGTGGGATTCGCGCTGTAACTTCTTCAAGGCGGCCCGCGTCATGTCCGCGAGCGTGGGGACCGTCAGAAGCTGCCTCCGGTCGGCTTGGTGGTCCAGCGTAAAGGGCAAGTGGCTCTCGGTGAAGAGCCCGAGCCACGGCTTGTCCATGGGCGCCGAGGCCAGGTGCCACAAGCTCGTCATGACTTCATAACCTTGCGCCCGACTCTCGGCGCGCAGGTCCCGTTTGTCTTTACGTTTCTTGGGGTCGAAGAAGGTATGTCCCCCGCCCAACAGGACTTCGATCCTCCGCTTGAGGTACTGCGCGGCGATCGTCTCGGCGTCCCCCCGCTTACCGCAATTGACCGCAAAGCCCGCCGGGGTGGCATGGGTGATCTCAGTCGTCGTCACCAAACCCCGCTTCCAACCCGCTTCGGCGAACAGTTGGTAGAGTGTCCGCAGCGCACGCCCGTCCGGCAACTCATTGACGACGCCGTTCACCACGCGCGAACCGCTCCCCCAACTCGAGGATGCGGCCGAAGAATCGGTGACCAGTGAATTCAGCGACCGCATGTTCATCCAGGCCGAATACGCCGCGGGATGGTGGTAGAGATCCAGCCAAGTCAAACCGCGCTGGCGCGTCAGGCGCGAAAAGTGGTCAGCGCACGTCAGCGTGCCCAGGCTCATGCCATCGGCGACCAGGTGAATGATGTGCCGGGGCTTCTGACCGGGTCGGGCTGGGACCGAATCGGCCGCCCGGAGCCACTGGGGCGCGGTGACTGCCGAGGCCGTCACCCATCCCGAACGACTCAAAAAGCGGCGACGTGAAATCGACATGGCCGAAGGATACACGCGCCCTTGCCAGCCTGCCAACGGAACTTTCAGCCTGGTTGAAGGTTGAACCTTCGCTGGGTTCTAAGTAGCTTGCGTCATCAAAACCGCGACGGACCCGTGACCTAGGACCGACAGATTCCGCCCAAATCGACCGGCCAGCCGCGCAAGCGAACATTTGAGGCCCTTCGGCGTGCTTACGCATTGATGCGCGCCGCCCACGGCCATCAGCACTGGTGGCCGGGAGACTCGCCTTTCAAGATTTGCATCGGCGCGATTCTCACACAGAATACCGCCTGGACAAACGTCGAGCGCGCGATTGCCAACTTGAAACCTCTGGGAGTCCGGTCAACGATGGGTAAGATGCCGGCAGGCAATCCCCTCCAGCGGGATTCCCCCATGGTCCAAGGCTCGTTTTACCTGGCTTCAGATCTCGGTAACGGAGCCGTTTCCGTTCGAGAACAGGCGCCAGTTTAATTCCGGGAAAGTCAGTGGCGGAGAGCCACAAGCCAGGTAGGCTTTTCGAGCGCGCGTCCGGAAGCCGCGCTCGA
>Ga0315274_10002297_pt1 | contig 28988 bp, 23 predicted proteins | sample YL17G02_20_MG_FD_203700 | JGI IMG/M metagenome (GOLD analysis project Ga0315274, IMG submission 203700) | Sediment microbial communities from Yellowstone Lake, YNP, Wyoming, USA - YL17G02_20 | ecosystem: Environmental > Aquatic > Freshwater > Lake > Sediment | place: USA: Wyoming | collected...
ACGTTCAAGAGCTTTGCTTTTATCTCAACAAGCAACACTGGCGCCTCTTCGGGAGCCACAGTGCCTTGTCCCTCCCGGCCCTTCAGGTTGAGGAAGATGCTGCCGAGGCCGAGCCCGTAGGCCTTGGTCTTCGACCAGTCGTAGTCTTCGAGGTACTTCTTGTCCGTGAAAGCCGTGGCCGGATCCGTCTGGCCCTTCACGGCCAGATAGCCGTTGCGCACCAGCCACGTGTTTACGCTGAACCCTTTGCGGAAGCTGTGAAAACCGTGATCTGACATGACCATCAGTAGATCGTTCGATCCGAGCTTGCCCATAGCCTTGCCGACGATCTCGTCCATCTTGATATACGTGTCCTCTAACGCTTGGCCGTACTTCCTCGCGCCTTCTTCGGTGTACAGCGGGTGTTTCGGGTCACGGAACCGCCAGAACATGTGCGCCACCCGATCCGTGGCGGTCCACGCCGCAATGAGCATGTCAAAGCTGCCCAGGTCCAGCTCATCGAGCATCAGCATCTCGTGCCATGCCATGGTCCTTCGGACATCGTCCAGAAAGACGTCATCGGTCATATCATTCTGTTGGAGGGCCTTGGTGTCGTAGCTCCAGCCGATAGTCTTGAAAAGGCCGTAGCGGTCCGCGAGTTTCGCCGCATAGTCCTCCGGGGTACTAATGGGCGTCAAAGGGGCCCGCGGGTGCATCTGGAGGCACGTCATGTAGAGCCGCACCTTATCGCCTGCCTCGAGAACGTGCAGGCGGCTGATGGCCCGAACGCTGAACTGCGGCGACACCTGGAACGTCCACTCGAGCCATTCCGACCACGTGTTCTCCGCAAGCTTTGCCGTCTGCCCCTGCATGTCGAAAGCCAGAGTCCGCGCCTGCCGATCGACAGTCACCTTCAGCGGAACCTCGACGAACTGCCGCGTTTGCGGGTGTCGGAAACCCGGAACCATCACGGTAGCCGTGTCGCCCTCGAACGTAAGAGGCAGACGCACGCCGCCTGCAACGTTCTCGACTTGCTTGAACTGGCCGGACATCGAGAAGTACGTGCTCTGCGTCCCGCGGATATCCGGGACATCCAGTCCGCACAGCATCGAGCTGTTCGCCAAGTGCTCAGCAGGGAATGCAAACGGCACCACCAGGAGTTTGCAGCGCATGCCCTTGGCGTTGCCCACGGCCCAAAAAGTGTCGCCTTTGCGATAGTTCGTATATGCGGCCGGGTTCGCCAGGGCGCCGTCCGGCGCCAACTCCGGTTGTTTCAGGACCCCGAATCCAAGCCCTGGCACATACGTGGCAGGGTTCCGGCGCAGAAAGTCATAGATGCCGTGATTGCCGGGATTCTTGCACGTTGCGAACGAAGACCACGCGGTGGGCGACTGCGGCGGGTTGCTCGAAGCCAAACGCTGATAGCATCCCTGATCGCGCAGCTTCGACAGGTTCGGGAGTTGGCCTGCCGCGAGCATCCCATCCACGATTGTTGGTTCAACTCCGTCGAAGCCCAGGATGATAACCCGGTTGCCCTGCGCCGCCGGTGCGGCCGCGGGCGCAGCCTGCGGTGCGGTTCCTTCTGTTTGAGCGGACGCGAATTCCGGACGCGCGACCAGAGCGCCGCAGATGGCCAGCGCAGCAGGGATCCCAAGGAGCATGATGAGTTTTCGGTGCAAGCGGCACACCCCTTTGATGACGGCACGACTATTCACCACTATAAGCGCCATCATACACAGCCGCTTGATTCTGTTCAACCCGGAAGGTGCAGGGAGAGTGTCTCATCCCGGGAGCATCGAGCCTTTTTTGTTAACGAAACGCCACCTTCGCCGCATACGCTCACGCGGATTTTCAGTACAGGCATTCCATAGCACGGTCCATTGGGATCTCGTCCTCTTGAGACGATTTGCGTTCTCGCACCCGAAATCCTAGGCATTAAACCAGAAATCCGCTTGATTCGAGGAATTCCGGGCCGGGTCTCGATCTTTTCTTGGGTGAGAGAACAGAGTTGGAAACAAGAGCCATTCAGTGTATAATTGGTGTGGAAGGGCGCGTAGCGACTGCCGCGCCAACAGGAGTGTCCATTCACGCTTTGAAACGATCTTACGTTCTCGGGGGCTGATGCTCCGCCCTTAAGGGGACGGACGCTTCAGTAAGGCAATGCCGGTTCGTGTAAAGCTGTGAGGGATACGTGTGTCCGAAAAGATGCGAAGTCTGGATATGGTTGCCGGTACCGAAGTAGAGTCGGTGGCGGATGGATGTGCGGACGCAACTCAGCCCCGGCTTCTCATTGTCGATGACGAAGAGTATATTCGAGAAGCGTTGGGCCACTTCCTCCGGCTTAGGGGCTTCTGCGTCGACTTGGCTCACGACGGTCTCGAGGCCGTCGAGAAGTGCTCAAAACACACCTACGATCTGGTCACGATGGACCTTGAAATGCCGAAGCTCGGCGGGCGCGAGGCCATTGTGCGTATCCACGACATCTATCCCGCATTGCCGATAGTCGTTCTCACGGGCTATGCCCACCTGCTGGACGAGCATCCTTTGCCCGGCGTGTCTGGTGTCCTGACAAAACCCATATCTCTGTGGAAGGTTGAAGAGGAGATCCGCAAGTTCATCTGACACGGGATCTCTCCCGTTGCGGTGAATTCGAGGAGTACCCCTTCGGGCGCCGGGGTTGACATACCTGGACACCGTACGAGATCGTTTATTTCTTGACATAGTTCAAGACCTCTATGTATTGACATTCTCGTAGACATTTTGTATAGTACAGTAGGTTCACCTACGGCGAGTAGGGGCGCAAGAGGGCTGGCTGGGCATTGCGCTAAGAAAACGACAGGTGACGTGTAATGATTGAAGCCAGGGAGGACATCCTCGGACGGCTCGATGCGGCTATCACTGCACTGCGGTCTGATTTCGAAGCGGCCCAGTGCGGTCTCGCCCAACAGATCGCTGCCGCCAATGAAAGACTGCTGAATCTGCTTTCCGTTGTTACTCGTGAGGAGTTGAGCGAGGGAGCGGTCCCGGCCAAGAGAACAGATGAGGCCCTGAAGTCACTCGCGCAGCATGAGCGGGCCGAAGGGGCGGCCGCGCAGCAACTGGCCGCGTTCGAACAGAACGTGGCGGATCTGAAGTCGGAGGTCGCGCTGCTGCGCAGCCAGGAGGCATGGCTCGTTGCAGCCAATCAGGACTTGAGCGAGCGTCTCGTGATGATCCGAACCGAGGGAAAAGTGACCGCCAAGAGCCTTGCCGCCGCCGAAGCCGAGGTCCAGAGGCTTGCCAAGCTCCAATCCGACAAGGATGAACGGGTTCAGGCGCTCGAACGCCAGGTCGAGCAACTCCAGGATAGCGCGCCGGACATGGCAAAGCGGCTCTCGAAAGAAGTGACCTCGTTGCGGTATGACAACGCACGCCTGAAGGCCGCCGTCGAGGAAGCGGAAGCCAAAGTACAAGGGCGCGAAACACAACAGCGGATTCTTGTCGAGTCCCTCTTGACGAACGGCCGGTCATGCCGGATCGGCGAACTGCTTGTATCCGCGGGCGTCATCTCCCGCGAGCAACTCGATCGGGCCCTCAAGGACCAGGAAGTCGACCGGAAGCGCCTCATAGGCTCAATCCTGGTCGAGAAAGGCCTCGCGCGCGAAGAAGAAGTCTCCCAGGCCGTGGCCTGCCAATGCAGAGTGCCGTTTGTCGCTCTTCTCAAGAGCATCATTGCTCCCGATGCGGCCCATCTCGTGGACGCCCGCACGTGTCAGGAACATCAGTGCATTCCGGTGCGGTGTGATGCCGAGCGCGTTTTCCTGGCCATGGCGAATCCGCGGGACAACACCGCCTTTGCGGTCGTCGAAAAGAAAAGCGGACGCCGCGTCATCCCCCTTGTGGCAACCCTATCGGACGTCTCGTCCGCCATCACAAGCGTCTACGGCCCACATTAGCCCGACCCGTGGGGTAGACTTCAATCCACCACGGAGCGCCGGCAGATGATTGCACCTCCGACCACCATTGCGCAGGCGAGCCACAGCATGGGTTTCGGCGACACCCTGAGATACGCACAGCTAATGAGTGTGGACAAGACGGGCGTCAGATAGGAACTCGAGACCACCAGGACTGCGTTCCCTTTTCGCATGGCCACGTCCCAGAAGATATAGGCGAGAATGATTGGGAACAGGACTACGGCGGCGAGTTCCGTTGCCACGCGCACCGACCACACGCTCGTTTCAGACACGGTTAGCCGGAAACCAAGGAAGATGACGCCTGTAACGAGCAGGAAGATAGGCACGGGCCATCCCTGCGCCTGCGCGCCCCAGCGCCCGCTCAGGTTGCTGTACAAAGCCCACGACAATGCGCCGGCGAAGGCCAGGAGATAGGGCAGACGATTACCGCGGAGGTTCTCCAGGAACGTCTCCCACGATAACGGCCCCCATTGCAGGGCTGAGATAACGATGCCGCCGCACGCGATCGCGATGCCTGGTGCAAGGCCGAGCCGCACGCGTTTCTTCAGGATGGGAATGGACAGGATCAGCGTGAGGCTGGTCCAGAGGTAGTTGATAAGGCCGATCTCGACCACCCTTTGTCCGCCCGACGCCAGCCCCACGGCTATGTGGAAGCAGATTATGTTCAGCACGAAGAAAGTCCCGCACCCCAGCCAGTATCGCAGTGGGACGCTCGCCAGTTTGCGGCGCTCCTTCGGGTGGCACAGGACGTACAATGAACCAAGCCCGCCCCCGACGATGTAAATGAAGCAGGCCGCCGTCAGCACGCCCAACTGTTCCGTCAGGCTCCGTGAAAAGGCCACGGTCATGCCCCAGAACACCACGGCGATCATGCCGAGCGTTGTGGCGATTCTTCGTTCCGAGACTTCCACTACCATCCCCCCGGTATCAGCCAATCATTCGCTTCGGCGTTCATGCACTTCCGCCCTCTCGTTCGGGAACGCCCTTGGCGGTGAGAAAGGCGCTCATGGCGAAGTAGTAGCCGATGTACGCCAGCGAGACATATACGAGCGCGCGGTGACCGTTTGGATATCGGAGCATCGCCGCCACAAGGGCACCGCCCCACAAAGCGGTCAGGACCATGTTCAACGGGAGGAACAAGCGCGTTCGGCTCGGATAGAGGTACTTGACGGGCAGGAACACGCCGACGGCCAGCGCCGCGATGATTGCCAGGTTCACCCATTCCGGCCAATCGAGCATGAAAAGGTAGAACGCCACGACGTTCCAGTACGACGGGAATCCCTTGAAGCAGTGGTCCTTCGTCTTGGCATCGATCTGGCAGAACTGGTATGCCGAGGCCAGCAAGATCAACATCGCCGAAATCAGATTGAAGCCCGTTGGCACACTGTGGGTTTCGTACAAGAAACTGGCCGGTACGATCACGTACGTGAAATAGTCGACGATATTGTCCAGCAGCGCGCCGTCAAAGTGCGGCAACACCTCCTTCACGCGGCAGGCCCGCGCACACATCCCGTCTACGGAGTCGATGGCAAGCGTCACGGCCATCCATGCGAAGGCAAGAAGCCACTGATGCCGCGCAATGGCGATGATCGTCATCAGTCCCACGACGGCGCCAGCCGCGGTCAGCAGATGCACGCCCCACGCCGCGCACTTCCGCGCAAGCGAATACCCATCGTCCGAAGTTACCACCATCCTCCTTGCACCCCGTGCTGCGTCCGTGCTTGTGTCGTTCCATCTCGAAAATGCGAAGGCTCGTAGTACAGGCTTCAGCCTGGGATTTCACTGCCGGCCCCGCACCCTGAAGGTTTATGATGACTGCTCGAGTAACTCGATCAGCCTTCCGGCTTGGTAACCCGCCGCATCCACCGCATTGAGGATCGCACGCGCGGCACTGTACGAGGCAACAAGTGACCCGCGTTTGGGGTGCGGTTCCGGACCCAGATTCAAACACGTCGCGAAGAGGAACCAGAACACCAGTTGCTCCATTCGCTCTTTGTTCAGCCACAGGACTCCTTCGTGGATGTTCATGCGCAGGTATCGCTGCACAAAGATGTCTTCAAACATGGCGCGAAACGCCTCGGCCTTATCCTTGGCAGGGAGGTCGATAGGCGAATGATACGCCACAAGTATGCGCACCAAGAGCGCCTCCGAGTTCGCGGCGCTTTCGTCCATACCCAAGTCCGCGAAGGCCGTCGATACCGTGCGCGTCAACATCCACTCATCCATGATGGCCGCATGCGTGGCCGGGTCCTGCGCCCTCGTCCTCAGCGCGTGTTGTGCGATGATGAACGACAGCGGGATACACCATGCGCGCGCCCGCCGGGGCGGGTTCTCTGTTGGGTCGAGCATCTCGTTGGCCGCGGCTCCGAACGGCGAGTCTTTCGGACAGATCTCTCCGATTAGATTCGGCGCCGCCGCAGCAGCTTCGAATGCCGAGAGGCACTGCCTCGTGAGCCCGTTAACGTCTACCTCCGTATGCGTGTATTGCGCGACGGCCGAGAGGAAGGCCGACATGGCCGTTTTGAAGCGCGTCGTCGTCTTTGCATCGCGCGCACCGGCCAATGCCTGCAACATATCGGCGCTCATGACCTCACGGAACGGCGCGAGGATGGGTTCCAGTTTAAGCTCGCGATATGCTTCGTCAACACTTCGAACGCCCTTCCCCCCGAGAAACGCGTTCAGACGGCCCCAATCATTGTCATAATCGTAAACCTCGCGCCAGTCGAGAAACGCGTTGTATTCGTAGGCATGCAGTTCGAAGGCCAGTCCTTCCCGGGCCAGTTCGGGCGCATGCCGGAGATACTCGATCTGTGTGCGGTGATCGCGAAAGACATAGTAGCAGTCATCGCTCGTGTTGAGGGCGAGCGCCTGTGAGAGCGTGCGGAACACAAGGTTCTTGTGGTCCGTGTCGCCGGCATTGATGGCCGTCGAGGTGTGGATCCTTCCGCGCGTCGTCGTATATGCGTTGTTGAAGAGGATAATGGCGCGCTCGTTCTCATCGCGGTTCGAGTAGGCGAAGACGTTCTCGTCGACCCACCCCTCGGGCACGCGCGCATCGTAAAACGCGAAGTTGTCCGCGCCGCTGAACAGGCGCCGCTTGCGCATGAGCGGGAAAACCTCCGTTTCGTGCCGTGACACCATGTGTTCGTCCACTTGTTCGTCCCAGTAAGCGCGGTGGTATTCCATGCCGTACTTCTCGGTGAAACCTTCGATCTGTCCATGCCCGAACATGGGCAGGCCCGGCATGGTTACCATCAGGACCGCAACACCGAAATACTTGTCGCCTTTGCCGAACTGGTCCACGGCGGTGCGTTCGTCGGGATTGTTCATGAAATTGACGAACCGTTTGATGACTTGCGGGCTGAATTCAAGCACGTTCTTCACCGTCTGACGGTAGTTCGCGTTCTCCTCCATCTTCAGCATGTTCATGAACGCGCTGTTGTATACACGGTGCATGCCCAGCGTCCGCACGAAATACCCTTCCATGAGCCAGAAGGCTTCCGCGAGCAACAGCGTGTCAGGCGCTTCCGCTTGGATGCGGTCGACCACTTCCCGCCAGAATTCCTTCGGGAAGGCGCGGTCGAACTCTTCCTTCGTCATGCCGTGCTCGGCCCGCGAGGGGATCGCGCCACCCTCGCCCGGCCTCGGAAACCAAAGGCGCTGATAGTGGCGCTTGGCGAGCGTCATGGCCGCGTCGAACCGGATGATCGGGAACCTCCGCGCCACGTGCAGGATGGTCTGGATGACCGCTTCGCGGACTTCCGGGATCAGGAAATTCAACTGCGCCGTGTCGTTCCACGGCATGTTGGTACCGTCGTTGCCGTGGTAAATATACCGGACTGAACCGGTCCAGCGGTCGAGCCGCTTGAATGTCACCGCCGCGTCACGATTGTCCCAGTAGCCGTCTTCAATAAACAGGCCGACCCGTTCATCCCATGACAGATCGGCGCCATTGAACCGGTAGCAGGGATACGGGGGATAATCGAGTTGCAGGAACCAGTCCGGATGCTCGATGACCCAACGCGAATAGAGTCCCACGTGATTGGGGACCATGTCGCTCGCCAATCGGATGCCGCAACGCCACGCACGCTCGCGGAGGGCCTGATACGCCTCTTCCCCGCCAAGATCCGACGCGATTGTGTAGTCATAGAGAGAGTACGCGGAGGCGAGCGCTTCCGGATTTCCCGTGAGTTGTTTGATCTTCTGTGAAGCCGGCGAACGTTCCCAAACGCCGATCAACCAGAGTCCCGTGAATCCCCAGCGCGCCAGACAATGCAGCGCCTCATCCGGAATCTGATCCAGTCGCGTGATGGGCCGCTGGTATTTCCTCGAAAGCTGATCCAGCCACACGTATGCGGTCTTCGCGATGAGGACGACGTTGGCCATCCAGTCCTTGTCATGCGTGAAGGCCTCCAGTTCCAGGTCGCCCAGCTCATTGAGGTATTGACGGCCGAACCGAAGCACCTCCGCGGGACCCGGGCCGTGCCCACGCAGTCGCGCTTCCTCTTTCATGATCCCCTCGGCAAGGAGGAGCCATTCGAGAAGCCGGGCGGGCAGGAACGACGCCCAATTCTCACGGATGTACCTGAGTTGGCCTTCAAGGGAGTCCGGATATGCCCGCGCGGGCGCCCGAAGCATTTCAAAGAGCGTCTGGCTGTAACCGGCGAAAGGCGGCTGAGAGGCAAAAAACCTTTCCAAGCTTCCCACGAACGGTTCGTAGGGCGCGTCGCGCCTCAGTTCCGCGTCGTCATACAATTCCTGAAAAGGTTCGAGCGCCGGGTTGGCCATTGTGACGTACAGCAGCGCCATTTCCCGCGATATCGTGAGCCGATTCGGTTGGCCGTGAGTCGCGCCCGCCAGGAAGTCCGCCAGGCTCTCTGCTTTCTCACGCACGGCCGGCGGCGGATAAAGATGGGCGAATGCCTGCAATGGGTAATCCACGCCTGCCGCCCCGCGCTCGGCCCGCGCCGCCTCGAGACCTCGATCCATTGCGCCCGCGCAGTCCTCGATGCAGTACTTGTCGGCCACATACCGCAAGATCTCCGTGAGAAGACCGACTCCCACTAACTGGCCCGCGTGAACGGCGGGCATCGCATACGTGTGCGAATCCCTCTTTGCGTTCAAACGGTCCGCGAACTTCCGCAACGCGTAAACCAGACGCGTAATTGCCGCGGCCGCCTCCGCCGTCATCAAGTCATTGACCTGATAACGCTCCCATGCCCTCTGCGACAGCGGAAACCAGAATGGATAGTACGTGTCTTCCACCGGCTCTGGATAAATCAAGACGATCTGCTCCTACTCCTTTTTCCTGCTCGTGCTCCTGCTCGTGCTCGTAATCGTACTCGTAACCGACGAACGAGCATGACACTTCCGAATCACCAGCCTCTCCTTTAACTAGACCGAGACCCTCGCCTGGAAAGTCCGCTCCGGATTATTGCACGTCTTCGATTACGATTACGATTACGAGCACAAGCACGAAGCACCATGGCACGATCACGGCTTCAGCAGCACCTTGATGCTGTTCTCGGGATTCTCGACGGCGCGAAACCCCTTCTCGAACGCGCTCAATGGAAACTCATGCGTCACGATAGACTCGATGTTGATCAGGCCGCGCGCCAGATAGTCGATTGCGATGGGGAACGTGTACGGGGCGAGATGTGCGCCGTGGATGTTGAGCTCCTTTGCATCGCCGATGATCGTCCAGTCCGAGACCGACAGGTCGCGCATAACGCTGAACTCGACGAAGGTCCCGAGCTTTCGGATCATGTGCAGGGCCGGGGTGATGGCCTCGGCGTTGCCCGTCGCTTCGATCAGGACGTCGCAACCATAGCCGCCCGTAAGGTCCCGGACGCACTGAACCACGTCATCCTTCGTTGGGTTGAAGGCAAGGTCCGCGCCGAGTCGACGGGCAAGCTCCAGTCGCGAATCGATGAGGTCGAGCGCGATGAGCAGGCCCGGATTCTTCAACCGTGCCGCGGCTATCATGCAAAGACCCAGCGTGCCGCAACCCATCTGCACGACAACGTCCCCAAGCTTGATCTCGCCGCGTTCGACCGCGTGAATCGCGCAGCCCAGCGGCTCGATCAGCGCGGCGTGTTTTGCCGATATTTCCTTTGGGATTTTGTAGATGCGCGCCAGCGCGGGAAGCTTCATGTACTCGGCCATGCCGCCGTGGACGATCTTCTTGAACCCAAAGACGCGCGCCGCCATGCACATCCAGTAGTGCCCATCCAGACAATAGCGGCAGCCTCCGCACGGAACAATCTGCTCGGCGACAACACGATCTCCAAGCACGACACCGTGCCTGTCCGCTGCACCCTTGCCGAGTGCAACCACCTTGCCCACGAACTCATGGCCGGGGATAACCGGGCCCTCGACATACGGCGCGCGGTGATCGTCTCCCCAAAACAACGGTGCGCCTGTGTAACATTTGATGTCGCTTGCGCAGATCCCGCAGTCGCGAACTCTGATGACCACTTCCGCAGGACCGGCCTTCGGCGTAGGCGCCTCTTCGAGCCGGTAATCGCGCACCCCATGGCAAACCACGGCTTTCATGGTCGCAGGCAATGGCAGGGATTCAGTGAATGAGGACATCGCATCTCCTTTCTGCACTTGTGCAGTCGAGCGATTCTAAAGCGAACACACGCGACGCCTCAAATGCCGTTCTTGACGTCAAACCGCCGCGGTTTCGATGCACACGCGGAGCGGGCGTGGTAAACTGCCCCAAGGCTGGAACCCAAGTACATGTTATTGCACGTCGTCGAAACCGTAGAGCCTGTTTTGTCATTTGCGCGTGAGTGTCTCGCGCGGGGGAGCTGCGACGACATCGGCAAAGCGTTTCAGGCGTGCAGCGTATACCTGGATCTGTACCGGCCGCCCGTCTATGCCGAGTACAACATCTCAACGTGTTTGAGAGAGCATCTCCATGAACTTGCGGACGACAGGCATCTCTTCAATATCGAGCCGGTTCACAACAGTCTCGGGGACAGACAGCAGATCCTCGAATGTCTTGCCATGCTCGTCCAAGCCGCTGTGCTCGAGGACGAGTCCATGCTTGTCGCCGAGGTCTTCGATGTGGACCAAGCGCCGTGCATCGGCCTCAGCTTCGATGGCCTCGGGCATTTCGTGCAAGAGATTGTCTTCAACGGCTTCCTGCGGGTATCCATGGAGGAGTTGCGTTCTCGCTGGACATCCGCCACGCGCGGCGGACGCATCGATACCGCGCCCAATGGCCTTCTGTTGCGCTTGACCGGCCAGCGAATCCTGCCCGACGTCACGGATCAACATGAAACCTTGCGGGAGGCCGTGGAAGACGCCGCTCGGTTTTGCCGGGAACATCACGAATCCGATGCGCTGCTTGCCGCCGTCGATAAAGCTTTCGAGGTCATCGACGGCGAATGCGCCAAGAGTCCCACCGATCTTAGCGCGCTCTTGACCGAGACGCTCTTAGAGTGCAAACCGCGACTGACGGCACACTCCATCGTTCTTGACACTCTTCTATCACCAGGCTTGCCTCCCATTGTGGTTCATCGAAAACGCCTGCAGGCTTACCTCGCGAATCTGGCCGCGTATGCTCAGCACATCCTGCCCGAGGGCGGCGCTATGATGTTGCTTCTCGATTATGACCCCACACGGCGGTGCGTGGAACTGACAGCGAACGTCTCAGGCAAGGAATGCAGGCTCGGCGATCAGTGTGCCCTGGCGTCATTGCGCCGCGCCATCGTGGACGTGCATGGCGGAGCCTTTGAAGTCGAAGAAAGACCACGCGAGGTTACGATCACGGCGGAACTTCCCGACGTTGCGGGACGAGCGCTCGACGAATGGCTGCCGCACTCCGATGTCTTCTCGGAGAAATCCAGGCAGGTGTTGCGGCTGCTCAAGAGTGGGGAAGAGGCCCTTCCGGAAGATCTCCTGCTTGCCGGCATATTGGAGGAGGAGCTTGAACGCTGGCTGTTGCCCAAGCTCTCCGAGTCGCCCGCAAGCAACTTAGCACACGAACTTCTGACAAGCCTGAAGCAGCACTCGCGCTCGACCTCCGACCCACTTGCGAAAGCGCTGGATCAGGTCAAACGCGGCAAGCCGCGCCGCGAGATCGCCAAGCCGCGGTACGCCGCGCCGCTTCTGCGCGCTTACAACGCCAGCGAACGCGGCCGCAAAGCCCTCGGCCTGGACGGAATCACGCAGACCGAAGTGGAGAAGTTGTGCGCCGCCCTGCAGAGCACTCCGTTGGACCACGCGGAATGCCTGCGGATCATTGCCCGCGCGAGGCGCAACGCCCATTGATCTCCTGCACTTCCGGCCGAACCGTTGCGCTTCACGCCCCTGTCGCTGGCGCTTTGTAGTCGGGGTTCGGACAGGGCATCTGCGCGTCGACGTCCTTCAGCCAGCGGTGAAACTGCTGTTGTAGCTCCGCCGCCTTGTCGGGCATCGTTGCGACGAGGTCGCGCCGCTCAGCGGGGTCGTCTTTCAGGTTGTAGAGCTCAACGCGCCCGTACAGCGGCGTTTCGCCGTCGCATACGTCGTAGAACTCGATGAGCTTGTAGTCTCCTTTGCGAATGGCGCCACTGGGTGCTGCCGGCGGCTGGTGATAATGAGGATAGTGCCAGTACAACGCCGTTCGTTCAGGCGGGAGGCCATGTTTCAGCAACGGCACAAGACTCTTTCCGTCGACATCTTTCACCGTCGTGCTGACTCCGGCCATCTCGATCATCGTCGGGAAGAAGTCGATACTGCTGACAGGGACATCGCACACGGCTCCCGGACCCACAGCGTCAGGCCAACGCACGATCAAAGGCACGAGCAGACCGCCCTCATAGAGCGTTCCCTTGCCGCTGCGCCAAGGCTCATTCGATGTGGCTCTCAGGAAACCGCCGTTGTCGGACATGAAGAACACAACGGTTTGATCCGCGACGCCGAGTTCGTTCAGCTTGTCCATGACGCGTCCGACGCTCTGATCGACGCTTTCTACCATCGCGCCATACACGGCGCTGTTCTGCGGGTCGTCAGGCCGCACCCTATCCTGATATTTCCTCACCATGTCCGGTTTCGCCTGGAATGGCGCGTGAACCGAATAGTGCGGGAGATACAGAAGGAACGGGCGGTCCTTGTTCTGTTCGATGAACCGCAGCGCCTCATCCGTCAGACGATCCGGCAAGTATTCCCCCGGTTGGCCGCTCTCAACGTTCGGGCCGTTGTAAGGGTAAAAGTAGCTGTTCGGATGGCCGCGCTCATCTCCCGCGAAGTTGATGTCGAACCCGTGATGCTGAGGATCAAACGGCGATTTTCCCAAGTGCCACTTGCCGATGCTGGCCGTGGCGTAACCGGCCCTCTTCAACACCGTGGCGATGGTTTTCTCCTCGAGAGGCAACTCCTGGCGGAAATCCGGTGTCTTCAGTTTGGCTTTCGGTTCCCTCCGTCCTGGAATCCAGTCCGTGATGTGCAGGCGCGCGGGATATTTCCCAGTGAGAATGCTCGCCCGCGTCGGCGAACACACGCAGCACGCCGCATACGCGTTCGTGAACCGCACGCCTTGCGCTGCCAGAGCGTCGATGTTCGGCGTCTCATAGAACCCGCTCCCGTAACAGCCCAAGTCCTTCCATCCCATGTCGTCGATGAGGATGAAAACGAAGTTCAGAGGCTTGTTTCCCGCGTGCGCCGTCTGCACGGACGAGAGCCCACCTGCGGCCACGCCCAGCGCCGCCCCACCAAGACCCGACAAGAACGCTCGCCGATCCATCTTAGACATGACGTGGATTCTCCAAGTTTTGTTGTGACCCGCAAGGCCGCAGTGCTGTCCTGAACTCGAATCTCTTTGAATGACACAACTCCCTGGAACCGCGCATGCCGGGGAGGGCGAGGCTCCTGCCGAGCCGCACGTGTCCCCGCCGTTGCGGCGTCCTTCTATCCTGGTCATCCTGTTATCCTGTCGACTAATAGGTCGGAGCAAGCATGAATCACCGCGCCAAAATGCGGGCTGGAAGTTGATGGAAGCAGGATCGGAAGTACCCGGCAAGATGGGATTTCAGAGTTTGTTGAACCCCATTTCTTTGGTTTTCCCATCCCGGTACTCCCCCAACGCCTTGTCCGCAAGTCGCTCCAGCTTCTCTTGCGACCCGGCCGACGTCTCATCCCAGCGAGTCTCCCACTCGACCTCGTCCAATAGCTCCCGTGCAAGCTCGTCCTGTAGACCATCGGGCAACTGCGACGCCTCATCAAATGCCTCAGCCAGAAGTCTTGTCATACATCGCACCTCGATTCCACGAGCCTAACCCGCAACGTTGCTCGTGTCAACACGCCAGCGAATGTCGCTGTATACCGGTGTTCATCGGTGGTTGAAGCTGGGGTAGTAGGAACATGCTGCTGGGGCAAAGATCGGTCACCTCTTCTTCCTCACTTCCAGCGCGGCTTCGTAATGCTTGACCACGCTTCCCGAGTACCTCTTGTCGATCAAATCTCTGATTCCGGACAATAGTCTCTCCAGTTCGTTCTTGGGAAGATCGATGTGTCCCGAATAGGTGCAGAGCAGCTTGATGTATTCGTCAGTTGTGTATTCAGTAACCCATGGGTACGTCATCTGAATCGGCTCAGAGAAGAGGTCGGCGCCTGTCTCCACTTGTTGTTTGGCTTCGGTTTGTGGTGCGGCGCCACTCAACGAGGGTGCACACTCACGGTAAATCGCTTGTGCGTCGGCAAAGAATCCCTCGTCCTTTCTGACATGTTTGTTGTAGAACAGGGCAAGGCTGCCCGTGGGCTTCAGCACTGACACGGCCTTCGTGTACCGCACCTCGGGGTCTATCCAGATAAACGACGCCGCCGCCATGACCAGATCAAATCGACGTTCACCGGGGTTCCATTCCTCGAAGGATTGGACGCGAAAAGCCACGTTGTCGAAGGCAGCGAACTTGCGCGAGGCCACCGCAATCATTTTCTCGCCGATGTCCAAACACAGCAAGGAATATCCTCGTTTGGCGAACGGTGCGGTGGCCTGACCCGTGCCGCACCCGAGTTCGAGGATGCTACCGCCCCTTGGCAGGCCTGAGAGCCGAATCACATCCTCGATGACTTGTGCCGGATAGCCGGGCCGTATTTCATCGTAGAGTTCGGCGGCCGTATTGAACGTCCGACTCAGCGTTTGCCGTTCTGTGTCCATTTCTTCGGCGTTCCAACGTTGTCTCTAGAAGCGGGGGAGTTGCTTCACGCCATAGAAGTTGATGTCTTCCGGGCGTCGGGTGAACTGAGTGGGTTTCATCTGATCTTCCGTAGGGCGTTTTCCGGAGGGATAGAGGAGGTATCTCGCACCGGGCGTTGTCTTGAAGCTGAGGGTTTCGCCTGAGAGCTTCTGCACGGGCGATGCAGTGTTGCTGATCTCGATCAACTCCGCATCGCCGCCTTTGAACGGATTCTGAATGCGGCAGGGCTCGCCGGCCTCGGATGTGATGGCTACGAAATCAGTCTGGCCGTTGGTGAGCTTCGCGGTGACTAGGAATGCGCCTTCGGCGCGGAGGTCGGCGAAGTAGGCATTGTGCCAGCGGTCGGGAATCGTCGGGAAGACCCGAATGCAGCCGCCGTAGGATTGGACGAGCATCTCCATGATGGCCGCCGCCGCGCCGAAGCCCGCTTCGAGCGTCATCGGCTCATAGTCGAACAGCGACAACCCAAAGATGCGCGGGTCGCCGTTGATGTGAAATGTGTTTGGCATGATGAAGCTGTTGGCGTAGACGTCAAGCATCTCCCAGGCCGTGTTTCCGTATCCCGCTCGCGACGCTATGAGCGACATCCACGGAAACGCCCAGCCCGTCCACTCGCCCGTGCCTTTGACGCGAATCTCGCGAAGCGATCCTCGGATCAACGCCTTCTCGGCATCTGTTCCGTCGCGGGTGAGCAATCCGAGTGGATGAATCGCCATCAGATGCGAAAAATGCCGGTGCGAATGACGTAACGGCGTATCGGCGCTTATCCATAAGCCGTTGTCTTTTTGTACATAATCGGCCAGCTTCTCGAGGACCTCCTTGGCGCGGCCGGTCAGGTCATCTTGCGTCCCGAGGGCGCTGTTGGACTCGATGATGGCCTTGGCCAGGAAGCGGATCAGTGCGAGGTCGCAGTTCGGGTCGCGGCAATAGGCGTCGAAACCGCCCTCCCCGTATTCAGGCGAGTAGCTGAGCGGAACGTGCAGCTTGCCGTCATCTCCCGGCTCCAGGAGATTGGCGTAGGTCATAAACGCGAGCCGGATCATGGGCAATGCCTGTTCGCGCAGGAAGGTCTTATCGCGCGAGTAGAGGAAGTGGAGCCAGTAGTGTTGCGCCAGCCATGCGGCATTGCCCGGCCAGAGTTCGACTCCCGAGTACCCGAAGATGCGCTCCCCCTTTGGGCCGATAGCGCAGCCCGCCCAGATGCCGTCGAAGCCGAAGAAGGCCCGGCATTGTTCGCGCCATCGGGGCAGGCAGGCCAAGAATGACCGATAGAGCGGCTCGCCGAGGTCGAGCCGGTTGGCGGTGTAGATCGGCCAATACGACTGCTGGATGTTCATGTCGAGGTGGTAATCGCCGGCCCATGGGGGCATGCCGCCGTCGAGCGTCCACAAGCCCTGCAACGTGATCGGATATTTCCCTGGGCGGGACAGGCATCCAAGCTTGTACATCTCCGCGTAATAGAGCGCCTCCAGCCGCGCGTCCGGAATGAGCAGGTGCGACCGCGTCCAATAATCGGCCCACCACGCCCTGTGCGCGTCTTCCGGCGCACCCGACGCCGCAAGGGCCTTCGCGGCCGCGAGCGGGTCCGGCGCGTCCGCCGTCGACAAGAGCGCCAAGGTTATCGTGTGAGTCCCGGAGGTTGGATCGATGACTCGCCGCCACGCGATGGCATACTGATAGCCCGTAGGGGCTTTGAGGCGCAGCGTTCCTTCCGAGGCGGACTCGGCGATCTCGGGATCGGGGTAACCCCACCGCTTCAGCGTTTCCTTTGCGCCGCGGTCCAGATGATCGAGACTTACGTGTACCTTCGCCCCCGCGGCGCCGGCTCCCGTGAGTCGGATCTGCAAGGTGTTCTCACTCGCGTGGACAATCATCTCGACGTGGAGCGGTTTGTCTCCGATGGCCGCATCGATTTCGGCTGTCGCGGTGTGCAGCCGGAGCCGCCCCGAATGCCAGGTCAACGGTTGCCCGAAGTCGAGTTCGAGGCGCGGCATCGGCAGACGAGTGGGACGCGGTCCGTCGCCGTACAGATCCTCCGTCCTCATGCATTCCTGGGCTTCCTTCCGCTTGCCGTCCGTGACAAGCTGCCGCAGCTCCTTGTATGTGAGCTTCAACGGGACCTCGCGCGTCTCCCATGCGTCGTACTTATCGAGCGTGATCTTGAGGGGGGCGCCATCGCCCCAGACCAACGCCCCGATGTCGCCGTTCGCCAGCGGTATCCCCGTCAGCCAACGGACAGGCGCCGTTTCCCAGATCAGGTCGTGCTGGTCCAGGAAATCCGAAGACGGCAACGGCACAGACAAACACCCCATGAGCGTGGCTATCAATGTCCCCATCTCGGTCCTCCAGTCTCCAGCCTACGGCTTACAGTCTCGGTTATCTAACACCCCCCGGATCTTCGTGAGAGAAGGCAACACCTCGTCCGCGTTGTCGAAGGGTTCGGCCATCCAGCCCAATACTGTGTCGATCACCTCGTGCCGCCAGCGATGGGCGGGGCGGGCGAACTCATCGCGGAGGTATTGGACGTCGCGGAGGAGGCTTTTGCGGGCCTCGCCGTCCAGCGGCGACAGGTCGGCCTCCTCGACAAGCCGTTCCATGAGCAGAGGCAATTCGCTCAGCGTCTCCTCCTCTTCCTGAAAGTCACCGGGGAATCGAAGGTTGAACTCGTAGTGGTTCTCGACCAGGTCGATGCCGTTGGCCGTGATACGCGCCGCGGCGAACATGGGCGGGTTATAACCGATCATCAGTTCCACGAGCCCGCGGTCATTGAGGTAGTACGCATTCGGCACCAGGTCCTCGCGCGTGATCGTCCCGTCCTCCATGAGGTCGTCCGGAGACAGCATGTCGAGGGGGTCCTTCAGATAGCGCTCGTACAGGATCAACAACATCCGTCGGCGAACCCCTTTCGGATTGCGCAAGCCCATCGCCTACTCCCTTCCACCTTTCGTTCGCCTTACGATGGTACCCAGCGTCCAAGGACCCGGTCAAATGGTCGATGATGGTTAGCCAAGGGATCCCTACCCGTCCGATCTGTCCGACACGTCCGACCTGTCCGCCTCTCAACCTTGTGGATGCGCATACCTCAGAGAAGGGAAGAGCCTCTTTTCAGGCGGGCGCAGATTGAAACCGCCGGGAAGCTCTGATAATCTGTGCCACTTGGCAGTATCCGGTACAAAGGGAGTGCGAAACGTGGACCGCGTGGAAATCTTTGACACGACATTGCGGGATGGCGAACAGTCCCCGGGCGCGAGTATGAACGACCATGAGAAAGTCCAGATGGCCCAACAGCTCGAGAGGCTCGGCGTCGATACCATCGAGGCGGGATTTCCCATCGCCTCCGAACAGGAATTCGAGAGCGTGAAGAAGGTGGCTGCCGCGGTCAAGAAGTGCCGCGTGGCCGGGCTCGCACGCACCGTTACCGGCGACATCGAGCGCGCCGCCAAGGCCATCGAGGGCGCCGCCTCGCCCGTTCTGCACACTTTCATCGCCACCTCGGACATCCACATCCAGCACAAGCTGAAGATGACCCGCGAAGAGGTCCTCGAACGCGCCGACAAGTGCGTGCGTCTTGCCAAGAGCCTGGTGGGCCGCGTCGAGTTCTCCGCCGAAGACGCAACGCGATCCGACCTCGACTACCTCGTGCAGATCACGAAGGTGGCGATTGCGGCCGGCGCGGACGTGATCAACCTTCCTGACACCGTTGGGTACACCACACCCGCCGAGATCAAGGAAATGTTCGAGTACGTCATCGCGAACGTCCCCGGATCGGACAAGGTCATCTTTTCTTCGCACAACCACAACGATCTCGGGTTGGCCGTCGCGAACGCCTTGGCGGCCATAGCGGGCGGCGCACGCCAGATCGAGTGCACCATCAACGGCATCGGCGAACGCGCCGGCAACACCTCGCTTGAAGAGATCGTAATGGCGATGCACACGCGCCACGACGTGCACCCGTACATCGTAGGCATTGTGGCCGCCGAGATCTACAACTCGAGCCGCTTGCTCAGCAACCTCACCGGCCTCACAATCCCCTTCAACAAGCCCATTGTCGGGCGCAACGCCTTTGCACACGAATCCGGGGTTCACCAGCACGGGATGATCGCCAACAAGGCTACCTACGAGATCATGACGCCGGAGTCCGTGGGCCGTCCGCGGAGCGAACTCGTCCTAGGCAAGCATTCGGGGCGTGCTGGATTGTCAAAACGCTGCGAGGAACTCGGCTACCACTTGGACGACAAAGAGATCTCCGAGTTGTACGAGCGCTTCATTGTACTTGCCGACCGCAAGAAGGAAGTCTTCGAGGACGACCTCCGCGTCCTCGTCGTGGCCATGCAGGACAAGACCTTCGAGGTCTACCATCTCGATGCCGTTCGCACCTCGAGCACCGACCCGGCCATGGCTTACGTCCGCCTCAGGAAAGGCGGCGTCGAGCTTCCTGACACCGCTACCGGAGACGGTCCCGTGGATGCGGCCTTCCAGGCCGTCGATCGGATCACCGGCGTAAACGGCGCGTTGCAGGAGTTCTCGATTCGCGCCGCAACCCCCGGCAAAGACGCCCTCGGCGAAGCCCACGTAGTCGTGAAGTTCGACGAGAGCAAGAAGACTTTCACCGGCGCCGGCGCCAGCACCGACATCATCGAAGCCGCCGTCCAGGCCTACGTCAACGCCGTCAACAAATGCCTCGCCCTTCAAAACGCAAAGTAGATCCTATCCAAATCCAGTCATGGCGGGGTGGGCGGTTTGCTCTAATAGCGCCTTTTGTGATAACGTATACGTGTCCAGATGAGTTGATACTGCCGCGCGCGGGTTCCTACGCGCGCGCTTTTACGTTACGTTAAGGGATAGCCAGAGGAGGCGATTTGTGAGAAAAGAGATTCATCCGGAATACGGTCCGGCTCGGGTGAGTTGCGCGTGCGGAAACACGTTTGAGACGCGCTCGACTAAGAAGACCATCAACGTCGAAATCTGTTCGTCATGCCATCCGTTCTTCACCGGCAAGCAGAAGTTTGTCGACAGTGAAGGACGCGTCGAACGGTTCCGCAGGAAGTACGGACAGAAGACCAACTAGTCGGAATCCGAAATTCGGAATGCGGAGTGTTGAATTCCCCATTCCCCATTCCGCATTCGGCATTCCGCATTCGGCATTCAAAATATGGAACGGCTCATGCGCGACAAACTCCTCGCCGTGGTCGAGGAGTCGGAGCGGCTTTCCCGCGAAATGGCCACGACGGAGGTCGCTTCCAACCCGGCCGCATACCGCCGTCACGCCAAAGCCCTTGCGGAGATACAGGAACTCGTCTCGTGTTTCCGCCACTACCAACTGAGTGAACAGCGCCTCCATGAAGCCGAACAGATCCTCCGCGACGAGACCGATCCTGAGTTACGCGACATGGCCGAGGAGGAAAAGCGCGACCTTGCCGTCACGCTCGAAAACCTCGAGGCTCAGATCAAGATCCTCCTCCTTCCCAAGGACCCTCTCGACGGCAAGAACACAATCATCGAGATCCGCGCCGGGACGGGGGGAGAGGAGGCTGCTCTATTTGCCGCCGACCTCTACCGGATGTACCAGCGGCTCGGAGAGCTGAAGGGCTGGAAGACGGAGGTCTTGAGTTCAAACCCGACGGGTCTCGGCGGACTCAAGGAGATCATCTTCAAGGTTAACGGCGAGAATGTTTACAGCCAACTCAAGTTCGAGGCGGGAACGCATCGTGTCCAGCGCGTCCCGGCGACCGAAGCCCAGGGCCGCATCCACACCTCTGCCGTGACCGTGGCCGTTCTTCCGGAAGCCGAGGAAGTCGACGTGCATATCGATGCGAATGACCTCCAGATTGACGTGTACCGCTCCTCCGGACCCGGCGGGCAGAGCGTCAACACGACCGATTCAGCCGTACGCGTTACGCACAAGCCCAGCGGCCTCGTCGTCACCTGCCAAGACGAAAAATCCCAGCACAAGAACAAAGCCAAAGCCATCTCCATCCTCCGCTCACGCCTGTTGGCGCATAAGATCGATGAGGAGAACGCCCAGCGCGCGGCCGCGCGGCGCAGCCAAGTGGGCACCGGCGATCGCAGCGAAAAGATCCGCACGTACAACTTCCCTCAGAACCGCGTCACGGATCATCGTATCAATCTGAGCCTGCACTCCCTCGATTCGGTGATGGAAGGTGAGATCCAACAGATCATTGAGGGGCTTGCGGCGGCCGACCGTGCGAGGCGTTTAGCGGAATTGTGAAATGCGGAATGCTGAATGACGAATAACGAACATGGGATTACAGATGAGCCGTTCCGCGTTCCGCATTCCGCATGCGGCATTCCGACTTACGGCGAACGTCTAGCCGCCGCGAGTGAACGACTCTCAGATGTAACTGAAACGCCTCGGCTCGATGCGGAAATCCTCTTGGCCCATGCACTCGGCATTTCCCGATCGGTTCTTCTTGCACACCTGCGCGAACGTGCCGACGCGCCCGCGTTCGACGAAATGCTCGCGCGGCGGATGGCGTCTGAACCCATCGCGTACATCCTTCGCGAATGGGAATTTTTCTCTCTGCGTTTGGAAGTGAGGCCGCCCCTTCTTGTACCTCGCCCCGAGACCGAGCATCTTGTGGAAGCCGTGCTCGACTTCATCGGCCAAGACCCGGCGAATGTGCTTGAGATTGGCACGGGCACGGGTTGCGTGGCGGTCGCAATTGCACACAACGCGCCGAAATCGAGGATCATCGCGACGGATTTGAGTGTAATCGCGCTCAATAATGCCGAGGAAAATGCCCGTCGGTACAACGTGACGGATCGCATCACGTTTCGGCGAGGCAACCTGTTTGAGGCTATCAACGCGGCGGGTTCACCCTTCGACGTTGTGTGCGCAAACCCGCCGTACGTCGAGGAAGGCGAGTGGGAGACACTTCCTCCCGTTATCCGCCTCTATGAAGAGCCGGCAGCGCTCTTGGCCGGCCGCGATGGTCTCGATGTTATCCGGCGTATCGTTCGAGAAGCCCCGCCCTTTCTAAAGGCCCGGGGTCTGCTCGCATTTGAGATCGGCGCCGGCCAGAAGGACGCCGTCCACGGACTGCTACTCGGATGCGGATACCAGGATATCCGCTTTCACCTCGACCTGGCGGGCATTCCACGAATCGCCGTCGCTCAGCGTCCGTAAGCACAATTCGGAATGCGGAATAAGGAAGCAAGATGGGCGCCAGTCATTCCGCACTCCGCATTCCTCATTCAGATCCTCAGATTTCGCCGCCCTCGATGGTTTTGACGGCCGCCATACCGAGGGTGGCAACGGCGAAGATCAATCCCCCGAAACGGTCGTCCTTCGTTAGGCCTTGCTTGTAGCGGTAGTAAATCTGTTGGATGATCACGGCGAGCTTCAGCAAGCCGAAGACGTAGTAGAACTTCAAATTGCTGATGTCGCGTCCGGTGCGCACGGCGTATTCCTCAGCGACTTCGCGGCGCTTCATGCCACCAGGCTCGCACGTCAGGAAGCATGGCACGACTCCCAGGGACGGGTCGTCCCCCTCATTCCAGTAGCTGAGCACCACGCCCAGATCCATAAGTGGATCTCCGATTGTACACATCTCCCAGTCCAGAACGCCGATGATCCGCGTCAGGTCGTTTGGGTCCAGCACGATGTTGTCGAACTTGTAATCGTTGTGAATGAAGACGACGGCTACATCCGCGGGACAGTTGTCCTTGAGGTACGCGGCGGTCTGCTCGATGGCGGGAATCTCATCCGTCTCCGAACCGTGGTACCGGCTGATCCAACCGTCCACCTGGCGCTGGACGAAAGAGCCTTCCCTCCGCAGGTCCGCGAGGCCGATGGCCTCGTAGTCGACCTCGTGCAGCCGCACAAGGTTGTCGACGAAGGACGCGCAACACCGCCGCACGAGGTCGGGACGGCAGGCGAATCCTTCGGGCTTCTTGCTGCGGAGGATCGCGCCCTTGATCCTCTGCATGACGTAGAACGGCGCGCCGATCACATCGAGGTCCGTGCAGTACAGCAGTGGCTTTGGCGCGGGTTGATAAACCGGATGCAGCGCGCTGAGCACGCGGAACTCGCGGCCCATGTCATGCGCCGCTTTCACCTTGCTGCCGAACGGCGGGCGTCGAAGCACAAGCTCACGATCTCCGACGCGCACAAGATAGGTCAGATTCGAGAAGCCGCTCGGGAACTGCTCGATGGTCAGCGCCCCATCGAGTCCCGGGATCATGTCCTTGAGAAAGATATCGAGCTTCGCGGCATCCAGTTCCTCGCCCGAGCGAACGGCCCTTGCTTCGTCGATGAATTGTTCCATGCTGAAAATGTCCCGACTTTCAAACACCTGCCTAGACGCCAGGCTCAACCACAATGCGTTCCTGCCATGACGCGCTCCTCTTCCTTCCAGCAGACTCAGCTAGCATGATTATGCGTTCGGGGCAAATGCTTTCTCCAGTATCTCCTTCGCCGCGACATACCTGCGGGCAATCGCGGGGAGACGACACTTTTCTAACTGTACCTGAGGACTGCGCTTACTGCCGAACAGCGAGTCGCGAGGCCTTCACGGCGTATCTCAGGTATATGGAAAAGTCGACGCCGTCCTGGATGTTGTTCTCGATGAGCATGCGTTGAGCGTAGCGGGTGATGAGGGGAACCGGAGAACGGCGGCGCTGGTTGGTGATCAGGAAAGTGGGTTCTTCGTGTCCGAGTTCATCGATGATGATCTGGCGCAAGGGCTTCTCGCAGTCGCACAGCGTGACCATCTGGTCGAGGATGCGGGGCGTCTTGTATAAGCGTGACACGCCCTCGAGTTCGATGCGTTTCCAGGCGTTCCGGGGTAGGGCGCGGACGCCGTCGAGCATCTGTTGGGAGCGTCGCCGCAACGTGATGAACCGGATGCCCAGGCGGTCGAGTTGGCCGAGGTGGGCGTAGGTGGTGAGCTTGGAATCGAAAATGACTTCTTCGGGCAGGCGCCCGGTGCGCCGGCGCCAGAACTCCACGAACCGCATCACTTCGTCGTCGTGGTCTTCGGCGCGGATATCCGCATTGGCATAGCAGAATACGCGGGTGGAGGCGTCTTGCGCCACAAACGCCAGCACGCCCTTCTGCCGCCGGCTGCGCTTGGACACATAGTGCTTCTGCACCAACGCGTCCTCGCCGTGAAACGGGATCGTGTGAAAGTCCAAGTCGAAGGACGAACCCCGCTCGATCCCCAGACGGGTGACCGCGTCAAACCAGCCCCGCATGAGTTTGGGGTAGGCCGCCGGGTCGATCCGGCAACTGTACTCCGTCAAGAACGCGCGCTTGGGGATCGCGTTCAGACCGGCGAATAATGTCGTTTTCATGGTCCTGGGAGAGAGACTGAAGACCAACTTCGGAATTGTACAAAACAGCCACACGCCAAAAATCGCAAGAATCAAAGTGTCGAAAAAGACCATTTCTCCTCCTCACGGACAGGACTGGGGTGCCCTCCGCGAAAACGCTGAATAAGCGGATTGTGGTCGTCAAAGAACATCTTGATAACGATGCCGAAGAAACGACTGATCTCAGGCATGCGCGGTCTCGTGGCGTAACGCCGGGAAGACGTCTTCCGGCCTCTTGCCCGTCGTTCTGAGGTACAAGGCGTCAGGGCACAGGTCGATCTGGCCGCCTCAAACCAGTTCGCCCGAAGATCCGATACGGACCTGTTCGAAGGCCCGGTAGTCGTGCCACAGCATGAACACGCCTTTGCCCACGAGGTCGGAGAGATCGACTATGCCGCAGATCCCGTCAGCGAACATCAGTTCCACCCGATAGGACTCAAGCACCTTGACGCCCGTGATCTTGTGCATGTGACTGCTCCTCAGCCGCTTTCATGGTATCACAGGCCACGTGCATGAGAAAGTGAAAACCGGTGACAAGCTCCGTCCCCCGGCCGAGTCGCCTCAGCAGTCAGTATCCTGCGTCATGTCCGTACTGCGCCGAAAGGGGGCGCACTCCACCTTGGCGCCGAAGATCCATCCGGTGAGGGCCATGATTCCGTGACCGGCGGCTACAAACAGGATGATCAGCGCGCGGAGCCAGTCGAAGTCTAGTCTGCGTTCGAGAAAGCCTTCGTCTTTGATGGCTGTCTCCTCCGTTCAGACGCCCGCCTTTTCCATGACCTCGAGAACAGCGCGCCCGGCGCGTTTGGCGGCTTCTTCGGGGCCGATCTTCTTGAGTTCTTCGTCGAAGGTTTCGACGGAGAGAGGGCCGTCGTAGCCGACGGCTTTCAGGGCCTTGAGGAACGCAACAAGGTCGATGACACCGTTCCCGGGCAATAGGCGTTTGAGATCGAGCAATTCATCTATGGGGCCAGGATATGCGTCGTTGATGTGGACATGCACGATCTGTCTCGCCTGCAACTTGAGGATGTCGTCGATGGTGGCGTGCGAGGTGTACCAGTGGTAACTGTCGAGCAGGAGCCCGCAGACCTCGCCGTCGATCCCGGCGCACAGTTCGAGCATCCCCGGCATATCGTAGATGAAGGGCGTGCCTTTTGCGCGCGCCGTTTTCGGGGCAACAAACTCGAGGCCGAGCATGAGTCCGTGATCCTTCAGAATGGCCGCCGCTTTCTTTAACCTGCGAATATGCATACTGCGAAACTCGGCGGCACTGCCCGGAGCGACGGGCTTGATCCACGTGGCCATGCCGCGCGTGCCGAGGGCCTTCATCACGGCGCAATTCTCGGGGAACTTCGCCAGATCCGCTTCAAACGCCGCATCGTCTTCGCGGAAATTGACGGGCAGTCCGCCGTGGCCGACGGCGCATCCGTGGTCCGCGCAGAATCCCGTCACGTGATCCAAAGAGGTCCGCTGGACCCACGCCGTCCAGTGGTCCGCTCCCGCGTCCACGGCCTTGAAGCCGCATTTGGCCGCGAGCTTGACGTACGCCTCCGGGTCGGGCAACCACGCTGTTACTGGGTTCAGGCAAGGTATCATGTTTGTTTCTCCCTTCGCTGCGATCATGTCGCTTGATGGACGCTAACACATTTCCTGCTTCCGGCGGCCACCCCCAGGGCGGCCCCAGTGTGATTGCAGATAGCCCAAATAAAACAGCGCATTCTCGACCGGCACGTTGCTCGGGATGTGATTGCCGACCGCGAACATAAACCCTGGGCAGTCGAACGCCATTTCGAGCGTCGTGTCTATTTCCGCTTGGATCTCCGCCTGCGTCCCGAATGTCAACGTCCGGCAATCGACCTTGCTGCTTACGATGACGTGCGTCTTCCCGTACTTCGCTACGACCGGCTCCAACAGCGTCATCGGCTCGAAGATGAAACCGTCCGCGCCTGCCGCGGCGATGTCATCCACGAACTCGCCGAAGTCCCCATCGGAGCAAAACAGGACCTTCTTCCCAGCGCGCTTCAATACGGCCCAGAGCTCCGCGTAACGCGGGAAGATCGCGCGACGGTAAAACGCGGGGTCCATGAACGCGCCCTCCGTCCACACCATGTCGTCGTGGCAGATGAACACTTCGATGGACGTCTTAGCCCACGCCTTGCAGTGATGAAGACTCAGCCGGAAGATCGAGTCCAGCACCCGCTCGAACCGCTCCTGATCCGCCGCGGCCGTCAGCAGCATGTCCCAACCGAACGCCTCGATCGCACCCGACACGATCGTTTTGTAGTAACCGCCCGTGAACACCTGATTCGGGAAAGCCGCCTGGCTTTCCTGGTAGTGCTTCTCGTAGAACGACACCAGGCCGTCGAAGTCCGGAAGGCCGTATTCCTTCACGGCATCGAACTCGAGCACCTGTTCAGGGTCGGTGAACGGGCTTGTTTTCGGTGGCCGCTTGTCGACGCCGTGTTCGAGGAACTCCGCGTGCCCCATGTCCGTCACACGCCCGCGCTCCGACCACGGCCCCGGCCCGTCGTGCGTGCTCCAGATGAAATCCGTCTCGATGGCGTCCTCGAACGCTTGCCCGTCGGCCGTCAATCGTCTGCGCAGCACATCGTTCGAGCAATACTCAGTGTGTGCGAGGCGCGGCGTCGGCTTGAGATGGATCGTGTCAATCCCGATCTGGCGGCTCATCGCACGAATCTCCTTTCTGCATTTCCGCCAAGGTCTGCTTGAGCAGACTAGCCATCCGCTCGGCCTGCATCGAGATCGATCTACGTCCGCGCTCCGCGCTCGCATGCACGCGTGGATCGTCTCCGCCGACACCCAACGGCGGAACGCTCGGATCGGGATCGAGGTTCTCCATTGCGACCAGATCGGGGCGCAGCGCCATCACCAGGGACGTCTCATTCGCAGCGGCGTGATCGGTTTGAATCCCGAATCCGTCGCTTTCGTCCTCGCGCCAGCACGTGAGGACCCTGATGCCGTACTTGTTCTCCCAGTCGATCTTCCTGCCCAGAAACGCGCATACCGACGGCGCGTGGCCGTGCGCCACGACGATCCTGAACCCCGCGCGCACCAACTGTTGAACGATGCTGTCCAGCACCTGCTCGAACAATTCCTGTTGCATCCAGTATGCGCTTCCGACCAGTTGCTGCGGAGGCGCGTCCGGATACGAAAGGATGTCCATACCATAGTACTCGCGTCCCTCGTGATCCTGACGCATGTCCGGCCCGGCAAAAAGCACCGGCAGGACGATACCGCCCACGCGCCGCGCGAGCCCGATGAAGAATCCCTGCGACTGGATTCCGTCGCTGCCCAGGGGCAGGTGCTCGCCGTGCCACTCGAGCGTCCCGAGCGGCAGGTACGCGATGGGCGCGGCCGCAAGGCGCGCGCGGAATTGCCGAGGCGTCAGTTCTGCATACAAAACGGGTTCCACGGACATGTTCTCCTCTCGCTCATCATCCGGAAGAATTAAGCATGGCAGGCGGAATTCTAGAGTTTGCCCGCCGGTGCGTCAAGGGCCGCGGTGTTGATTTCTCCGGCCGCGCGTGCTATACTGAAAAGCGAGCAAGGGTGTGGCCGCTGGTGCGGCCGCAGGTCTGTCAGGATGGTCGGGCCGCCATCCTCTTCGATGACAATTGAGGAGGATGTGCGATGGCCGATCCCAATCACTCGAATTCGCCCCAGCTTACCAGCCCGTTGGTTGTTTTCCTGCGCGTTTTCTGGATGGTCCTCGGGAACCTGATCCTCGCCGTATGCATCCTGGTGATCCTGACGCAACGGATTCAGGGGATCTCGATTACGGACGCGGTGTTCGCGGTCACGATACCGCTTGTCATCGTGGCTCGCTACCTGGACGTGACACGCTTCAGTGGAAGGACTGCGTATGGCGAGCCGGCATCGATCGCTCACTGGCGGCGGTACGCATTGGGCGTGCTGCTCGGATCGATCACGGCGTGGGCGTGCGCACACGGCGCAGTTTTCCTGTTGGCGCGGTGATGGAGCTGCGGCCTATGCCCGCCGCGGCGTGGCGACGCCTTCGTGGAGATGGATCCAACGGTGGGCGCGCACGGCGAGTTTCTCGTCGTGAGAGACGATGATCAGCGTGATGCGGTCGGTTTCGTTGAGCTTCCAGAGAAGGTCCATGATGCCTTCGCCTGTCCGCTCGTCGAGGTTGCCCGTGGGTTCATCCGCCAAAATGACGCTCGGACTATTGAACAAGGCGCGGGCGATGGCCACGCGCTGTTGTTCTCCTCCGCTGAGTTGGCCCGGTTTGTGCGTCATGCGGTCTTCGAGCCCGACCTTTGTGAGCAACTCGACGGCGCGGCCGCGGCAGGCGGCCCGGCGGGCGCCTTTGCAGACGGCCGGCATCATGACGTTTTCGAGCGCGGTGAACTCCGGCAAGAGGTGGTAGAACTGAAAGACAAACCCCACTTGCTTGTTGCGAATCTGATCGACGGCGCGCCGTCCAAGCTTCGAGATGGCCGTGTCCCGAAACAGGATCTCGCCTGAAGTGGGACGGTCCAGCGTTCCGATG
>Ga0315274_10002299_pt1 | contig 28981 bp, 26 predicted proteins | sample YL17G02_20_MG_FD_203700 | JGI IMG/M metagenome (GOLD analysis project Ga0315274, IMG submission 203700) | Sediment microbial communities from Yellowstone Lake, YNP, Wyoming, USA - YL17G02_20 | ecosystem: Environmental > Aquatic > Freshwater > Lake > Sediment | place: USA: Wyoming | collected...
GAGATAAACCTGGAGCCGGGCGGCGCTGTCCGAGATGTGGAAAAAGGTCGCCTTGCCCATCTGGCGCACGGAGAGGATGCGCCCGGGGACGCGGACCTCGTCGGCGCGGGCCTCGAGGTCGGAGGCAGAGACGGCGCCGTAGCCGGCCACGGCCGCGGAAACGGTGTGGGTCCACTCGGCTTTATGGGGAAACAGGTCGACGCCCCCGCGGGCCAGCTCAGCGAGATTGGCCCGTCGGGCCTGTTCCTGATCGCCGATTTGATCCTCGGGTTCTTTTTTGGGGTCCATGTTGGCCTTCTTTACTCTTCCGGGTCCGGGAGGGACGCGTCTCGAGCTTCTTCCGGACCGCGTCCAGGAGTCCGTTGATGAAAGTCGCCGATTTTTCGTCGCTGTACTTCTTGGCGATTTCGATGGCCTCGTTGATGATGATCGGAGGGGCCAGGATTTTTTCCTCGAGGAGCTCGTAGACGGCCATCCGGAGGATGTTCCGGTCGACAAGCCCCATCCGCTCCATGCGCCAGTGTTCGGACGTATCTTTGATCAGCCCGTCGATGTCCGCCTTCCGATTCAGGATGCCGTGGACGAGCCAACTCGCGTAATCCCGGACCTCGGTTTTGGGCTTTTTGCCGGTCCAGTATTCGTTAAGGCTCCGTTCGACGTCGCTGCTGTCGAACTCGAGCTGGAACAGGACCTGGAGGGCGCACTCCCGGGCCTCCCGTCTCTTCCCCATGGCTACGGACTCTCCCCCCGGTCTCTCAGCGGAGCCCGGCCTCCTGGAGCAGGTTGAGCGTCTCGGCCAAAGCCAGGACGGCGTCCCAACCCTTGTTTCCGGATTTCGTGCCGGCCCGCTCGATCCCCTGCTCGATGGTGTCGACAGTCAGGATGCCGAAGGAAACGGGGATTCCCTCGTCCAGGGCGACCTGGGCCAAGCCCTTGGTCACCTCGGCGCTCAGGAAGTCGAAATGGGGGGTATCGCCCCTGATCAGGACACCCAGGCAGACGATTCCGTCGACCTTTTTGGCTTTGGCCAATTTCTTGGCCAGGAGGGGAATCTCGAAGGATCCGGGAACCTTGTAGATACTGATGTCCTTGTCGTCCGCCCCCAGCTTTTTGAGAGCGTCGAGGGCGCCCTCGAGGAGCCGCTCCGAAAGGAACTGGTTGAAGCGGCTCAGAACGATCCCGACCTTATACCCTTTGACTTGGAGATTACCTTCATACTTTTCCATGCGCGTCCCTCCTCAGGCGATGGGTTTTTGGTAGATCCTGTATTTTTTGTAGATCTTCGCGCCGATCGAGGCCGCGAAATGATTGACGGCATCGTTGTCCTCGAGCTGCCAGGACAGCTCCCCCCACTGGTAGCCCTTCCGGATGGCGTTCCGCTCGAACTCGGAATAGAGAAGGTAGCTGAGCCCGGTGTGATAATAATCTTTGACGACACCGAAAACGAGGGCCCGCATACTCTTGATCCTCTTCTTGTTGAGTAGAAAAATGAGCCAACCGACCGGGAACAGGCGGCCGTTCATCTTGCGGAGGACTTCGTTGTAGTTGGGAAGGCCGAAAGCGAACCCGACCGGCTTCCCCTCGATCTCGGCGAAAACGACGAGGTCGGGGTCGGCCATGGTTCTGAGCTTGCCGACCATGTGCTTCATCTCGTTGGGAGTCCAGGGGACAAACCCCCAGTTCTTCTTCCAGCCGTTGTTGTAGATGTAAGCGATCTTCTCGGCTTCCGCAGCCGCGTTCTTGACATCGACCGTCCTCAGCACGGCCGGAAGCACCTTCTTGGCTCTTTCGACGACGGCCGCGACTTTGAGGGCCGTGTCGTGATCCCGACTCATGATGAAGGCGTAGAGGTCCTTGGCCTTGGTCAGGCCGGCCTTGGCCATGAGATCGAGATAGTAGGGAGGATTGTAGGGCATCATGACCACGGGGGGCGAATCGAACCCCTCGAGCAGGAACGCGCACTCGTCGTTCATGGACAAGTTCATCGGGCCCCGGAGGACGGTCATCCCCCTGGCCTTCCCCCAGGCGCCGGCCGTATCGAGAAGGGCGGCCGCGACCTCGGGATCGTCAAAGCTTTCATAAAGGCCGAAAAAAGCGGTGGTCTCGTTTTGGAACGAGTTATGGTCCCTGTCGAGAATGGCGGCGATCCGGCCCTCGACACGGCCGCCCCGACGGGCCAGGAAGAGCTCCATTTCGGCATGCTCGAGGAAAGGATTCCGGGCCGGATCGAGCTTTTCCTTCATATCCGCGATGAGCGGCGGAACCCAGTTAGGATCGCCCCGGTAGACCTCCCAGGGAAAACGGATGAACTCCCTGAGGTCCTTCCTGGTGACGACCTTCTCGACCTTGATCATATCCATACACGACCCTCCAAAAACATTGCCATTTTATCAGAACGCGACCCCATTTGCACGAATTTTTAAAGGCCGGGACGGACGGCGCCGAAAACTTTTATGGTAGAATAGGACCGTTTCACGATATTCGAGACGAAGGAGCCGCCCATGACAGCCAAGACCGGATTCAGCGAGCTCAAGGCCGGCCAGCTCAAGTGGTCCTGCCCGCCCGACGCCATTCCCTGCGACACGAGCGAGGAGGTCAAGCCCTGCGAGGAGATCATCGGCCAGGAGCGGGCTCTCAAGGCCATCCAGACCGGGCTCAACATTCAGAGCCGCGGCTACAACATCTTCATCACGGGCATGGTCGGGACGGGCCGGACGACGACCGTCCAGCGGCTGCTCGAACAGCTCGAAAAAACGGCCGCCATCCCCGAAGATATCCTGTATGTCCATAATTTCAAGACGCCCGACGAGCCGACCCTGATCATGCTTCCGACCGGGCAAGGGCGCTTGTTCCGGCAGGGCATGGAGAATTTGATCGCCATGCTCCAGAGGCACATCCCGGAGCTCCTGAAGAGCCAGTACTACACGGAGGGCCGCGACCGGATCATCGAAACTCAGCAGAAGAAGCAGAAGGAGCTCCTCAAGGCCTTCGAGGACAAAGCCGCCCGGCAGGGCTTCACCCTGATTCAGGTCCAGGTGGGCTTCTTCAGTCGGCCCGAGCTCGTTCCCGTCATCAACGACGAGCCCGTCCCCTTCCCCAAGCTCGAGGCCCTGGTCAAGGATAAGAAGTTCGCCCAGAAGGACCTGGACGAGCTCCGCAAGAGGTACGAGGAGCTGTCGGGAGAGATGGAGCGCACCTTCGAGGAGCTCCGGGAGATGGACGAGGAGACCCGCCGCCGCCTCCGGGCCTGGGACGAGGAATCGATCACGCCCATCATCAAGGGCGCCGTCGCGGAGCTGCGGAGCCGGTTCGCCCATCCCAAGGTCGAGGACTACCTGGCCGACGTCGAACGGAACCTCGTCCCGGCCATCGAGCTGTTCAAGAATCAGAAGAAGGACAAGGACGAGCCCGAGCGGGAGCCCGCCGCCGAGCGCTTTCTCGAGTACCGGGCCAACCTCATCGTCGACAACGCCGTGCTCAAGTCCGCCCCGGTCATCATGGAGACGAACCCGAATTATCCGAACCTGTTCGGCTCGATCGAGTTCATCACGACCCGGGCCGGCTTCCTCCAGACGGACTTCACCCGGATCAAGGCCGGGTCCTTCCTCAAGGCCAACGGCGGCTATCTCGTCCTCAACGCCCTCGACGCCCTGGTCGAGCCGGGCGTCTGGGCGACCCTGAAGCGGACGCTCCGCAACCAGATGTTCGAGATCCAAAATTTCGCCTCCCTCTACCTGGTCTCGTCGGCCCGGCTCAAGCCCGAGCCGGTCAAAGTCGACGTCAAGGTCGTCATGATCGGAGACAGCTCCATCTACAACCTCCTCTACGCCCTCGACGAGGATTTCAAGAAGATCTTCAAGATCAAGGCCGAGTTCGACTCCGAGATGCCCAAGAGCGACAAGGCCCTCTCGGACTACGTCCGCTTCATCAAGAAGATCGTCGACATGGATAAACTGCGGCCCTTCAATCGGGAAGGGATCGCGGCCGTCATCGAGTACGGCACCCGGATCGCCGGCCGCCAGGGTAAGGTCTCGACCCGCTTCCACGTCATTTCCGACGTCATCCGGGAGGCCGCCTACTGGGCCCGACAGGCCGGCCACGACATCGTCGGGCGCGTCGACGTCGAAACGGCCATTAAGGAGCGCTTCGAGCGGATCAGCCTGATCGAGGACAAGATCCAGGAGATGATCGAGGAAGGGACCATCCTGATCGATACCGAGAGCTCGGTCGTCGGCCAGGTCAACGGCCTGTCCGTCTACGACATGGGACAGTTCGCCTTCGGGAAGCCGACCCGGATCACGGCCCGGACTTCGGTCGGCCGGGCCGGCGTCATCAATATCGAGCGGGAGGCGGACCTGAGCGGCCCGACCCACAACAAGGGCGTCCTCATCCTGGGCGGCTATCTGCGCGGCCAGTACGCCCAGAAGCAGCCCTTCTCGCTCTCGGCCAGCCTCGCCTTCGAGCAGTCCTACGGAGGGGTGGACGGCGACAGCGCCTCCTCGACCGAGGTCTACGCTCTCCTCTCAAGCCTGTCCGGTCTTCCCATCCGGCAGGACACGGCCGTCACCGGCTCGCTCAATCAGAAGGGCGAGATCCAGCCCATCGGCGGCGTCAACGAGAAGATCGAGGGCTTCTTCGACGTCTGCCGGGCCCGAGGCTTGACGGGGAGCCAGGGCGTCATCATCCCCCACCAGAACGTCAGGAACCTCATGCTCCGCAGCGACGTCGTCGAGGCCGTCGCCGGGGGGCGATTCCACATCTACCCGGTCAAGACCATCGACGAGGGCATCGAGATCCTGACCGGCGTCGCGGCTGGAGCCAGGAAGGAAGACGGCGGCTTTGAAGACGGGACCGTTCACGGCCTGGTTGAGAAGGAACTCCAGCGGCTGGCCCAAAGCCTGAAAGCGTTCCCGGCCGGCCCCGAAAAGGATTCCTGAGCCCGGTCAGCTCCCGCCCCCTGACTTTCCCCTTCTTGAACGATTATTTCTTGGTGCACTCGCTTGCACACTCGCCCCGGGAGGCGCATCCTTCTTTTTTTTCGTTCCCGCGGCATTCCTTCTTGGGGCTTTTGCAGGATTTATCGTCGCGGCAGCCGCTGTTCGCGTGCATTCCGCATCCGGCTTCAGGACCGCGGATCCCGCAGCCGCCGGCCATCCCCATGCATTTCTGGGTCATCGCTTTTTTCTGCTCGTCCGTCAGCAGACGCAGGATATCGCTCCGATAAACGAGGCATTTCTTCTGGACGTCGCCGCCCGCTTTGGCGATTTCGTCGATCTTGGCCTCGAGCTTCTTCTGGTCCGCGCCTTCCCTCATGAGCTGGCGGAGATCGAGCCGCTTGGCCTTGAGATCGGCCTGTAGAAGGAGCATGGCTTTTTGATGCTCGACTTCGAGCTTTTGAACCTTGGCCGTCTGCTCGGACGTCAGGTTGGGAATCGCGCAACCCTTTTGGCAGGACTTGGGATTCTCTTTTTGGGCCAGCAGGGGAAAAGCGAAGACAAGCGCCAGCAGAATCACCGCCGATTTTGACAATTTCATTATTTATCCTCCTCAATGAGATTTTTTTGAGTCCGTTCCGTCTTCGCGGGGGCAGTTGAAATCGCCGCCTCCCGCCGCGTCCGGACGGCCCTTTTTTCCCTCGGGACAGACATGATTCTCGAATAGCCGGAAGAAGATCTCCTTCTGTTCGGGAGTCAGAAGCTGCTTTTCCTCAAAAAGATGCGAGACGGCCATTTTTTGAATCTCGGCTTGCAACCCGCTGATCTCTTCGATGAGCTTTCCGACCGCGGCCAGGTCGGGCGTGTCGCTCTTGATCTCGTCGACCAGGGCCTTTCTTTTTTCCCGCATCCGCGCCTGGACGGTTTCCGCCTCCCGTCCGAAGGACAGACGGATGTCCTTGAGGCACTTCTTTTGGGCCCCGTTTAAAGATAAAGACTCCTCGAGACAGACGGGGGAGACGGGAAACGTCGCTGCCCGGTCTGCTTTCGGCTGGACCCAGCGATGATAAGCGAAAGTCAGCAGCGCGGTAACGTTGATGACGGATAACAGGAGAAGCCCTGATTTCGCAAGCTTGTTTTTCATTGTTTTTCTTCTTTATCTAAAATGGGATAGGCGATATAAAAATCCGCTACCGAGCCCCGGGGAATGCTCTCCAGAGCGGCGAGCACGACGGGAGAAACGGCTTCCTGGGCCGCGGCTTCCTCCCCTGGGATCCTCCCGACCTCATATCCGGCGAAAACCCCGGCCGCGAAGAGGGCGGCCACGGCGACAGGCCTTAAGAATCGCCGGACAACGGAGATCCCGAGTCTGCGGCCCAATAGATGGCCACGATGAGCATCGATTCTTTCCATCAGCCGGGGGAAAAAGGAGGGGGAGACATTCTCCTCCATGGGCGGAGCGATATCGCGCCAGGCCCGGATGAATCCTCGAGTCAAACGCGCGCACCTCTCGCAGGATTCAAGATGAAGCCGGACTTCGGTTGGCGCGTTTCCTTCCGCGATCGCGATTAAGTTGTCCGCGATGATCGCGCACGCCCGTTCTTCGCCAAATGCTCTTTTTCTCATCGCCTTGTTATTGGACACGTATTCCCGATCATAACTTGCGGCCTCGGAAGAATTCATGCACATGGGGGGATAGTCTTTTCTGGAGGTTGATTTTCGCCCGGTGGAGGCCGGACTCGACGGAGGAGAGAGAGACATCCAGAATTTCGGCGATCTCCTTATAAGAGTGCCCCTCGTATTGATGAAGGATGAGCATCGATTTCTGCTTTTTGGGAAGCGAGGCGATGGCTTGCCGGGTAAGCTTTTTCAGCTCTTCCTCGATCCAGACGGACTCGGGGCCGGGTGAATGCCTCGGGGCTTCGCCGTCCCGAAGCTCGTCCTGGAGTACTCGTGGGATGGCGCTCAAGCCCAGGAATTTTTTATTGTCGCGGTGGAAGTTGCGGCAGCGATTGACGGCGATGCGGTAGATCCAGGTCGAAACGAGACAATCGCCGCGGAATGCGGCGGCGGATCTGTAGACCTGAAAAAAGACCTCTTGGGCCGCATCCTCGGCGTTCTGACGGGAGCCGAGCAGACGGGCGCAGAGATTCAGGACTTTGACCTGAAAACGCTCCACCAGGGTTTTCAGGGCGGCAGAATCGCCGGCGGCGATCCGCCGCATCAGTTCAAGATCATCCATTATATGATAGACACGCTTCGGAAGAAAAACTTTCTCGAAATCTTAGGTGATCAACCCATCCCGGCCGTCGTCTTAAGCTTGCCGACTTCCTTGGCGTCCAGAAACCGCCATTGCCCCGGCTTGAGGCTTCCCAGCATGAGTCCGGCGAAGCTGATCCTCTTCAGGGCGCGCACCCGGTGGCCGACGGCCTCGCACATCCTCCGGACCTCGTGCTTGCGGCCCTCATGGACCTCGATCAGAAGCCGGCTCCGCCTGGGGCCGCCGGCCATGAGCTTGGCCTTGGCCGGAGAAGTCCGCTTCCCGTCGAGTATAATTCCCGTTTCCAGGCGGTAGAGGGCGTCCGGGCCGGGGAGACCGTCGGCTTCGACGATGTATTTTTTCTTGACCTCGTAGCGGGGATGGGCGAGCCGGAGGGCGAGATCCCCGTCATTGGTAAGGATGAGGAGCCCTTCGCTGTCGAAGTCGAGACGGCCGACCGGGAAGACGCGCTGGCGAAGTTTGGGCAGCAGGCTCATGATGGTCGGCCGGCCGAGCGGATCCTTGAAAGTGACCAGGAAGCCTTTGGGCTTATAGAAGGCGATATAGACGAGGCGCTCTTCACGGAGGACCGGCCGTCCGCCGACCTCGACCCGGGCCCGGGCCTCATCGACTTTAGTCCCCAACTCCCGGACGACCCGGCCGTCGACCTTGATTTCGCCGTTAAGGATCATCCGGTCGGCTTCCCGGCGGGAGGCGACGCCGGCTTGGGCCAGAAACTTGTTGAGCCGTATCGTCATAATCCCGCAGCGCTCGGGGTCCTGGGACTCGGCTAGAAATAGAAATGAAGGCCGGCGGTCAGCGTGTAATCCCCAACCTTCAGGTCCCGGTCTGTGATGTCGAATTTGACGTGGTGGTAGCGGCCCTCGGCCGTGATCCCGAATTTCTTCCCGAGCATGACCTCGACCCCGGCCCCGAGATTGATTCCCCCATGCCTGTCCTTGTCGATGGCGTCAATATCCACCGTATAATATCCATAGCCGACGGTCAGGTAGGGGTGAACCATAACGAGGGGGAGAAGATACTTGACGTTGAGGCCGACATGGCTGTAGTCGACGGCCCGGCCGTCCCAGTCGAGGGTCGCCATCTCCGCGAGGCTGATGCTATGAGCGCCCTGGAAGTACTGGAACTCGACGACGAACATCAGGAGCTGGACGCCCGCCTTGAGCCCGTAGATGAAAGTCGTATCCGTCCCGAAATCGACGCCCTCCAGGCTCGGTTTCTGGAGGGACAGCCCTCCCTGGAGGCCCAGATAGATTCCGGCCTGGGCCGAGGCCGCGGCCGGGGCCGCCAGCAGGATGCCCGACAGGAGCATCCCTACGATGGTCTTTCTCATACATCCTCCTCGGAAACGGTTCGTCCGATTTCCGGACCCATTGTGGCGTCTTCGCGGACTCAAGTCAACCCTAATCATCCCCGGCATAAATGCCGGGGATGATTAGGACTGAAGCTCCACGGGCTTTCGTCCGTGGAGCTCCTGCCCCTCGACCCCGGGGAAACCTTTTGATTCTCGATCCGTATGGAATAGGGTAGAATAGGAAATTCGAACATGGGCCGTATCAACATCAACGAAACCGTCACCTTGTCCTTGAGTTCTCTCTGGGGCAGCAAACTCCGGAGCTTCCTGACCCTGCTCGGCATCATCATCGGCGTCCTGACCATCATCGCCGTCGTTTCGATCATCCAGGGGCTCAATAATTACGTCTACACCAAGATGGCGTTCTTCGGCGCCAACGATTTCTCGATCTCCAAGTTCTCGATGATCGGGACCTCCCTCGAGGAGTTCAAAAAACAGCTCAAGCGCAAGGATCTGACCCTCACCGAGATGGCCATCATCCGTGACCGCTGCAAGTCCTGCGATATGGTCGGGGCCAGCGTCTCGACCAACCAGAACGTAAAGTACGGGAACGAGATCCTCAAGAACACCGAAATCCGGGGGATTACCCATCTCGACCACCTGATCGGGACGGTCATCGAGCTCGAGGCCGGCCGCCACATCCGGAAAGAGGACGACTCCCACTCCCGGCCCGTCTGCGTCATCGGCGCCGATATCCGGGAAAAGCTTTTTGGCGGCCTCGACCCGATCGGCCGCTGGATCAAGGCCGGAAGCCAGAATTTTCTCGTCATCGGGCTGGGCAAGAAGAAGGGCAAGATCCTCGGCTTCAGCCAGGACAATTACATCCGGATCCCGATCACGACCTTCGCCAAGATCTACGGGAGCCGGCGCAGCCTGAATATCAACATCCACACCCGGTCCCAGGAGCAGATGCTCCAGGCCCAGGAGGAGATCAGAACCATCCTCCGCTCCTGGCGGAAACGCCGCTTCAACGACCCGGACGACTTTTCCTTCCAGACGTCCGAGACGTTCATCCAGTTTTACAAGACGGCCACCTCGGGCATCTATTTCGCCATGATCGCCATCTCCTCGATCGCCCTCGTCGTCGGCGGAATCGTCATCATGAACATCATGCTGGTCGCCGTGACCGAGCGGACCAAGGAGATCGGAATCCGGATGGCCGTCGGCGCCCGCCGCAAGGACATCCTCCGCCAATTCCTGATCGAGTCCTCCTTCATCGCGGCCCTGGGCGGAATCATCGGCATTTTGCTCGGGATCGGAATCTCCAAGCTGGTGACGATCGCGACCTCGATGCCCTCCCGGGCCGAACCCGCCTCGATCCTGGTCGCCATCCTGATGTCGACCTCGATCGGGCTGTTTTTCGGTATCTACCCGGCCAACAAGGCCGCCAAACTCAACCCCATCGACGCGCTGAGGTCCGAACAATGAGACTCGGGATCATCAAAGAAGTCTTCTCGATGGCCTTGGACTCCCTTAAATCCCACAAACTCCGCTCCTTCCTGACCCTGCTCGGGATCATGATCGGGGTCATGACCGTCATCGGCATGGTCTCGGTCATCCAGGGTCTCAACAAGTCCTTCCTGCGCGAGCTGGAGTCGGCCGGCTCGGACCTGATCATAGTCAGCAAATACGAGGGGATCCAGATGGGCCGCCGGACCGAGGAGGAGCGAACCCGCAAGGACTTGACTTACCAGGACGCGGTCGCCATCGAAGAGGAGTGCCCCCGGGTCAAAGCCGTAGCCGTTGACCTCGTCGCCAACGTCTTCGCCGAGAACCCCGTCCGCTACGAGAACGTCAAGAGCGACAACACGATCATCCTGGGCATCAACGATAGATTCCCGATCGTCTACGCCCTCTATCTCCCCAAGGAGGGCCGTTTCCTGACCGAATCCGAGATCGCCCACACCTCCCGCTCCTGCCTGCTCGGATTCGAGACGGCTGAGACGCTCTTTCCCCACACCAGCGCCATCGGAAAAGAAATCCGGGTCGGCCCCGAGAAATTCACCGTGGTCGGAGTCCTCAGCAAGCGGGGCCAGATGTTTGGCCAGAGCCGCGACAATTTCGTCGCCATCCCGATCACGACCCTGATGAAATACTTCGACTACGACAAGGAGCGCATCGAGATCGCGGCCATCCCCCGCGCCCACGGGACTCTGAACGAGACGATCGAGGAAATCACCAACCTCCTCCGCAAGCGGCGCAAGGTCCCCTTCGGCAAGCCCAACGACTTCGGCATCTTCACCATGGATACGATCCTCGACCTCTACAACCAGATCACCGGGGCCGCCTACATGGTCATGATCGTCATTTCCTCGATCGGCCTCCTGGTCGGGGGGATCGGCGTCATGAACATCATGCTCGTCTCGGTCAAGGAACGGACGCGCGAGATCGGCATCCGAAAGGCCATCGGCGCCCGGGCCGGCGATATCCTGCGCCAGTTCCTGATCGAGGCCATCGTTTTAACCGGAATGGGCGGACTAATCGGGGTTCTGTTCGGCTTCCTGATCGCGCTGGTCGTCAAAGCGGCGACCCCGCTGCCGGCGACCGTTTCCCTCTGGTCCGTGATTATGGGTTTGGCGGTCTCGATCTCGATCGGCCTCTTCTTCGGGATCGTTCCGGCCCAGAAGGCTTCCAAGCTCGACCCGATCGTTTCCCTTCGCTACGAATAAGAGCGATTTGGGGACATGTACCGATTCTCTTGAATCGGTGACGTGTCCCCAAATCAAAGCGTCGGACTAAAACTTGAGTTTGGCCGCCGCGGCGAGAAGAACGGCATCCAGGTCCGCGGAGAGATCGCCGGCGATTTCGACAAGCGAAGGACTTCCTCCGCCCTTCCCGTTCATGAGGGAGGCCAGCTCGGCCGCAAGCGGACGAAGGTCGACCCCGATCGATTCGGACCGGGCCATGACCAGGTGGCTCCGGGATTCGGATCTCGCCCCGATCAGGGCGATGAACTCCCCTTTCCTGATGACGGCCAAAGCTAAGGCTCGGGCCGCATCGGGACCCCTCTCGGCCAGTACGGTTTTAACGAGCCGGCCTTCGGCCTTAGCCACGAACTCTCCTGCTTCGTAGCCGGCTAACGTTTCATCGAGCTTCTTCAGCCGCCGCTTGGCCTCCTTGGCCTCCGCTCCAAGCCGCTCCACGAATACCGGGACGTCCCCGGCTTGGACGTTGAACTTGCCGGCGAGATTCCGGACAACGCGGTTCCGGGCTTGGAACTCGGCCAGGGCCCGGGCTCCGCAGACGAAGCCGAAGCGGAGATTGCCCCTTATCCGCTCCCAGCCCATGACTTTGATCAGTCCTATCTCCCCGGTCCGGCCGACGTGAGTTCCCCCGCAGGCCGACCAGTCAAACCCCTCGACCTCGACGACCCGGATGACGCCCTCGACCTTGGGAGGCCTGCGGAGCGGAACCTCGGCGATTCTGTCCGGAGGGACAAAACGTGTTTTGACGGGCCGGTCCTCGAACACGACCTGGTTGGCACGGCCTTCGACGCGTTCCAGCGACTCGTCCGAAACGGTCCCGATCCCGATCTCGAGGGTCGAGCTGTCCCCGCCGAGGTGGAAGGATTTGGTCTCGCCCTTGAGGACCTCGACGAACGCCTGGGACAGGATGTGCTGGCCGGTATGCTGCTGCATATGGTCGAAGCGCCTCTTCCATTCAATGCGGCCCTTGACGGCGTCCGCCTCGACCTGATTTTTCAGGACATGAAGGATCGCCTCCCCGTCCTCGACGACATCAACGACTTCGACGCCGTTGAGGGTTCCCAAGTCGAAGGGCTGTCCGCCCGACTCGGGGTAGAAGCAGGTTTGGTCGAGGACGAGGGCGGGCCGGCCGCCGGCCGTCCGCCGGTCCAGGACGCGGGCCTCGAACTCCGTCCGGTAGGGGTCCTCGAAATAAAGCCGTTTGGTCATGGCCGCTTTGTCCTTTTCTAATCTATAGCACGCGCAAGACGATGAGCGCCAGAAGGGCGGCCCCGAAAACGACGCCGACCGGACCGATCAGGATCCGGTAGACGTCCTTGAGCGGAGCCTTGAAGTACTCGGCCGTCAAAACCAGGCAGAGATGGGCCGGCGACAGGAGGATGCCCACGAATCCGCTCACGTAGGCGAACATGAGCAGGACCATGTCGGGGCGCCCCGTCCCGATGATGGGGACAAGAAGCGGGAAGGCGATGGCCACGAAAGCCTGGTTGACGCCGGTCAGGAGGCCGATGAAGAACGGCGCCGCAAAGAGCAGGATATAGGCCGCTATCCCCCGGGGCGGGAAGGCCTTGACCACGGAATCGAGCGCGCCCGACGCCTCCAGGATCCGCTTAAAGACCATCAGGGCCGCGATCAGGACGACAATCCGGGGAGTCGTGCTGGTGAGGAGAAGCCGAAGCCTTTCCTTGAAGGGCAAACGGGTTAGGATGAGGGTCAAGAAGCTTGAAATCCCGAGCGCGATGAGCATATCGAGCCGGAGGGCGAAAATGAGGACGATCGTCAGCAGGATGGGCCAGATGCTGAAGAAGACGCGGACCACGTCCTTCCCGTTCGCCCGGACCTCCCGATCGTTGGGAAGGAAGGGGACGCGCCGAAAAAGGACGACCAAGCCCGTCGTCGCGGCCAGGACCGTGAACGGCACTTGGACGAGGCAAACGCGAATGATCGGGACCTTGACGATGGCCGCGGCCATGATCAGATTCAGGTAAAGCGGCCAGCTGTATTCCCAGATATGCCGGAACCAGTAGTTGTAGAAGGTCTTCCAGGCCGGCGACAGATTCCAGCGCCGGGCCGCTTCCTCCACGATCGGCGCTCCCATCATGGCGCCGGCCATCATCGGCAGAAGCCCGATGAAGGCCGAGGGGATGGCCAGGATCAAGCGGGGATCGCGGACGAGGTTCTTGAGGGCGTCGACCATCTTCCTGAAATGGCCTCCGCTCTGGAGGAAGTTCCCCAGGTAGAGGACGAGAATGATGACCCCCAGCAGGTTGAGCGTCTCGCCCGAGACGAGGGCGTTGCCCGCGTTCCTTAAAAAGGCGGAGACCGGCATCCTGTAAAGCACGGCGGCCAGGACGGCGTCGAGGACCAGGATGAGACCCAGATCCCATTTTTTGCGGACGAGGAAGAGCAGGACCAGGATGATGACCGCGATTTTGATTAAGGCGTCCACGGGCGGCTGTCCTGTCCCCGTCCTCTCAGATCGAGCCCCCGGCCCCGACGGACTCGAGAATGCGGGCCGTGTTTTTGAAGTGGAGCTTGGCGACCCGGCCCAAGGCTTCGCGCCCCAGCCGTTCGACAAGCTTGACCCCCGCTTCCTCGACGAGCGGCGACGCTCCCTTGGGAAGCTCGAAGTCGACATCGATCGACAGGCCGCGGAGCCTTTGCAGGAATTCGGCCCTGGCCAGGACCGATGCCCCGGCCACGGCCGCGTCCTCCTCGGCCCGGACCTTCTGGACGAGTTCGATCCTCTTGCCCTTCCTGAGCAGGGCATCGAGGATGAAGCTTTTATCTCCGAATTGGTCGGCGATGGCGAGCCGGCAATCGACCCGTTCGAGAATGTTCTCGATGACGCGGGCGTGGCCCCAGGCCAGGATCCGGTTCAGGTTGCGCAGCTTCCCATAGAGGTCGTTGTAGCGCTCGGGGCCGATGGCGACCACGGAATGGATATAGCCCGTTTTGACCAGAGCGGCCAGCTTCTGGACGCGCCGATCCCCTATCTTCTTGCTGTCTTTGATTCCCAGCTCGGTCAGAACCGACGTCTGCCCCTCGGGGACGAAAACCCCGGCGATGACGAGCGGCCCGAAATAGTCCCCCTTGCCGGATTCGTCGGTCCCGATATGTCCGGCCGCGGGCGGGAAAAGACTTGTCTGCTCCATGGTCCCGGGTCGGCTTATTTTAGACGGTTCTCAAGTAATTATCAATTTCAGAGGCGGCCCGCCGGCCCGGACGACTTCCCGAACACGACCCTCCCGCCCAGGATGGTCATGACCACCCGGGCGTCCTTGATCCGTTCGGGACTCCCCTTGAGGATGTTCCGGTCGAGGACGACGAAGTCGGCGAGCTTCCCTTCCTTGATCGAGCCCTTGACGTCTTCCCCGAATTCGGCGTAGGCGCCGCCCATCGTAAAGCCGCGGATCGCCTCCTCGACGCTGATCCGCTGTTCGGGAATCCAGCCGCCCGGATTCCTGCCGTCGAGCGTCGCCCGGGTCACGGCCGCCTGGATTCCGGCCAGCGGGTCGAGGGGCGCGACCGTCCAATCCGAGCCGAGAGCGAGCGTCACCCCGCTGTCCAGCAGGGAGCGGAACGGATAGGTCGTCCGGCAGCGTTCGCGGCCGATCTTTCGCTCCGCCCAGCGGCCGTCGTCGACGGCGTGGTAGGGCTGGACCGAACCGATGACGCCGAGCCGCCCCATCCGGACGATGTCCTCGGGCCTGAGGTGCTGGGCGTGTTCGATCCGCCAGCGTCTGTCGCGCGGGCCGTTCGCGGCCATCGCCCTCTGGTAGATATCGAGGAGCAACGCGTTGGCACGGTCCCCGATGGCATGGACGGCGACCTGAAGGCCGGCCCGGTCCGCCTCGAGAATTCTCTTCTCCATGATTCCTTCGGGGAACATCTGGGCGTTGAGGAGCCCGCTCGTCGAAGGATCGTCGCTGTAGGGCTCGAAAAAATAGGCCGTGGCCGAACCCAGCGAACCGTCCACGAATCCCTTGAGCCCGGCGAGCTTCAGGCGGTCGTCCCCGAACGATCCCCTCAACCTGAGCCGGACGAGGAGGTCGACTTCCGTGATCGGGATGTAGACGTTCAGGCGGGCCGTCAGCCCGTTCCGCCGCCTCAACTCCAGGTAGGCCTCGAAGCTGGCGGCGTCGGCCATGTCGTGGATCGAGGTTACCCCGCGCTCCGCGGCGAGGCTGAGGGCCGCCTCGGCGGCCCCGATCCGCTCCTTGAGCGACGGCTCCGGAATGAGGCCGGCCACGAGATCCATGGCCGCTTCCTTGAGAATCCCGGTCGGCTCCCCCGTCGAGGGATCCCTGAGGATCTCCCCGCCGGCCGGGGCTTGGGTCGCCCGGCTGATGCCGGCCCGCTTGAGCGCCGCGGAATTCGCCAGGGCCATATGGCCGTCGAAGCGAGTGACGAAAACCGGATGTTCAGGCGTTACGTCGTCGATCCACTCCTTGGCCGGAAGCCGGGGCGGCGAGAACGATTGATGGTCCCAGTCCCCGTTCAGGATCCATTCGCCCGGCTCGAGAGTTCGGGCCTTGGCCGCGACCCGGGCCCGGAATTCCTCGCGGGTCGCGACATCCCGGAGCTGGACCCGGGACAGGGCGAATCCGCCCGTCAGGAAATGGACGTGGCTGTCGATAAAGCCCGGCAGGAGGAGTCCGCCCTTGAGGTCGATCGTCTCCGTCGCTGGCCCGGCCAGGGCCCGGACCTCTGTGGCGCTCCCGACCCGGACGATCATTCCATCCCGAACAGCCACGGCTTCGGCCCAAGGCCTGTCCGGATCGACCGTCCAGATGGAGGCGTTGGCCAATACCATATCCGCCATGGTCCCTCCTTGTCGGCAAGCGGCGCCGGCCGTTAGAAGAACGGCCGCCGCGAGAGCGGCCGCATGTCTCCGCGTTTTGGTAAAGCCCGCCTTGGCCGGGATCGAAACCTCGTCGGGCTTCACAGCGCGATCCTCATCAGATCATGGGGAATGATGAGACGCCCGGCGAATCGGCTTCGGATCTCGTCCTCGATTTCCGATACCGCGAAATCGACCTCTCCGAAAAAATGACCCGGGATGAGAAGTCGAATTCCGGACTGCGCGCTCATCAGTCCCAGATCCAGCGCGGACGTATGCATCGCGGCCAGGGCGGGGTGCTGCCGGAAGAACCGCGCGGGCGCGCTGCAGTCATGGACGACGGCGTCGCAGCCGGCCGCCCAAGCGAAAAAAGGCGGGTGGGCGGCCGTGTCGCCGGAATAGGCGAGCGTTCGGCCATCCGGCTCGAAGGCGAACCGGAAAGCGAGCGACGAGGAATGATGGGGAACGCGCAGGGCGGAGAGCCTGAAGCCAGGCTCCGCTTCGATCTCGTCGCCCGGGGCGAGAGACCGGAACTCGACCCGCCGTCGGATCTTCCTGTCCCTGAGCCGGAACAGGTCGAGGAGACGTCCGCAGAATTCGACCGTATCCGCGGACCCCCACAAGACGACCGTCCCTTCGTCGAGCATCAGGCTGTGGATAAAGGCGGGAAGGCCGTAGACGTGGTCGGGATGGATGTGGGTCACGGCAATGTGGCCGACCGTGCGGGGGTCGAGGCCGAGCTTTTTAAGCTTGGGGAAGACCCCGCCCGGACAATCGACCAGGATGGAACGATCGCCCCGGACGATGACAAAGGACATATTGTCCCGCTCGGCCGAGGGAACCGCGCCGCCCGTCCCCAGGAATCCGATCTCGGCCATTGGTGTTGGAGTTTTTTATAGTCTATTTTTGGCCGGAAATCAACTGACCGTCGAACAGTTCTCAGTTTTCGTATGATTGCCGCTATTGACATGAGGCGAATAGGCCGTCCTCAGGCCCCCGTAGCGGAGGGGGGCCCCGCTTCGGGGGGAACCGACGGGACTGGTTCCAGGGGGGGTTCGGGGGCAGAGGACGGCTTGTTCGCCGTAAACCTTCTAATGGACGCTTGGAAAGATCATTCGGAAAACTGATCGACGGTCAGACACGGCCGATATTGACAGAACGGGGCGGTTCGGATACAAAGGGATGTCATGCATGACGCAGAATTGACGGTATCCGCACCGGGCCGGATTTGCCTGTTCGGCGAGCATCAAGACTACCTCGGATTGGACGTCATCGCCGCGGCCGTCGACGTCCGGATCAGGTTGAGCGGCCGGCGCCGGGCCGATTCCCGGATGGCCATCGACTGCCCCGACCTGGCCGAGAAGGACGAATTCGACCCGGCCGGGGATATCCCCTACGTCAAGCCCCGGGATTACCTGCGCAGCGTCGTCAATGTCCTGAAGAGGCGGGGTGTCCCGCTCTCACCCGGTTGGGATGTCGTTATCCGCGGGACGATCCCCATCAACGCCGGGACCTCGAGCTCTTCGGCCCTGGTGGTCGCCTGGAATCAATTCCTTCTCGAAGCGGCCGGCCGGGGCGGGACGGTCTCGCCCGAGGAGATCGCCGAGCTGGGTTACCTTTCCGAGGTCGCCGAATTCGGGGAGCCGGGCGGAAAGATGGATCATTACACCTCCGCCTGCGGGGGCACGGTCTGGATCCGGTTCGACGATCCGCTCGCGATCACTCCGCTCCCCCCACCGCCCGGCGAGTTCGTCCTGGCCGATTCCCTGGAAAAGAAGGATACCACCGGAACCCTCGGCTCGGTCAAAAGCCGCGTCCTGGCCGGCGTCGCCGAGATCGGGAAAGCGCACCCCGGCTTTTCGCTCAAGGCCGATCCGACCCCGGCCATGGCCGAGGGGATTTCCAGGCTGCCGGCCGACCCGCGCCGCCTGCTCGAAGCGGCCCTCCGCAATCGCGACCTGACCCGCCGGGGCGTCGACCTGTTTCAATCCTCACCTTTCGACGGCCGCCGCTTCGGAGAGCTCCTCTCCCTCCAGCACGGCTTGTTGAGGGATGGCCTCAGGATCTCGACCCCCAAAATCGATCGGATCCTGGAGGCCGCCCTCGGCGCCGGCGGTCTGGGCGGAAAAATCAACGGCTCGGGCGGGGGCGGTTGCGCTTTCGTCTATGCGCCGGGCCGCTCCGGAGCCGTCGCCGAAGCCTGCCGGCGGGCCGGGGCGAAGCCCGTCATTATACGCATCGACGGCGGAGTCCGGGTCGAGTCCGGCCGGACGTCCGATCGTTCCCAGGAGGCCCCATGATCGACGCCACCCAGGTCCGCAGGGGGATGATCCTCAAGATAGACGGAATCCTCTTTAAAGTCATGGAAGTCCAGCTCATCACGCCCGGCCGCTGGAAGGCCATCGTCCAGACCAAGCTCCGCAACCTTAAGGACGGCAGCCAGACCGAGCGCCGCCTCCGCTCCGAGGAGCGGGTCGAACAGACGATGCTGGAAGAGACCGAGATGGAGTACCTCTACCGCGAGGGCGAGGACTTCGTCTTCATGAACCTCGAAAACTACGAGCAGATCAAACTCGCCCCGGATATTATCGGAGACGGCGTTGATTATCTCATCCCCAACGTCGTCTTCAAAATCGAGACGCATGAGGGTGTCGCGATCGGGATCGAGCCGCCCGTGACCGTCGACCTTCTGGTGACCCAGACCGAGCCTTTCCTCAAAGGCGCGACCCAATCGGCCAGCAGCAAGCCCGCGACCCTGGAAACCGGCCTGACCGTGAACGTGCCCCCGTTCGTCAAGGAAGGGGACGTCATCCGGATCGACACCCGGGACAACAAGTACCTGGAGAGGGCCAAAACCAAATAAAGCCGGCCGCGCCGCCGGTCCCCGCCCCGCGGCCTCAGAACACCTGCCGGACGACGCCGACGTTCCCGTACCTGTCTTTGACCCGGACGACGACCAGGTTGTCCGCGCCGGGGCCGAGGGGCAGCCTGAACGAGAAGCTTTCCTGCTTGGAATCGCAGATTCCGTCCACCGGGAAAACGATCCGCCAGCCTTGGGGGCGGACCATGATCTCGACTTCCTCGATCGAGGAAAACGCGTCTTCGGCCAGGAACGAGACGGCCAGGTCGCCGCGGTCCTTGTCGCGGGCGGCCGTGAAATTCTTGACTAAGGGGAGCGAGTTGTCGATAACGATGGGAAGGCTGGTCCGTTCCGAACGGAGCTCGCTTCCGGCCGGGTTGGAGGGCGCGTCGGAGGCCTCGAGCTTGAAGAGGTACGTCCCGTCCGGGAACGCCGTCGTGTCGAAGGCGAAAAGATTCTCGGCCCAGCCGTCGGCGAGAAGGCGCCACTGGGATTCGTCGGCTTTTTTCAGGCGGAGCCTGAAGGCCAGGACATCTTCGTTCTCGTCCCGGACCTCCCAGACGATTGTCCGGTAGCCTTTGCGGACGGCTTTCTTGGCCGCCAGGACGGTCCTTGCCTCATCGGGCTTGGAAGGACGCCGAACCGTGTTATGCTCGAGCCCCCAGACGACCTCATCCTGGACGGGTGGTTCGATGTAAACCTCGTTGGCCGCGAGCCAGTCGAGGCTTACGATCTCAGGCTTTAAGTTGGACTGGGCGTAAAAGACCTGGGCTCGGGCGATCGAGGGCGAGGCCTTGGCGGTTTGGAGCCTGAAGGCGGCCCGGAACTGGAGATAGCGGGCCCGCGGGCTTAGGACGGCCTCTTCCATTTTTTGGTAAGGAGGAGACCAATCGTTCCAGGTCGGATTGGGTTCGGCCGTGTTGCCGCTCCGGGTTTGGAACTGAATGATGGAACCTTGGGGAAGCGAGCCCTCCCAGGACAACCGGCCCCAGGACGCAATGGTTTGGGCGTCGAGGACGGGGCTGAGGTATTCCCCGGCCGGGCGCTGGTCGGGATAGAGGACGGAGAGACCGGGAGGGTTATTGGAGAGGATGCGGATTCCCCCCTCCAAAGCGGACAGCGAGTAGATTTGCTCGGCGCTCTCTTGAATCAGGAGGGACGCCCGTTCGCCGCCGTCAAGCGCGTAGAGCCTGCCCTTCGGTCCCGTTCCGAACAGGATCCGGCTCGAACCGGGCTCCCTGATAATGGCATAAACCAGATCCTCCTCCGACGTCCAGACTCTGCTGGCCAGGCCGTCGGGATCGATCTTGAAAATCGCCGCCGAATCCTTGGTCTGGAGAACGGCCGGACTCTCGGATGCGGATGCGGTTACGGTGACCGCGACATCGGTTCCCGTCTTGGGCACGACGACGGCGGCCTCGTCCTTTTTAACGTTCAGGGACGCTCCGCCGGCCGCCGCGAACAGGCTGCCGTCCTCGGCCAGGACAAGACCCTTGACTTCTTCAAACGGCGATTCGAACAGGAGAGAGGATTTCCCGGCCGCGATCCGGTAGACGGCCCCTTTCCCGCCGCTCCCGGCGTAAATTCTCCCCTGGCCGTCCTGTTTCAAGCAGAGGACGTGGTTGTCCGCCGTCTTCAGGATGAACTCGCCTTCTCCCTGGGGGTTGACCGCATAGATGCCGCCGCGCTCGCCGACGGCGACAAGCAGACGCCCCGCCTCGCTGAAGGCCAGGTCCCAGATGTAGCGTTCATCCGGGTTGAAAAAAATCTCGCCCTTCGTCTTGGCCGTGATTTTATAGACCTTCCCGTTGGGGGAGGTTCCCGCGAACAGGACGCCTTTTTCGTCGAGGACGAGGGCCGTCACGTCCATCTCGGCCGTTTGGAAGTAGAGTTCGGCGGTCCCGTCCTTGGAGATGCTGTAGATTTTGCCGCCGTGGCCCGTCCCCAGGAAGAACATCCCACCCTCGCCCGCGGCGCAGGAGAGATAAAACTCTTCCGAGGGGCCGGCGCCCTTCTCCTGCCGGGGCGCCAGGCTCAGGACTCCTTCCCAAGACAGGGAAATCCCGTCGAATTTCCCCTTCAGGAAATCGTTCCGGCTCCGGAACTCCCACTTCCGGGGGGCAACGCCCCAGGCCGTAAGGACGGAGCCGATCAGGAAGGCCAGGACGAGGGCCGTGCGTTGTTTCATCGCCGCGTTCTCCTATTTGCGGATTTGGACGGGAATCACGGCGGCGCCCTTGAAAACGAACGGGACCGGCAGCTGGTAATCGCTCAAGGTCGAACGGGCCAGCTCGGTCGGGGCCGAGGCCGCCACCCGCGGGGAAGCGAACATGGCCTTCAGTGAAGGCGGCAGGTTGGACATCTCCTCGCCGCGCAGGAAAAGGCCCGGCTTGGAGGCTAGGATCTTAAAGTAAATACGGTTGTTCTTGCGGAGGTTGTTGAGGAGACGGACGAGTTGGGCGAGGCTGCGCGGGATGAACTCGCGGGTCTTGTACTGGGACGACTCGAGCAGCTGCATCGAGGCCGCATCGGCGACGACGATCTGGAACTCCGAGCCGGCCGGGAGGCTGGGAGCCTGGACCTGGACCTCCTGGACGAGACCCTCCTCCTTGAAGCCCCTCAAGAAAACCTTGATTTGGATCCGCTCGCCCGGCGAGACTTCATACTTGTCGAGCCAGACCCGCTCGAGCGAAGCCTGGCGGAGCCGGTCCGAGGGGCGCACGGCGAGGTCGATCCGGTGGATGCCGAGATCCTTGAACTCGTTGTTGGACAGGAGGTAAACGACGGCCGCGATCAGGCCGGATACGCTGGTCGCCGAATTATCGAGATTCCCGGAAAAGAGATCCTCGAGATGGATCCCCATCCCGTTGTCGAGGTAGACGTCGCCCTCGAACTCGAGGGTCAGATCGCCGTAGGCGCGCTCCTCTCCGGTCAGGAGCGAGGAGAGCGTGATGTTGAGAAAGGCGGGGCCGAGAATCTTATCGTTGACGACCTTGAGCTTGAATTCTCGGCCGGGGCGGCCCTCCTCCTCGATCCGGAGGTTGACCGGGATGAGCCGCGGCATCTTCCCGATCTCGCCCAGGACGCCCGCCGTCCGGTCCTGGCTGAAACGGCCGATCAGGGCCTCCGTTTCGGCGAGTTTGAACGAGGTCTCGAGGCTGGGGACGACGGCGACGACACGGGCTTTGGTCATGGCGTAATCGACGGCGCCGAGGTTGTAGAAGGGGTGGCCGAAGGCCAGGACCCGGTTCCCGTCCAGATAGGTCACGGTCCCGATCGCCGAGGCGTTGGCGTCGCCGCCGACAAGCTGGATGCCGACCGGGTCGCCTTCGCGGAGCGAAAGGTCCGTCCCCAGCGTCATGTCCCGGGCTTGGGAGGACATCCCGCCCAGGACCGGGTTGAACCCGATTCGCTCCAGGAAGGGCCTGGCCTTTTCGACGGCGCGGCTGGAAAACCCGCCTAAGATCAAGGGGAGACGGAGCCGCCGGGCCGTGCGGCCGCCCGCTTCGACGAAAACCTCGGCCGGGAACGATTCCTTGCTCCGCTCGAACAGGTCCTCAAGGCTCAGCCGGTTCGTCAGGGACAGGCTGAGCGCGGGAGCGGTCCGCGGCGTGGCCCGGTCGTCGATCGCCAGCATCTCCTCGATGGGCGTGATCCCCGCGATGGCCTCCTTGGCATAGGGGAAGCTGTAGGCGACCGCGCCGGCGATCTTGCCCTCGATAAAGACGGGGCTGCCGCTCATGCCCTGGATGATCCCGGCCTGGTCCACCGTCTTGCCCCGAAGCCGGGCCAGGATTAAATTCCGGCGCGGCTGGATGTTGGAGAGGACGCCCAGGATCTCGACGTCCGATTCCTCCATCACGTTTCCGGCGAAGACGCTCCGGGCCTTCCCGGTCATGCCCGGCTTGACATCGCGGAGGGGCATGGTCAGGGTCACCGCCCGGGCCGCTCCGGCGCACAGGCCGAGGGCCAGGAGAAGAAGAGGAAGGCGTTGTCTCATAAAATCCATTCCGGCCTCCTCGTTCGATTCCGTTCGTCGCCCCGGATCCGCTGAGGTCCGGGCCCCGATTTGACCGGCCGCAGCGGATATCATACAATCCCGGCCGTGAAAGCCCTCGTCACCGGCGGCACCGGTTTCATAGGAAGCCATCTCATCGAATTTCTGCTCGCGCGGCCGAAGACAAGCGTCTTCGCCCTTGTCCGGGACCCGGCGCGGCTGAAATGGCTGAAAGGCCTCAAGGTCGACTGCGTCCGGGGGGATCTCCTGACGATCCCGCCTCTCCCGTCCGATATCGATACCGTCTTCCACTTGGCGGGCGCGACGAAAGCGTCCAAATCGGCGGTTTATTATACTGTAAACCAAAAAGGAACGGCAAGTCTTTTCGAGAGCCTGGCCGGCCAGGGGATCCGGGCTCGAGTCGTCCTGCTCAGCAGCCTGGCGGCGGCGGGTCCCCTTTTCGAAGGCCGGCCCGTCCGGGAAAGCGACCCGCCGCGGCCCGTCTCCGACTACGGCAAGAGCAAGCTCGCCGGAGAACGGGAAGCCCTTCGTTTCAAGAACCGTTTTCCGCTGATCATCCTCAGGGTCGGCGCCGTTTACGGACCCCGGGATACGGACTTCCTCCGCTATTTCAAGATCATCCGGCGCGGCCTGTTGCCCCGGTATGGTTCCCGGACGCCGCTCCTGAGCCTCTGCCATGCCGGGGACTTGGCCGAAGCCCTCTGGATCGCCGCCCGGGCCGAAGTCGGAACGGGGGACGTTTTCAACATCGCCGATCGGGAGCCGGCAAGCTGGGACGAGATCGGCCGGACCGCCGCGCGGGCTTTGGGACGTAAAGTCAGGCCCGTCCGCGTTCCGCGTTTTTTGGTTTACGGGGCCGCCTGTCTGGCCGGCCTGGCTGGGCGGCTGTCCGGCCGGCCCGGGATATTCGGCCGCGACAAATACCGGGAGATGATCCAGGAGGGCTGGGTCCAGGACGTCGGGAAAGCCGAGGCCGTTCTCGGATTCCGGACATCCATTCCGCTTGAACGAGGGATTCAAGACACCATCCGCTGGTATAAGGATCAAGGCTGGCTGTAGAAACGGGACAGGCCGCCGCTCGCGCTCAAGATCCCGTCTTGCGGACGAGAGACGTGCGCGTATAGAAGCCCGCGGCAAATCGCACGGTCTCTTTAACGCACCAATTCTCGCGGAGGGAGCGGGCGAAATATTTGACACGGCCCTCGAGGCGATGAGTGCCGCGCTTGGCCTCGGTGCTGACCGTGAACGGGATCTCGACCGAACGATCCAGCTTCAGGGCCTCCCCGTCCGGCTTTTCGGAAACCTCTATTTCCAGGTCCCGGGCCGTGAAGAAATTTTTTGAAAACGTCAGCTCCGGCCCGGGGTTGAACTCGATGACGAAATCGGGATGCGGGCTGATCTCGACCCCCTCCGGGACGGCGAACCGGATGACGATTTTCCCCGATTGACCGCGGGACAGGCGGGGCGGAACGACCGAGCATTCCGCTTTCAGCAATTCCGTGTCCTGTCCCGTCCCGGTTTGGCTGAATCCGGTCGACAAGACGAACCCGAAGGCAATCACAACAGCATTCCAGCCTCGTCTCATTCCGTCCATCCTTCAAAAAATATAATATCCGCTCATTTCCAAGAGGTCAACCCGTCGTTTGTCGGGAGGGAAGAAACGGGTCCCGATATCCAAATATTTGGTTATCCAAAAAAATAAAAAAATCCGCCTTTATTTTTTCGCCTCTTTTGTTTATAATTTCACGGACCTGACATGAATACACGGACGGTCATCACGGGAACCGGCCACTACGTCCCCCCCGACGTAGTCAGCAACGACGACCTGGCCAAAATCATGGAGACGTCCGACGAATGGATCCGCCAGCGCTCGGGCATCGTCACCCGCCGTCATGCCGCGGCCGGCATCGGAAGCTCGGACCTGGGCGTCGAGGCCTCGCTTTGCGCCATCGCCGACGCCGGGATCGACAAATCCGAGATCGACTTCATCATCGCCGCCACCATCTCGCCGGATCATTATTTCCCCGGCATCGGGGTCATGATCCAAGCCAAGCTGGGGCTGGCCGGGATCGGAGCGCTCGACGTCCGGGCCCAATGCAGCGGGTTCATCTACGGCCTGTCGGCGGCCGATCAGTACATCCGGACGGGGACTTACAAGAAGATCCTCCTGGTCGCCGCCGAGGTCCAATCCCACAACCTCAATTATTCGGACGCGGGCCGGGACATGGCCGTCCTGTTCGGAGACGGAGCGGGCGCCGTCATCCTGGAGCCGGCCGATGCCGCCAAGGGGCGGGGCATCCTTTCGACCCATCTTTTCGCGGACGGCCGGTTTTTCGCGGATCTCTGCATGGAGAAGCCCAGCTCCAAGGACAAGCCGACCTTTTCGCCGGAGCTCCTCGAGACGGGCAAGTTTTTTCCCCGGATGGACGGAAAGAACGTATTCAAGAACGCGGTGGAAAAGATGCCCGAAGCCGTCCTGGCCGGACTCCGCCACAACGGCCTGACCATCGACCAGGTCGACCACCTCATCCCCCACCAGGCCAACGAACGGATCAGCCAGATGGTCGCCCGGCAGCTCAAGATCGCCCCCGAGAAAGTCGTCCGCAATATCGACCGGCTCGGCAACACGACGGCCGCCTCGATCCCGATCGCGCTCGACGAGGCCGTCAAGGACGGCCGGATCAAGTCCGGGAACCTGGTCGTCCTGACCGCCTTCGGCTCCGGGTTCACCTGGGCCTCGGCCGTCATCCGTTGGTAGCGTCTTGGCGGCCCGCGCGGCTTGCCGCCGGGCTTGGCATATGGTAGGATTTGGAAGTGCTTTAAGCAAGGAGGACTCCATGAAGAAAGTCGCCATCGCAGGCCTCGCGCTCGCCGTCGGGCTCGGCTTGGCCGGCTGGGTCTCGGCCCAGCAGAATGGAGATGACGCCAAATTCCAGAAGTTTCTGGATAACTTTTGGGACGGTTACTTCAAATTCTCCCCCACGGCCGGGACGCTGGCCGGATATCCCAAATACAACGACAAGATCGAGGACCCGAGCAACGGAGCCGTCGAAAAATTCCACGATTCGCTGGACGCCTTCAATACCGAGCTCGTCGCCAAGATCGACCGAATGAAACTGTCGCCCGAGATCCGGATCGACCACGAGATGATGGTCGATTTCCTGGACTCCGTCTTCATCGACTTCGAGATGCTCGTCCCCTGGGAATACAATCCCCTCTACTATAACGAAATCCTCATCAACAGCATCTGGAGCCTCCTCGGCAAGAACGCCAGCCCGCTCGACGCCCGCGTCAAGAGCGCGACGGAACGGGCCAAACTCCTCCCCGGCCTGATCAAGAAGGCCAAGGAAAATCTCAAGACGCCTCCCCGGATCTACGTGGAGACCGCCCTCGCCCAGCTCCCGGCCATCATCAATTTCTACAGGGTTGAGGCCCCGGGGCTGGCCGCCTCGGCCGCGGGCCAGGCGGCCTTCGGCGTCGAGATCGCCAAAGCCGCCACGGCCCTGGAGGAATACCGGAATTTTCTCCAGACCGAGCTGCTGCCGAAATCGACCGACAATTTCCGTGTCGGCGACGCCCACCCCCGGCTCCTCCGCAACAAGACCCAGGGCACGCTGGCCATCAACGAGGAGGTCGTGGCCCGCTCCAAGGCGGACGTGACCAATATCCGCCGGGCGATGGGGCTGGTCTGCCTCCCCTTCTTCAAGATCATGTATCCCGAGGTCAACGCCGACCAGATCGTCGCCCAGCGGGGGGAGGAGGCCGGACTTAACGTCGTCATCCAGGGCGTTCTCGACAAGTTCAAGGTCGAGCACCCGACCCGCGAGAACTACATCGCGCAAATCAGCGCGACGGCCGCGTCCCTGAAGGAATTCATCGGCCGGAACCAGCTCATCGACCTTCCGAACACGGAATTGAAAATCGAGCCCATGCCGCCCTTCGCTCGCGGACTCGCCTGGAGCAAGCTGATCGGCCCCGGCCCCTTCGAACAGGCCGGTTCCTTCACTCTCTGGATCCAGCCGGTGCCTGACGACTGGACGGCGGAGCAGGCCGATCAGTATCTTGGCGAACAGAATCATCTCTTCCTGGAACTCCTGACCGCCCAGAAGGTCTACCCGGGCCGCTTCGTCCCGACCGCCCTGTCCCGTCAGAACGCCTCGATCGTCAGGCGCATGGCCGCCAACCAGGCCCTGCTTAAGGCCTGGCCGCTCGGGCTGGCCGAAACGCTCATCCTGTCCGGATACGGAAGCTACGACCTCCGGATGCGGCTTTTCCAGCTCAAGCTCTTCCTCAAGAACGCGATCGACTTCCAGATGGACATCAACATCCACCAGGGAACGTTCAGCAAGGACCAGGTCGTGAAATACATGACCCAGTTCGGTTTCATGACCCAGGCCGAGGCCGAGCGGCGCTTCACCGAGATCGTTCTGAATCCGGGCGAAGCCGCCGCGACCTACGTCGGCCTCCAGGAAATGCTGGATATGGAGAAGGATTACAAGACCCTCAAGGGAGACGCTTATAACCAGAAGGAATTCCTCGGGAAGCTCCTGAGCTTCGGCCCCATCCCGCTGCGTCTCCTCAAGGCCAAGATGGCTCAGTGAGGTCTTATTCAAAGCCGTCCATCCGCTGAGCGCCCCGGGCTCGTCGATTCGCACGCCCATCTCGACATGGAGGCGTTCGACCCGGACCGGGAGGAGGTCGTCGCCAGGGCCTTCGGGGCGGGCCTGGAAGCCATCCTCTGCCCCGCGGACCTCACGGTCGGCCGGAGCCTTGAGATCATTCTCGACCTGCGTCTAAGACACCCGCGGATCCTCGCGGCCGCCGGCGTCCATCCCCACCAAGCCCGGCTGTTCGATCCGGACTGCCGGGCACGGCTGCACGCCCTGGCCGCCGAGCGCAGGATCGCCGCCGTCGGAGAAATCGGCCTCGATTTTCATTATCATTTCTCGGAAGCCGCCGACCAGAGGCTGGCCTTCCGGACCCAGCTCGGGATCGCCAAGGACCTCGGCCTCCCCGTCATCGTCCACAGCCGGAACGCGGGCGTCGAGATTCTCGAGGCCGTTTCCGAAGCGGGCTTGACCCGGGGCGGAGTCCTTCACTGCTTCTCGGAAACGTGGGAGATCGCCGGCAAGGCCTTGGACCTCGGCTTTACCATCTCGTTTTCGGGAATCCTGACCTTTCCCGGCGCCGCGAATCTCAGGGACGTCGCCCGCAAGGTTCCGGCCGGGCGGCTCCTCGTCGAAACCGATTCCCCCTACCTCGCGCCGGTTCCCTTCCGGGGGAAGGTCCGACGGAACGAGCCGGCCTGGGTCGCGGAGACGGCCAAGGTCCTGGCCGGACTCAGGAACGAATCCTTGGAGGAGCTGGCGGCGGTCACGACCGGGAACTTCAAAACCCTTTTTTCCGTCTGAAAAAAGCCGATCCCGGTGCTAAGATAAGGCCCGCCATGCCCGATATCGCGATCTCCGCTCCTCTTTCCGGAAGGGCCGCCGAACCTTCCGGTTCCGATATCCAATCCATCTACGCCCCGATCCGGACGGATCTGGAACGGCTCGAGGCCGAGATCGGACGCCTCTCCGAATCCTCCCCTCCGTTCATCAAGGCGGCGACCTCCCACCTCCTCCGCAATTCGGGGAAAAGACTCCGGCCGGCCCTCGTCATCCTCAGTTCCCGGATGGCCGGCTACCGGGGAAAAGCCCATGTCCTGCTGTCGGCCCTGGTCGAGATCATTCATACGGCCAGCCTCATCCACGACGACCTTATCGACAACGCCGCGCTCCGGCGGGGAGAGGCGACATCGCATCTCCGCTGGGGACCCCCAATATCGGTCCTGCTGGGCGATTATCTCTACATCGAGGCCCTCCGCCTCTCCCTCGAGTTCGAGGACAAGCGGATTTCGAAAAGCCTCACCCAGGCCACGGCTCGGATGATCGAAGGCGTCCTCCTGGAATACGAGATCAGCCACGAGCCGGCCACCTCCGAGGAA
>Ga0315274_10002300_pt1 | contig 28966 bp, 28 predicted proteins | sample YL17G02_20_MG_FD_203700 | JGI IMG/M metagenome (GOLD analysis project Ga0315274, IMG submission 203700) | Sediment microbial communities from Yellowstone Lake, YNP, Wyoming, USA - YL17G02_20 | ecosystem: Environmental > Aquatic > Freshwater > Lake > Sediment | place: USA: Wyoming | collected...
ATTTGTTGGACTGCGATTGAAATTGCTTTTCGATAGCCCGGCCATTTATGGCCGGGAACGGCGACCGCCTAAAACCCTTGCTGCGGCCCGGGCCGCGGCCCGGGCCGCAGCGGCAGGGGGCGGCCGGGTTCCCCGGCGCTGAAGCGCCGGGCTATCGAAACCCGAACTCCCGATCAAATTATTTGGTTGATGACCATAACCGCCGGGCTATCGAAAGAATTGAATGCCGGTCAACTTATTTGGTTGCTGACCATAAGCGCCGGGCTATCAGGCTCAACCTTAAATTAGCGCCATTCGGGTCTGACCCCATGAGGCCTGACCCCGCCTTAAAGCGGGGCGGGCTTGACTCCTGCGAAGCCGTAACTAAAGATAGAGCAATGCGCGCCGGACCGGATGCCAGGGCATATATCGGCTGCAGCGGTTTTGTTTACAACCACTGGCGCGGGGATTTTTATCCGGAAGACCTGCCGAGCTGGAAGTGGCTGGAGTATTACGCGGGAAAGTTCAACACCGTGGAGTTGAACGTGACCTTCTACCGCCTGCCCAAGGAGTCGACTTTCCAGGGGTGGAGGATGCGCACGGGCAGGGATTTCACGTTCGTGATCAAAGGCTCGCGCCTGATCACGCACCTGAAGCAGTTGCGGGGAGTGGCCGGGCCCCTGGACGAATTGATGACCCGCGGTTTGGCGCTCAAGGACAAGCTGGGGCTGGTGCTCTGGCAGTTGAAGCCGCGCTCCAGGCTGAACCTGCGCAGGCTCAAGAATTTCATCCGGCTGCTGCGAAAGAAATACCCGGGGGTGCGCCAGGCTTTTGAATTCAGGCACCCGTCCTGGTTTGTCCCTCAGGTTTATGGACTGTTAAGAGATTCGGGAATGACCTTCTGCATGGCCGACGCCCCGGCCGGGCTGCCCGAGCCGCCGGACGACTTCCCTTACATCTACGTCCGCCGGCACGGCCCGCAAGGAATGGCCTATACGGGGTCATATGGCGAAATGGAGTTGCGGGAGCTGGCAAAACGCATCCAAGGCTGGATTGGCCGGGGAAAGGACGTCTACGTCTATTTTAACAATGACCTCGGCGGCTATGCTCCGAAAAACGCGCTGCGGCTCAAGGAACTGGTCCAAGGCCGCGCGGCCGCGAAAAAGCAACCAAGCCATGGGGCCAGGACCTGAGAGGGGGGGTGGGGTCAGGCCCTATCATCGCAGTTCGGGCTTCGAGGTTAGGGCCTGACCCCTAGAATTCGCAGCTTGAGCTTCTGCGAAAAGGCCTGACCCCGAGAATTAGCGAGGTCTGACCCGAATGGCGCTAATTTAAGGTTGAGCCTGATAGCCAAGCGCTTATGGTCATCAACCAAATAAGTTGACCGGCATTCAATTCTTTCGATAGCCCGGCGCTTCAGCGCCGGGAACGCGGGACTCCCTCTCCTGCTTCGGCCCGCGCCGCGGCGTGGGCCGAAGCAAGGGTTTTAGGCGGTCGCCGTTCCCGGCCATAAATGGCCGGGCTAAGGAAACGCAAGACCGGGATTGTCCATGAGCTTAACTTAGCGCCATTCAGGTCTGACCCCGGAGAGTCAATTTGCTCAGGATAACTTGTTGGAATATCATTGAATTTGGATATGAAGATAGGGGTGATAGGGGCCGGCGGGTGGGGAACCGCGCTTGCCGGCCTTCTGGCCGGCAAAGGTTACGGCCCTGCGCTCTGGTGCCACGAGCCGGAGGTTGCGGAGCAGATCCGGGCCGGGCGGGAAAACCTGCTTTTCCTGCCGGGGGTGAAACTGGAAGAGGGAATCCAGCCGACCGCGGAGCTTGGGGAAGCGGTCAAAGACAAGGAAATGATCGTCTTTGCTGTGCCCAGCCATTTTTTCAGGTCCGTTTTTGAGCAGGCGCAAAAAATCTTCCCTCCAAATGCCGTCCTGGTCAGCGCCACCAAGGGGATAGAGACGGACACGCTCAAGACCATGAGCCAGGTGATGGAGGAACTGGCGCCCTCTCACGCCGGCAGGATTGTGGTCATTTCCGGCCCGAGCTTTGCGCGAGAGGTTGCCCAGAAGCGGCTGACCGCCATAACCGCGGCGAGCAAGAACATAAAGGTCGGACAAATGGTCCAGCAGACCCTGAGCGCAGACTATTTCAGGGTCTATACCATCAGCGACGTGCTCGGAGCGGAACTCGGAGGCACCGCCAAGAACGTGATCGCCATTGCCACCGGCATTTGCGACGGCATGGAGCTCGGGCTCAACACCCGCGCCGCGATCATCACCCGGGGCCTGGCCGAGATCGCCCGGCTCGGCGTCAAGATGGGCGCCCAGCCCATGACCTTTGCCGGGCTGGCCGGGGTGGGAGACCTCGTGCTCACCTGCACCGGCAGCCTGAGCAGGAACTACCAGGTCGGACTCAAGATCGGACAGGGCATGACCCTGCCCCAAATCCTCTCGGAGATGAAAATGGTCGCCGAAGGCGTCAAGAACGCGGAGTCCATCTACCGGCTGAGCCAGCGCGAAAACGTGGAGATGCCAATCACCGAGCAGGTTTACCTTTTGATTTACGCCGGGAAAACCGCGAAAATGGCGATTGCGGGACTCATGGGCAGAAAACTCAAAAACGAGTTCTGGAGTTGAAGCATCTAAATCTATAGGGGAGGGCCATGTCTGAACTTTTCGAGGGGGACAAAAGGATCACGGTTGAGAACCTGTGCCGGCTCCTGGTCCGTCAAAAACTGATCAGCGAACAAGAGCGCAAGGAGGTTGAGGTCAAGCAGGGCAAACAAAAAGCCCGGCTGATCAACGAGCAGAAGGAGCTGCGCTTCACCAGGGGACGCCAGCAGATCCAGATGGAGGTGTCTCCGGCGCAGATCATCGCCAGTTTCAAATACCCGCTCCCGGACGACCCCGACCGGACCATCACCGAGGACCTGATTATGGAAACGCTCGCCCGGGAACTCAACATGCAATACGTCAAGATCGACCCGCTCAAGCTGGATCTGGACATGGTCACCCGGACCATTTCCCGTCCTTTTGCCCGGAAGCATTCCATGATCCCGATCAGCGCCGACAAGGAAGCCCTGGTGGTGGCCACCGACGACCCCTTTGACCTGGAGGGCCTGGACGGCATCAAGCACGCCAGCGGCAAGCAGGCCCGGCTGGTGCTCAGCTCCCGCTCGGACCTCCAGCGGATCATCAACGACTTCTACGGGTTTAGGATTTCGGTCAGCGCCGCGGAAAAAGAGCTGGCCCCGTCGTTTGACATCGGGAACCTCGAACAGTACGTCAAGATGCGGCCCGAGGACCAGATTGACTACCAGGACCAGCCGATCATCAACGCCGTGGAGTATCTGTTCCGCTACGCCTATTCCCAGCGCGCGAGCGACATCCACATCGAGCCCAAGCGGGAGTTCAGCTCGATCCGGTTCCGGATCGACGGCGTGCTCCACGACATCCACCGGGTGCCCAAGGCCATCCACTCCGCGGTGATCAGCCGGATCAAAATCCTCTCCCGGATGGACATCGCCGAAAAGCGCAAGCCCCAGGACGGAAGGATCAAGACCGAGCACAAGGGACAGGAGATCGAACTGCGCGTCTCCACCCTCCCGGTCGCGTTCGGCGAAAAAGTGGTGGTCCGCATCTTTGACCCCATGCTCCTGATGCAGGACCTGGAAAACCTAGGGTTCTTCCCCCGAGAACTCGAACTGTTCGACCACTTCATCGTCAAGACCCACGGCATAATCCTGGTCACCGGCCCCACCGGCTCCGGAAAGACCACCACCCTATACTCCGCGTTGAAAAAAATATCCTCGCCCTCGATCAACATCATCACCATTGAAGACCCGATCGAGATGGTCTATGAGGAGTTCAACCAGGTCTCGGTCCAGCCCAAAGTCGACGTCACCTTCGCCAACGCCCTCCGCACCATCCTGCGCCAGGACCCGGACGTGATCATGGTGGGCGAAATCCGCGACAAGGAGACCGCCAGCTACGCCATCCAGGCCGCGCTCACCGGCCACCTGGTGCTCTCAACCCTCCATACCAACGACAGCGCCTCAGCCATCACCCGGCTCCTGGACCTCGGGATTGAGCCGTTCCTCATATCCTCCACCGTGGTCGGGGTCGTGGCCCAGAGGCTCGTGCGCAAGATCTGCCCGCACTGCAAAAAGGAGACGGTGTTGAGCGAGGACGAGTTGAAGCTTTTGGGCATACCTCTGAAGGACCGGGGCAAGAGCTACAAGGTGTTCTACGGCGAGGGCTGCACCGAGTGCCGGAACACCGGATACCTCGGCCGCACCAGCCTGTTCGAGGTGATGGAAATCTCGGAAAAGATCAAAAAACTGACCAACCAGCGCGCGCCGGCCGGCGAGATCAAGAAGGCCGGGGTGGACGAGGGGATGATGATCCTGCGCGAGACCGCGATCCGGAAGCTGGGTCTGGGGATCACCACGGTTGAGGAAGTCTTGCGCGTCACCGCTGAAGAATGAGCCTGATCGAGCTTAAGTCCGCGGCCAAGAGCTACCGGCGCGGGAGCGAACAAATATTCGCGCTCCGGGAGGCCTCGCTCGCCATTGAAAAAGGGGAGTTCATCGCGGTGCTGGGCCCGAGCGGTTCCGGGAAAAGCACGCTGGTGGGTTTGATCGGCGCGCTGGAAAAGCCGGACCAGGGCTCGGTAAGGATCATGGGCAAGGACACCGCAACCATGTCCGACGCCGAGCTTGCCGGCCTGCGCAACCGGGAAATCGGGTTTGTCTTCCAGAGCTTCCACCTGATCCGGCATTTCAACGCCCTGGAGAACGTCATGCTCCCGCTGTTCTACGGCCGGAAGCCGCGGTCATACGCCCGGCGCAGGGCCCTGGAAGCGCTTGAGGCCGTGGGGCTCAAGGGCCGGGTCTATCACAAACCTTCCCAGCTCTCGGGCGGGGAGCAGCAGCGGGTGGCGATCGCCCGGGCAATGGTCACCGGCCCGGAAATACTGCTCTGCGACGAGCCCACCGGGAACCTGGACGCCAAGTCCGGGGAGCAGGTGCTCGACCTGTTCCAGGATTTCAACCGGAACAAGAACACCACTATAATCATGGTCACCCACAACCAGAAGGCCGCGGAGCGCGCGGGCAGGAAAATTAACCTGGTTGATGGTATTATCATGGGCTGAGGAGGTAATGTATGCAGAAGCTCGTGATCGGTGAAATACCATACCTGGATTGCTACCCTTATTTTGCGCCCTTGCGGAAGAGCTTCAACCAGCCTTTCTTCTCGTTCTACGCGGGCCATCCCACGGACCTGAACGCGGCGCTCAAGCGCGGCCAGATTGATGTCAGCATTTCCAGCTCCATCGAGTATTGCGCGAATGTTGACAACTATGTGGTGCTCCCCGAACTATGCATCGGGTCGGACGGGCCAATCGGAAGCGTGCTCCTGTTCTCCGACATCCCGCTGGAGGACCTGGACGACATGACCGTCTCGCTTCCGCCCTCGAGTGCAAGCTCGGTGGTCCTGGTCAAGGTCATCCTCGGAAAATACCTGCAGTTCAACAACCAGTTCAAGACCGCGTGGACTGAGGCCGAGGCCCACCTCTTGATCGGCGACTCGGCCCTGCGCGAAAAAAGCCTGGAGCGCTATCCGCACGTCTATGACCTGGGCGAACTCTGGAAGGAACAAACCGGTCTGCCAATGGTCTTCGCAATCTGGATCGTCAACCGGGGGGCCTCGACCGAAAAACGCGAGCAGTTGATCGCTTTTCACAAAAACCTCAAGGCCGCGGTCGAGGACGCCCGGAAAGACTGGAATGCCCTGGCCCAGGGAATCGGCAACTACGAGTGGATGAGCAAGGATGAAATCGTCAGTTACTGGAAAGGGATTGACTTCTCGCTCACCACCCGCCACATCCAGGGCCTGAATACTTTTTACAAGGACGCCGAGGAACTTAACCTGGTGGAGGCCGCGCCGGAAGAAATTGAATTCATGGAAATGCCGATCTAGCTTCGAAAAAATCCTTTGCGCGCTGCATGCATTCAAACCCGGTAAATGGCTGAACGCGAAAAAGTCATAGTCGCCATGAGCGGAGGAGTGGACAGCTCGTTTGCCGCGGCCCGCCTGCAAGAGCAGGGGTTGACGGTGGTCGGCGCCCACTTCATGCTCTGGCGGCCCGGGACGCAGGCCGCGTCCGCAGCCGTGGATTCCGCGGCACAAAACGCCAAGCGCCTCGGGATCGAACTCCTCACCGTTGACCTGCGCGAGCGATTCCTCGGAGAGGTCGTGGAATATTTCGTGAGCGAATACCTCGCGGGCCGGACTCCCAATCCCTGCTCGGTCTGCAATCCCGGGATAAAGTTCGCGGCCCTGCTCAGACTCGCGGACGAACTCTCGGCCGGGTTTGTGGCCACCGGCCATTACGCGGTTGCGCGCCGGGACTCCTGCAAGTCTGAAACGCAGTTGCTGGAGGCCGAAGACAAGGCCAAGGACCAGTCCTATTTCCTGGCGTTTCTCGACCGCGAGGCCCTTTCCCGGGTGATTTTTCCGCTCGGAGAATTGACCAAGGCCCAGGTCAGGGATGCCGCGGGGCAAATGGGTTTGCCGGCCGCGGCCAGGGAAGACAGCCAGGACGTCTGCTTCGCGCTTTCACGGGATTACGGCCGGGTGATTGAGTCGCTCCGGCCCAACGCGGCCCGATCGGGCGACATCGTCGACCTTTCCGGCCGGCGGCTGGGGACCCACCAGGGCATTTGGCGCTACACCATCGGCCAGCGCCGGGGGCTCGCGCTCAACCAGCCGGACCTGTTCGTGGTCAGCATCGATCCCGTGAAAAACCAGGTGAAGGTCGGGAAGGAGCAAGACCTTTTCCACTCGAAAATGAAGGTCAGCCGGATGAACAAGCTCGCGGAGTTTGCAGCGCCCCTGGACTGCCAGGTGAAAATCCGCTACCGGTCGGCGAAAACCAGATGCAGGATTGAGGCGGAGGATAATGGGGAATGGCTGGTGAGTTTTTCCGAGCCGCTGCGCGCGGTCACTCCCGGCCAGGTAGCGGTCTTCTACCGCGAAGAAAGAGTGGTCGCCGGCGCGTTCATCGAAGGGGCGCGGGACTGAAAATGAGCAACGCCCGGCCCAGACTGTGCATGGTCACCATCGGCTGCAAGGCCAACCAGTGCGACTCCGCGGCCATGCTCGGGTATCTGTCGGAAAAGTATGAAATCGTCGGCGCCGGCCCGGACGCGGCCGCGGAGGTTTACGTGATCAACACCTGCACGGTCACGCACAAGGCCGACTTTGACGCGCGCCAGTGGGTCCGCCGCATCCGGCGCCGGAACCCGGCCGCAAAAATCATTGCCACCGGCTGCATGGCCGAGACCGGCCGGGAAAGCCTTGCCCGGGAAAAAGTCGACGCCATTTTCGGGGTCTCCGAGCGGGAAAGACTGGTCGAGGAACTCACCGGGCAAAGGCCCGGAGCCGGTCCCGGGATTTTTCATCACCCCTCCGCCGGCCTGCAGCTCCGCGGCCGAGCCATGCTCAAAATCCAGGAAGGATGCGATCACCGGTGCAGCTATTGCATCGTCCCTTATGCGCGCGGCAGGAGCAGAAGCATGGAGCCCTCGCGGGTGCTCCAGCAGTTGAGCAGCCTGGCCGGGCAGGGTTTTGAGGAAGTGGTGCTCTGCGGGATCAACCTCGCGGAATGGGGCAGGGATATCGGAGCCGAACTCGCGGACTTGATCCGGGAGATCGAAGGGGAAAAAATTCCCGCCCGCATAAGGCTCAGCTCCCTGGAGCCCATGGGGATAACCGAAAAGCTGGTCAATGCCATCGCTTCTTCTCAAATCGTCTGCCCCCACCTCCACCTCCCGCTCCAGAGCGGAGACGACCAATTGCTCAAGCGCATGAAAAGACCATACAGCGCTCAAAAAATTCTTGAACTCTGCGGACGGCTTTTGGCCGAAATCCCCGGACTGTGCTTGGGCTTGGACGTGATCACCGGGTTCCCCGGTGAAGGCCCGGCCCAATTCGAAAATACCATTTCGCTCCTGGAAAAAATCCCCTTCGGATACCTGCACGTCTTCACCTTTTCGCCTAGGGCCGGCACTCCCGGCCAAAAACTTGAGCCCCGGGTGCCGGAAAGGGTCAGCCGGGAGCGGGCAAGGAGACTTGCCCGGCTCAGCCGCAGGCGCCAGCGGGAATTCGCCGCGTCGCAACTGGGCCAAACCATGGAAATGGTGGTTGAGGGCAGGGAAGGGGACTGGAGCTATGGACACAGCGGCAACTATCTTTATCTGAAAGTCCGGACGGAAAGCCCGGTCCGGAAGAGGATAAGGGTTCAACTTAAAATCGCGGACAAGGAATTGATCGCGGAGGAAATCGCATGAGCAGCGAACTTTACGAACAACTGGAGGACAAGCTGGGGCACCGCTTCCGGAAGAGGGAACTGTTGGAGCGGGCGCTCACCCACCGCAGCTTCGCCCATGAGCAACTGTCGGAAAAGCGGAAAAACGGGGAAAAGCACGCGCCGGTCCATTACGAGCAGCTGGAGTTTCTGGGGGACGCGGTTGTCGGACTGGTGATCGGGCACCTGCTTCTGCTCAAGTTTCCCGAGGCGTCGGAGGGAGATTTGAGCAGGCTGCGAGCGCGGCTGGTCAACATCAGTTCGCTCTCGCAGTTGGCCAAGGACCTGGGGCTGGACTCGTGGGTCAAGCTGGGCCGGGGCGAGGAAGCCACGGGCGGCAAGAGCAAGCCGTCCATCCTTTCCGATATCTACGAGGCGCTGTGCGCCGCGGTTTACATTGACGGCGGGTTCCGGCCGGCCTTTGAAATGATCTCGCGCCACTTCCAGCCGGTGCTGGAAACCGTGAACATGACCCTGATTGAGGAAGACTATAAGACCCGATTGCAGGAATTGGTCCAGGGCGAATTCAAACGAACTCCCAAGTACCGGCTGGCCGGAGAGTTCGGACCCGACCATGAAAAAACCTTTGAGATCGAAGTCTTGATCAACGGCAAGCTGGTCGCGCGCGGCACCGGTCGCAGCAAGAAGGAAGCCGAACAGCACGCCGCGCATCAGGCATTGGCGGTCTTGAAAAATCCTGATAAAATGAAATAAATGAGCGAGCCGGAAAAGGCTTATTGCATCGCCTGCGGGGAAATCGTCCCGCTGGAAAAGGTGAACCTCGGAATCCAGGGCGAGGACTTGTTCCGTTGCGCCCAGTGCGGCGCCTATCTGGGCACGGCCAAGTCCGTGGAGCAGATGGCCCAGAGCCTGGAAAAAGCGGAGGCCCTTACCCCTCCGCCGATCCTGCGCGAACAGCCCGCGGCGCCCGCGGAATTCGACCCGGAAACATCCCTCCTGTCCTCGGGTCCCATCCCGGAAGTGCCCCGGAGCAGGCAGGCCAGCGAATTGGCCGCGGCCGCCTCCGACGAAACTTTTGAGCTCGGGGAAAAAGACGAAGCCGAGGCTGCGCCGGACTGCATCATACTGGCCGAGGACTCGGAGCTTACGCGCAGCATTTTGAAAGACATGATCACGCGCCGGGGACTAAGCCGGCGGGTGATCTCCTGCAGCAACGGCTTTGAGTTCGTGATCAACTACATCAAGAGCCGGAACGACAAGCTCCCGATCAAGCTCATAATCCTCGACGTGGTCATGCCCGTGCTCAACGGCATCTCCGCCGCAGTCGCATCCCGCGCCTGGGAAAAGGCCCAGGGCATCGATCCCATCCCGTTACTCTACTTCACCAGCAAACGCTGCGACGAGACCTTCAAGCGCGTGATCCAGCACACCCGGCCCGCAATGTACATCAATAAGGGATCCTCCGATTCCGCGGTCCAGCTCGAAATCCGGATTGAAAAACTGATCAACCAGATGCTCAAAGAAAATCTCTGAGCCCGGTCAGGTCCTTGGGGGGCTGACCCGGCCCCGAGACTTTTCAATTTCCAGCATGAGCTTTTTAAGTTTCAGCCCTCCGGGCGCGCTGAACCCGGTGAGCGAACCGTCCTTGCCGATCACCCGGTGGCAGGGGATGAACAGCGGCACCGGGTTTTGAGCAAGCGCCTGGGCCGCAGCGCGGAACGCCTCTGGTCTTCCGGCTTTTTTTGCCACCCAGGAATAGGTCCGCACCTGCCCGGGCTTGATTTTCCTGGCCGCGGCCAGCACCCTTTTCTGAAATTCGGTCCGGCCGCAAAGGTCGAGCTTGACGGCTCTGATCCGGACCGAGCCCCGAAAATATTCCTGCACGGTCTTGATGGCGTCCCGCGCTGCTTTAGGAGCGGCCCGGCCCGGGCGGGCCTCCGGACAAGCGGACAAGATACGCGCGGCGATCTTCTTCTTCGGCCGGCCCGGGAGCAGCAACAATTTTATACCTTGGCCGGTCCCGGCGACGCCGGCCAAACCGGCTTTGGTCCGAAAAATCCAGTACCCGGTCATTCTTTCCTGCCCGCGAGCAGCCCGGTTAGAGGCTTAAGCTCGGTCATTTTCATGAGATAGGCGCCGCCGAAGTAGCAGAGCATGCTGGCCAGGATTGCCGCGGCCACCCAGAGCAGCTTCTCCATGATGCGGCCGGGATCCAGCCAGAGTTCAAAACTCGACACGTAGATTGAAATGACCACCAGGGGGACGCCGGCCACGGCGCAGCGTAACAACGTGCCCAATAATTCGCGCATTTCAATTTTTATGTATTTGGCCCTGAAGATTGCAAACAGCAGCGCAAAATTCACCATGCTGGCCACCGAGGTGGACAATGCCACACCCGCAAACCCCAGCCGGCTCACCCGGGTGAGCGTGGCGCAGCCGACCACGTTGATCACCATGCCCGCCAGGGCGCAGAGCGCGGGCAGGCGAGAATTCTTGAGCGCGTAAAAACTCTGGGTCATGATCCTTGCGCCGGCGCTGGCCCAGAGCGCGAGCGCGTAAAACAACATGGCCAGCGCGGTGTTGGCGGTGTCGGCCGGGGTGAACTTGCCGTGCTGGTAGATCAGGCTGACGATGGGGACTCGCAGAAAAATCAGGCCGAGCATGGAGGGTATGATGAGAAAAGCCACGAAGCGCAGGCCGAACTTGAGCAGCGCTCCGAATTTCTCCAGGTCGTCCCTTGCCGAATAGCTGCTCAGGCTGGGCAGGATGGCGGTGGCAATGGCGATGGCGAAAATAGCCAGGGGCAGCTCGATGATGCGGTCGGCATAGTAGATGTAACTCCTGCCGCCGGGGAAATACGAGACGAAAATGACGTTGACCAGGACGTTGATCTGGTAAATGGACGCGGCGAAAACGCTGGGGAGCATGATCCTTCCGATCTGCTTCAAGCCGGGGTGGGACAGGTTGAGGTATGGCTTGAAAAGGAACCCGTGTTTGAGCAGGGGCGGCAGCTGGACCAGGAACTGGAGCACTCCTCCGACGAGCACGCCCACCACCAGGGCCACGCCCGGATGCCAGAAATTATAGCGGCCGTTGATGATCAGGATCGCCAGGATCATGGCGACGTTGAGCAGAATCTGGCTGGCGGCCGGAGCCGCGAAGTGCCGGAAGGAATTGAGTATGCCCATGGCCAGCGCGACCATGCAGATGGTGATGGTGAAGGGGAACAGCTCGAAAGTCATCTTGGCCGCGAGTTCCAGCTTGTCCGGGACGTTTCCGAACCCGGGCGCGATCAGTCTGGTGATGAGCGGGGCGAAGACCATGCCCGCCGCGGTGATTATGACCAGGAGCGCCAGCGTCACCCAGAAGGCGCTGTAAGCCAGCTTCATGGCCTCGGCCTTGCCCTTCTTCTCAATCTCCTCGGTGAACACCGGGATGAAGCTGATGGTCAGAGAACCCTCGCCCGCCAGCTTGCGCAGCATGTTCGGGATCATGAACGCGACGTAAAAGGCGTCCGCGACCGGGCCGGCCGCGAAGATGGCCGCGGCCAACTGGTCGCGCACCAGCCCCAGCACGCGGCTGACCATGGTCAGCCCCGCGATCACGCTTCCGCTTTTGGCTATCCGGCCCTCTTCGCTCAACTCAAATTCCCCTGGTTTTGCCCGGGAAAATCACCCGGTGTAGTTGCAGGTTCAACCTGAAATCGAGTTTGTCCCCAATCATCCATTTTGCAAGCCGGCCCGGGCTGAGCCGGCCCCGGGCCGGAGAAAAATTGACCGCAAACCTGTCCGCCAGCCCAAGCCTTTGGACCCTATCCTTTGCCCAGCAATAATCCGCAAGATCGCAGAGCACAAATTTTATTTCGTCGCCCGGCTTCAGGTGGTCCAGGTTTTGGTAAAGGTTGGCCTGCTCCCGGCCGCTGCCCGGGGTCTTAAGGTCCATGATGATGTGCACCCGTTGGGGCACGCGCCTGACCAATACCGCGCCGCTCGTCTCCAGCACAACCTCGTGACCACACCCGACCAGCGTCTCCAACAATTCAATCGAGTCTTCCTGCTCAAGCGGCTCGCCGCCGGTGAGCAATACCCGGTGCAGACGCTGTTGCAGGACTTCTCGCATCACTTTTCTCACCGTGCTCCTGGTCCCGCCTTTCCAGGCATATCTGGTGTCGCAATAGGAACACTTAAGCCTGCAACCCGCAAGCCTGATCAGCAAACCGGGCCGGCCGGAATCAATACCCTCCCCGATAATCGCGGGATAAATCTCTTTGACCGCAAGGCTCAAACTTATTGGTTCCTTTTCGGCTTCGATGCGCCGCGGTCCGGCGCGGGCAGAACACGCTCGGGCGGAACACGCTCTTCCCCTGCGTCATTACCAACGGTTGCGCCGTCTTGCAAGGGCGCGGCGCGCTCCGCCCCTGCAGTATCCCCTCCAATGGTTGCGCCCTCTTGCGCCCCTGCGCCCCCGCCGTGCTGGTAAAGCCTGACCGCCTCCAGGTGGTCCGCGTAATTGAAGGAAAAGAAATGGGAGCCGTCGTTCTTGGCGACAAAATAAAGGTAATTGACCTGGGCCGGCCAGAGCGCGGCGCGGATGGCTTGTTCTCCGGGGTTGCAGATCGGTCCCGGCGGCAACCCGCGAACCTGGTAGGTGTTATAAGGAGTATAGGCAACCAGGTTGGAGCGTTTGAGGTTGCCGTCGAAATCAGGCATCATTCCGTAGATCACGGTCGGGTCCATGCACAGGGGCATTTCCTTTTTCATGCGGTTGTAGATCACGGCCGCAACCAGCGGCTTTTCCCCGGCCAGACCCGCTTCCTTCTCAATAATCGAGGCAATGGTCAGAATCTCCCGCCGGCTGTATCCGAGGTCGATGGCGCGCTGCTGGTATTCCGGCTTCCAGGCATGGTTGAAATTCCGGACCATCTGGCCGATCAGCAGCTCAACCGTGTCAAACCTTCGCACGAAATAGGTTTCGGGGAACAAATATCCTTCCAGGCTGTCGGCTTCTATGCCCAGGGTGTGCATGAAGGGGTGGCTGCGGCAAAGGCTGAGGAACCGTTCTCCCTGTCCCGGCCAGATTTTGTCGACCTCTCCGGCGATGTCCCACATGTTGAGCCCCTCGGCCACCAGCAAGCGGTAATACCTCTGCCGGCCCTTGACCAGGACGTCCAGCACTTCCATCAGATGCATGTCCCGCTCGAATTCATACTCGCCCGGCTGCACCCGCTTGTCCGCGCCCTTGATTTCAGCAATGAAAATAAAAAGCTTCTCGTTGCCGATCACCCAATTTTCCTTGAGCTCCCGCGCCACTTCCGTCATGGTCTCCCCGGGCTCGACCGTGATGACCACCTTGTCCGAGGCCTTGCTCGCCTCCGACTCCGCGCTGCGCCTGAACAAGAACCACCGGCCCAATTGCGCCAGGGTCAAAACCAGGGCCAGGCCGGCCAAAAGCCAGATCATATTGCGCTTCAACCGCGGGTCCTCCGCAACTCCAGGTAGGACTGGAGGATGAGCGAGGCGGCCACCTGGTCGCGAACCTCTTTGCGCCGGCCCCGGCTCAGGTCGGATTCGAGCAGCGATTTTTCCGCGGCCGCGCTGCTCATCCGCTCGTCCATCAAATGCACCGGCAGGCCCAGCCGGTCTTGCAAAAGCGCCGCGAATTTCTCCGCATGCTCCGCGGGCGCGCCTTTCCGGCCCGAGGTCCGGATGGGATAACCGACCACGACCTCGGAAACTCCTTTTTCCAAGGCCAGCCGGACAATCTCCTCGATCAGCGCCTGCTCGCCCTTGAACTCGATTTTGCCGAAAGGAGACGCGATGGTCCCGCTCGGGTCGGAAAGCGCGATCCCCACGCGCTTCTGGCCCAGGTCAATCGCCATGACCCTGCCGCTCATTTAGCCCCCGCGGCCTGCACGTAAACTTCCCGGCTGCGCGGGCCGTCGCACTCGCAGAAGAATATTCCCTGCCAGGTCCCCAGCGCCAGCCTCCCGCCGGTGACCGGGATCGAGACCGAGCTGCCCAGGAGCGCGGCCTTGACGTGCGCGTCCGCGTTGCCCTCGGTGTGCAGCCAGCCCCGGCGAAGGGGATATTGCTCCTTCATTGCGTTCATAATGTCCTTGGCCACGTCCGGGTCAGCGTGTTCATTGATGACCAGACCCGCGGTGGTATGCGGAGAATACACCACGCAAATTCCCTCGTCCAGTTTAAGCTCGGACAGAACGGCCTGAACCTCGCCGGTGATGTCCACCATTTCAATCCGCTCCCTGGTCTTGACCCGGATCCTTTTCACCAATCCCCTCCCTTGACTATTTTGATTATCGCCGGCAGTTCCCGCCAATTTTCACCAGGAGTGATTTTGCCGAGCACCACTCTTGATTCGGCCCCGGTGGCCCCGGGCAGGTTGCCTTTCACGCCGCGCAGGCACAGTTCGCCGAGCAGGCCGAATCCGATCGGCTCCTTGCCCTGGACCGGGACGCCGAGCTTGTCGCTCAGGATTATTTTTTTCCCCAGAGACTTTTCCAGCTCAAGCACCAGCGCCCGGTTTTTGGCCCCGCCCCCGGAGACAACCACCTCGTCGACCGCCGCCGGATAGTTCTGAGCAAGGCACTGTGCGACCATTTGGGCCACTGCGCAGGCCGCGCTCCGCATGAGGTCCGCGGGGCCGGCGCCGGGGCTGAATCTGATCCGGCGGAGCAGGCCGTCAATCCACTTTGGCCCGAACTCTTCCCGGCCGCAGGTTTTGGGAGCCGGCCGCGAAAAAAATTCGTGGCGCAAAAAAGCCTTCACCCATTTTACCTGCGGCCTGCCCGAGAGCGCGATTCGTCCGCCCTGGTCAAATTTTTGCCGGCCCTTGCTTACCCGCGCGGCAAGGCCGTCAAGCAGGAGGTTGCAGGGGCCCGCGTCCGTGGCCCGGACCTGCTCCGGGCCTTGCGCTTTCGGGAGCAGGCTGAAATTGGCGATGCCGCCCAGGTTGAGCGCCATGCGGCCGGCGGTTTGGGAAGCGAACAGCAGCCACTCGGGATACGCGAGCACCGGCGCGCCTTGCCCGCCCGCGCTTACGTCCGCGGGCCGGAAATCCGAGACCGTGGTGACGCCGGTGCGGAGAGCGATCACCGAGGGCTCCCCGATCTGGAGCGTCGCGCGGAGGTTAAAGCCCCCGATTTTTTTTCGTTTGGGAAAATGCCCCACGGTCTGGCCGTGGCTGGCGATCAAATGGATGGAGGTCCTTTTTACGCCGCTTTCCCGGATCAGCTTGAGCGCCGCTTCCGCGAAAAGCTCTCCCAGCATAAAGTTCGCATATGCAAGGTCCGGAAGCGCAACGCTTTGCTCAAGCCCGTCCAACTGTCTTTGCGCCCAGGCCGGATACGGGTAGTCCCGGTGCAGAATCAGCCGGACCTTTGCCTTGGGCAGCAGGGACAGGGTCTCGAAAATGGCCGCGCTGACCCCGTCCCGGCTGGTGCCCGAATTAAGCCCCAGGATGATCATCGCCCGGAACAACTCCTCTCAAGCTCCGCCCGCATCCGCCGCCTGAGTTCCCTGTCGGTCATGACCCGGTAACCCAGAAGCGCCATGGCCAGGGCCGCCTTCTCCATCATTTCCAACCCGAGTCCGCTTTTAGCCGCGCGGGCGAACTCTTTGCTGTGTCCCGCGACCGGTCTTTTGGTGATGGCCAGCGCCGGATGCAGCGCCGGCACTCTCCAGCTCAAGTTTCCGAGGTCGGTGCTTCCCAGTTCGGCTTTTTCATCGCCCTGATCGATTTTGACTCCCAATTTTTCAAAAATCTCCCGGAAAATGTTTCCCGCGGTCCGGTTGGGGATGAAAGGCTTGTAAGCGAGTTTGCTCCGGAGGTTTATTTTGACTTTTGCGCCCACGCCCCTGGCCGCGGCCTTGCCGGCGCCGGCCACCAGCCGGGCGAGTCGAAGCGCCTTGTCCAGGGTGTCGTCCCGCACCCAGAATTCAACCCGGGCCCGGTCCGGGATGATGTTGGGCGCCTTGCCCCCTTCGGTGATGATGCCGTTGACCCGGGCGAACGCGCCCAGCCGGCTGCGCAGAGCGTTCACGTCGTTAAAGGCCTGGATCGCGGCGTCCAGGGCGTTGATCCCTTTTTCCGGGTTGGCCGCGGCATGCGCGGCCTTGCCGAGAAAGACCATTTCGATTTCGATGAGCGCGAGCGAGAGCTTGTAGATTTCGGTCCGGTCCGAGGGATGCACCAGCATGGCAAAATCAAGGTGGTCGAAGACCCCGGCGTTGCAGAGGTAAATCTTGCCGCCCCCGCGTTCCTCCGCGGGACAGCCGATCACCTCCACGCTCCCGGCCATAGCCGGAAAAGCTTTGCGCAAAATGACCGCGGCGCCCGCGCTCGAGGCTGCGATCAGGTTGTGCCCGCAGGCGTGGCCGAGCCCGGCGAGCGCGTCGAGTTCGGCAAGGAACGCCACCGCGGGTTTTTTGCCGATGGCCGAGACCGCGCGGAAGCTGGTCTCAAGCCGGCCGAGCCCTTTCCGGATGCGGAACCCTTTTCGCGAGAGGTAATCCTCAAGCAACTGCGCGGTCTTGCGCTCCTGGAAACTAAGCTCGGGGTTGTTGTGGATTTGCAGGGCGATTTTTCTCAGTCCTTGCTTTTCTCCGGAAAAGGCCTTTTCCAGCCGGGACCTCAATGCCTCGAAGTTCATGTCAGTTCCTATCATATTCAATGGCTGGCCGGTCGGCAAGCGGGAGAGGGGCGAAAACCGGGGACCGGCTTTTGACAAACAAGCGTTTGTTTCCATATAATCTTGGTATGATCAAAGAGAGAAAGCAACTGCGGGTGCCGCTCCCGATCAAGATCAACATCAAGCGCGAAAACATCAACCTGGCCGAAACCGTGCAGCTCGGCGACATCAGCTGGGGAGGGGTTTTTCTCTGCATGGAAAACCTTTTGCCGGCGCGCGCGCGAGTGATGATGGAATTCGACATCCCCGACCAGCCGGTCACCCTGGGGGTCTGGGGCACCGTGGTCAGGGTCCACAATGGAGACGCGGAGCTGCCCAAGGGAGTGGGCGTGCAGTTCGACGAGTTGGACTCTGAAGGCCGAGCGCAGATTCAAATCCTGATCACCCGTTGCATATCCTCGGCTTTAAAAAAATCCCGATAATGCCTTTGGCGCCGGAACAGAAATACGCGCTGGTGGCCCCGGCGCTGCCGGTGGACAAGACTTTCGAGTATGCGGTTCCCGAGCAACTCCGGGACAAGGCTTCCCCCGGAAAAAGGGCGCTGGTGCCTTTTCGAAACCGCAAGATCACCGGCTACATCCTGGAGCTGCGCAGCCGGCCGGAATTCGACCCGTCCAAAATCAAGCCGATAATCGAGGTGCTGGACCCGGAGCCGCTGTTCAAGCCCGAACAAAGGCCTTTGTTCGATTTTTGCAGCGCCTATTACCAGGCCCCGCTCGGACTGGTGCTGAAGACCGCGCTGCCTTCGGGCATCAACCTGGCCTCGCGCCGGCTGGCGCGAATCACGGAACTGGGCGGGGACAGGATGAGGTGGACTTCGGGCAAAGAGCGCGAGGCGCTTGAACTCCTGGACCAGCTGGAAGAGCTGCCTTATGAAAAACTCAAGTCGCTGATCGGCGAGCTTGGCGCGGATTCCGCTTTGCGCAGCCTTGCTCAAAAGGGCCTGGTTGAAATCACGCAGGAGGTTGACCAGGCCAAAGTGCAGCCGAAGCAAGAGCCGGAGTTGAAGCTGAAACGGAAGCCGAGCCAGGACGAGGAAATGGCTCTTTCCCGGCGCGCCCGGGAGCAATTCAAGTTGCTGCTTTTGCTCAAGAAGTCCGGCCCGGTTTTGATCTCGGAATTGCGCGACCAGTTCAAGAACCCGCTTAACCTGGCGCGCGGCCTGGCCAAGCGGGGCCTGGCTGAAATTTCGCTCAGGCGCCTTGAGCGGAAGCCTTACGCGCTTGAGTTGATCCCGTGCCCTGCGCCGGACCATTTGACCTCGCACCAGAAGACGGCGCTGAGCCAGCTCCGGGATGCGATTGTCTCGGGCCGAAGCGAGGTCTTTTTGCTGGAAGGGGTCACGGGCAGCGGCAAGACCGAGGTTTACATCCAGGCCGCCCGGATCGCGCTCAACCGGGGCAAGACCGTGCTGGTGCTGGTGCCGGAGATCGCGCTCACGCCCCAGTTGATGCACCGGTTCCGGTCCCGGTTCCCGGACCGGAAAATCGCGGTGCTCCACAGCGGGCTTTCTCCCGCGGAAAGGTTCGACCAGTGGTGGCAGATCCGCCGGGGCGAGGTGGCAATGGTGATCGGCGCGCGCTCCGCGATTTTCGCTCCGCTGGAAAACCTGGGGCTGGTGGTGGTTGACGAGGAGCAGGACTCGGCCTACAAGCAGGAAAACGGGGTGCACTACCAGGCGCGGGACCTGGCGGTGTGGAAGGCTCGCAATGAAAAAGCGGTGGTGGTGCTGGGTTCGGCCACGCCTTCGCTGGAGAGCGCCTACAACGCGGAACAGGGGAAATACAAGCTGCTCCGCCTGCCGGAGCGGGTTGACAGCCGTCGCCTGCCCGTGGTTGAAGTGGTGGACCTGCGCGAGGAGTTGAAGGCCCCGCTTCCGGCGCAAGGCAGGGAGTTAAGCCCGGACAAGCAGGTCTTGGCCGAGCGGATCATCACGGAGCCGCTGCAAAAGGCATTGACCGAGAACTTCCGGCGCGGGAACCAGAGCATAATTTTTCTTAACCGCCGCGGGTTTGCGCCCAGCCTGATCTGCATGGACTGCGGCGCCGGGTTTCACTGCCCGAATTGCTCGGTGGCGCTCACCTGGCACCGGAAAAAGACCGCGCAGAAATTGGCCTCGGATTACGCGCCCGGCCCGGGAGAGTCGTACCTGCTTTGTCACCACTGCGGCTATTACGAGGACACGCCGAATCATTGCCCGGTCTGTCTCTCGGCTCGCGTCCGCGAATTCGGGGTTGGGACCGAGCGGGTGGAGGATGCGCTCAAGAAGCTTTTGCCGCAGGCCAAAATCGCGCGCATGGACCGCGACACCATGGGCAGCCGGCGCGCTTATTTTGAACTGATCCGGCAGATGGAATACCGCGAGGTTGACGTCCTGGTCGGGACCCAGATGGTTGCCAAGGGCCACGACCTCCCGGGAGTCACCCTGGTGGGAGTGCTGCTCGCGGACTTGTCGCTCAACATCCCGGACTTCCGGTCCTCGGAACGGACCTTCCAGATTATCACCCAGGTGGCGGGCAGGTCGGGCAGGGGAGAGTATGAAGGCAAGGCCGTGATCCAGACCTTTAACCCGGACCATTACTCCATCCGCCACGCCCTGGCCCACGACTTCAGGGGGTTCTATCGCGAAGAGATGGCGCTCCGCAAAAAGTTTTCCTACCCGCCCTGCAGCAGGCTCGCGCTGTTCCGGGTGTCGGGACCGGACAAGGACCAGGCCGCCCGGGCGGCTTCGCTGCTTTCGAAAATCGCCCGCGGCTTGAAGACCCGCAGGGAGTTCCGGGAACTGAGGCTCCTGGGACCGGCGCCGTGCCCGATCTTAAGGCTGCGCGGCCAGACCCGCCACCAGCTCATGGTCTTCTCCCCCGAGGCCCGTCCGCTCGGCAAATTTGCAAGACAGGTCACAAATGAGTTTGAGGCCGGGGCGCCCGAGCGGGTGCGCCTGGAGCTTGACCGCGACCCCGGGTCTTTGCTCTGAAATTAATTAGGCTATCATAGTCCGGTATGGTCAAAGCCTGGAACCGGATAAAGATCGGGATGCTCGCCGCGGGCGTCGCTATGGTCGCGGTTTCGGATTTGGGATTGCGGGCGAAAAAGCAGCGGCTCACCCCGACCCAAGCCGAACTCAATTCCGTGCTGCCAGGCTCTTCCGTGAAGAACAAGCTGCTCAAGCCGATTCCTCACTACCCGGGCGTGGTCCGCTCCGGTGGCGGGACCCGGCGCGCCGCGGCCCTGGTCACGGCAGAACTTCCTCCCAGGATCAAAGGCTACGTGGACGAGATCAACCTCCTGTTTGCGCTGGACGAGGACGGCAGAATTCTGGGCATCAAGGTCATGAGCCAGCGGGAAACGCCTTATTATTTCCGGCTGATCCGCAACGCTGAATTTTTGCCAAGGTTGACCGGCCGGAATGCCTCGCAACTGGCGGAGATCAAGGTGGTGAGCGGGGCCTCGGTCAGCTCCAAGGCGATCATCGCGGATCTGCAGGCCGCGTCCAACCTGGCGCTCAAGGAAATTTTCCGGCGCGAAGTCCCTCCGGCGAAATCCGCTCCGCGGCTTCAAGCCTATTTCCAGCCAAGCGTGTTCGCGCTCCTGATCGTCCTGCTGCTGGGCCTGGCCGCGGCGTTTTTCCGCGGGCGCCGGTTCCGGTGGCTGGTTTACGGCTTGAGCCTGGCCGTGATCGGCGTCTGGCTCAAGACCCCGCTTTCGCTCCCGCACCTGTTCCAGATCGCCTCGCTCCAGGCGCCCTGGCAAAGCAACCCCGGCCTGATCATCCTCTGCGGATTTGTAATCCTGACTACAATTTTCCTGGGACCGCTCTGGTGCGCGCGTCTGTGCCCTTTCGCGGCGCTGCAGGACGCGGCTTTTGAGCTGGGAAAAAAGCACCGGTGGCGGCTGTCGCCCGGGGTGGTCAGGTTTGCGAGGGAGCTGCGCTGGGTGGTGGTGTTCGCGGCGCTGGTCCTGTATTTCCCGCTGAGAATCCGGTCAGGAGCGGAAATCGAGCCGTTCTTCCACCTGTTCGCCGCGGAATGGACCGCCGCGGGCCTGGCCCTGGCCGCGGTAACGCTCCTGGCCGCAGCGTTTGTGCCGCGCTTCTGGTGCAGGTTTTTTTGCCCGACCGGAGCGATCCTCATCCTGCTCTCCAGCCACAGGCGGTTTTTCAAAAGGATTGAGCAGGGGATACGCGCGAGCGGGATCGATTCCTCGGGAGCGGGCGATGACCGGCCTGGGGCCTAGCCGGCTTTGACCAGGAAATATTTTTTCTTTCCGGTCCTGAGCACCAGGAAATGCTCGCTGGCAAGGTCCTTGGGGGTAAGCGCGTAATTCTGGTCGTCCAGCTTCTGGTTGTTGAGATAGACTCCGCCCTCGGAAATTTTGCGCTTGGCCTCGCCCCGGCTGGCAAAGGCTTTGGCGGCCAGGAGCAAGTCAATGATTCCGATCCCGGCCTCAAGCTCCGCCCTGGTCACGCTGTAACTGGGCGCCTGCTGAAACGCGGCCAGCAGTTCCTGGTCGGTCAAATGCTCGAGCCGGGCGCTGAACAGGGACTGGCTGGCCTTCTCCGCCTCCAGGGCCGCGGTCTTTCCGTGCAGGAGCGCGGTCATCTCCAGCGCCAGCTTGCGCTGGGCCTCGCGCTTCTCCGGCGCGGTCTTCACCAGCTCCTCAAGCGCGGCGATCTCTTCAAGAGAGGCCCTGCTGAAATACTTGAGATACTTCACGACGTCGCGGTCATCGGCCTGAATCCAGTACTGATAAAACTGATAGGGGCTGGTCCTTTTCGCGTCCAGCCAGACCGTGCCTTGCTCGCTTTTTCCAAACTTGGCCCCGGTCGAACTGGTCACCAGCGGGAAGGTCAGGCCGTAGGCGTCCTTTTGAAGAAGCCGACGGATTAGATCAATCCCCGCGGTAATGTTTCCCCACTGGTCCGAGCCCCCGACCTGCAGCCGGCAGTTGAACTCCCGGCACAAATGATAGAAGTCATAAGCCTGCAGCAACTGGTAGCAGAACTCGGTGAAGCTCATGCCTTCCTCGCCCAAAAGCCGCTGCTTGACCGATTCCTTGGCGATCATCTCGTTCACTCGGAAGTGCTTGCCCACCTCTCGGAGGAAATCGATCAGATTGAGCGTTCCCAGCCAGTCCAGGTTGTTGACCATTACGGCCTGGCTCGGCCCGGCTGAGAAGTCCAGGAATTTTTCCAACTGCCCGCGGATGCCGGCCAGGTTCTTTTCCATGTCCTCGCGCAGGAGCAGGGGCCGCTCCTTGCTCTTGCCGCTGGGATCGCCGATCAGGCCGGTGCCTCCTCCGCATACCCCGATGGGCTTGTGTCCCGCGGCCTGGAGCCTGACCATGCCCATGATGACCAGGAGGTTTCCGACGTGGAGGCTGTTGGCGGTGGGGTCAAACCCGGCGTAAAAGACCATGCGGCCTTTGTCAAGACTTTTGCCCAGGCCGGGGTCGGTAACCTGGTAGAGGCATCCCCTGGCCGAAAAATCTTCAAAAACTCCCATCGCAAACCTCCACGCCAAGCATGTTACCATTCATTGGTTATTCTTCAACAGCATGCCGGGACCCAAGAAGAGAAACGGGAAACGAGAAAAGAGAAAAGAGAAAAGAGGAACGTCCTTGCTTTGACCAGGCGCGGCTTTGAATTGAAAGCCGTCATGGATATAATATGAGCATGAAGATCCGATGCGAGGCGTGCGGGACCGAGTATGAAAACGCGGTGAGCAGCATCTGCGACAACTGCGGCTACCGCATGGTTCGGAGCAAGCCGCAAAAGGTTGACGAAACCCCTGAATTCGTCCGCTGCCTCAAGTGCGGCGCGCGCCTGAAATGGGGCACCCTGATTTGCCCGAACTGCGGAGACCTGATCCGCGGGACCTGAAAACCAGATTCATCCTTGAAGCTGGAAAAAGCCATAGTCTTTTCCATCCTCTTTGCCATCGGCTGCGCCACGCTCGGACTGGTCTTGAGCGGCCAGTTGTCCATTGCCCACCGGCTGCTCTACGCCGCGGGCTTTCTAACCGCGGCCGGGTACCACGCCTTGCGGATGCGCTGGCCGCGCTGGGTGTTCAACGCTGCGGCGCTGGCGATCCTGGCCGGGTGCATGGTTTACGGGCTCTGGTTCGCGGAATACCCCATTCTGGCCGCGATTTATTTTGTCGGGTACATAATCATACTGCGCGCGTTTGAGCTGGAGAGCAGCCGCGATTTCAAGCTGGCGGCGCTGCTCAGTCTTTTTGAAATCGCCGCGGCCAGCCTGGTGCTGATCTCGCCCTGGTTCTTCGCGCTGGTGGCGGCGTGGCTGGTATCGGTGTTTTTCAGTTTGAACCTGATCACCATTTATTCGCGGTCCTCCAGCCAACAGCCGCTCAAAGCGCTTGGCCGGCTGATTCTGCTCGACCTCCTGGCCGCAAGCTTCAGCCTGGTTTTCGGAGTGGCGCTGTTTTTTTTCCTGCCCAGGATCGGCTTCAGCCTGGTCAGCCTGCCGGTGAACGCCGACCGGTCGTGGAGCGGGTATTCATCAACCATCAAGCTGGGCAAGGTGAGCGAGTTGCTGGAAAACCGGACTCCGGTGATGCGCATCCACGTTGACCGCGACTCAGGGGTTCCCGGGGTCAAGTGGCGGATGCGGGCGATGGAATATTTCGACCGCGGGGAATGGCAGGACCTCTCGGGCATGAGCAAAATCATCGGCACGATCTACAACCAGCCCACCACCGTGAATTTGCATCCACCCGCGGGAGTGAGGCTTACCCAGGAGATATATCTGGAGCCGGGGTTTGGCCCCGAACTCCCGGCCGCGTCCGTGGCTTATGCCTACCAGGTTCCGTACTACCGGTTCCGGACCATCATCTGCTCCCCCAACGATTACTGCTCGCTGCCTTTCATCTCATACGAGCGCGTCCACTACCTGGCCTATTCCTTGATCCCGGACTACACCACCGAACAAATCAGCTCAGCCCTGAAGTCGTTCCCCCAATTTGCCGCGGAGAAAAAAAACAAATGGGTGAACCGTTTGCTGCAACTGCCCTCCGGCTCGGACCAGATTTGCCGGTTGGCCGAGGATGTAGCCGGCGGGGAAACCGATCCGGCGCGAAAAATTGAGGCGGTCCGTGGTTTTCTGGAAAAGAATTACAAGTATAGTCTCTCGGGTTTGCCCACGGGGCCGGAGGCAATCTCCGATTTTCTGTTCCGGTCGAAAACCGGGAACTGCGAGTATTTTGCGACTGCGGGCGCGCTCATGCTCCGGTGCCAGAAGATACCGAACCGGCTGGCGGCCGGGTTCATTGCCGGGGAGTGGAGCGCTTCGCAGGACTATTACCTGGTGCGCGGAAGCGACGCCCACGTCTGGGTTGAGATTTATTTGCCCGGCTTGGGTTATGTCGATTTTGACCCGACACCCGCGGCCGGCCGGGAGCGGCGGTCAACAAGCAGCCCGTTCTGGCGGTTATGGGACCCGGTGAACTTCCGCTGGAACCGGTGGATCGTGGAATACTCGGTCCAGGACCAGTTGCGCGGTCTGCGCAGGATGCGGGCGGAATCGGTGAGAGCCGGGTATGAAATCAGTTTCCGCGGCTTCGAGTTCCGGTCCTGGCTCAGGAGCAACCCGGTGATCGCGGTGCTGGTCATTGCGCTGGTTCTGGCCGCGGCTGCGTTCTGGTTCCGGGCCAAAGACCGGCGCGGGCGCCGCAAGCAGTTGCCCCGCGGCCTGTCCGGCCCGGAGCGCATGGCGGCTGAAATTTATCTCAGGATGCTTGAGCTGTTAAAGCGAAAAGACCTCGCGCCAACGGATTCGAGCACGGGGTACGAGGCCGCGGAGAGGGTCCGGAATCCGGCGGCGAAGGTTATGGTGCGGGCCATTACTGCTTTTTATTATCGGGTCAGGTTCGGGAAGGCGCCGGCCAGCGAGCAAGACCTTGCGCGGGCGCGGGCTGAGCTCAAGCTTCTTAAAAAGCGAATGAGTTCGACTTGGGAGTGAGCTTCTTGATTATCCGGAGCACGTTGTCAAAGTCAAAGGGCTTGATCAGGTAGTCGTCAAAAATTTCGTCCCAGTTGCCGACGTTGCTCTTGGAGGTGAAGGCGACGACCGGGAGATTTTTGAGCTTGGGGTTTGCGCGGATGGCCTTGGTGGCCTCCACGCCGTTCATTTCGGGCATCACGATGTCCATGATCACCAGGTCCGGTTTCTCTCTTTCAATTATTGCCAGCGCCTCTTTGCCGTTGACCGCCACCGTGGTATCGAAGCCGTTGTTCTCCAGATGCTCGCAAAGCGCCTGGAGCAGGAGCTGGTTGTCATCCACGACCATGATCTTGATTGCCATCGTGCGGATTATAGCACAATTTAAGTTCAAATGACACAAGCTCAACGATGAGAGATTTATAATACGCTCCGGCGCATCTATTGCGCCTAATCGGCTGTTGCTTGGATGGCCGCGGAATGCTATCTTATCTTCAAGTTTTCGGGATGAGGGGTGCGGTTGATGCTTGACCTGAAGCAAATCCTTGAGGACCGGCCGGGGATCGAATCGCGGCTGGCCACCCGGGGCCAGGCGTACGACCTGTCGCGGATAGCGGAGCTGGCGCGGGAGCGCGGCAAGCTGCAGGCGCAGATTGATGAGTTGCGGTCGGAGCGGAACCGGCTGTCCAAGGAAGTCGGGATTCTGTTCAAGCAGGGGAAGAAGGATGAGGCGGAGAAGCTGAAGGAAGCGGCGTCGAAGATTCCTGCCCTGTTTGAAGCTTTGGAGAATCGGCTGGCGGATTTTGAAAAGGAAATCCATGAGACTCTGCTCATGGTCCCCAACCTTCCGGACAAGAGCGTGCCGGTCGGGAGTTCGGAAAAGGACAACCAGGTGGTCAGGCTGAGCGGCGCGCCGCGGGAGTTCAAGTTCAAGCCGCGCGACCACGTTGAGCTGGGAGAGTTGCTGGGGATCGTTGACTTCAATTCGGCGAGCAAGATCGCGGGCGCGCGCTTCAGCCTGCTCAAGGGCGACGGCGCGTGTCTGGAGCGCGCGCTCATGAATTTCATGCTCAACCTCCACACCCGCGAGCATGGATACACCGAAATTCTTCCCCCGTTCATGGGCAACCGCGAGACCTTCATCACTTCCGGGAACCTGCCCAAGTTTGAGCAGGACCTGTTCAAGGTTGAGCCGTTCGGGTATTACCTGGCGCCGACCGCGGAGGTCCCGCTGACCAGCATTTTCCGGGACGAGATTCTTGACGAGTCCATGCTCCCGGTCAAGTATTGCGCTTACACTCCCTGCTTCCGGAGCGAGGCCGGATCCTACGGCAAGGACGTGCGGGGCCTGATCCGTCTGCACCAGTTCAACAAGGTTGAACTCTACAAGTTCTGCCATCCGGAGCGGTCGTTCGAGGAGTTGGAGAAATTGGTCAAGGACGCGGGCAGGGTCATGGAGCTTCTGGGGCTGCCTTATCGGGTCACGGCGCTCTGCACCGCGGACTTGGGCTTCGCCTCGGCCAAGACCTACGACTTGGAGGTCTGGCTCCCGGCCCAGGACTGCTACCGCGAGATCAGCTCGTGCTCCAACTGCACGGACTTCCAGGCGCGCCGCGGCCGCATCCGTTTCAAGTCCCGGGGCCGGAAGGGGACGGAGCTTGTTCACACCATGAACGGTTCGGGCCTGGCCATCGGCCGGACTTTTGTGGCGGTGCTTGAGAACTTTCAGGAGGAAGACGGCACGGTCCGGATTCCGGAGGCGCTCTGGGAGTTGATGGGCAAGAAGGAGATTCGGCCGGGTGAGAATAAATAACCGGGTATTGAGGCGGCAATGAAATTTGAGGAACTGGTCGCGAAGAGGATAGCTGAGCGGAAGATTTTCGTTGAGAGTCAGCCGGGGCCGGGGGAGGTTCCGGTGCTGACTGCTCGGGGCCGGGGCCTGGCCGAGGCGTGGGAGAATTCGTTGATTGCGCTTTATTCGTTCGGGGCCGAGGCCCGGACCGAGTATGACCGGAGGGACCAGTCGGGCAAATTCCTGGACCCTCCGAGCAAGGACGCGACCATGCGGATGGTGATCGATCATCCGGTTGCGGAGCCTATGATCCACCGGGCTTTTCCGGGCGGGCTGGAGGATTTGGAGGAGTATCGTCTGGAAGTGGTGGAAGGCATTAAGGACCATTGGATCCGGGACCCGAAGGACCCATCGGATAAGCGCTGGGAATACACCTATCACGAACGTCTGTTCACCTACCGCGGCACGGCCGGGGGGGAGGGGATTGACCAGATCGCCAAGCTGGCCAGGCAGTTGGCCCGCTCTCCCAGCACCCGGCGCGCCCAAGCCGTCACCTGGCAGGTCTGGCTGGACCCGGAGATCGAGCACCCGCCCTGCCTGCAAAGTCTCTGGTTCCGGCTTTTGCCGGTTGAAAAGGACCATTACCGGCTCAACATGAACATCCGCTTCCGCAGCCGCGACGCTTACGACGCCGCGTTCATGAACTGTTTCGCGCTGGTCTTTCTGATGGACAAGGTCCGGGGCATGATTGAAGAGGACGCCGGTTTCAAGGTCAGCCTGGGCAGGTACGTGGACGAGTCGGACTCTTACCACATCTACGGCCACCGTCTGGATGATTTTTCGAGCCGGTTCATACCCCAGGTCCTGAACCGGAGCTTTGAGGACCGCACCTGGACCCTGGAGTTCGCCCATGAAATCTTCGACCAGGCCCGTCCCAATATCATGGAAAAAATACGGCGGAACACTCCCTCCAGGAAATCTTGAGGTTTTTGGCACAGGCGTAGTTGCGTCCTTGACATAATTTCGCAAAGGCTTAGAATGTATAATACCGAAGCTGAAGCGGAAGCTGGGCAATCCTTTTCAATCCCCTGCTGGACCCACGGTGAGATTTGTCAAAGAAGACTATGACCGAGATAAGAAAAGGTTTCGAGCCAAATTCTTTGAGGAAGGGGCGGGTGGGCATGTTTAAAATAGGCGAGATTGCCGTTTACCCTGCTCACGGCGTGGGGGTTGTTGAACGAATTGAAAAGATGGATATTTCCGGCGGCGCTCAGATTTTCTACGTGCTCCGTTTGATGGACTCGGACATGACCATCATGATCCCTCAGGACAGCGCCCAGGACGTGGGCATGAGGTCTCTGATCCAGTCTTCGGAGGTTCCCAAAATAATCAAGCTTTTGAAGGAAAGGAAGAAGTCAAAGGAAAAGGGAAGGGACCAGACCTGGAACCGCCGGCAGCGCGAGTACATGGAAAAGATCAAGACCGGGTCGATCTACGAAATCGCGGAGGTGCTGCGGGAACTCTATCTCTTGAAGCTGGACAAGGACTTGAGCTTCGGGGAGAAAAAGGTCCTGGACACCGCGCGCAACCTGCTGATCAGGGAACTCAGCCTGGCCCAGAAGACCACCGAAGCCCTGGTCGAAAAAAAGCTCAATAAAATTTTTCACGCCTAGGCCTTTTTCGCGAAGCCATGGGGTCAGGCCTTATCCTCGAAGCCTGACTCCGAAGTTAAGGCCTGACCCCATAAGCGCTCCTGTCCGCGGACAATTTTCATGCTCCGCCGGCCGTGCTACCATATTGCGGTGAGCATTGAGCAATACGATTCGGAGCAAATCCGCTGCCCGCGCCTGGGAGGGGACGTCATCTTCCAGTTCTGCCGCACCTGCGACCCGCCTTTCTGCCACCGCATAATCGTGTGCTGGGCCGGGCGGATCGACATCGGGACCTATCTTGCGGAGAACTTTTCCGCGGAACAGATATATGCTGGTCTCGGAAAAAAGCCGGACAACAAGCTGGCGCAGATTTTGAAAGCGGCGGAAAAATCGAAAAAGAATTATGAATGCTGAATCAGTACTGTCCGGGGAAAAATTGCGAGATTTTCCACGGAGGCTCGGCGCAGGCCCATTTGACGGCTCCGGGGCGAGTTGCAATTGCCTGCTCCCATCAACTGGACAATGACCCACGCGTCTTAACCTGCGGTT
>Ga0315274_10002301_pt1 | contig 28963 bp, 26 predicted proteins | sample YL17G02_20_MG_FD_203700 | JGI IMG/M metagenome (GOLD analysis project Ga0315274, IMG submission 203700) | Sediment microbial communities from Yellowstone Lake, YNP, Wyoming, USA - YL17G02_20 | ecosystem: Environmental > Aquatic > Freshwater > Lake > Sediment | place: USA: Wyoming | collected...
GCCCCCCTCCTTCTACTCTCACCGCCCCTGGGGGGGGCGGGCCCGCCCCCCCCAAGAGGAGAGAGAGAGGGAAGTGAGTGTTGGTCGTCGTCGGTGCTTTTCTTCCTCCGTCGATTGCTCGCTCCATCGCCTCTCTTCCTCTTCCCATCCTCTATCATCTCTCTCTTACCGCAAGCGCCGTGCTGAGGCGCCGCAGCAGGTCCGCGACGGCCTCCCGCGCGGCGTCGAGGACCATCGTGGTGTAAACAAGACGGGAAAGAAGTCGAGAAAACGTGTATTTTGATCGAGGGCTTTTTTTTCTTTCGATGCTCTCCCGTCGTCGTCGTCGTCGGGCGAGCGAGCGAAAATGAGAAAAGATACAACATCGTCACTTTTTCAACTCTCTCTCTTCTCGACTTTCAAAGGACGAGCCTTTTCTCGTCGTTCCGCTCCGCGTTTCTTTCTTTCTGCGCGCGGCGCTCCTCTTCGCGAGTGACAACGCCCAACGCCAGCCTTCGCTGACACCAAAAGAGCAAGCAGCAGCTCCGCCTGATTTGGAGAAAGAGGGAGCGAAAGGAGGCACTCGAAACGCCGGCGACACTCCCTCTTTTTCTTCTTCTTCCAAGCCTCCTCTCGCTCGTTCCATCAAATGTCGTGGCTCGCTGCCCAGGCGCCCTCGCGCCCTGGCGCGTCCCGCCTGAGCGTCGGGGGCATCGGCGGCGGGATCGACGCGGTCGGCGCCTCGAAATCGTCCGTCGGCGGCAGTGTCAACCACATCAGCGGCGCCGCGGCCGCGGCCGCGGCCGCGCTCTCGATGTACGACGACCCCCCGGAGGGCGACGTCTCGATCGAGGAGTTTGAGGTGGCCGCGATCGACAGGCTGAGAGGTAAGGAGAGAGAGAGAAGAGAAGAGCGAATCAAGGGAAACAAGATGATTGATGCGCGCGAAGAAGAAGAGCGAGCGTTTTTTCGAAAAGCAAGAAAAAAACTCGACGACAAAAAAACCTCCGTTCTTTCCAACAAACAAAACAAAAAAACAGTGCTCAAGGGCATCGAGGAGGCCAAGGCGAAAGGGCTCAAGATCAGCGCTGTCGAGGTAAAGAAAGAACGACTGATAACGAAAGAGAGAAAGGGAGGAGGAAAAGAATTTTGACTTTTTCCCCTCACAAAGAAGAAAAAAAAACTCGACAAAAAAAACCCATCAAACAGCAAACCGCCGTCAAGCTCTTCGCCGAGCACATCGACGCCCCGCGCAACCCGGCCAAGGACCTCCTCTCCCACTACGCGCTGCGCCTCGCCTACTGCCGCACCGACGAGCTCAGGCGGTGGCTGCTGCTGCACGAGAGCGAGCTGTTCCGCGCGAGGTTCCGCGCCCTGCTGCCCGACGAGCGCTCGGCGTTCGTCGCCGGGGTCGGCTCCTCCCCCTCCTCCTCGTCGTCCCCTTCCTCGCGCGCTCGCCTCCCCGTGCGCCCGCTCTCCGCGGCCGAGTTCGAGGCGCACAGGCCGAGGCTCGCGGCCGTCGCAGAGGCCAACGCCTTCGGCGCCGAGGCGCGCCGCTTCGCGGCCGACGTCGCCGCGGGGGCCGCGAGGTCCGCGGACTTCTTCGCGGCCCCCTTCGAGGAGGTCCCCGACCTCGTTGCGGGCAGGCGGTGCCTGCTCGTGGCGGGAGAGGCCATCGTCTCGAAGCACGACGCCGGGTCCATCGTCTCCTCGGCGTTCAGGGCGGGGCTGTCGGCCGGGCTCGCCGCGGCCGCGCGCGCCTGGGGGGCCTCCTCGGGCGCCGCGGGCGGCGGCGCCCCCTCCTCCTGCGGCGGCGGCGGGAGGAAGGAGGGCGGCGTCGCCGCCTCCGAGGCGGACCGCCTCGCCCCCGTCGTCGAGTCGCTGTCGCAGCGCTACCTGGGCCTGGACTGGAGCGCGAGCGAGGCGGCCAAAAACGCCGGCGACGGCATCGCGACGGCGGCCGACGTCCGCAAGCTCGACGCCGCGCGCTCGCTGCCGCTGTGCATGTCCTCGATGCTCGCGGGGCTCGACCGCGACAGGCACCTCAAGCACAAGGGGCGCCTGCAGCTGGGGCTGTTCCTCAAGGGGGCCGGCCTGCCGCTGGAGGAGGCGATGCGGTTCTGGCGCGACGGCTTCGGCAACCTCGCCGGCGACGACTTCGACAAGCGCTACGCCTACGGCGTGCGCTTCAACTACGGCAAGGAGGGCAAGAGGGCGGACTACACCCCGTACTCGTGCGTCAAGATCGTCACGACGCCCGTCGACTCGGGCGACTGCGCCGGCTGCCCCTACAAGACGCAGTCCCCGGACGCCCTGGCGGACCTGCTCCGCTCGAGGCTCGGGCTGGGCGCCGGCGCGGTCGCCGCCGCCGTCGCGCGCGCGAGGCAGGGCCACTACCAGCTGGCGTGCGCCTCGGCGTGGGAGGCGGTCCACGGGGGGAAGGAGCTGGACAGCGGGGTCAACCACCCGAACCAGTACTTCGACGCGGCGAGGAGGGCGGCGAGGGAGGAGAGGGAGAAGGAGGGGGGAGGGGAGGGGGTGAAGGAGGGAGGGGAGGCGGCGGAGGCGGCGGGGGATGCCGCTGTCGCCATCAAGAAGGAGCCCGACGCCGCTCCTGCTGCTGCTGCTCCTTGATTTTTGTGTTCTTTCGGCTTTTTCGAATCCTACTGTGATGCACAAACACGAGTTTTCTTCCTCTAAAATTCAAGAGCGAGGACAAGAAGAGAGAGAGAAAAAAACTCGTCTTCGCTTTCTTTTTTCGGGTCTTTTTCTCAATTTCTTTATCACAGGCTTTTCTTTCTTTTTCTTTTCAACACCTCCCGATAAGCACCGCACCTTCGAGCGCCCGAAGCGGCGAGGACGAGGGGAAGCTCAGGCTCCCGGGGAGCTTCAGGCTCCCGCCCGAGAGGATCCTTCGCTGCTGCTGCTGCGGCGGCGGCGGCGGCTCTTCGTCGCCGCCACTCTCGACGGCTTCTGCTGCTGCGACTGGGGAAGGGGCGGCAGAAACGGCCGACGCGGCCGCCGCCGCGGCGGCCGTCGCCGACGCGTCCTCCAGCGCCTCCAGCAGCGCGTCGACCTGCGCCTCCTGCCTCAGAGAGAGCCGCTCGAGCCTGGCCACCTGCCCCCTCAGGGCGGCGTTCTCCCGCTCGAGCTCGAGGAGGAGCAGGTCCGGAGGAGGGGAGGGGAAAGAAGGAGAGGCCTGGCGACGCGCGAGCGCGAGCGCGGGACAGGAGAGGGGAGGAGGAGGTCGCGCCTGCTGCTGCTGCTGCTGCTGCTGCTGCTCCGCTGCCGAGGGCGGCGGCGCTCCTTGCTGCTCAGCCGGGGAGAACATGACACGCTTCTTCGGCCCCGTCGGCGGCGGCGGCGGTTCCCTCCTGCTCATCCTCGTCCTCCTCTTTGCCGCCGTTGCCGGAGTTTCGTCGCCGCATCCGCCAATTCTTGCTGCCAGCGCCGCAGCCCTCCAGCCCCCGCGGCAGTTGCCGTTGTTCTCGGAGGAAAGACTCAGCGGAGAAGGAGCAGCGTACGAGTGAGAGGACACGACGTCGACCCCCCCTCCCTTCCTGACGACCCTCCCCGGCGGCGTCGGAGCAGCGGCAGGAGCGGCGGCGGCGGACCCCGCCCCCCTCCTCTCTCCACCGCTTCCTCCTCTCTCCGCGCGCTGCCGCAGCATGGCTAGCACCCACTCCGCTGCCCCGGGCTCGCCCCTCGCGGCAGCCTCGACGTCGGCCCTCGTCGCCGGGACCCCGATCTTGCGCAGCACCCGCTCGCGGAACGTGAACCAGTTGAAGATCTTCCCCTGCGTTGAGCTCGCGGGCTGGAAGGCCGGGACGCTTTTCCCGCCGCCGCCGCCGCAGCCGAAGAGCTTCGCTTCGGGCCAGAGGAAGCCCGCGACCTCCGCGGCGAGGACGGCGTCGGAGAAGTCGCGGGCGAGGTTGCGGCGCGGGCGGGAGAGCGGGATGGTGTCGACCTGGGCGGGAAAGTTTTTTTTTTTTTTGGAGGTCGGGGTTGAGAGAGGAAGAGAAGTGAATTGGGGGAACGGTTAATTTTTCAAACGTTCATTTCGCCGCCTCCACGGTCTCTTTTTGGCTCTCTCTTTAGCGTGCTGTGTGCTACGAGAACTCGGCATTTCTCAAGTACGAAACTCGGGAAGAAAAAAGCCCCCCCCCAAACGGCGAACGAGAGGGAGAAAGAGAGGTGTTGCGGCAGTCGACATGGGAGAGGGAAGCAAGAGAGGGGAAAAAAGAAAGAACGGGGCCCTTCCTTGCGCCTCGTGCGCGCGCGCCTTTCCGCCAGCTTTCGACCAACGCACCCACTCGTACAGCGAACGGAGGTCCGGGAGAGAGGATTCCCTCCTCCCGATCGGCGTCGCTGGGTTCGGCTCCATTCTTTTTTATTGAAAATCGAAGACGAGTTTTTTTCTGTTTGGAGAGAAGTTTCACTGTCTCCAAGAAAAAAAGAAAGCGAGAGCGGGAAACGAGAGAGAAAGGCGAAGGCTCCTTTTCTTCTTGCCTTTCTTGAATAAAGGCTCTCAAATTGGAGCAGCAGCTCTGTCCCTTGGAAGCCTATTGGGACTCTACAGAAAGTCGCCTAGCGGCCTTCGCCTTTCCGTCTAAATAAGGGATGAGGTCGACGACAAAGGCGACGTCGCAGCAGCAACAGCTGCGACGAGCAACAATGGCGTCTTCCCTCGCCCTGCTCGCGGCCGTCTTCGTTCTTCTCTTTGCCTCCGTGGCCAACGCTGCGTGTCCGTTTGCTGGTAAATCAGGTGGGCAATGACATTATCACTGGATCTTGGTATGAGAAGAGGGGAAGGGGGGCTTTTCGAATTGGCTTGCTCTTGCGAATCTCAACTAACGAGGTCGACGACGACGACCTCCACCTCCCCAACCTAAAAAAACAGCCTCCTCCGCCTCCGCTCCGGACGCCGCCACAGCCGCCTCGCAGCACCACCAGCAGCAGCAGCAGCAGAAGCAGCAGAGAAGCCATCTCGCCGCAACCGCGCGGCTCCTCCTCGAGACCGACCTCTCCGCCTCGCTGGGGCTCCTCCGCGCCGTCGACGAAAAGGTATTTTCCTCTCCCGCCGCCGTCGCCTCCTCGGAAGAAGAGGGCGGCGGCAGAAGCAGCAGCAGCAGCAGCGAGGCGGCCCTCGCCGAGGCCCTTTCCTCCTCCCTCGGCGAGGGAGGAGGCGCCGAGGAGGAGGCGCTGGGAAAATCGCTCCGCAGCAGCAGGTCGGCAGCAGCGCTTCGCCGCCGCCGCCGCCGCGGCCTTTCCGGTCTCATGAATTCCTCGTCGATCATCTCCGAGGACGACATCATCCTCCCGGACGATGCCTTAGTTCGAAAAATTCTGAGCAAGGACGCCACCGTGGAGAAGAACCTCGTGGCCGGGCTCGCCAACCTGACGCGGTCGGGTGTTTTCAAGGAGATGCTGCGGGCCGAGCTGCGAGCTCTGTCAGAGACTCCCGTAAGGGTCTACAACGGCGCGCGGGCCGCGGGCAACGCGACTAAGGCCGCTTGGAGCTACGAGAAGACCGTCAAACTCAACGGGACCAATTCTGCTCTCGCGCAGCAGCAGAGGGAGACCGTCGCGCGGGCCGTCTTCAGGGTGCTGGCGGTGCCTCGCGACCTCGGTGAGTTTTAGGAGGAAGGAGAAGGGAAAAGGGTTTTTTTGTGTGCGCGCGTGAGCTGCAACCCTGGATCGACAAGCAAAGCAAGGGCTGGCACTGCTACAGCCCCAAACTACAAAACAACTAGACACTTTCGGAATCGGGTTCTCCGTTTCTTCGACAATGCGACGTGCACTTGATCCCGCGCCTCTGCGAGGACGCTGCAGAGTGCCGAAGCGAGATAAGACGTCGCGTCTTCGATCGAAAAGAACAGCAGCAGCGGAGGAAAGAAAAAGAAGAAGAAGAGGAAAGCGCCTCTCACCCGACCTCGACCTCCACCAAAAACAAAACAAAACAAAAAACTCAAAACAAAGGCCTCCTCCTCCGAGCCGCCTTCCACGACGCCGGGACCTACAACCCCAGCGCGCCCGCAGGCACGAGCCAGGGAGGTGAGAATTGTTTCTCTACTTCTTCTTTTAGAGCTTTCTTTTCCCCCCGCTTTGACATTTTTTTCTTCTCGACACCCCGGCCTCGACCTCCCAACCGAAAAAAACCTAAAAAGAAAAACCTAAAAAAACCCAAAAACCCAAAAACCAAGGAATGAACGGCTCCCTCCGCAAGGAGCTCTCCTGGCCCTCTAACGCCGGCATCGTCGCCGCCTGGCCGATGATCTCGACGGGCCACAAGATTTTGAACGCCAAGTTCAACAACTCTTTTACTTGGGCAGACTCGATTGCGATCGCCGGCGCGGCAGGCGTCGAGAAGGCCGGAGGCCCCGCGATCTCAGTCGGGCTGGGAAGGCCCGACTCTGTCGGTGCTGACCCCAGGGTCGGCCTGGCCACGGAGCCGCTCCTCGGGATCAACCTCACTGGAGACGAGGCCGTGGCCGCCTGGGCCCAATTCGGGCAAAGTCCTGAAACACTTGCGACGCTGATGGGGGCGCACACGATCGGCAGGAGCGCTCTGACGCCCCTCCAGGGCCCGCTGGGCCCGCCGAGCTTCACCAACTACTTCTACAAGGCGGTCCTCGAGCAGAAGTGCTCGTTCGCGGTCGACAACGCGCTGGCGTCGCAGCCGCAGACGGCCCCCGTCGTGAGGGCCTACGCCGCGGACCAGGCGCTCTTCTTCGAGGAGTTCTCGAAGCACTACCGGGCGATGACTTGGTGGGGCGTCGCGGGAGGGGACCCCGGGGCCTATTTGGGCTGAAGAAAAGCGGTTCTTCTTTTTTGTGGTATTTTCTCCGAGAGGGAAGTGCGCGCGAGAGAGAGAGTCGAGAGGGAGTCGAGAAAGAGAGAGAGTCGAGAGGGAGTCGAGAAAGAGAGAGAGAGAGTCGAGAGGGAGTCGAGAAAGAGAGAGAGAGAGTCGAGAGGGAGTCGAGAAAGAGAGAGAGAGATGGTCGAGGTCGAGTTTTTTTTGTTCTTTTTCTCCAGTAAATAAAAAAGCTGGTAGCTTTGTTGCATTTGAATTCTGCGTGCGACTCTCCTTGCGCGTGCGTTCGCTGCTCCTCATCTCAGAACTCTCTCTCTCGCACACCTCGAGAGCATCATGCGCGCCGCTGCTGCTGCCGCGACGTCATCGCGCGGCTCGCGAGCGACGACAGATGTCGTCACTCGCGCAGCGGCGACCGGCCGCGGAGGTGGGGGCGGCCGCGGCACGCCCGGCGGCGGCCGAGGCCCCGGCCCGGGGCGCGGAGGCTTCGCCGCCCGCCCGCCGCGGAGGCTCCCGGACTCTGGCTACTTTGCCGAGGTCCCGGACCCGAAAGGTACGGCGGAGAGAACAGAGAAAGAGAGACAGGAAAGAGAGAGAAGGGGGAGGAGAGAGAAAGAGAGCTCAATTTCGATGATGCTGGCCATTGAATTCATTCCTCGTCGTCGTTTTTTTCTCAACCCTGACCTCAAAAAAAAAACTGCAACAGGCGAGGTCGTCTCCCCTCTCGCCAGGCTCAACCAGCCCGATCCAACGAAAAAAGGCGGGCGCTGGGGACAAGAGTTCGTCTGGAACACAGACTGGGCGGGCGCCCTCGACGCGGCGGAGGCCTCCAAGAAGGCGGCGAAGGAGAGGCTCGCGGCCGAGGAGGCCGAGAACGAGCGGAGGAGGCTCGTCGGGATTTCTCCCTCTTCGAGCTCGAGCGCTTCCGGCGCGGGGGGGCTCTCTCTGACGAGGACGATGGACCTGGACAGGATGGACCTCGACCTGACCGAGTACCTGGTCCCCAAGGACAGGGCCAGGAGGCCCTCGACGGAGGAGCTGCTGGCGCCCTCGGCCGAGCGCCGGCGCCGCTCGGCCACGGCTCCTTCGAATGCGTCGCGCCCCTCCTCCTCCTCCTCCTCCTCCTCCTCCTCCTCTTCAGCAGGAGCAGGAGGAGACTTCACCGCGGCCCAGAAGTCCTTCCAGGCCGACGCGCGCCGCTGGACTCGGGGGGGCAAGTTCTCCAGGAAGGCGGCCTCGCTGCAGCAGCAGCCCGCGGCCGAGGCCGAGGCGCTGGCGCTCGAGGCCGAGGCCGAGGCCGCCGCGTTTGAGGTGCTCAAGAAGGAGCTCGTCGCGTGGGCCGCAGCGGCCGGGATCGGCGGCGCCGCGGCCGCTGGCGCGTTCTACGGGCCCGAGGTCGCGGCCTCCTACGCCGTCGGGGCCGTCTTCGGGACCGTCTACCTGCGGCTGCTGGGACGGTCCGTCGACTCTTTTGCCGGCGGCGGTGGCATCGCCGGCGCCGCCGGCGCGGCCGTCGGCCAGCAGAGGCTGCTCCTCCCTCTGATCCTGGCCCTCGGCTTCAACCGCTACGAGCTCTTGTTTGCCGACAAACTGGGCCACCACGCGCAGCTGCTGCCGATGCTGGTGGGGTTCTTCACTTACAAGGCGGCGGTTGTTGGGAAGCAGGCAGCGACGCTGCTTGGGGAGTTGGGCGACTCGGTGCGCGAGGGGAGGGGAGGCAACACGCGTTTCGGTAGCGAGGAAGAGTAAGGCGGAGGAGGCGAGAGATGCAAAAGAAAAACTGAAAGAGAGAGAGCGAGAGAGAAGTTAAAAAAACTTTATCTTCCTTTTCATTGTTCCCTCTCTTTCTCAACCCCTTCGCCGCTTCGAGGAGCTACCGAACTCTAGCAGCATCAGCATCAGCATCAGCGCCGCACAACAGAAAGACACGAAGAGAGAAAGAGAGGAGAGAGAGCATGAGACGAGCTGAATTGAAATCAATCTTTTTTTCTTTTTTTTCATTTTTGTTTGCAAAAAAGGGGTCTCTCTCTTCTTAACCTGTGTTCTAATAAATGAGTCTCGGCTCCCTCCCTCTCTCTCCAGTAACCGCCGTCACACGCTTCAGAATCGCCACGAAGAAAAGAAAGAAGAAAGAGAAAGAAAGAAGAAGAGGGAGAAAAAACGAGGAGATAAAAGAAAGAGGCGTCGGAAGACCAACGACACCCTTGCTCTCTCTCACTTTCTCTCCAACTTTTTCCCTCCCACCTCCCCTCCCTCCTCTTCTAACCCCGCGACGCGATGTTGTTCGACAGCCAGTCCAGCCCCTCGTAGAGCCCCTCCCCCGACGTCGCGCACGCCGACTGGATGTACCAGTGCCGCTGCCTGAGCGAGTGCAGCCCGAGGCGGTCGGTGATCTCGGCCGCGTTCATCGCGTTGGGCAGGTCCTGCTTGTTGGCGAACACCAGGAGCGCGGCGTCGCGGAGCTCGTCCTCGTTGAGCATGCGGTGCAGCTCGTCGCGGGCCTCGCCCACGCGGTCGCGGTCGTTGGAGTCGACGACGAAGATGAGGCCCTGCGTGTTCTGGAAGTAGTGGCGCCAGAGCGGGCGGATCTGTTTTTGAGTTTTTTGGTTTTGGTTTTAGAAAAGAGAGCAAAAGGAGGGAGAAGAGTTAGGGAAAGAAGGCGAGGGCGAAAGAGAGAGGCCTGCGCCGCCGCCGCCTCTCCTTTCGCCGGTTCAAAGGGCCCAAGACGGGAGGCTTCTCTGTGGAAAGCAAGGGGGCGCAGGGAGGGAGGAAGGAAGGGAGGGGAGCTTTGTCCTCTCTCTCTCCTCCCTCTCTCTTCTTTCCCCAGAATCCTCTTCTCGCACCTTGTCCTGGCCTCCCACGTCCCACACGGTGAACGAGATGTTCTTGTACTCGACGGTCTCGACGTTGAAGCCTGCAGGGAGAGGAGAGGAAGCGAGAGGAAGAGGAAGTGCGTGAGTGCGAGAGGAAGAGGAAGTGCGTGAGTGCGAGGAGGAGGTCAAGGAAAACGAAAAGAAAAAAAAGGCAGCGGCGAATGAAGAGTCTCTTTTTTCCCCGTTGGTTTGCTCTTCTCCTGGAATGTTGTTTAAACTCACCGATCGTGGGGATGGTCGTGACGATCTCTCTGTTTGAAACAGCGATTGGGAGAGCAGGTGTGGACAGAGAAGAGGATGAGAGGAGCGTGTGTGTGAGCGTTTTTGCACACGAGGAAAAAAAAGTCAACTCGAGAGGCGCGATTGATCGAAACGTAATCAAGTAGGGAGAGATAATTGCTGCTCTTTCTTCCCTTTCTTTTCTCCCCCTCCTCTCCCTTACCCGAGCTTGAGCTTGTAGAGGATGGTCGTCTTTCCAGCAGCATCCAGACCGACCTGTTATTGGCGCGTTGTTTGTAGAGAGAGCGAGAGAGAGAGCAGGAACAAGTTGGTTTGAGTCTCCTCTCTGTCTTTGCTCTGCTGCTTTGCCGCCATCGACGCCGAGGGGGGGGAAAAAAACTGCTGCAAGTGGAATACAGCTTCGGCCTCGTTCGCTCCACCTCCTTCGCTCGCTGCTTCCCCCCCTTTGGGGTACGCCGCCACCTCGACGCGCTCTACACGCGCGCAGAGTTAAAAGGGCCACCAAAGGCAGAAAGGGAGAGGGCGCGCCTCCGTTTCTCCTTCGTCTCCTCTGCGGGCGAGGACACCCGATGCCCTTGCTCGCTCTTCTCAACGGCCGTCGTCGCCGACGGACGCCCGAACAGCAGCGACGCTCGCGAGCGAGAGGCACCCAAGCTGCCCTCGCTTTCGGGCGCCTTGCTGCCGTTTTGAGCTCGTTCCACGCGCACTTCAGCCCCGATGCGCGGCTCCCGCATGCGTACGCTGCCTTGGAAGGGCCAGAAGGCGAAGGGAAGAGGAAGACGCAGGGAGCTGATGCTTCGACTCCTTTGCGCGCGGTGGGGCTGCTTTCCTTCGTTCGCCCATCATCGATCGTTTTCAATTCTTTTTTCTTTGCGGCAGCAAAAAGCAACGTTCCTCCCGCTTACCATCAGGATGCGCATCTCGCGCTTCGAGAAGAGACGGGCGAACAGCTTCGTGAAGGTGAGGCCCATGGTGGCAGGTGCTCTGTGAGGGAGAAGGAAGAAAAGAACAAGGAGCGAACGAGGGAACGAGGAGGGAGCAAAAAAACTCGAAAGAGAGAAAAGTGGGAGCAGAGAAGCAGCAGGAAAAAACTCCACTTTTTTTTTCGTTTCCTCTCGCCTCTTTCCGATCCCTCCCTCGATTTCTCTCTCTCTTTGCACACTCCGTGAACCTTTTTTTCTCTGTCTGTTTGTACTATGACAACGAGCGATGCCAAGCCTCGCAATGAGAGGAAGGAGGGCGAAGAGAGAGAGCGGAGGAGAGCAGCAGGGGAAGAGGCGGAAGAAGAGCAATCGACGTCGTCGTCGGACGAAGAGCAAGGCGAAGGCGACGACGGGACCCCGGCGGGGAGAGGCTACCTTCGCCTTGGCGACGCGCCTCCCGCCCCTTCGGCCAGCGAAGACGACGGGGAGGACAACAAGAAAGGAAACGCCACGAAAGCGACAGCAGCATCAGCAGCAGCAGCTGTCCCCTTTGAGTTCTCGGTCCTAAGGCTCGCGCCCGAGGTTGCTTCCGCTTCCGCCGCCGCTTCTGCCAGAGGAGGAGGAGGAGGAGGAGTTGGGACGGCTCGTCCTCCTCCGAGGAGAGCCGGCGGCGGCGCTTTCGCTTTCCGTTCGATCATCGACGAGAGCGTCCCGACGGCGTCGGGCCTTCTGGAGGCCCGATCGGAGCCCCGGGGGATGGAGGAGATCGACGCCGAGGCGGTTGCCGCGGCGTTTCTCGCCTCCTCCTCCGGCGGGGGAGGAGGAGGAGGAGGAGGAGGGGGAGGAGGAGGAGGAGGCGCTGGAGGGGGGGAGGGGAAGCCCCCTCCTCCCTCCTCTTCCTCCTCCTTCCCCTCTGTGCTCGCTCCTCCACCTACCCCGGAATGGGCCAGGGGCCTGGAAGGGGAGGCGCTGCGGGCCGCGGCGCTGGAGCGGGTGCGGCGGTGACTCGGAGGTGGGAGGAGAGAGCGAGAGAAAATGTAAAAAAGAGAAAAAAACTGAATCGAACGATTTCATTCTCAAGATCGAAGGAGAGAGCTTCGCTTTCTCCCCCCTGCTTCTTCTCTCTTGATGATGCGCCTCCTCTCTCGCGCCGGGGCGGGCACCTCTGTAATAGGCTTCCGTAAGCTCTCAAGGTCTCCGATTCTTCAACCGGGATCGTCGGGAACAGCGGCAGCGGCGGCGGGCATGGCGTCGAACCCATCGTCATCGCCCGACGTCGCTCCCCTTCCCCTAGCGCCCCCGGCGGGCTCGGTCTCCTCGCGCCTCTACCCAAACGGCCTCGCCGTCATCGAGCTCAACCGCCCCGGGAAGCTCAACGCCCTCGATGCAGACTGCTGCGACGCCGTCTCGGCGTCGCTGCTGGCTCTCGAGAAGCTTGTCGCGGAGGGAAGAGCAGGGAGAGGGGGGAGGGAGGCCCGGAGAGGAGGGAGAGGGGGGAGGGAGGCCCGCGCCGGCGAGGGCGGCGGCGGAGGAGAGGAAGAGGGCACTCTCCCTCCCGTCCTCCCGCGCGCGCTGCTGCTCACGGGCTCGCGCGGGCGCGGGGGAGCGGCAGCAGCGACCCGGGTCGCGTTCTGCGCCGGGGGGGACGTCAGGGCGATCCGGGAGGCCGCCCTGGCGCGCCCCGTCGGGCTCGAGGGGCGAGGCGGCGGCGGGGGCTCGGAGCCGCCCCGCCACCGCCGTCGCCCCTCGTTCCCGCTACCCCCCCGGGGCCACCCCTGCGAGCGCGTCTTCCAGGCCGAGTACTCGATGCTCTCGCTGCTCTCTGCGGCCTCTTTCCCGGTCATGACTCTGGTCGACGGGGTGCAGATGGGGCTTGGCGCCGGGATCTCTTTCGGTGCGTGGAGAGAGAGAGAGAGAGAAAAGGTTGGAGAGCTTTTTTTTTTGAGTTCTGATCCCCTCTCGTCGGACTCAGCCTTTCGTCGCGTTTCGACCTCGACACTCTCTTCCCCGCAGCCGCGATGTGCTCGAGCAAAGGCCGAGGAATTTCCGTCGTCACCGAGAGGACCCTCTGGGCGATGCCGGAAGGGAAGATCGGGCTCTTTCCCGACGTGGCGTTCCTGGCCGCGGCGCCCGCACTGGCGGCGCGGGTCGCCGCGAGCGCGCGGGGGGCGGCAGCCGGAGTGGACGCTTCCCCCTCGCCTTCCCCGCCGCTGCCTCTCCCTCGCTCGAGCGAGGGGAGGGACCCCAACGGAGCCGAGAACCTCCTCTTCTCCGCCGAGGCGGCCCTGCTCTTCGGCCTCACGGGCGCGCGGCTCGAGGGAGGGGAGGCCCTCGTGGCCGCGGGGCTCGCGAGTTTCTCCGTGAGCTCCCGCGAGGGGGGAGCGGAGAGCCTGCTCGCTTCCCTGGCGAGCGCGGACTTTGGCGCCGGCGCCAGCGACGCCTCGGCGGCGCTCTTCGCCGCCGCTGCCGCCGCGGCGAGAGCGCGCCCCACGCCGCCCCCTCCTCCGACCTCCCTGCTGCTCTTGGAGGCAGCGGCGGAGAGGGGCTCCCTGCGACGGTCCCTGCGGCGCGCCCTCGACTTCAGGGCGGCGGCGGAAGGGGGAAAAGAGGTCGGCGGCGGCGAGCGCGGCGGCGGCGGCGGCGACGGCAGGGGGCTCTCGAGGGCGCTCGTCGCCCTGCGTGCGGATTGGGAGGCCCTCTCGAAGGAGGGCGGCTGCGCGGCCGCGACGAGCGCCCTGGAGGCCTGGCTCGGCGGCGGGGCGAGCGCGAGCGCGAGTGCTGAGGCAGCGGCGGGAGCGGAGCCAGGAGCGGAGGCGCCGCCCCCGGCCTCGTGCCCGCTCTCGTCAGCGCTCACGCTCCGCCTCGCGTCCGACGCCGAGAGGGAGAGGCGGCTCTCTTCTTCCTCTTCCTCCTCCTCCTCCTCCTCCTCCTCCTCCTCTTCTCTCTGGACTTCCGACCCAGCCGCCGCCCTCCGCGCGCAGCTCTCGCACGAGTTCTATCCGGCTGCGCGCCTGGCCGTCTCGGAGGCGTTCGCGGAGGGTGTGCGCGCGACCCTGGTGGAAAAAGGAAAGGGATTATTGACTTGGCCTGGCTCCTGCTCGTCGCTCGAGGCCGTCGAGGACGCGGACGTCGAAGCGCTTCTCGCTCCTCGCTCAGCAGCGACCGCGCCCGGTTCCTCATCGGGGGGGCTCGACGTGGAGGGATACCTCAGCCGCGGGTGCCTGCTCGATTGAGAGAGAAGCGGAGAGGGAAGGGAAGAGGAAAGGGATGGAGAAAGAAAGAGAAGAGAGATTTTTTTTTTGCTCGCTTGGCGAGCTGAGACGGAGAGAGGAAAAGGTTGAAACTAGAAGAAGGGTTTCTTTTTCTTCCTTTGTTGTGAATTACATTCGGCGCTCTACCCTGAGGCCAACGAAATGAAGGAAAAAAAGGAGAAGAGGAAGAAGAGGAAAGGCGCGGTGGGGGCAAAGAGAGCGAGAAGGGAGAAAGAGAAAGGAGACGCATTTTCTCTTTTCACCAAGCGTCAAAGCTGCCAAACCCGCCGCCGCCCTTTTTCTTCGCTGGCGGCGCCGGCGCCGCCGCCCTCGCTTGCTGCGGCGGCGGCTGCCGAGGAACGGGAGCTCCCCCAAGGTACTTCCCGACGCCCCCTCCTCCCGCCGCCGCTCCTCCTCCCGCAGCAGCAACGGTTGGCGCCGGCCCCGAAAACCACCGCGCGCGCTTCCTCCCTTCCGCCTCCGCCTCGGCCTCCGCCGCCTCGGCCGCGGCCCTCTTCTTCGCCGCCTTTTCCTCCGCCTCCTCGCCTCCCTCTTCCTCCTCCTCGCTCTCCCCTCCTTCGAAGGGGTCCACGAACACCTCGGCGCCCTCGATGACGACGGGGCGAACAGGCCTGTCCTTCTCATCGGTCGGCACAGATTCGATGGCGTCCAGGGTCGCGCCGCCGCCGGCGACACGTCCGAAGACGGTGTGCTTGCCGTCTAAATGCCTCGCCGACTTGTAGAGCAGGTAGAACTGGGAGCCGTTGGCGTCGCGGTCGCCCGAGTTGGCCATGGCGAGCACCCCGCGGGCGTCGTGGAAGTAATGAGAAGGATCGGGAACGGAAGCGGAAGGTTTGCTTCCTCCTCCTCCTCCACTCGCTCCTCCGGGGAAGCTCTTCGCCGCCCCGGGGCCCTCGAAGGGGAAGGGGCCGCCGTAGACAGACTCCCCGCCGCGGCCCGTGCCCGTCGGGTCCTGTTTTTTTCGTTGTTGTTGTTGAGTTGGCCGAATCGAATCGAGGTTGACAAACAAGGGGAAGAGAAGGAGTGAGCCTTTCCCCCCAACCCCCCCGCCTCCGACGACGACGAAAGAGGCCCGCCCGGGGGAGGAAAAAAAAAAGGTGGAGAACGGAAAAAAAATCCTCTCACCCCGCTCTGCGCGCAAAAGTTGCGCACGCTCCGGTGGAAGACGCAGCCGTCGTAGTACCCCGATTTCGCCAAAACGACGAAATTCTCCACGGCCCGAGGGGCCGCGGAGGCGAAGAGCTCGAGGTTGAGGTCGCCGAGGCTGGTGCGCAGGCGGCAGTAGCCCCTCTCGGCCGTCGGCCTCCGGAGCCGCGGCGGCCTCGGGAGGTCGCTCGCGGCCAGCGGGGGCGCGGCGAGGGCGGTGACCGAGGAGGTGAAGGCGACCGGCCTCGACGAGGCGGCGGCCCTGGCCTTGGCCGCCGCCGCCAGGCGCTCAAAGACCCGCTCCCCGTAGGGAGCCGGCGCCCTCTTCTCCTCCCCGCTCCTCGCCCTCCTGTTCGCCTCCCTGACCTTGACCGCTTCTTCCTCGGCCTCCTCCCTCCTCCTCCTCCGCTCGGCGTCCTTACGCATCTGGAACGAGAGCTGCTGGGGCTGCGACGAGTCGTCGCCCGCGGTGTCCCAGGTCGCGGCGCCGGCCTTGAAACTCGGCGCCGCGACCCTCTCCCGCTCCGGCGCACGGAGCCGCGGGTCGGATCCCGGCAGGCGCGAGGCGCCGCGGTCGCCCCTGCCGCCCGCCGGCGCCGCGCCGGGGCCCGCTGCGCCTCCTGCTCCGGAGGCGAGGCGGGCCAGAATTCGCTGCGCGTCCCTCCCCAGGGCGCTCCTGTCGAGGCCGCTGCTCGGGTCCTCGTCAGAGGCGGCGGCGGCGGAGGCCGCCAGAGCGGCCCCGGCCGCGCCGCCCCCCGCCGCCGCCCTCGCCAGCCTCTCGGCCCTGGCGGCGGCGGTCCCCGACGCGTCGGACGGGTCCTGCAGGTGGATCAGGTCGCCCCTCCCGCGGAACTCCGTGTCGTCGAGCAGGTCCCTGAAGTTCCGCGGCCGCAGGCACAGCCGCTCGACGGCCTCGAAGGAGAAGACGTTGCCCGTGGGCCTGACGGCGACGATGTGCGAGGAGGGCGTGAAGGCCCTGCCCGTGACGGGGCAGCCGAACGGGGCAGGGCCTTCTCCTCCTCCTCCGAGCCTGTGGAAGCGGAGCCGGACCAAGTCCCGCAGCGCCAGCGCCTCGCCGGTCAGGGGGTTTCGGCCCGCGTTGGCGCGCAGGGCCGGCACCGCGGCCGTCACGTCGAACACGTCGCCGTCGGGGGAGCAGACGGGGTCGACCCACGGCTCGCAGGTGAGGCGGCAGTGCGTGAACGGCAACGAGACGAGCGCGGCGCGGCGGGCGGCTGATGACGACGCCGCGGACGACGACGCCGCGTGATTGTCCTTGACGCTTCCGTAGCCGTCCTTGCGCTCGGACTGGGTGATGTAGGCCCGGTCCTTGGCGGATGACTTCCTGCCCATGATGTGAGGGAGGCAGAGAGAGAGAGAGAGAAAGGACCGGGAAACTCGATGCCGAATCCGACGGCGACGAGAGCCGTCGAGAAGAGAGAGAGAGAGAAAAAGTGTTTTGAAGAAAAACCCGACCAACGTCAGGTTGACCTCGATCATTGACGAATCAAAAAAAGGAAAAAAATAAAAGGCCGCGCGACCCGTGCGCGCTCTCACACAGCCTCTTCCCTTCTCTCTCAATCTCCAGCTCGCAAACACTGCTGCTTTTATTGGTGAAATGAGATACCCCGATGGTTTGTTTTGAAAGGAAATAGAATCATTTTTGTTTTTTCCGGATGTTCTCGAGGCGTTGGAGCGAGCTCTCGCGGCGGCTCCTAGCTGTTTTTTGTTTGTTTGTTTTGTTCTGGTCATCCCCCCGCCCCCTCGCTCTCTCTATCGGAGGCAGAGACAACCCCCGTTCGACTCTCTTGCTTTCAAGCAAAACGAGTATCTGCATATTTATTGGCGGCCGAGGAGATGAGAACGCGCCTCGCAGCTCTTCACAGGCCTCCGATGGGCACCCCGTCGTCGTCCGTGGGGTCGTCCGGGTCGTCCCTGCCGTGCGGCGTGTACCCGACGCCGACGTCGCCGATCGAAACCCGCGTCGGCGTGATCGATGCCCCGACGGGCTGCGCGGCGGCCCCGACGGGAGCGACCGAGATCCCCACCGGCTGGAAGCTCGCCCCCTGCGGCTGCACGTTGACCCCGATGGGGCCGATGTAGATCAGGCCGGGCTGCACGTTGAAGCCCTGGGGGTTGACCTGGTTCACCTTTCCCGCCAGGTAGATCAGCTGGTGTTGGAGGGGGGGGGGGGGGATGCAGGAATGGAGGTTAGGGTTGAGAAACTCGATGAAGTTTTCTCTCTCTCTCTCTCTCTCTCTCTTCCCCGACTCCTGTCAGCAACCAAGTTTTCAGCAGAGAGACCCTACCTGCGGCTGGATGTTAAAGATCGCGGTGTCGGCCTCGAAGGCCGCGGCGCTGATCGAGAACAGCGACGGGATGAAGTTGAGTCCGGTGACGGAGGCAGAGGCTCCCGTAGGGGTCTCGGAGCTGTTGATGAAGTTTTTTCCCCTCTCTCTGGTGAGTCTTTTTTTTTCTCTTCGAGCGAGCGAGCGAAGAAGTTGCTTCTCTTTTCGTTTTCTGCTCTCTCTCTCTCTCTCTCTCTCTCTCTCTCTCGAGCGCGCGCTCTCAATAAAACAACAACAGTAGCCAAAAAAAGCGACTCACAGGACACACGGAGCGTAGTTCAAAAAGGTCGCCGACGAAGCGAACGCCGTCGCGGAGGTCGCCGGGAACGCCGACGGCGGCGCGTTCCCCTTGCCGCCGAAAAAGGGCAGCGGCGGGAACGGCGACGAGGCCGAAGGGGAGGCGGCGCTCAGCACAGGATCCTGCAGGTGGAATCTCGGGATCAGCTCCTCGCCCGCCGCGACCTTCGCGAGGTGCCCGTGCGCCGCCAGCATCAGCCTCCGGAGAGAGTCCTTGGCGCCGTCCGCGGAATTCCCTTCTTTGGTCAGGAGGACCTGCGAGAGGACAGCTGCCCAGTTGCGGTAGTCGTTCGGGAAGTCCTTTGAAAGGTCGAGCGGGTCGTCGGACACGAGGAGCTTCTTGACCTCTTCGCCTTTCTTGCTTTCCCCGGCAGCAGCAGCAGCAGCGGCGTCGGCGGCAGAGGCTTCCTCCTCGGAAGAGGCCAAAAGCTTCTTCCCCTGCCTCCCGGGCGGCTTCGGCGGCGTCAGGTCGGTGATTGTCCTGCCGAGGCTCTGTTCCGTCGGCGAATGCACGCTGCCGCGGGGGCTGTTGAGGTATCCCACGGGGCCCACGTTGATGTCTGTGTTTCAAATATTTTTTTAAAGCGGGTTTTGGAGGAAGGTTTTTTATTGGATTTTTGAGTTTTTTCCTCTTTCCCGTTTCTTTTTCGTTTCCCCCCCCACGGCTCTTCCTCCTCTCGCTCATCGCTCTCGAACGAGAGAGAGAGAGAGAGAGAGAGAACGGCGCGCGCACCAGCCGGAGCGTGGACGAATCCCTGAGGCTGGACCGAGGCCCCGACCGGCGAGACGGCGATGAGGAACGGCGAGACCTGCGCGGCCTGGGGCTGCACGTTTGTGGCCTGCGGCGCGATGAGGATCAGTACGGGCTGGATGTTGAGACCTGCAGCGATTCACATGCAATGAGAGGGAGAGGGAGAGGGAGAGTTGAGAAGAGTGGGGTGAGATGACGAAAGGTTACGGTTTCAGCAAAAACTTGAAATCAAAAGTGAGAGAGAGCCCCTCAAAAGGAAAAAAGAGACTTCTTCTCTTCCCGCGCACCTTGGGCGTTGTAGGACGCAAACCTCAGGTTCGTGGCGATGACCTGCGGCTGGATGTTGATGATCTCGAGGCCCGCGGTGGCCACCGTCGGACTAAAAGGAAGGGAGTGGGAGGGAATTGGAGTAGAGGTCGCAGATGAGGTTGTGGCTTTTAGAAAAATGACTCTCTCTCTCTCTCTCTCTCTCGTTCGCTCTCTCTCCCTTCTCATTTCAAACAGACCTGATCGAGATGAGGCAGCTGGTTTTTTGTTTTCGTTGGTTGGGTTTTGAAAGACGTTTCCGTGCGTGAGAGACGGTGAAGCGGAGAGGTGCCCCCTCTTTCCCCCCTCCCCGAGACCGGCCCCGCCCAAAACCGAGCGGACCTCGGCGGCGTCCCCCTCCCGCCTCCGCCTCCCCCGCCTCCGCCCCCCAGCATCGCCGCGGTGCCCCGCCCCGGCAGCCTGCCCGTCAAAGGTCTCGACCGACGAGGAAACCCCGGAGCAAAAGCAAAAACGAAACTAAACTCACGGGGCGAAGTTGATGGCCGTCGCGCTCAGGCTCACGCCCGTGATCGCCCTCGAGATCACGGCGGCGGCGCTGGAAAAGCGCGCCGGAGCAGCGATCGACTTGCCCGTGAACTCCACGTTGTACTTTCCGAATCTGTCGTTGAGCTCCGCGATGAGCGCGGTGTCGCCGGCCTTGCCGAACGTCGTAACGTCTGCGATCTCGCTCAGCTTCTGCGCTCCCCCGTTGTTGAAGTCAGAGACCAGCTTATCCTCGACGCGCAGCAGCAGCGGGTCGATCGGAAGCCTGGTCGCGTTGAGCTTGGCCTCGACGGCCCTGCCCAGAGGCTTGAAAGCGAAGGGGTCCGCTTCCTCGAGCTTCGTGTAGTTTTTCGCGATGAGCGCGGCGGCGGCGTCGGAGAGCCCCTGCCAGTTTTTCGACTCGGTCGCGTTGAGGCTCAGGGCGGAGATGTACGCGTCGGTCGAGTCGTGGAGGATCGGGATCGCGTCCATCGCGGCGTCGACGCCGCCCTCTGTTCGTTTTTTTTTTTTGGGCGGTGGTGAGTTATTTTTGTCCGTTCTTCTCCGCCGAGACCTCTTGTTGTCTTTTGAAGAACGGAAACAAAACTCTCACCTCGGACGATCATGACAGTGGCGACGAGCTCGGCGAAATGAGAATAATCGGCCTCGTTGTTCCGAATCGCCTGCTCCTCCGCGGCGGAGAGTCCCGCGGCGTTTAAGGAAATAGCGGCCGCGTTCTTCGCCGCGGCGAGGGCGAGAGCCGCGGCGAGCAAGAAGCTGTTTTTTTTAAGGGGAAAAAAAGAGGTGGGGCCGGGGTCGGGGTTGAGGGAAGAGAGCAGAGGGCAGAGAGAAGAGAGGGGAGAGTGGGGCCGGGGTTGAGAGAGGAGAGAAGAGAAGAAGACAGAGAAAAAGTCGACATTTAAAGCCAAATTGCAAAAAGAAAAGAACTTACCGTCGAGGAGCCATTGCGCTGCTTCTCTGAGTTCCAAAGTCTTCAGGTCACGCGCTTGCCGATTTTGCGAGCCTATTCGATTAAGAAGCGAAAAGAGAGTGAGAAAGAGAGAGAGGGGGGCTAGGTTTTTCAGTTACCAATAGTCGCGTCGTCACCACCGCCATGCCCCCTCCGAGGTTTTCTTTCGATGGGCGCCCAGCGTTTCCGCGCCTCTTCACTCTTCCTCGCCGTCAGCCACGCTGCTGCAAACACGACAAGATCCTTGCGGCGCGGAACAGAAAGGGACGCGGAGCGCCGTGGTGTGCAGGAGAGTGCACTCACGTCTTTTTTTCCCCCTTGAGCAGAAGCAGAGAGACAGAGGTGGGAGCGAGGTGAGGACGAAGGTTCGTCAGGCTGTGTGTGTGTGTGAGAGAGAGTTCTTTTTTCTCTCTCTTTTCTCTGCGCCGTCCGGAGGGAAAGAGAGCCTTTGGAATTTCAAAATCGTGTTTCTTCTATCTGCAATAGCTAGAGCGGCGGATATATATGGAGCGTGAAACCGCGAAAGAGGCGGGCAATGGAGAAGGAGAGAAGAAGAAAAGAGAAGAACGAGAGAGAGAAAATTTAGGAAACTCGTTCTGCATCCGCAGACGAGGCGCCGACCTTCACTTGCTGCTCCTCCTTCTCGTCTCGCTGCTGCTTCTGCTGCCCTCCTGCCGCCTTGGCGAACGCGGAGACCGGCGGCTGCGGGAGGGGCACGGAAGGGCGGCGGCGTGGGTGCGGCGGATGCGGCGGGGGCAGCGGCGACGAGGGCTGCCGCGCTTGGAGCCCCTGCGTCCCCGTCGCCGCTGCGGGCCCTCCGCCGGTCTTCCCTCCTCTCCTCGCGTTCCTCGCCTGCTGCGCCAGCGACGCCGCGCGGCGCAGGGCCAGTGCGTTGCTGGTGCTGTCACCTGAGGAGGAGGCGCGGGGCTGCAGGGAGGGCAGAGCCGAGGACAGCGAGCGGCTCGGCGCCGTCACCGCGGCGGCGGCAAAGGCCGAGACGACGGGCTCCCGCTGCCCTCGCTCCTCCGCCCCCTCCTTCGCCTCCTCCTTCGCCGGCGGGAGCGGCAGGGCCCCGGGAGCCAGCGCCCCGGCCGCGACCGCCGCGGCCAGCCAGGGGTGCTCCAGCGCGCGCGCGGCGCTCAGCCTCGCCGCGGGGTCGACGACGAGCAGCGAGGCTACCAGGTCCTTCGCCTCGGCGCTGACCGCGGACCAGACCTCGTCCTCGAAGTCGTCGTACTCTCCGCGGCGGATGAGGCCGAAGAGCTCGGCCTCGCTCTCGGCCCAGAAGGGCTGGTAGCTGGGAGGCGGCCCGGTTTTTGGTTTCGCGTCGGAGGTTTGGAGAGGTTTTTGGAGGGGGGGCGGAGAGAAAGGAGGCGTGAGAAAAGGGAGGCAGAGAGAGAGGAGAGGTTGTCTCTTTCGGCATCGAAATCGAAATCGAAAGCGTAAAAGAGCGAGAGCGAGGGCGAGAGCGAGAGCAAGCGCGAGAGGAAAGAAGACGGAGGGACACGAGAAAAAGCTTCTTCGCTCCGCTGATCGCTCCGCTCGAAGGAGAAACCAAGAAGCAGCAAGCAAAAGAAGCGAGAAGAGAAAAAAGCGCCTCACCCCCCGAGCAAGGTGAAGACCAGCACGCCGAGCGACCAGCAGTCCGCCTCCGCTCCGTACCGAGGCCCGCCCCTGCCCGCGGCCAGCACCTCGGGGGCGACGTAGGCAGGTGTGCCGCAGACCGTCGCGAGGCCGAAGAGCGGCTGCCGCTGCTGCTGCCGTCCTTCGGCGGTTTCGCCGCCGCCGCCGCCGCCGGCGGGAGCGGCGCCGACCGCCGGCGCCAGCGCGGCGGAGAGCCCAAAGTCCGCGAGCTTGAGCGACCCCAGGTCCCCCGCTGCCCCCAGAAGCACGTTGTCGAGCTTGACGTCCCTGTGGACCACCCCGTGCCTGTGCGCGTGCGCGAGCGCCGCGCAGACCTGCGCCGCCGCGGAGGCCGCCGTCGCCTCGGGGTACGCGCCACCGTCCTGTGAGAGCAGCGCGTCGAGGAGCTCCCCCCCCGGCAGCAGCTCCGTCACGACGACGAAGGCACGCTGGGCGGGGTCGGCGAAGGCGTCGACGAGCTGCACGACGTTCGGGTGGGGGGGCAGGGCGCGGAGGCACGCGACCTCGCGCTCCACCTCTGCGCGCGACGACGGCGGCGGCAGGGTTTTGTGCTCTCCCTCGTCGCCCCCTTTCCCTTTCCCTTTCTTCTTGTCCGGGGAGGGAGAGGCGGCGGGGAGCGGGGAGGGAAAGCTCTCGTCATCGGGGGGCATCGGAATCACCTTGGCCGCGAAGCGTGCGCCGTCGCGGAGCCTCGTCGCCTCCCGCACGACCGAGAAGCCGCCCGAGCCCAGGGTCCTCCCGAGGCGGTACGCGAGCGGGCCCTCCGTCGGCGGGGGCGGGGCGGCGGCGGGGGCTTCCTCCCTCTCCCCGCCGCCTTGCTCCCGCCCTTTGGGCGGCGGCGCCTCCTCCGTCTCCTCCTCTCTGACGCTCTCCGAGGAGTAGCGGAAGGCGAGCCCGGAGCGCCTGCGCATCCGCGGCGGGGAGAGGGAGGCCGGCGCGAGCTGGTCCGGGTCGGAGGGCGCGACGGCCGCTGTCGGTCGGGAGACGGTGCAGCCCATTGTCAGAGGAGGCGAAAGGGTTTTTTTCTTCCTCTTTGACGGAGGTCTGTGTCTGATAATGAACGCGGTCCCGTCTCGCTGCGCTCTGCCTGCTTTTTATGTTTTAGGTGGGTGAGAGATGAAGAGGGCGCGCCGAGGGAGGGGTGTGGCGGAGAGAGGAGTTTTTTTTCCTTTTGCTTTTAGAGAGTCGCGTTCGCCGAGGTATTTTCTTTCCCTCGTTTTCACGCAAGGCAGCGGGACTCTGCTGCTGCTCTCTTTCTCTCTCTCTCTGACGAATGTAGACAATTCTGCGTGCGCGTCAGCGAGAAAGTATGGATTTCGAGGGCTCTAAAAGCCTCTAGAGCTCGATTCCAGTTCGAGGCTCACGGAAGCAAGCATTGAAGCCATGCGTCCCAAAGGCGACAATCTTTGCTCTCGCTCCGCGGTCTCTTTCGCGCCCAGGTTTCGAGCATTTGGAAGAGGGGTCTTTCACAAGCGAGGGGTCCACTGCGATGAATCAGCACGTACCAATAGGAAAATGCAAGAGTGCTCGGCGAGTTGAGAGAGGGCGCCAAAAAAAAGACTCGAAACCGAAGTAGCTTTGTCCGAAGGTGAGGGGAGGAATGAGTGAGCTCCACTTTTTTCCCCCTCAAGCCAGCTCGACAAGGAATCTTCGACGACAAACGCTTCTGGCATCTCGGGGAAAACAGACGCCCTCGACACCTCGACACCGTTCGTTTCCTCCCTTCTCTCCCCGCTCGCGAGCAGCGTTGACGATTCCTCTGGGGCCCAAATCGGCGGAAGAGAAAAGGCGCGCTCGCGCGTGTGTCGAGAGCGCACGGAAAGAAGAAACTTTCTAATTTTTTTCGTCTCTCTCCCTTGGTTCAATGGCGTCGTCCGATGATCGAGCGGCCGGCTCGTCGCCCCCTCCTCCTCCTCCAGACTACGCTGCCGCTGACGAGGAGGTCTCCCGGGCAGCAGCAGCAGCAGCTGCTGGAGAAGCTCTGGCCCCGGCGACGTCGGCGGACGCCAACGCCTTCGCGCCGCTCCTCCGCTGGTGGCTCCCGGCGTCGGCGTCGGGCCTCGACAACATCGGCGGCGACGGTGAGATCATCATGGGCGACGGCGCATCGACGCCGCCGCCGCGCGGGCACCAGTCTTCACTCCTCGGCAACAACGACGACGAGGCGGGCGGCGGCTTCGGGGAGCACTACCGGCCGCCGACCAGGGCCGCCGCGGCGGCTGCGGCGGCGGCCCGCAGGTACACGTCTTCGCTGCCGACGCCGGCGAGTGCGACCTCCTACCAGCAGTTTCAGCAGCCCCCTCCCCCGCTCCCGCCCCCGCCCCCGCCTCCGCAGCAGCCGGCCGCGGCCTCGCTGGAGGCCCCGGCGCCCTTCCCGCACCCTTCCAACGGCTTCGCCGAGTCGGCGTACCTGACCCTGATCCCCCTGAGCGACGCGAGGCTCCGCCCGCGGCGCCCCCTCCGCGCGCTCGCCGCCGCCGCCGCCGCCTTCTCCTTCGTCCTGGCGGCGCTCGCCTTCCTCGCCGCGCCGCGCGGCGTCGCCCTGACGGCGGTCGACGTCCGCGCCCGGAGCTTGGAGTGGAACGCCACCAGCGGCACCTACTCGCTGGCGCTCGACGCCGCGCTGCGGCTCGACAACCCCAACTACCTGCCGGCGCGCGTCGTGGGGCGCCTCGACGTCTTCTTCTACGGCGGCCGCGCGGGGGGGGCCGACGTCGGGCCGGCGACGCTGCCGGCGCGGAGCTCGGCCCAGGAGGTCCACGCGCGGATCGACGCGAGCAACGTCGGGGCGAAGTACAAGCTCAAGATCCTCTCGGACTGCGCCGCCTTTCCCAGGCAGCTGGTCTTTTTCGTCCGCGGCTCGGTGCGGGCGAGGACGGGCGGGAGGCTTTCGTTCTTCTTCGGGGGGGCGCAGGACGCCCGTGCTGTGGACTCGTACTTCGTGGTGCCGTGCTTCCAGCAGTCCCGCCCTTCCCCTTTCCCCCTCCGGAGCGCGGAGGAGGAGGAGGAGACGGGCAGGCGAGAAGAGTTTGGTTGAGAAGGAGAAGAGTAAGAAGAAAGAATGATTTCTTCTTGTGTAAAATTAGCAACTTTTGTCTTTTTTGTTTTGCTTTTCTTTTCTAAACTCTTGTTTTCTTTTGCACTTGAACACAAAGGACGAGAGGCAGCGCCAAAGGGGGCGAGCGAGAGAGATAGAAGCCTCTGTCTGAGCTCGCGCTTCGCCGCTGCTCCCTCTCTTTGGTGTTATTTGTTTTTGTTTTTGTCTTTGTTTTTTCTCCTCCCTCTTTCTCCAAAAACTCTTTCTCTTCTTCTCTCTCTGTTCACCCCCCGCGCGCCCGCGCGCTTCCGGTTCCCCTCTTGAAAACTCTTTCTCTCTCTACCTGATTCTCTCTCTGCTTGTATTGCTGTTGCTGCGAATCGACTGACTGCGCCCAAAATCGAAAAACGAAAAAAAAACGAAAAGCCAAGAGAAACCAAAAACTTCGACACCTCGGAGGCCTACTCTCCCGACCTGGTAGTCTACCCCTTGCTGCGGGAGAGCGTCAGCAGCAGCGAAAATGACGACGAGGAAAGAGCAACCTCGGAAAAAAAGAAAATCAAAAGCTTTCTCTCTCTCTCTCTCTCTCTCCCTCTCTCTCTCTCTGACTAAAACTCACTTCAGTCCTGGCAGTGATCCCCTCCTTTCCTCCTCCTCTGGATTGCTGCCTGCGCCGCGGCGAGCCTCGCGAGCGGGACGCGCAGCGGGCTGCACGAGACGTACGACAGACGGCACGCGTCGAAGAACGCGATCGACTTGGGGTCGCCGCCGTGCTCGCCGCAGACGCCGACTTCCAGATCTTTGTTCGCGCTTCTGCCGCGCTCGAGCGCGAGCTTGACGAGCTCTCCGACGCCCGCCTCGTCGACGGTGGCGAAGGGGTCCGAGGGAAGGATGCCCTCCCTGAGGTAAAAGGGCAGGAAGCGCGCCTCCGCGTCGTCGCGGGAGAAGCCGAGGCAGGTCTGCGTGAGGTCGTTGCTGCCGACGCTGAAGAAGGAGGCGAGTCCCGGGGCCGCGAGCGAGGCCGCGGCGAGGGCGGCGCGCGGGAGCTCAATCATCGTCCCGACCTCGAACTCGACCTTTGGCAGCTCCGGGTGCTCCTCGAAGACGTCTTTGGCGGCTTGCTCCACCACCCTGATCTGCGCCCTGAGCTCTTCCTGGAACCCGACCAAAGGGATCATGATTTTGACCTTTGGTGGCGGCGACCGATCGTCCTCGGGCTTGCCGGCCTCCTCGGCGGCGACGAGCGCGGCGGCCTCGAGGATGGCCTGCGCTTGCATCCGCGTGATCGCAGGGTGGACGATTCCGAGCCTGCAGCCGCGGAAGCCAAGCATCTAATTAATCAGCAGTTTTGATTTTTGATTTTTTTAAAGATGGCGATGAAAGGAGGGTGAGCAAAAAAAAGAAGAAGAAGAAAACCTGAAAAAAAAAGAAAAAAAAAAGTCCTCACACCCTCCTTACCGGGTTCGCCTCGTGGAGCGCCTTGATCTTCTTGTAGACGGCCTGTCATTTCCGTTTGTTTTCATTCAGAGAGAAAGGAGAAGGAAGAAAGAGGAGAGCAGTTTTTTTAGTTTGAGTTTTCTCGCTGTTGAAAAAAAAAACGGCCTCGAAAAAAGAAAAAAAACTCTCTCTCTCTCTCTCTCATCTCTCACCTCCCTCGAAACCGCGAGCAGCTTCGAGAGGCTTTCCACCAGCTCGTCCAGGGCCGGGCCCTCGGCCGGCAGGAACTCGTGCAGCGGCGGGTCGAGCGTCCTGATGACGACGGGCGATCCCCTCATCTCGCGGAAGATGCCGGCAAAGTCGTCGCGCTGGTAGGCCTTGAGCGCCGCCAGCGCCGAGGCCGATGCCGAGGCTGCCGCGCGCTTTGCAGCGGCAGCCGCTTCTTCGACGCCGCCGTTCTCCTTCCTCCCCTCCTCGTGCTCGCCCCCCTCCTCGTTCTCGCCCTCTCTCGCGAGCTCTGCGGCCCCGATCAGCTCGCGCATCGCGCGGATGCGGTCCGCGGAGGCGAAGAACATGTGCTCGGTGCGGACGAGGCCGATCCTGAAAGTTTTGAGATTTCGAGATTTTGTGAGTTTTTTTCCTCGAGTTTTCGTGAGTTTTCTCTTTTTCGCGTTTTTCCCCTCTCGAAACGGTTTTCTCCTAACGCTCTCTCACCCCTCGGCTCCCTTCCTCCTGGCCACCGCGGCGTCTTCCGGAGTGTCCGCGTTGGCGAGCACCCTCAGGTCGCGGCGCTCGTCCGCCCAGCGCATCAGCGTGGCGAGCTGGCTGCCGGTCCCGTTTTCGCCGCCGCTTCCGTCGCCGCCGCCGCCCGACACCGACGGCGGCGCGAGCAGCTCCGCGCCCCGGATCACGCTCCCGGCGGTCCCGTCGAGCGTCAGCCAGTCGCCCTCGCCGAAGGTCCACCCGCCGAGACTGGCGGTCCTCGCGCGCTCGTCGACGGAGAGCTCGGTCACGCCGCAGACGCAGGGCTTGCCCCTGAAAGAAGGAAATGTTTTAGTTTTTTTAAGAGTGAGTTTTGTTTTTTCTCTGTCCTCGGCCCCCTCTCGTCTCGACCTCTCTCGCGACAGGTGAAAAACTCGAAAAAGCAATAAAGACGCTCACCACCCGCGAGCCACAACGGCAGCGTGCGACGAGAGCCCCCCCCTTGCAGTCAGGATGCCCTGCGAGGCGTGCATCCCTGTGTTTATTTTTTTATTTTTTTATTTTTTTTCCCGTTGTTGTCGTCGGCGTTTTGCCACACGAGTTGAATTGTTTCTCTCGATTTTGTTGTTCGATTTCTGCCTCCTCCCCCCCTCCGAAGCCTGTCTTCCTCTTTCTCTCTCTCTCTCTCTCTCTTACCTCCGACGTCCTCGGGCGACGTCTCCTTCCTGACCAGGATGACGCTCCTCCCCTGCTTCGCCGCGGCCTCGGCGGCCTCTGCAGAGAAAACAGCGGTGCCGACCGCCGCGCCAGGAGAGGCCGCCAACCCTCTCCCAGCGACCCTCCCCTCCCTCTCCGCCTTCTTCCCTCCGTCGGCGATCAGCGGGTGGAGCAGTTGGTCCAGGTGGCGCGGCTCGACCATCATCACCGCCTCGTCCTTGGAGACCAGGCCCTCCCTCTCCAGGTCCAGCGCGATGCGCAGGGCCGCGGTCCCGGTGCGCTTCCCGTTGCGGGTCTGCAGCATGAAGAGGGTCCCGTCCTCGATCGTGAACTCGCAGTCCTGGACGTCGCGCAGGTGGGACTCGAGGAGCTGCGTGGAGCGGACCAGATCGGCGTACGCGCCAGGGAAGGCCTGTGGGAGCTGGGAGATGGGGAGTGGCGTCCTGCGTGTTTTTTTGTTTTTTTTTCCCGTCGTTTGTTTCGGGAGAGAGTTGAGCGCCGCGGATTCTTTCTCTTTCCTCTCTCTCCTCTCTCTCTTCCTCCTCTCCGGTTCTTCTCTTCTCTTTCCCTCTCCTCCTCCTCCCTCTTTCTACTCCTCCTTCTCCTTACCTGATGCCGGCGACGACGTCCTCGCCTGCTCGTAAAAGTAGTTGGAATCCGAAAAAAAGATGAATTCCAGGTCGAGAAAGAGAATAAACGAGTGAGTTTTTTGGTCTTGTTTTTCTCGCTTCGAAAGAAAAACAAAAAACAAAACTCAAAAAACTCTCAACCCACCTTGCGCGTTCACCAGAAACTCCCCGAACAGCTTCTTCTCGCCCGTGGCGGGGCTCCGCGTGAAGCAGACGCCTGTGGCGCTGCGATCGTTGAGGTTTCCTGTTTTGGTTTGTTGTCCCCTCCCCCGTTTTAGGGAGCGAGAGAAGGAGAGACAAAGGTAAAGAGAGAGAGCGATGAGACGAGAGAAGTAGAAGTCTCCTTTCTTTCGTTCTCCCCTACTTTTCCCTCCCTTCCTCTCCTCTCTCTCTCT
>Ga0315274_10002302_pt1 | contig 28961 bp, 24 predicted proteins | sample YL17G02_20_MG_FD_203700 | JGI IMG/M metagenome (GOLD analysis project Ga0315274, IMG submission 203700) | Sediment microbial communities from Yellowstone Lake, YNP, Wyoming, USA - YL17G02_20 | ecosystem: Environmental > Aquatic > Freshwater > Lake > Sediment | place: USA: Wyoming | collected...
TCCACCTCCACCAGTTTGCCGTTCTTGGTGAGGACGTGGTATTCCACGCTGGGCGCGGTAGCCAGGAGATTGAGGTCGTATTCCCTCTCCAGACGCTCCTGGACGATCTCCATGTGGAAGAGGCCCAGGAAACCACACCGAAAGCCGAAACCCAACGCCTGAGAGTCCTCGGGTTGGTATGAGAGCGAGGCATCGTTGAGATGCAGTTTGTCCAGAGCGTCCGTCAGCAGATGGTAGTCTTCCGCTTCGGCGGGATAGAGGCCGGCGAAGACCATCGGTTTGATGGGCCGGTACCCGGGGAGTGCTTCTCTAGCAGGCTCGGCAGCCGTGGTTATGGTGTCGCCCACAGAGCAATCCCGGACGTTCTTCAGCCCCGTGGCCACGTAGCCTACCTCGCCGGTGGTGAGCTCGATCACAGGCTTCATGCCTGGTACGAAGACACCGGTTTCCAGAGGCTCGAATGTCCTGTTGTTTGACATAAACGTGAGCTTCTCGTCGCCGCCCAGCCTACCATCCACGATCCTCACATAGGCTACGACACCCTTGTAAGGGTCGTAGTGGGAGTCGAAGATCAGAGCCCGCAACGGGGCCTCTGCTTGCCCCTTAGGCGACGGCACAGCCCTCACGATGGTCTCCAGGATATCCTTGGTCCCGATTCCTTCTCTGGCCGATGCCTGCAGAACATCGGACGCCGGGATCCCCAGAAGATCCTCCAGCTCGTGTGCCACCTCCTGGGGACGCGCCCGGCTCATGTCTATCTTGTTGGCTACCGGAATGATGGCCAGGTCGTGCTCCAGAGCCAGGTAGAGGTTGGCCAGAGTCTGGGCCTCGACCCCCTGGGTGGCATCCACCACCAGAACAGCGCCCTCGCAGGCGGCAAGAGCTCTGGATACCTCGTAGGTGAAATCCACGTGGCCGGGAGTGTCGATGAGGTTGAGTTCGTACTCCTGGCCATCATCGGCGCTATACAACATGCGCACCGCCGAGGCCTTGATGGTCACACCCTTCTCCCGCTCCAGGTCCATCTGGTCCAGTACCTGATCTGCCATCTCCCGTGGGGAGATAGTCCCTGTGTACTCGAGCAGGCGGTCCGCCAGAGTGGACTTGCCGTGGTCTATATGGGCAATGATGCTGAAGTTCCTGATTCGATGCTGATCCATGCTTACGTGCGGCTGCCGGGGATATGGTAGCGCTCGGTTCCCTTCATGTCATTATACTTGGCTCGGGCGCAAAGACAAAGGACCCTCTGAGAGTGTGGAAGAACGCCGAAGCGGCATGGTGTCAGGAACAAAGGCGTTGAGATGTCCACATGCTGTAATACCCATCGCCGGACTGGCTTAATGTCCAACGAGGAGTTCGAACTGGGCATTATCCGGTTTCCTTAGATTCTGCCACGCGTTATTCAACACTTTCCCTCTGGGGGTTGACAATTCATAGAAGTTGCTATATACTAGATGATAATTCAGGCCATCAGGCGTGGCTAGCTGGTTGAGCGCGAACTTCAGACAGGCTTGTGGACAATGCCTGACAAACACCCGGTTGACGTGACAATCGCTTCGCGGGAGGACTATGGTACAGTGACCGAGATGGTCACGGCGGCACTCAGACGATCGGTTGTGCTTGGGAGGCTCTCTCCCGGTGAAAGGCTTGACCAAGGACAGATAGCCGATTCGCTGGGTGTCAGCATTACTCCTGTGCGAGAGGCCATTCGCGTGCTAGAGGGAGAGGGTCTCGTGACCCTCTATCCTAATCGGGGTGCTTACGTAGCCAAACTGGACGTGGACCAGGTCAACGAGCTGTACACGATGCGTACCGCCATCGAGGCTTTGGTCAGTGGCTTGGGCGCGGAGAGAATAGCTGATGAGACCCTGATGGACCTGGGACGCGTCTTGAAACAGATGGAAGAAACCACGAAGAACCGTGATTATGCAAGGCTCCTGGAACACAACCGGGCGTTCCATTTCATCACATATGAGGCCTCGGGGATGCGCTGGGTTAGTGAATTCATAGAGAAGCTGTGGAATAGGGGCACAAGATACCGGTATGTTTACATTTGTCTCGATGGCAAAGCTTCACAGGCGTTAGAAGAGCATCAGAGAATCTATGAGGCCTGCCGAGAGCGTGATCGTCAGACCACACAACGGCTTGTTCATGACCACATGGAGGCCACACGACAAGCCGTGATTCAGTATTTGCGGGGGGCACAGGGCCGAGGCGGAATCGCATAGTCGCCCGCGATATGCGCATTCGTCAGAGCGCGCGCTTGTCTTCGTTGGTGGTTGTGCAGGCCTGGCCTAACAGCCACATGTCTATAGCACTCAGGCAGCGATGCAGAGGGTTCACCCACATGACGCGCTGTGGCGGCTGTGCCCCCGAGGACTTCGTCGGAGGGACCTGGGACCGAAGGCGTGTTTGTTGGAGCGTGGGATTTATAAGTTATCTGATATGAAGACCTATAGGGTGAGCCCATGCAGCTAGGGTTCGGGGGTCCCCGTCTGCGGAAGGGCCCCATTGTCCGATCGGCCAGTGTATCTGTCTGCGCGGGAGACTCTAGCTCGTAGAATCAAGGTAACGACAGCATGACGGGAAGGGGGTGATAGCGAAGGGGGTGATGGAGAAGGTCTCTTTTCAATTAGGCAGTCAACCTGTTGATACTACACTATTAGGAGGATAAGAAATGCCAAGCAAGAGGATTAGCCGAAGAGACTTCCTGAAGATTGCTGGGGCCGCAACGGCCATGGGAGTGGCGCATGGCTGTGCGCCCACTCCGCCCCCAGCTGAGCCCACAGGAATCCCAGGGGTCACGCCGACACCGCCGGGTGGGCCCAAATATGGGGGCACGCTGAGGATCATAAGTGTGCAGGACTATCCATCACTGGATCCCGTCACGGCCATGGCTGCGAATGATCAGAACATATACAACGGTCTGTTCAACGGCCTGACAGAGCTTGATCCGATGCACCAGCCGGTGCCATGCCTGGCAAATTCTTGGGATGCGTCGGATGACGGGACGGAGTGGACCTTTCACCTGAACGAGGGGGTCAAGTTCCATAACGGCCGTGGGATGACGGCAGACGATGTCAAGTTCTCGTTCGACCGGATCCGGGACCCCGAGACTGCCTGTTACTGGGCAACCCAAATCCCAGAAATGACTGGGGTCGACGTGGTGGATCAGTACACCGTCAAGTGCACCCTCTCCAACCCGGTGGCGTATTTCCTGGGGTTCCTCGCGAAGTGGAAGATTGTGGCCCAGGAGAATGTAGGTGAGATCGCTAACAACGCCGTCGGCACCGGGCCTTTCAAACTGAAGGAGTATCTCCTCGGCGACCGTCTCAGCATGGTGAGGTTCGACGACTACTTCGAAGAAGGTCTACCGTATGTGGACGAGGTGGATCTTTTCACCATAATGGATGTCACTGCAGCCTACACAGCTTTCACGGCGGGAGAGTTCGATCTGTACTGGAAGCTACAGCTTCGATGGCATGAAGAGGTGGAGGCGAGCGCGGACAGATACCTGGTGATTTCTGCTGCCGATCCCTACAATGAGAAAGTGACACTGCATTTCGACTGCGTGACTCCGGAAGGGGTGTTCAAGGACAAGAGGGCCAGACAAGCCCTAGCCTACGCCATTGACAAAGATGCTCTGGCCACAACGGCGTACTTCGGCCGGGCCAAGCCCAGCCCATATTGCATAGTCATGGGTGAGGAGAACCCGTTCTTCAATGCGGAGGGGTTGACGAAGTACGATTATGATCTGGATAAAGCGGCGCAGTTGCTGGAGGAGGCAGGGGCCAAGCCCGGCGATAAATGGGAATACAACGCCTACGCCGGGGACCCTGAAGGTGTCAACATGGGGGTGGTGTTGAAGGATGGTCTGAAGGAGATTGGCTATGAAGTAGAGATCGTGCAGAGAGAAGTGGGCGCCTGGGTCAGCGCGTTCTGGAGGGTCCCTTCTCCCAACCTCATCACTTGGGATGGGAATCTGCCATCGCCGGAACCATCCGACACTTTCCAGATGTTTCTTCCCGACACTCACCCTGGCTTCTGGCAGCCCAGTGACGAGGTTGCTGAGCTCATGACCCGAGGGAGAGCCAGTATGGATGTCGAGGAGCGGAAGGAGATATATCACCAGATCGAGATGGTACTGAACGACGAGCTTCCCGACGTGTACCCTGTACACCGAATGCTGCCGAGCGCAGCGTGGGGTTACGTGAAGGGAGAGTGGCAAGAGACGTGCATAGCTCAGCACTATAAGGAGACCTGGCTCGACAAGTAGGCACCTTGAGGGTCGGGGGAAGGATTCTCTTCCGACCCTCGCGTATTAACTCTTCGGCGGATTATCTGTGTTTGGCCATACTCGGGGCAGGTCATCTAGCCCCACCCTTTGGGGACTGGGGTCTCGGCAGTCGGTTGGCCTGATCGGCAGGTTCACGATAATCTTGGCGATGCCAAAGGTGCACGCTGAGCATGCTGTCCCTCTTGAGGGCTTGGTCAGAGGGACCTGGGACCGAAGGCGTGTTTGTTGGAGCGTGGGATTTATAAGTTATCTGATATGAAGACCTATAGGGCGAGCCCATGCAGCTAGGGTTCGGGGGTCCCCGTCTGCGGAAGGGCCCCATTGTCCGATCGGCCAGTGTATCTGTCTGCGCGGGAGACTCTAGCTCGTAGAATCAAGGTAACGACAGCATGACGGGAAGGGGGTGATAGCGAAGGGGGTGATGGAGAAGGTCTCTTTTCAATTAGGCAGTCAACCTGTTGATACTACACTATTAGGAGGATAAGAAATGCCAAGCAAGAGGATTAGCCGAAGAGACTTCCTGAAGATTGCTGGGGCCGCAACGGCCATGGGAGTGGCGCATGGCTGTGCGCCCACTCCGCCTCCAGCTGAGCCGACAGGAATCCCAGGGGTCACGCCGGCAGCGACGGAGGCTCCAATTGCCACGACAGCGCCGACACCCACCGCAGGTCCGAAATACGGTGGCACGCTGAAGATCATAAGTGTGCAAGACTACCCATCACTGGATCCCCACAAAGTGCTGGCCATGAATGACCAGAACATGTTCGATGGTCTGTTCAGCGGACTGACCCAGTATGACCAGATGCAGCAGGGGGTGCCGGATCTGGCTAATTCTTGGGATGTTTCGGATGACGGGACGGAGTGGACCTTTCGCCTGAATGAGGGGGTCAAGTTCCACAATGGGAGGGAGATGACAGCAGACGATGTCAAGTTCTCCTTCGACCGGATTCGTGATCCGGAGACTGCCTGCTCTTTCGGCACCCTCATCCCGGAGATGCAAGAGGTAGAGGTGGTGGACCAATACACCGTCAAGTGCATCCTCTCCAGCCCGGTGGCCTATTTCCTCGGGTTCCTGGCAGATTGGAAGATTGTGGCTCAGGAAAACATGGGTGAGATCTCAAATAACGCCGTCGGCACCGGGCCCTTCAAACTGAAGGAGTACATCCTTGGCGACCGTTTAAGCATGGTGAGGTTCGACGACTACTTCGAAGAGGGCCTACCGTATCTGGACGAGGTGGTTCTTTACACCATAATGGATGTCACGGCAGCTTACACGGCCTTCAAGGCGGGGGAGTTCGATGCATACTGGAAGCTGCAACAGCAGACCATTCCCGAGGTGGAGGGAAGCCCAGACCTATACCCCTTATACGCGTCTGCTGACCGGTACAACTGCAAACTAATCAACCACTTTGACTGCGTGACCCCGGAGGGGCTGTTCGCTAATAAGAAGGCCAGACAAGCCATATCCTATGCTCTGGACAGAGAAATCATAAACTCCACTGCGTACTTCGGCAACGGCGCGCCCGCCCTATACAGCATAGAGATGGGCGAAGACAACCCGTTCTTCAATGCAGAGGGGTTGACGAGGTACGAGTATGACCTGGACAAGGCAGCTCAGTTGCTAGAGCAGGCGGGTGCCACCCCGGGTGACAAATGGGAGTACAACTGCTATGCCGGCGACCCTGAGGGCGTCAACATGGGGGTCATACTCCAGGCTTCCCTGCAGGAGATAGGATACGATCTAGATGTACAGCAGCGCGAGGTTGGTGCCTGGGCCTCGAGGTTTTGGAGGGTGCCCTCGCCTAACATCATTAGTTGGGACGGGAGTTTGCCCTCACCAGAGCCCTCGGATGTCTTCAAGGGGTTTCTTCCTGGGACCCATCCTGGCTTGTGGGAACCAAGTGAGGACGTGTTCGACCTCATGAAGAGGGGAAGAGCCAGCATGGACGAGGACGAGCGGAAGGACATATACCACCAGATCGAGATGGTACTCAACGATGAGCAGCCGAACGCGTATCCGATCCACTATCCGTTACCCGGTGCGGCTTGGAATCACGTTAAGGACATCTGGCAGATATGTGGGTTAGCGCTCAAGTACAAGCGTGCCTGGCTCGATAAGTAGCCACCTTGACGCTCGGGGGGCGATTGCCCCCCGAGCGTCGCTACTCGATCTTGCCGGCGCCGTCACCGGTTACTCCTGGAGGTATTGCGGGGACAGTGGGCCATAATCTAGTGACCCGTCCACGGACTTGTTGTGTCGTCGCGATCTTTTCTAGTTGGAGGCAGGGTGTTGACTGTGTTGCAGAAACTTAGGAATGCGGTGATCATGGGAGACACGACTGCGGTGGCGCAGCTTACTCAGCAGGTTTTGGATGAAGGCCTCGCCGCATCGACGGTTTTTGAGCAGGGCCTGATACCAGCCATGGATACTGTCGGCCAGCAGATGAAGGCCAACGAGATCTATATCCCTGAGGTACTTAGGGCGGCTCAAGCCATGAGGGCTGGTTTAGTCATTCTGGAGCCTCGGCTAACAGCCATGGACGGTCGCTGGCAGGCCAGAGGCCGGGTTGTGATCGGGACGGTTAGCGGAGACCTCCATGATATCGGCAAGAACATGGTTATCATGATGCTGAAGGGGGCAGGCTTCGAGACTATCGACTTGGGTATCAACGTGCCTCGTGAGAGGTTTGTGGCAAGCATCCTGGAGGAGAAGCCAGACATCCTGGGGCTCTCAGCACTCCTCACCACAACCATGATGGAGATGGAGAATGTGATCGAAGCCTTGGAAAAGGTTGGGTGTCGTGACTCAGTTAAGGTGCTGGTTGGCGGAGCCCCTCTTAGCCAGGCTTTTGCCGACCAAATCGACGCCGATGGCTATGGGCCGGATGCCAGCACAGGGGTAGACATAGCCAGAAGTTGGATGGCGGAAAAGGCACCCGTTGTGAGCGAACCCGGTTCAGGCGAGAATGAGTGAGGGAGCGTTGAGGAGCAGCAGCGCTATGACTGGCGGGTTGGATTTTGGGAGGCTTGAGCAGGCACTGCTCTTGCGAGGGGAACCGGACAGGGTGCCGCTCGCTGAGGTCACGATAGACCAGGCCATCAAGGATGCCTTTGTGGGGCGTCCCGTGCGTGACGTCGAGTCGGAGGTAGCCTTTTGGAGCTCTGCTGGCTACGACTATGTACCTGTGAAAATAGGACTGCACACTTTCGATGACCCTCGCCGGAAACGCGAGAACGTTGTTGGTGAGGAGGATTATCAAAGAAGGGAGTGGCTCGACGAGCTAAAAGGGCCGATAAGTACTCTCGAGGAGTTTGAGAGTTTCCCCTGGCCAGAGGAAGTGGGTTGCGTCGATGACGTCACTGGCGTCTCTCTAGATGAGATCAGTGAGTACTTGCCTCCAGGCGTGAAGGTCATCGGTATGGTAGCCAAGCTTTTTAACGCGGTCTGGGAACTGATGGGCTTTGAGACTTTCTGTCTGGCATTGTACGACAACCCGGAGCTCGTGAGCCGGTTGTTTGAGAGGGTGTGTAGCACGCACCTAGGCGTATTCGAGCGCATGAGCAGATATGCGTGTGTGGGCGCAATGTGGATTGTTGATGACATCGCCTATGGGGGCGGGCTTATGGTTTCGCCGGAGGCTCTTCGGCGGTACATCTTTCCGTGGTATCGTCGAATGGGCGAGATTTGCAGGGAAAGAGGGCTCCCCTTCATATACCACTCTGATGGTGATTTGCGCGGAGTCTTGGACGATATCATAGGGTGTGGTTTCAATGCGCTCCATCCTATCGAACCACCGGTCATGGATATCGTCCGTCTTAAAGAGGCGGTGGGAGACAAGCTGTGCCTCATGGGCAATATTGGCCTGGATTTTCCCCTCAGCCGAGGCACCCCTCATGATGTGGAGCAGGAAGTGAAAGAGAGGTTGAAGCAGGTAGCCCCGGGAGGGGGCTACTGCGTGAGTTCCAGCAACTCGGTGGCGCATTGGGTGCCGCTCGAGAATTTCAATGCTATGCGCGAGGCAGTGTTCAAGTACGGGAGGTACCCCATCTCGATATGAGGAATAAGCCACGCGGTCGATGGCAAGAGGCCCCGTTATTCTGGATTATGGTTGTGCACTGCATCAGTCATAGGAGGAGACCATGAAGCCGCTGGATGTGGACAAAGCACTGAGTGCGATCCCAATGCCCGTCACCTTGATCGGGTCTTCGTGGGAAGGCAAAGATAATGTGATGACCGCCTCCTGGCTGGCGCCATCAGCAAGCAGCCCGCCTTTGGTCTCCATCTATATTGGCAACCAGCAATTCACCCGGGAGTTGATCTCCCATTCCGGAGAGTTCGTGGTTAATGTGTTAGCCAGTGACCAGGTGGAGATCTCAGAGATATGCGGCTCAGTATCGGGGCGCGAAGTTGACAAGTACGCCAAGGCAGGAATGCGGACTCGACGAGCACAGAAAGTCAACGTGCCGCTGATCGAGGGCTGCTTGACCAATCTGGAATGCAAGGTGGTTGCCCAGTATGAGGCGGGCGACCATACCCTCTTCGTGGGCGAGATAGTGGCTGCCCATCAGGGAGATGCACGGTCGCCTTTGACATACTTTGATGGCAAATACGCTGATGTCATCTTGAGACCCTCAAGCTAGTTGGAGGCTCGCACCTTGTTGCCTGCAAGGTGGTGTGGTAGGAACCAATTGTCCTGGGTCTCTAACTATCTTCGCCGTCGGTCCTTGTGTGCTGCGCTGCTGAAGGCTTTCTCAGAGTCTTCGGCCGGGCTGTTACTGATGACGGAGAATCATGCGTCTCAATAGAGGGGGAGGGAATTGGCTAGTTACATAGTGCGTAGGCTCCAGCAGATGGTGCCTGTGTTGTTTCTGGTCTCCATCCTCGTTTTTTCGATCATCCATCTGATTCCTGGCGATCCGGTACTCATCATGGGAGGTTCGTTGCTACAGAATCGACCCGAAGTCGTCGAACAATTGCGTCACCAACTGGGACTGGATCAGCCGTTGTATGTACAGTACCTTCAGTGGATCACTAAGGCCCTCCGAGGAGACTTGGGGGTATCCATGTGGAACCAGGAGCCGGTAACGAAGATCATTCTCCAGAGGCTTCCTGCTACCATAGAGTTGGCGCTTGTCTCGATGTTGATGGCGCTAGCCGTCGCCATTCCAGGGGGCATCATCTCCGGCGTGAGGCCCAATTCGCTCCTAGACCGGGTGGTGACAGTTTTTGTCACCATGGGCATGTCCATGCCTGGCTTCTGGCTTGGGATCATGCTCATGCTACTGTTTGCTGTGCGCCTGAAGTGGCTTCCGCCAGTTGGCTATGTACCCATCAATCAGGAACCCGTTCGGAACCTGAGATATCTAGTACTGCCTGCTACCACGCTCGCGATAGTGATCGCAGCGCCGATGATGCGTTTTCTGCGGTCAAGTCTATTGGAAGTCGCACGAATGGACTACATAACCACGGCTCGAGCCAAGGGGCTGAGCGAGCGGATCGTGATTGTGCGTCACGCGCTAAAGAACGCGCTGATTCCCTTCATAACTGTGGTTGGCCTGGAACTCGCTGGGCTGCTGGCAGGAGTGGTGGTCATAGAGTGGGTTTTTGGCTGGCCTGGAATGGGTTGGCTCATTGTGGATACCATCAACAGGCGTAACTACTCGTTGTTGCAGAGTTCGGTGCTGTTGGTAGCACTCGTGTTTCTGTTTATGAACCTCATAGTGGATATCCTCTATGCTTTCTTGGATCCGCGCATTCGGTATGAGTGAGAGTCTGAGACGTCATATGGCCGCTGTTTTGCCGAGTTGATGTCGGCCGCGGTTGTCGCGAGGTTACTATGGGTGGATGCTGGACATGAACGCGGATGTCAATGCAGAAAGCCCGTTCGAGGGCGCTCAAGAGGGCTTCAAAGACCGCTTCTGGCAAAGCCAGTCGGGGGAGCTGGCCAAAAGGATAGTCGCTAACCGCGTGGCGTTGGGAGCGTTCGTTGTATTCTTCGTAATCGTGCCTAGTGCGATTCTTGCACCCTGGATTTCTCCCTACGACCCGTATGAGATGCATCACGATGCAATGTTACAGCCACCTAGCACCAGGTTTCCGCTGGGAACGGATGAATTGGGCAGAGATCTCCTTAGTCGCGTGCTCCATGGAGGCCGCGTCTCTCTGACTATCGGATTTGCGGCTACGATCATGGCTTTCGTCTTGGGCGTCCCCTTCGGCATCATATCGGGCTATGTCGGGGGAGTGGTTGATGACGTCATTAGCCGTGTATCGGACGCACTGCTGGCTTTCCCGCCCCTGCTTCTGGCGCTGGTAGTAGTAGCAGTTTTTGGACCAAAGGAACACAACGTCGTGATCGCCTTGGGGATAATGAGCGCTCCACACGTCGCCAGGATAGCTCGGGCAGCGGCCCTTGTGGAGAAGGGAAAGGACTACATCCTCGCGGCGATGTGCATTGGAGCAAGTTCATGGCGTATCCTCTGGCGCCACGTCTTGCTGAATAGTATGGCTCCTCTTATCGTACAGGTCTCGCTTACCGTTTCACTGTGCATCTTGATCGAGGCAGCGCTGAGTTTCCTGGGCCTGGGTGTGCAGCCACCGACCCCATCGTGGGGTAACCTTGTGCAGCTCGGCTACAGTTTTGTAAACCGGGCGATGTGGTACGCTGTGACCCCTGGGGTGGCCATCTTCATAACTGTGACCTGCATCAACCTTATGGGCGATGCCCTGCGAGATGCCCTGGATCCACGGCTGCGTGGATCGCGATGAGTGGGTGGAGAGTCTCAAGCGAGCCAGGAGAGGGATGCTGCTCGCTGGGTCGCATGATTCCTTATGGCTGCAAGGCCAGCTCTCTGAGTAGGCAATATGGCCTGCCGGGAGAGTGGGCTTCATACGAACAGTCACAGGAGGGAAAACCGTGAAGAAGAGCGAATTCCGTATGATTGAGGTGGGGGGGCAACCCTTTGATATGGGGTATCAGCACGGGTCTGAGCTTAGGGACCTGGTCGCTTTGTCCTTGGAGGTTTTCCGCCGAGAGATGACCTTGGATCCTTATGGCGTGCTGCCAGCCGGTGTGACCAAGCCATCGTTTGAGGACGTGGTGGACCTCGCTGCCCAGTCAATCTCTATAACTACCGAGTACGCTCCCGAGGTGGTGGAGGAGATGCGCGGAATAGCGAAGGGGTCAGGCTTCAAGTTCGAAGAGATATTCGCGCTCAATAGCCTTCTCGACATCGTGGAAAGGATGAGCTCCCAAGGTAGGGAGGGGGAGTCAGCAGGCGGTTGTTCCAGCTACGCGGTGAACGGCGAGGCGACTGCCGGCGGTGGCACGTACGTCGGATGGAATGCTGACTACTATCGAGAGTGGCTTGAATGCGCAGTCCTCATCAAAGCCACACCAGTCAAAGGGCCACCAGTCATGTTCTGGGACTTCGCAGGTTCTACAGGACGACCAGGCATGAACCCATATTTGGGTCTTTCGGCCAATGGTCTGTTCCCGTCAGATTGCTCCTTGGGTGTCCCCTACTGTGTGATTTGTCGGAAGATCCTGCAGCAAAGGTCCGTGGACGACGCGGTTGCGATCATAGCAGGCGTTGACCGGATGGCGGGGCTGAACTATACCTTGGGTGATGTGGAGGGCAACGTTGTTGCCGTGGAGACGACAGCGCGGCGCAGTGTCGTTATCCCAGGGGTCAACGGAAAAGTCGTGCATACGAACATTTACCTTGCAGACGAGCTTCTGCCCTACGAAATGACTACAGAGGACGGCGCCGTGAATTCGCAGAGGAGGCTTGAGCGGTTGCAGGAGTTGCTGATGGACAAAGAAGCACGGTCCGTAACACTGGACGACTTGAAGGCAGTACATCGCGATCACGCCAACAGACCAGACTCAATCTGCGCGGGCGATCACAGGTGCGGAGCGATGACACTGACTTCGCTGATAACGGACCTCAGCCGCTCGAGATTGCTGGTGGCTTACGGTCACCCCTGCGAGCACGAGTTTGTTGAATACGCGTTGTGAGACCGAATCTCTGCAAGCCTGTTGGCGAGGCTTTTGCATGCATTGCGCGGCACCCTGGAGCCGTCTCTTGAGGGGGTGGTGAAGGGGTGAGAATCGGATGAGGATGCTGGTCGCACCCTAGAGTGTCTGAAACCATTAGCTCCAATGGGAGGAATTCATGAAAGAGGATAGGTTGTCTATGATTGAGGTGGCGGGGCAACCCTTTGATATGGGGTATCAGCACGGTTCTGAGTTGAAGGACGTGGTTGGCGTGTCCCTGGAGACATTTCGTCGTCTGATCGTTGCAGACGTCTACGGCCTTGTTCCTGCCGGTGTAAGAGGACCGTCGTTCGAAGAGGTGGTGGATTTGGCTGCCGAGGCTATTCCCCTGACCGAGGAGTATGCCCCTGAAGTGGTGGAGGAAATGCGAGGCGTAGCCGAAGGTTCGGGCTCCAAATTCGAGGAGATATTCGCTCTTAATAGCCATCTGGACATCCTGGAACGGATAGGATCCCATGGAGGGCGGCTGGAGCCCAGCGGTGGTTGCTCTAGCTACGCGGTGAGCAACGGGGCCACAGCAGACGGTGATACATACGTAGGCTGGAACGCCGACGAAGGGGAAGACTGGCTTCGATCTATGGTGCTGATCAAGGCCAGGCCAGCGGAAGAGCCTCCTTTGATGTTCTGGAACTTTGCCGGTTGCATAGGGCGACCGGGGATGAACCCCTATTTGGGGCTTTCAGCGAATGGGTTGTTTGCCTCTGATTCGTGGCTCGGTGTTCCCTACTGCGTGATTTGTCGGAAGATCCTGCAGCAAAGGTCTGTGGAGGACGCCATTGTGGTCATTTCCGGCGTGAGGCGGATGGCAGGGCTTAACTACACGCTGGGCGATGTGGAAGGCAACGTGGCCGCGGTGGAGACGACAGCCCGTCGAAGTGTAGTCATACCAGGCGTGAACGGCAAGGTAGTTCATACCAACATGTACGTTACAGATGAGCTTATTCCCCTTGAGATGGCGAAGGGGGATGATCTTGTGAATTCGCAGAGGAGGCTTGAGCGGTTGCGGGAGCTGATCGTGGAAAGGGAAGCAGGCTCCATAACCTTGGAAGATTTGAAGGCCGTCCATCGGGATCATGCAAACAGGCCAGATTCAATCTGTGCACACGGTGATGATAAGTATCCTGGCCAGATGACCTTGACTTCCATGATTATCCAGCCTAGTCGAGAGAGGATGCTGGTGGCCTACGGTCACCCCTGCGAGCACGAGTTCGTAGAGTACACTCTGTGAGGGTGTTTCTTCGGAGGCACGTTGGCGGTCGTTGTTGCTGTACCGGCAATTGCAGGACACATCTCCCAGGAGCCGGTGAGGACGGGAGAACCATCGGTAGAAACCCAAGAAGGAGAGATGAAACGCATGGGTACGGATGAGTTGACGGGAAAGCTGGCTGCCCAGATAGTGGAATTCAACCGGTCAGGTGCAATGGAGGCAGCTGAGGCTGCGCTAGCTGCGGGGGTTGATCCCTTGGAATTGGTGGAGGCAGGGGCTGAAGGGCTTCGTGAAGTGGGTGACAAGTTCGGCGCGGGCGAGTTATTCCTTCCGGAACTGATCTTCGCCGCCAAGGTTTTCGAAGCGGTGATGGAGGTGCTCAGCCCAGCGCTGGAATCCCAGCAAAGCAAGCGGACGTACTTTGGGCGTTTGCTATTGGGCACCGTCCAGGAAGATGTGCATGATATCGGGCAGAAGATCGTTGGAAGTCTGGCGGGGGCTGCCGGGTTTGAGGTGGTGAATCTCGGCATCAACGTGCCAACGGGGACTTTCGTGGAGAAAGTTCAAGAGCTCAGGCCGGACATTCTGGGTTTATCAGCACTGCTCACAACCACGATGGAGGGTCAACGTAGGGTCATCGATGCTCTCAAAGAGGCGGGTTTGCGTGAGCAAGTAAGAGTGATCATCGGTGGCGCACCCGTTACTGAGAACTGGGCTAGGGATGTTGGTGCCGACGCATATGCAACGGACGCTGCGAGTGGAGTCAAGAAGATGCGAGCCCTTGTTGCTGATCGCGGACCAGCCAGGTGAAATGGATACTCGCGAGGGTATAATGTCGCGGCACTGGTCCGACAACAAGGCAAACCGTGTATCAGGACAGGTCTAGGGTTCCACTATGTTTGAGGAGAGGGTTTTCGGCAAATGGAACACATCATAGGTGTTGACGTTGGTGGTACGTTCACCGACGTTGTGGCATTCTCTGGGGAGAGCGAGGGCTTGCGGGTGGCAAAAGTCGCTAGCACTCCCTCGAACCCAGCGGCAGCAGTCCTCCAGGGGATTGAGCGGATAATGAGCGAGCACGAGCTTCTGCCGGAAGACATCACCTTCCTAATCCATGGTACGACCGTTGCCACCAATGCGATGCTGGAGAGAAAAGGCGCGCTGGTTGGACTACTGGTCACCGAAGGGTTCCGGGACGTTTTGGCCATCGGCCGACAGGATCGGCCAAAGCTTTATGACTTGCGCGAACAGCGACCTAAGCCGTTCGTGCCCAGGCACCGTCGGTATGAGATCTCAGAGCGTATGCTCTACACGGGCGAGGTCTTCAAGCGCCTGGATGTTGAGGGGTTGCGCCGCATAGCGCGTGAACTCAGACAACAAGAGGTAACCTCCATAGCAGTTTGCTTTCTGCACTCCTATGCAAATTCGACTCATGAGCTACAAGCTCGGGAGATCATCAAAGAGGAATATCCAGAGGCCAGCGTTTCCCTCTCGTGCGAGGTTCTCCCGGAGATCAAAGAATATGAAAGAATGAACACCACGGTCATCAATAGCTACGTGATGCCTATTGTAGACCGCTACCTTTCCTATTTGGCAGATGCCCTTGAGGATAGAGGCATCCGTTCCCGGCTGCATATTATGCAGTCGAATGGTGGCATCATGACAGCCGAGACCGCTCGCCAGCAGAGCGTCTATACGCTTCTCTCTGGCCTGGCGGCGGGGGTACTGGCTGGCGTGGCTCTTGGGGTGGATGCCGGCTACGAGAACGTGATCACGATGGATATGGGAGGCACTAGCTTCGATGTCGCTTTGGCGTATGAGGGCGAATGCCGGCTTGCACGCGAGAGCAGACTCGGTGGCTTTGACGTAAAGATCCCCATGCTCGATATCAACACCCTGGGTGCCGGTGGGGGGAGTATCGCCTGGATAGACCGCGGTGGAGCATTGCGAGTCGGACCGCAGAGTGCTGGAGCAGACCCGGGGCCAGTTTCCTATGGGCGCGGTGGCAAAGAACCAACGGTCACGGATGCTAACCTTGTCCTTGGTCGGCTGAATCCTGACTATTTCCTGGGAGGTGAGATATCCCTCGATGTGGAGGCTGCGCGCGGTGCAATCCAGGATAGAATCGCTGAGCCGCTCGGCCTGTCCCTTGAACGAGCGGCGGAAGGCATTATCGAGGTGGTCAACGCCAATATGCTGAGGGGCATACGTGTCATCTCGGTCGAGCGCGGCTATGACCCGCGCGAATTCGCCATGGTTGCCTTCGGCGGTGCCGGTCCGGTGCATGCCGCTGACCTGGCGAGGGAGCTAGGTGCACAGAGGGTTGTCGTACCTGGTGTTCCCGGTGTGACATCGGCATTCGGTTTGCTGGTCGCCGACTTCCGGCACGACTACTTCCAGACGTACTTGACGCGTTGTGCTGAACTCGACTTCGATGAGTTGAACGCTCGCTTCGTTGACCTGGAGCGACAGGCCAACGACCAGTTGCTGGGCGAGCATGTTTCCCCGCAGAATATCCTCCTCACGCGCACTGCTGAGATGCGCTACGTCGGCCAGGGATACTCGCTAGATCTTCCCGTGCCGCATGGTGTGCTGGATGTGGCAGCGTTAGGGCGGGTCCAGGCGAGCTTCCATGCCTTGCACGAGAAGGTGTACGGCTACTCCATGCTGGATCAGCCCATCGAGCTTGCCAGTCTACACTTGATAGGGATTGGCCAGCTACCCAAGCCGAAACAGCAGCGACAGGAGCCGGTGAGTATCGATCCAAGCGGTGCTCAAAAAGGATCTCGCCCAGTTTGGTTTGGAGGCGCCTATCTCGAGACTCCTGTGTATGAACGGGCCAAGCTACAGGTGGGCAATCGGCTATCTGGGCCCGCCGTTGTCGAGCAGTTGGACTCCACCGTAGTGATCCCCCCTGATCGACAGGCGGAAGTAGATGGCTATGGAAATATAATCATCAGTGTACAGTGACACGAGCAAAGGAGATCAAGTGGTACAAGACATCGATCCGATCAGATTGGAGGTTATGCGAAACGCTCTCTACTCTGTAACTGACGAGATGGTCGCTGCATTGGTGAGAACTGCCTATTCAACCAACATCAAGGACCGCCGTGATTGCTCTTGTGCGGTTTATACACCCGCGGGCGAAGTAGCGGCGCAGTCCGAGGTAGGGACCCCATTACATCTTGGCGTCATGCCGGCGGTCGTTAGCAGCGTTCTGAAGGGTGTACCTATCTCCGACATGGAGCCTGGTGACCACATCGTGATGAATCAACCTTATCCCGCTGGGCCAGGTCACTTGAATGACATCTCTGTCGTATCACCTGTTTTTGCGGATGGTAAGGTTGTTGCCTTGGTGGCTAGCATGGCCCACCATGTAGATGTCGGAGGCTATGCACCCGGCTCGATGGCTTTTGGCACTACGGAGATTTTCCAGGAGGGAATACAGATCCCACCGGTAAAGATCGTCAAGCGTCACCAGGTCGACAAAGAGCTGTTGGCGTTCATGTTGGCTAACGTCCGGCTGCCGGTAGTAGGCCGCGGTGATCTGATGGCTCAGGTGGCGGCAAACAACGTAGGCGGTCAGAGATTGATCGCGCTAATGGACAAGTATGGCGCCGAGACCGTTGCGCGTTATATGGCAGCGCTCATGGATTACAGTGAGCGACGCATGCGCGCCGGTATCGGAGAGATGCCGAAGGGTCGCTACAGCTTTGAAGATTATCTGGAATGGGATGATGAGATGTTGATCCCCATTCGTGTCGCCGTTGAAATCGGAGACGACGAACTGCTGGCCGATTTTACGGGCACGAGCCCTCAGGTAGAGGGACCTTTGAACTGCAGGCGGCCAACTGTTGAGGCGTGCGTCTACTACGTTGCCAAGTGTCTGGTAGATCCAGGGCTACCTCCCAACGCGGGTGTCTATCGGCCTATCGAGGTCGTTGCGCCGGATGGGTCGCTGGTTAGCGCCAGCTATCCGGCTTCGGTGGTGCACTCCAACATCGTCACTACGCAGCGAATCGTAGATGTGCTGCTGGGCGCGTTCCTGAAGGCTGTGCCAGAGCGAGTGCAAGCAGCATCCTCGGGTACGGAGAACCTCGTCATCATTGGAGGACCAAACCCTCGGACCGGCTCATACTTCAGTTACGTGGAGACCTACGGAGGGGGGCAGGGTGCCTCCTTCGATATGGATGGGATGTCAGGTGTACACACGCACATGACGAACACCAGGAACGCACCTCTGGAGGTGATGGAGACCAGCTATCCCCTGCGTGTAGAGCGATATGGACTAGTCCCGGACTCAGAGGGCGCTGGCAAGTATCGGGGCGGCTTCGGAATGGTGCGCGAGGTGACGGCCCTGGCAGACGCGAGCCTGACTCTCAGTTCGGACCGTCACAGGTTGCATCCCTGGGGGGTAGACAGTGGATTGGAGGCGTCCGGGGCTCGCTGCATCCTTACCAAGCCAGATGGTTCGGTGCAAGAACTACCAGTGAAGTTGACGACTAGGATTCATGCTGGAGAACGCATAGCCACCATCACCCCTGGAGGAGGTGGATGGGGCGATCCCCGTGAGCGGGATCATGACCTAGTTGCGTCGGATGTCCAGGAGGGTCTGATATCCCAGGAACGGGCAGAGACAGTCTATGGTTTTGGATCTTGACTCCATCTAGGTTGACGGTAGGAAAGGATCAGGCAAAATGGTTGGCTTCCAGGGAGGGACTTGCTGTGATGAATGAACCATACTTAGCAGAACCATTTCGGCTTAGCATCAAGGACATGGTCGGGGACCTCTACGAACTCTACGTATTCATCAATGGGGAGTTTGTGAAGGGTAAAGAGGCCAAGGTTTCTGTCTGGGATCATGGCCTGGTGTACGGTGATGGTGTCTTCGAAGGCATCCGTGCGTACAGTGGAGGGGTCTTCAAGTTGGGCGAGCATCTTCGTCGCCTGTCTGACTCAGCCAAAGCTATCGGCATCGATGTGCCTCTCAGTGCGCAGGAGATTCGAGATGTGGTCCTTGAGGCGATGAGGCGCAACGATTTGTCGGACGCGCACATCAGAGTGATTGTGACCCGGGGCATCGGTCGGTTGGGACTCGATCCGCGCAACTGCAAGAGGGCTTCCGTGGTTGTGATGACTTACCCCTTTCCGCCTCTGTTAGGTGCCAAGCCAGTTCGAGTGCTCAGTTCGTCAATAAGACGTAAGGCGCCCAACTCCGTGGATGCGAGAATCAAATCACTGAACTACTTGGACAATATCCTGGCGAAGTTCCAGGCGGTTGCCGCCGGGTATGATGATGCCATTATGCTGGATGTCAATGGGTGTATCGCCGAGGCGACGGGGGAAAACGTTTTCGCGATCAAGAACGAAGTGATCTCAACCCCCTCGCTGACTGCCGCGTTGCCGGGCATCACTCGGGCAACAGTGATTGAGTTGGCTATGGGTATGGGCTATCCTGTGAATGAACGGCCCATGACCCTGGGTGAGCTGTTCATGGCGGATGAGGTCTTCTTGACCGGGACTGCGGCGGAGATCGCCCCGGTTGCTGAGGTGGATGGCCGTACCATCAGCAGAGGGGCGGTTGGCCCCATCACAGGTAAGATCATTGCGGCATATAAGGCTTGTGTGACTGCGGAGGAACATCTGACCCTGATTAACCCCGGGAAGTGAGCGCTGTGCCCGTGCGGGGCAGGCGTTGCGGGAGTTGAGCTATCTGCTAGGTCTCCGTAAGGCCGTCGCGGTCGTTTGATGACCTTGGTCATATCCCCAGAGTGTGATTTGCCTCGTGGGCCGTCAAAGATCGGGAGAATTCACATGAGGAGATGAAGGGCCATATGGCATGGCTGGAGGTGGCCCGGGCCTTCGTGTAGGGTGGTCAGTAGCTAGTGAAGCCAATCCTACGTCATACGCCGACTCCCGCCAGACTCGCATGAATGACGTGTTACAAACCCTGTTCGACCAAGGGGACGCAGACACCGTCGATCTGCTGAGGATAGCTTGACCAAGGAAGATACGAGGTTGAAGGAAGAGTGTCAGTCGGGGGATGGAGGTACAATGAACCCTGAAGAAATCCTGTCTGCGTTGCGGGAGATCTCGACGCCAACCTTGCATGAGGTGATGGGCAAGCGTAACGCGATGTCTTCATCAATTCGCCCTCTCTGGCCATCGATGGCAGTCTGTGGCCCGGCTTTCACAGTTCAGGCCAGACCTGGCGACAACCTGGCTGTTCATTGGGCGCTCGCCGTAGCGCCTGCGGGCTCCGTTCTTGTGGTGAGCCACGAGAATGACAACACTTGCGGCGGGTGGGGTGAGATAGCCTCCGTTGCTGCGTTGGCACGAGGACTCGCGGGACATGTGACCGATGGGGGCGTGCGGGACGCCGTGGCCTGCGAACACCTCGGCTTCCCCATATTCAGTCAGGGCATTTCTATCAAAGGCACTACAAAAGTCCATCTCGGGCAGCTTCAAGTGCCCGTAGTCTGTGGGGGTGTTGTGGTACACCCAGGTGATTGTATCGTGGGCGACTATGATGCCGTTGTTGTGGTGCCGGCACAGGAGGCAGAAGAAATCATCGCACGGGCTAGAGACCGCGATGCTGAAGAATCTAGGATGATGTCGGAGTTGCGAAAGGGGGCGCTGACGATAGACGTACTAGGATTGCGGGAGACTCTAGAGCGAAGGATTGACCGTCCGCTCTAGCGTCCCCGATCTTGCGATCCGGCCGCGAGTCCAGCATCGGATAGGATGCGACGAAACGTTTCTAAGAGCGGGCTTGCAGACCCGCTGGAATCCCTAGAAGCCAGACCTTGGAGGTATTGGTAATGTTTGATGTAAACAACGTAGTTCTTACGACGCCCTACTATCGTCGGCTGTCGGACGACCAACTGCAAGCGCTGCATGCTGCTACCCTCGAGATCATGTCACGGACCGGCATTCGCTTCGATCACGAGGAGGCTGTCCAGTTGTTTCGGAAGGCTGGAGCATCCATCAGCGACGGCAACAGGGTGCGTTTTCCATCGTGGCTGGTAGAGTGGGCTCTGAGAACTGCACCGAAGCAGATAATCGTCTACGATCAGTTGGGTCGAGCCGCCATGCGACTTGCAGGGAGGAAGGTCTATTACGGGAATGGATCGAGTCTGCTGTATGTCATTGATCACCGAACCGGCGATCACCGGAAAGCTGTTCTTCAGGATGTAGTCGAGGCGCTGCGAGTGCTCGACTCACTACCATACTACAATTTTGTGATGTCCTTCGCCTTGCCCAGCGACGTGCGCGGTGACTTGGCGCACCGCTACCAGATGCGGGCGATGCTTGAGAACACGACGAAGCCCGTGGTCTACGATAGCCCCGAGGCTGCCAGTACTGAGGTTGCGGTTGCGATGGCCGAGGCGAAGGCCGGCGGGGCCGAGGCACTGCGAGAGAAGCCTTTCGTGGTCAGCTACATCAACGTGGCCAATCCGCTGCGTCACAACAGGGAGAGCATCCAGAGGCTGCTCTTCTTCGCTGAGAAGGGCTTGCCGGCTGTCTACAGGCCATCGATTGTCACCAGAGGTATCTCTACGCCGATAACCGTCGCCGGCTTTCTCTGTGTGAACAATGCCTCCCAGTTGGCTGGTCTGGTGCTGTCGCAGTTGAAGCGTGAAGGAACACCGTTCGTCCGCTGTAGCCACGGAGGGGGCACTTTCGACATGCGGACCACGGTAGGGCAGCATGCGGCCCCGGAGGCTCGCGGTTTCCAAGCCGACTTGGCCCACTTCTACCAACTGCCTTGTTTTGGCATCGGCGGCCTAAGTGGCTCGAAGACCGTCGATCAGCAGGCTGCATTGGAGGCGGCGCTGACGCTCCTGGAGGCGACGCTGGGCGGCTCGCAACTGATCCACGATGTTGGCTTCATGAACAACGGTGCTACGGGGTCACTGGAACAACTCGTGATCTGCCATGAGATTATCGGCTGGATCAAGCATTATTTGCCAGGATTGCAGATTGATGCTGAGACGCTGGCACTGGATGTGATAGATGAGGTTGCCCCGGACGGTGAGTTCTTGGAGACAGAACACACTTTGCGCCACGTCCGCGAGGACTGGTATCCGAATCTCTTGGATCGTCAGGGGCATGACGCCTGGGTCGCTCAGGGGGGGCTCGACCTTCGAGAAAAGGCCCGGCGTAAGGTGGGCGAGATCCTGGGAGCCTTCGAGCCATACGTCATACGTGGTGATGTGAGCGAAGCGTGGGATCGGATCATGGAGAAGGGTATTCAAGCTTAGATGTAGGATAGTGAAGGCCACCTCCTTGTTGAACTGACAGAAGCCTGTAGGGCCTGAGTCAGTGACGGGCGCTGCAACGACAGCATGGTAGATGGAGGGCATGTAGGCCAGGTTTGCATCGGTTGATGAGGCAGCTGCCGGAAACGGGGTTGGGCGTGCTCGTGAGCAAGCCATTGATGTCGTTTGCTCCCTGAACGGTTGGCCTGTCGACTACCACAAAGCCGGGATGCTCTGAGTTGTGTGTTTGGCCAAGCAAACGCACCGCAGTAGGGACGAGACAACTACCGCGAACAGGCTCAGACACACAGGATGGAAGTTGCAGACGTTCGCGTGGCCCCACTTTGGCGGATCGGGGTCCTGGGCTCATACCGGGTACCCAGAAGCGCCTGGAGGCCAAGTCTGTATCATTCACAGTTCGCTGCCCTCTTGCTAAAGCATCAGCGCCCTCATGCGATACTCTGGCAATGACTTGCTTGTCCGCGTGAAGTCATGCCTGGAGTCCCGGGCCACACTAATTGCCGAACAAGACAGGCTCCTAGTAGGTCGCCTTGTTTCCAGGCCGGAATCTGATGAGTGATCTTGTGCACGACAAGAGTATTATGTTGGTGTTGCTATGCTGCCTGATCCTCGGGTTCGTGATTGGGTTGAGCCTTCTGACAGTGCCTTTGTACACACTGGCTCTCTCTGATTCCTCCCTGATCCTTGCCCTAGTCGTTGGTGCCTTGCCCCTGACAGGTGCGTTGCTCTCACTAGCCAGTGGTGCTTTTTCTGATTACTTTGGGCGTCGTGCTGTCATCATTGGCAGCTCCGCCATAGTAATGGCTGGCTGCGTTACCCTTGCTTTGGCCAAGACCTACCACTGGCTGGTGGTCGGTCAGGTCCTTCTTGGGCTTGGGGATGTAAGCTTCTACATCGCTGCATTCACTCTTCTGATGGAACTGGCTCCCCCGGGCAGGCAATATGGCCTCCAGGGCCTGGGCTACGGGGTTTGGCAAGTGGGGGCAATCCTGGGTCCCTTCGTGGGAGGATATGTAGTCGAGTTCGCAGGTTTTCGGGAGGCGTTTCTGCTGGCGGGAATCCTGACCCTCTTGGGCCTTATTGTGGCCACGCGAATAGAGTCAACAGCCAACGCGCACCCTAGTGTTGGTTCTCTCTTGACCTGCCTCGCTGAGTATCATAAGGGAGCTTGGCGACTCTTAACCGGAAACACCGCTGTGCTATGGGTCAATGTGGTTGGGGCCTTTGCCACGATGACATGGCCGACAATGGGGGGGTCGTTCTATCTGGCGTTTCTCACAACATTGGGCTTCTCCTCATCGAATGCGGGATTGCTGACCTCGGTGCGAGTGGTCGTGCTCACACTGTCGCAGCTATCTCTGGGGCTCGTTGGTCGCCGTACTTCCATGCTAGGTCTTGCTCTGGCGGCTACGGTGCTTGGCGCCTTGACCGTGGGGATTACGCCCCTGCTTGACACTGTGCCTCTGATCGCCGTGGTTGGGTGTATAGGAGGGCTCTCAGGAATAACATGGCCTATCCTCACTGGTATTCTTGCAGGGAACACGGACAGGACGGAACGGTCCATGTCGGTTGCCCTGCTGAGCCTGTCCTGGGCGTTGACGACCCCTGTTGCCCTCTTCGCAGTGGGAGTCATGGTGGACAGGATATCGCTCTCATTCGCATTCTTTCTGACCGGGGCATTTGTAACGTTATGCAGTGGATTGCTCTGGATCGGAGCCAAGAGCAAGTTAGTATGACCCCTTGCGTGATGCGCAGTGTCAGGCCAAAACACGAGGAACACTGACGCTTTCGGCAGAGTGATCCAGCAAGGGCGGGGAACAAGCAGATCGAGTGATGTAGGGATCAATGATCGATCTTCTGCGTGATAGAAACACCGTCCTGGCGCTGGCATGTTGCCTGATTTTCGGATGCGTCTTGGGTCTAACCCTCTTACTGGTGCCCTTGTACACACTGGCTCTCTCAGATTCCCCCCTGATCCTTGCTCTGGTTGTTAGCACCTTCCCACTAACTGGTGTTCTTCTGTCACTAGCCAGTGGCTTGTTGTGCGATTACTTCGGTCGGCGAATGGTCATTATCGGTGGTTTTGTATGCCTTGTGTGTGCGTGCCTGGTTTGCGCCGCGGCCGACAGCTACTACTGGCTATTGATTGGCCAGATCCTTGCTGGGCTCGGAGATGTGACCATCTATGTCGCAGCATGGTCTTTCTTGATAGAATTGGCTCCTTCAGGCAAGCAGGTGGCCTTGCAGGGTCTGGGAAGTGCGGCGGCTGTGATAGGAGAGATCTTGGGACCCTTGGTGGGAGGGTATGTGGCCGAGTTTGCGGGTTTCCCAACAGCGTTCCTTGTGGGAGGGGGGCTGGCAGTGCTGGGGCTTGTCGTTGCCACGGGCATCGGGCGTACGCTTCATCGACACGACGGTGATTCCCTGCTCGCTTCACTTATTGAGTATCATAGGGGGGCTTGGCGACTTCTAACCCAGAACTCTGCTGTGTTGTGGGCTAATCTGGTCCATGGCGTTGGCCTTATAACCTGGCAGACTATGGGGGGCTCGTTCTATCTGGCATACCTCACGGCAGCGGGCTTCTCCTCGTCGGGCGCGGGGGCTCTCATAGCAGGGCACATGCTCGTGGCGATGCTCGGACAGCTATCCCTGGGCTACTTCAGTGGTCGTGCTTCCACGCTCACTCTTGCTTTGGGTGCTACCGCAATTGGTGCTTTAACCGTGGGAATTACGCCGCTGCTAGCCAGTATCCCTGTGATCGCCTTAGTAGGGTGCCTAGGAGGCGTCTCGCGAGTTTGGCTGCCCGTGCTCATAGGGTTCGTTGCGGACAACACTGATCACACACAACGTTCGATGGGGGTCGCCTTGTTCAATCTGTCGTGGGCGATCACCAGCCCGATTGCCTTATTCACGGTTGCAGTCCTCGTGGAAAGGGTATCTCTCTCGTCCTCGTTTTTCCTGATTGGAGCATTTGTGGCGTTTTCCAGCCTATTGCTTTGGGTTTGGGCTAAGAGACACCTAGCCTGAGTCCATGTTTGGGTCAGGGTCAGAGCTGCCACTGAAGTAATAAGGATCATGAAGGCGCCCGACGCAGATTCCTGGTGATAATGATGACTGTGGCTTTGCTATCGATCCCCCCATAGTCAGGGTAGACTTAGGTTGGTCTGTTGCGCGCTGGCCATGGCCCGACCACCATTGACTTGGAGTTGGAGTAACAAACAGTGGACCCCCGCTATCATACAGAGTTGGTGAAGAACTGCTCAATTCCGATGTCCGACGGGGTGACTCTGGCCGCTGATTTGTATCGCCCCCTAGTTGATCACGGAGTGCCGGTTCTGGTAAGCTTCTACCCATACCACAAAGACGACTATATAGGGCCCGGCTATTTTCAAAGGCCTCTTCGCATCATGGCTCAGGCAGGATATGCCTGTCTGCTTGTGGACATACGCGGAACTGGGAACTCAGGCGGGTGCACAGTGGCCCCCCAGGGGGAAAGAGAGCGGCGCGATTACTATGAGGTCGTCGAGTGGGGCGCAGCCCAGCGATGGTGTGATGGTAATGTGGGCGTATGGGGATTGTCGTACGGATCGATGGCTGCCTTGCTCGCAGCAGCTGAGAATCCCCCGCACCTGGGCGCTGTTGCTGCCTTCCACGGTGCTGGAGATATGCGGGATAGTTGGCTGCTTGTGGGTGGTCGCCTCAACCTCCTTCAGTTTGTCGCTGACTGGGGCGCTTCGATGGTCGGCCGGAATTTTATGCCACCGGGATACCGAGACCCCGAGGGCCGCTGGCTCTCGACATGGCGCCAGCACCTAGAATCAAACGTACCTTGGCTGATAACTGTCCTTGATCAGGCTTCATCGGAGGGGGCTCAATCTGAATCGTATAGCCTGACTCTCGGGAGGATTCGAACCCCTGTCTATTTGTGGACCAGTTGGCGCGACATATTCTGCAAGGCGGTAATCGAAGCTTACCGGAGCATTTCGGCTCCTAAGAAGCTAGTAGTGGGGCCCTGGGGACATCTGATGCCCGACGCCGGCCACACCGGCCGGATCGATTACCTGTACGAACTGCGACGCTGGTTCGACCACTGGTTGCGGCGGCGAGATACTGGCATCATGCATGAGCCTTCAGTTTCCATCTGGGTGCAAGGTGCCGAGACATGGGTGCATGAGGAGGACTTCCCGCCTCGCGACGTTGAGCGTCACGTCTTCTATCTGGGTCCGGAAGGTTCGCTGTCAGAATCCGAACCCGTTCTACACGCGGCGGGGACGGACCTCATTGAATATGACGCTACCGTGGGGGCATCTGCTGACTTTTGGGAGCCTATGGGGCTAGGGCTGGGGGTGCGCCTAGACCAGCGATCTGACGAATTCAAAGGAGTTGTCTACACGACACGGCCGCTGGAATCGGACCTGGAGATATGCGGGATCCCCGAAGCCGTGATCCATTATGTGTCAACGGGGGGAGAGTCGCTGCTGGCCGTCAAGCTGTGCGATGTCGCTCCCGAAGGGGCCTCGACCTTGATCACACCGGGCTGGCTGGATGTCACATTTGGTGGCAGGTGGGTGTCAGCCTGGGGGGAGGTTTCGAAAAGCGGGACGATGGCTCATCTCAACCTGATACCCACTTGTTACTTGGTGAAGGCTGGTCATCGGCTCCGGGCATTTCTAGCAGGGTCGGATTTTCCCGGACTGCTTCCGAGTCGTGATCCTGGGCGGATTAGCATACACTGGGGCAATGATCATGCGTCATCGGTCCGCGTGCCGGTCCGGTCCCATCGGGGCGTGGCTAGGAGGCCAAGATTCGTGCCGCCCCAAGAACGGTCGCAGGTGATTGCTAGGCCGCAAACGTGGAGCATCGAGCAAGATCTGGTTGGGAAGAGACTGACAGTCCGCATTGAGCGTTTCCAAAGTCTCACCGTTGATGGCGGCGCAGGGCAGGCGACGATCACCTACAAACACCGGTGCTGTGCAACAGCAAGCCAGGGCCAGCTACGTCAGTGTGGCGCATGTGCCGATACCGAGGCCTGTTGGGAGGGTGAAAACGAAAAGATCGAACTCCACTCGAGCGTGGTCTTCCGTCCGGTCGCGATAGAGGTGGGTGTGAGCATCAGTCTCAATGGTCTCCTATACTGGCAAAAACATTGGTCCGGCAAGTGGCCTCTCTGGGGGCAGCAGCGTTGAGAGTATGACGGCAAATGGAGAAGGAGTTAAGAGCATGTCCAAAGGTTGCTTGATACTTGAGGATCAGTTCGACGATTATGCCGAGGGATCTACGGGCGACCCAATTTGGACACCGGTCGAAATGATCACCTGGACTCGCGTAGTCCCTGCTTGGCGTCTGCGTGACCGAATGATGACGGTGGATGTCGCCGCTCATGAATTGGCATATCCCCGCGGGGTGCTCGCCTATTGCCTGGCAGGTGAAACCAGTTGGCGTGATTACCTTCTGGAAGTCGAGGTTTCCTTTCGCCACCGGGGGCACACTGGCGGGAATGTCGGCATCTGGGGACATTATCAGGAGAATGGTGGCTACGAGCTTGTACTGGGCCAGGATGGGAATACCTTGAAACTCGTGCGTGCCGACAAGGGGTTCACTGAGTTCGATTTCCTTCAAACGGTTTCAACGGAAGTCGAGCTAGGACCGTGGTACCGGTTGGGCCTAGCTTTTCGTGGATCACAGGTAGATGGGTATGTAGACGGCAAGTCCTTGGTTAGCGCAGTTGATAGCACTTACCAGGCTGGCCAGATTGGATTGAAAGTTCACGATGCAGCGGCGGCATTTCGATCAGTTAGAGTCTGGATGCTAGTGTAAGTATGTCAGACAATGAAGGGAGACCAGATGGTGCGTACGCGGCTTGATGGTGCAGGACAAACAGTAGTGCTTGACAGCCAGGGTCCACTCGTCGTGATTGGTGAGCGAATAAACCCCAGCGGTAGGAAGCGTCTAGCAGCGGCCTTGGCCCAAGGCGGAATGTCGATGGTGCGGCAGGAAGCGATAGCCCAGGTGGCGGCTGGTGCGAGAGTGATCGATGTCAACGTGGGGGCCGTGGGTGTTGATGAGGGAGAAATACTTCCGCTGGCGGTGCAGACGGTGGCTGAGGCGGTAGAGGTCCCCATTTGCATAGACACGTCTCGCCACGCGGCCCTAGCTGCTGCCTTGGCCGTTTGCCCGGGTAGACCTCTTGTGAATTCGGTGACCGGGGAGGAAGCGTCTCTAGCATCGGTCCTGCCATTGGTGAAGGAACGTGACTGTGCAGTGATAGGGTTATGCATCAATGATGAGGGTGTCCCGAAGGATGCCCAAGGTCGGTTGGAGATAGCGCAGAAGATCATAGACCGTGCAGAGCGACTCGGGATTGCTAGAGAAGACGTTATCATCGATCCCTTGGCTACAGCCATTGGAGCGGATGACAGAGCGGCACTGGTAACCCTAGAGGCCATCAGCTTAGTCCGCGCTAGCCTGGGAGTCAATATCACCTACGGAGGAAGCAATGTCTCCTTTGGCTTGCCGGACCGTAACCTGATTAACGCGTCGTTCCTTGCCATGGCTGTGGCCTTGGGGGTGACTTGTGCCATTGTGGATCCTCTCGATGTCGACATTCGGAAGGCAGTAGCTGCTTGCGATCTCTTGATGGGGCGGGACGAGTACGCGGGCCGGTTTCTCAAGCGTTCGCGCGCTGGCTGGCCGCGTGAGGGTTGAATAAGCCCCATCAACTCCGGATAAAAGGGGCAACGGTCGCCCTGAGCCAGTGTCACTGGGCTAAGGCCTACCCAAGCCAATGCTTGACACAGCAGACAACCGGATGCTATAATGATTCGAGTTTGGAGGTGTTGACGTGATCCGCTACTTGCAGATCGTGCAGCTCATAGTCTCGATATGTCTCATCGTCGCGGTGCTTCTTCAGGTCAAGGGGCGTGGCCTGGGCGGGCTCTTTGGGGGCGGCGACGCTGGAATATACAAGACACGTCGTGGTGCAGAGAAAACATTGTTCAATCTGACCATAGGCCTAGTGGTTCTCTTCTTCGTCTTCTCCTTTGCCTCGGTGCTTCTACAGCCCTAGGACGCTCTTCTATAGTGCCTGAGCTTCGCCAAAGACCCGTGGAAGGAGC
>Ga0315274_10002303_pt1 | contig 28956 bp, 25 predicted proteins | sample YL17G02_20_MG_FD_203700 | JGI IMG/M metagenome (GOLD analysis project Ga0315274, IMG submission 203700) | Sediment microbial communities from Yellowstone Lake, YNP, Wyoming, USA - YL17G02_20 | ecosystem: Environmental > Aquatic > Freshwater > Lake > Sediment | place: USA: Wyoming | collected...
GTTGAGCACCTGCCTGACCAGGAAATGAAGGTTAAGCTCCATTTTTAGCCCAATCAATTCTTTACGGTAGTTTCTTCCGTTGAGAATCGCCTGAGCAAGGGCCTTTGCACCATAAAGTCCGGGAACAACCCCTCCTACTGTGGTCACCTTCACCTGGGCGGCGGCATCCCCGACCGCAAAGACATTTCGACCATTGGACAAAACACCCCCAGCATATCCAAATCGGTGCATCGGGACCATTGCTGATTGGAATTCAAGAGGTTCCAGTTCTCTGTCTCGGAGGAATACTGTTAAACAGGCTTCAGCCTGACGGGCATCGTCAGCAATAAGACCCACGGCAGCTGTTCGGTCAGATTCTGGGATCAGCCAATAAAAGTATTTCGTCTGATCTGAATCAAACCAAACCTGGAAGGTGTCACTTTTTACATTCTCAGGCAATAACACTCTTGCTTGAAGCAAGGCTGCCAGGAGATGTCCATTGCGTGAGGAAGCGCGAGTAACGGTACTGCTGGTCCCATCGGCTCCAACGAGAATGTCAGTGCTAATCCGTCTCTCTTCATTCGTCTCAAGGTTTCTAAGGCAGACCACCACCTTCCTGCCAAACTGAGCAAATCCTTCAAATTGATGCTTGAGCACAATTTTTGCTCCGGCATCTTTTGCGAAACGGGCAAGTAAATTCACAATTTTGTCTCTTTCAATAACTAGATCCGGGGCCCTCAATTTGAGTTTCGCAGATTTAGATCTGGCGAAAAGTTCAAGGTACCTCACCTCGTTTATAATGGCCTCTTCAGGAAGGAAATTAAGGACATTTTTTAGTTCGCTTGTGACAATGAGGGTGCGCGGCGGCCAACCCAGAACATCTGATTTTTCATAAACCTCAACCTCAACGCCCTCTTTCGCTAAAAGAAAGGCAGTAAAAATCCCAGAAATCGAAGCACCAATTATTGTAACTTTCATAATTTTTCAGTTTATTAAACGGTGGGGATGATAATGGTAGAAAATTTAGTTTAAATTTAAAAAAAATGCAAATATTTTTAACTTCAAATCCTCTACGACCGTCCTTCAACAAATTCCTGTCTCTCGTAGGGGAATTTTTCGAAGACAAAGATGAGACCCAAACCTGCCAGAATGAGAAAACCAAAAAACAGATAACCGAAGAGAGGGCCCATTGGATAAATGATCAAAGAAATAAGGCCACCCATCATCCCAAGGCCATAGAGAATGAGCACCGTCCTTCTCTGGTCCAGTCCGAGGTTATGTAATCGATGATGAGAATGGTCCTTCCCCGGAGTAAGAAAAGGAACTAATCCTCTCCTTAACCTCGAAAAGGTGACGAGACTCGTGTCAAAGATAGGGACGGCTAATATGAGAATGGGCACCATCCATCTCGTCAAGATTGGGAGAGAATCGTTATTGGCCACCCTCAATCCCATCGATGCCAGCAAAAATCCAAGAAGTACGGCTCCGCTATCCCCAAGAAAAATCTTCACCACCATCCCCTTTTCCTATGATGAGGAGCCTTATTATTGCTTCAGTCGTCTTCTGGCAAGTGAGAGAGAAGTAGATACGGGGATTCCCCTTTTGTCAAGTTCGGCTTGAAAATCCCAGTAATCAAGACCAGCGATTTCTGAAGCCTTTCTAAAAGAAACCCCCTGTTGAAATTTTTTAATGGCAAACTCCACTTTCTCATCTGCCATGGCCTTTTTAATGAAATGTCTGATGATGGTTGATCGATCCTCACCCATCGTCTTTGCAAATTCGTCGATTGACTTTAACACTTCTTTATCGAGGAGAACATTTGTTCTTATCAACTCTTTAGCCTTCAACATATTTCTTCCCCTCCGTTAAATAAAGTTCTGCAACCGCGGAACTTAATCGGTTTTCAATCACTAAACCCCTGATTAAAACTTCAAATTCTTTAAAGCTTAATAACTTTTTCTTTAACACTTTCATTAAAAGGTCTGCTGTGGCCATAACATGAAACCCCAACGCCATTGCTATTTTGCCAAGACCGTCGTCATTTGTGATAATAATCTCTGCTTTTTCCCTGATGGCCAAAGAAAGAATTGCCTCATCGCCCTTTGTAAGGCCTTTGCCAACTTTTTTCCTTAACACTTTTCTAAAATCACTCTTCACACTTAGTATCTTTAGTTCGCGATGGCTTATGAATGTCCTGATCACTATTGAATCAGCAAAACCTTTCTTTTCTCCATCGATGACTGCCTCTTCGTAAACCTCCTCTGGCATAATTACTTCTATCTCTAATTTTGCAATAAGTTCCAGAGAGTTTACCTTAGCAAGGGATATTAATGTCGAGGTATCAATCACCGATCTCATTTTGTATTATTTTATAATATTTTATATGTAGATTCAATGATAGAAAAATTCAATAAGTAAAATCAAAAAATACCCTCTTCCCTTTTGCGGCCTTTTTGTCGTAGACATTGTTTTTAAACCTGAGTACAAAATGTAGTTAGGATGATCTTTAGAGAAAAAATTAATATTAGCCGATTTATCCGAAGATATATTGCTACATTCAATTTATCATTTTGCCCCAGAGATCAAGGATGGCCGTAAATGATTAGATCGAAATTCTGAGGGCTCAGGCTCTACCACGAAACGTCAGAGTATCGATGATCGTTTTGAGGAGGATTACAAGATCAAACCAGAGAGATTGGTGTTTGATGTAGTAGAGGTCGTATTGGAGCTTGATGAGGGCGTCCTCTTTTGAGGCCCCATAACCCTGTTTAACGAGACCCCAGCCTGCCATACCAGGCTTCACAGCATGGCGCAACCGATAAAATGGAATCTCTCGCGCAAGTTCCTCCACAAACTCCGGCCTCTCGGGCCTTGGCCCCACTGCGCTCATCTCACCCTTAAGAATGTTTAGAAATTGAGGAAACTCGTCCACATGCGTCTTTCTCAATAATCTTCCCACTCGAGTGACCCGTTCGTCATTTTTCTTTGCCCAAACGGCCTCTCCCTTCTCCGCATCAGGAACCATGGATCGAAATTTGTAAGCCCAAAAGATCCTTCCACCCTTACCCACACGCTCCTGGGTATAAAAAATTGGACCAGGAGATTCTAAATAAATGGCCAGGGCAATGAAAGGAAAAAACGGAGCAAGCCAAAGGCAACCAAGGGAGGCCAGAATAATATCGGATAACCGTTTGATAAACCGATTTAAGGGTCTGCTCAGCGGATGATTGATGGGCATGGCCACGTACCAGTTCTCGCCAATGTGCTCAATGGGCACCCGGCCGGTCAGTTGCTCGTATAGAACTGGCATCGGGGCGATCTCCACTCCCACCTCCAGACAATCCGTTAGAATCTGTAATAGTTCTCCATCAATATTTTGATCCGTAGCTAAGATAAGTGTATTGATTTGATGTTCATTGATAATGTTTGAAAGAGTGCGATAGTTGCCTAATATCTGGAGCGTCAGATCGTTAGAACGTTGAAAGTTTGGATTGTTAATGAGCAAGGTTGGGCTCTTCTCTGTCGCCACATCCTGAACAAAACCCACAATATTATAGATACCATTAGTATGCTGTAAGATCGCCTGGGCAATAGTACTAGCTGTAGGGCCTGTGCCAATGATGAGGGCGCGGTGGTTGAAGAAAGGTTGAGCCAGGGCAAGGAGATAAAGGATCCTTCCGGCCAAAAGAAAACCGAGAGTAAAAATAAAAAAAGAAAAAAGCGTAAAACGAGAACCCGGAAGAGCAGGAGTGACATAGGGGATAATAAGATAGAGTCCGATAGTGACGACGGAGGCTTTAAACAGAGCTCGTGCATTCGTGGAGAGCCTACCTGAAATTTTTAGGTCATACACATCGAATGCAAAAGCAATGGGAAACCATATAATGCTAAGCAAAATGAACCAGAGGGAATGTTGAACAATCAATCTCAAAGCCAGGGGATATTCAGGACGAAGAGCGAGCGATATGAGGAACCCAATATTTAAGGCTAAAAGATCTAATCCAATCAGCAACAATCGACGCTCAGAAATCCGCAAAGGGAGATAGAAAAATCGTCGTGGACCGAAAGACTGCCCATATGTTGAGGGTTTTGCCTTAGTTTTGTCCATTTACCTTAAGGGATACAAAAGGTGATCACTCTGCTAGCTTGGAGGGGACAGCGGGATTCAAAAGAGTCCCATAAAGATTATCGATCTTTTCTACCATACCATGGAGACTAAAATTGACGATTATTTCTCTTCCATTCTTCGCAATTTTCTCCCTTAAATCTATGTCTTTTATTAGTATTAAAATTGCCTCTGCAAGGGAATATGGATCCCCAGGTTTCACCAATAAACCTGTCTTCTGATCCTCCACAACCTCAGGGATTCCTCCGACAGAAGTAGCCACTACAGGTTTGCCCATGGCCATAGCTTCTAAGAGTGTAAAAGGGAGCCCTTCTTTTATGGAAGAGAGGACAAAAATATCCATTATAGATAAAAAGAGGAAGGGTTTAGATTGATAACCTGTAAAGATAAATTTTCCATTGAGACCTAAGGATTGAGCCATCCTTTCCATTTCTCGTCTTAGCGGTCCGTCCCCTATTGAGATAAACCTAATTCCTGCCTCCTCTTCCATTACCAACTTCGCTGCCCGCAATAAGTAAGGATAACCTTTATTACCATAAAAGTTAGCTATCGTTCCTACAATATTACAATTCCTATCAATCCCCAATTTCCTCCTAATTTGATCACCGTCTTCGCAAACGAAATTTTTAAAAGAACCAACGTCTATTCCATTATGTATTGTCACTATATCTGAGGATTTTTTTAACCTTAGTTTAAGTGCATCATTTCTATCATGTTCAGAGACCGTGATGATTCGATGACAACAAGCCGCTGCTAATCTCTCCATCAAAATTAAAAGAAGTTTTTTTGGCAAAAACATTGCTTCTCTGAAGGCAAACCCATGAACTGTAAAGAGAATGGCAGGAACACGAGCCAGTCTCGCTGCAATCCTGCCTAAAATTCCTGCCTTTGTACTATGGCAATGAACTATATCGTATCTTCTTACTTTAATAAGCCTATAAATCTTTGTAAAAGCCAGAAAATCTCTCACTGGATTAATGGCATTACGAAGGGTTGGTATCGAAAAAACCTTTATGCCAAGTCCGTTGAGACGCTCGATAAGGGGACCACCCGGCGCACAGGCACCCTCAATAATATATTTCTCCTTGTCAAGAAGTTTAGTTAGTTCATAGAGGTGTTTTTGTGCCCCTCCTCCATCAGAGGAGGTAATCAGGAATAGAAGTCTTCTTTTAGTATCTCTTCCATTCATTGAATAGCGCCGAACTGATATTTTTTTCTCTTGTAAAACCTTCTAATAAGACTTACATAAAGATATTTCAGGATAGAAAAAATAACTTCATAAGTATAAGCAAGGAGCTTATATGGAAAGACTTTACTTGTCAGCAACCTGTCTGTAAAATCTACCATCTTTTGGTTACCAGATTTAGAAAGAATTCTATAAAGCTTGACTACTAAGTTAAAGTATCTGGCAAAAAAGCGTATCTGAGAATCGGATATGTTAGGTTGAGAAAGAACACTGGTCGTGCGATAATCACAAGCCTTTTGGTTGGTAAGAAAACCTTCTTTTTTGCAAAGTTCATATAGTTCAGTATGAGGGTAAGGATAGAAGATAGTCACCTGCATTCCTGTGGAACCGATTTCTGAATTTAACTTTATTGTTTCAAGAATCTTTCCGCTATCTTCATAAGGTATCCCCACCATGTTAAAGGTGTGGGTCGGTATTCCATGTCTATTCAGAATCTCAAAGGCATTCTTTATCCTTTTCGTAGATATAGGCCTCTTTAAAACTGTTCTTCTTATTTCTTCATTTCCAGATTCTATCCCGATCCAGACCCTTCTACAACCAGAAATCTTCAAGAGACTTGCTGTATCATCATTAATCAGTTCAGGTCTAGTATTGCACATATATGACAAACCTATTTGAGATCTATATTCCATGCAGAAATCTTTAAACCATCTCTTATTCTTCATCAAAGTATCGTCGTGAAATATCAGATACTTAATAAAGGGGTATCTATTAAGCAAGGTTTTTATCTCTTTTATTACCCTTTCTACACTTTGAAAACGGGTAGTAACTCTTTGAGGCGAATATATCTTTTTAATCTGGTGATTCACACAATAAGAACAATTAAAAGGACACCCCCGAGAGGCAAGATATACCCCTATATCCTCCTGGGTATCCTCTAAGTCTTTAATGTTAAAGAGTTCCCAGTCATAGAAGGGTAAATCATCCAGGTTATTGATAAGGGGACGAACTGGATTTTGGTAAACCTTTCCGTTATTTTTTACCCAAATATTTCTAATATTGGTAATATCCCTATCTTCTTTTAAAGCCATACACAGCTCTCTCATAGCCTCTTCCCCCTCTCCCACACAAACCATATCAAAGCCTTCTTGAATAATTGCCGATTGTGGGTCTATAGTTGGATGAATCCCACCACATATAATAGGCAGTTTAAACTCTTCCTTTATCCAAAGACTATACCTGGTGGCGTATGAAAACATATTTGTCCCTGAAGAGAAGGCTACAATATCAGGGGATATTCTCCTGACCTTCTTCAAGAGTTCTTCCCTTGCAGGATCTGTTGTAATATGCACCAGGAATGTCTCTATTCCAACTGCCTTCAAACAAGCAGATATGGAGCAGAGCCCAAAATGGAGTCTTCCCCTATAGTTGGGAATATAAGGGTCAATATCAGGATATATGAATAATACCTTCATTTGCTGCTTGTCCGGGCAAGCCAATAGTCATAAACGGCTTCTGTTTCTCTAATCATCTTTTCAATGGTAAAGTATTTCTCCAACCTCCTTCTCCCATTTTTACCCATCTCTTCTGCCATCTTTTTATTTTTTAGCAAAAAGACAATCTTTTCAGCCATTGCATTAGGATCCTTTGGTGGAACCAGAAAACCCGTTTTCCCATCAATGACAATTTCAGGAATTGGCCCTACATTAGTAGCAACAATGGCTTTTTCTGTTGCCATTGCTTCTAAGAGAACCAAACCAAAGCCTTCCCATAGTGATGACAGGACAAAAAGGTCGAATTGTTGAAGGAGGTTATACACATCAGACCTGAATTCTGAAAATATTACCTTTTCCCGAACCCCGAGTTGTTCAGCATGATTTTCCAGAGAACTCCTTATTCTTTTCTCGTCATGCCCAGCTAAAAATAACCTTGTCTCAGGAATCTTTTTTAACACCAATCTCATTGCATCCAGAAGATCCTTATGACCCTTTTGAGGGGCATATCTGGCTATCATCCCGATAACAGGATCATCCTTACCGATTCTGCACCTACTTTTAATATCTTCTCCACCATTGCAGACACCATCCTTACCTTCCAACCCATAGTAAATCCTCTTTATCTTTCCTTCATTCACTCCCACCTTTTCCATTAAATAGCGTCTCACGGCATCAGAGATAACTATCACCTGATCAAACTTCCGAATGCTAAATTTAGCCACCCTTGCCCAAAAGGGATTTTGGAGAAACTCCTCTGTACAATGATAAGTAGTAATAAATATTGGATGGCTATTTAAGATTGTGGCAACCCTTGCAAATATTTCTGATTGAAAAAGGTGGGTGTGAACTATATCAAAGTTATAATCTTTTATAAGCTTTCTAATCTTAGGGATGGGAGCTGGATCAAATCTACTTTTAGCCTCTAAATCTACTACCTTAATCCCGGTTTTAATAAAGTCTTCCTTTAAAAGACGTGCATCATCGGGTCTTTCTATTAAATAGGCTAAGGTTAAGTCGTATTTATCTTTATTTAGATGCTTGGCCAAAGAGAGAAGGTGCATCTCAGCACCGCCGACCGTGCACGCATTAGTTAAAAGTAAGATTTTTTTCTTCTCCATCTTAAATATCTAATTTTTCAGAATAAATATCTTTTTAAACACCTTAACTAAAAGGGGGGAATATGATTTCACGATTTTAATCAAATCTTTTATTCTCAAATTATAAAGATAAAAATAAAGGTATCCAATCAGCTGAAACAATTCCAGTTTCTTCCTTGAAAAATGTTCCAACTCAAGAGCATTCCCGTACTGTTTATTAAAATCATCCCAATTATCTGAAATTATCTTATATCCGCCTTCTCCTTTTTTAGCCATCTCAAAAATTCGGCTCCCCGGATATGGTACCATTATTCCCAAAGAAAAAGAGTCCGTATTTAGCTTCGCTGCAAAATTTATTGTATCAAGAGCCGTTTTTGGAGACTCAAATGGATGGCCAAGTATAAAATAAGAACCAGTTCTTATTCCAACATCTCTCGTTAATTTTATGGCTTCCCCCGCTCGTTTAAGATCAATTCCTTTACCTGTGGCCTTGAGAATTTTTTCATTCCCGGACTCAACACCATACCCGAGATATTCACTTCCTGATTGCTTCATCTTTACCAAAAGTTCATGATCCACCGCATCAACTCTGGTAGATGCCCACCACCGAATTGTTTTATTCAAGCCCTCCGTAATAATTAAGTCGAGAATCTCCTCTGTTCTTTCGCGATTAACACCGAATGTTTCATCTGCAAAGCTTATAATTACTCTTCCATATCTTTGAGTGATTTCTATTAATTCTTGGATCACGTTCTGCGGGCTTCTGAACCTTGTCTTTCTTGTCCAAGGGTTAGAACAAAAATTACATTGATAAGGACATCCTCTTCCTGTCTGAACAATATAAGCTGAAGCCTTAGGAAATAAATCGTAGGTCGGGAAAGGTAGATCATCAAGATTATCTATAAAACTCCTTTGCTTATTAACCCTGATTCCGTCATTTCCCCTATAAGCCACCCCATCAACCCCTTCAAAGGAATAATTTAAAGACAGGGCATTTACAATTTGGTAGAGAGTTTTCTCCCCTTCACCAAAAACAACTGCATCAAAAACACTAAATTTTTCTAATGTTTCTACTGGTAAAAAAGTGGTGTGCACACCCCCCAATACGACAAAACATTCTTTGGAATTTTCCTTGACTGCGGAAGCTATCCTAACGGCTTGCGAAACCTCATGCGTAAAAGCTGTAATACCGACAAAATCCGGCTTCATTTCGTTTAACCGAGATATTGTAGAGTTTAGTGATAACTTTTCCAATTTAGCGTCTATCGCTTCGCATCCAAATCCTTTTCTTCGTAAATAAGCCGCCAAATATCCTAATCCAATATGCGGCCATGGGGGAGCATCATAAAATTCAAGAATCTTTCTAGCTGGAGGATTTATTAGGGCTATCTTCATAGGTTATGTCTCTGAAACTACCTAACCTCAAACTATAATGACCCAAAGATTCTTTTAAAGCTGGATTCAATAATACTTTAAGTTCCTCCTCTCTCTGTAAAGCCATCGGTTGTGATCCATTCATAAAATTTATCAAATTGTCACATATATAACTTGGGTGTACCATCAAATATGATACTTCGTTTTTTAATGATAAAGAAAAAACTTCTTTATATCGTTTTAATAAGTTGTCTCCATTTACAATCTTATCCACGGAAAAATCAACTACCTTATAAAAATTATCTGGCATCCATATGCCCTCTCTTTTCAACATTCTTCTATAATTCCTGCCGATGAAATAAGTATAGCCTCTCTTAATCCAGCGACCCTTCTTAAAAGAAAAAGGCTTTGATCCATCAACTGGTAAAATAACCGGAAGTTTTAATTCTTTTACTAAATCTTTAATAATCCAAAAGATATTTGGAAGTAAAATTATCGCCTGGTGAGTATCAATGTGAGTAAGGTATATACCATTATTGATTAACTTCTCTAATTGAGCCTTAAATTCTCTTTCTATATCCTCCAGATTTACTTTGTGTTGTAATAGCTTTATTATTAGGCTCCTTCTTTTATAAAATAGGCCATCGCTATCTACTAAGCTTACATCCTTATCTGGATGTAACACCGGTCTTCCGTCAGTCAGATTCAGATGAATTCCTACCCCGAAATCTGGATTCTCCTTAGCCAAACGAACTGCATCTTTAAATGCCCACATATTTACAATCATCGTGGTGCTGGTAACAGTTCCGAACTTGTAGGCCTCAATAATTGCCTTGTTCGTTCCTTCTGTCAACCCAAACTCATCAGCATTAATAATCAACTTTTTCATCTATAAATGACTGAAAGTAAATTCTGAATGGTATAATTTAAATGTGTTTCTCCTAAACTCTGATGCACTGGGAGAATCAATATCTTATTTGAGAGTTCATAAGCTATAGGATGTTCTGAAGGGGATACTTCTTCGGGTAAGATATCCCAGAACGTCCTTAGGTTTATCTTTTTCTTTAAAAGGTCCTTCCTTACTCTGTCTCTCTCTTCTATTAAAATAGGAAATCCCACAGGACAGACCCCTTGTGGAAGTTCTCGGAAGAAGATTTTTATCTTCTTTTGGCCATCGAGCCTTTCAAGGTAATATTGGTAGTTATTCCTTCTTTTCTCAGTAATTTGCTCCTCTTTAATCATTCTGAACAACCCTAAGGAGATGGTAGATATCCTATCGTTTAGAATAATCTCTCTTTTAGCATCCTCTTTAATATAGGCATTCCTCAGGCTCTCGTTTCGGAGTAAATAGCATCTGGGACTAAACCCCGTTTTGAACTCAACCCATTTTTCTAAAAGCGAAAGTGTAGATAAGATAGGATAATTTGCTTTTCCCTCTTTAGCTTCAACTGTTTTTCCGTTATTCAATAAGAGCATACCTCCATCAGGCAAGGGGCATGTTTTCGTTAAGCTAAAAATGCTAAAAGTGCCAAATGTTCCCAGTGGCTTTTCGTCATACTTACTAAAAAGGGAATGGGCACAGTCTTCTATGAGCAATAAGCCCTTCTCTTCACAAAACCTTAATATTTTATCCAAAGGTTGTGGAAATCCAAAATAATGGATGGTTAGTAATGCCCTTGCATCCTTGGATTTCAATTCAAGGTCATCGAAGTCTGGCTCCAGATTCTCTTTTATCTTGTAAAATTGAACTTTTAGTCCCCCTGCCTTTACACCATTAATGATAGACCCACATACATATGCTGGTACCAAAACAATCTCATCAGTAGTAAATCCACAGGTCTTTAAACCATGGAATAAGGCCGTTCTCCCATTCTTCAAAAAGATGGGATTGTTCGAAAAATACCCCACTGATTTTATCTTCGATCGAACTGATTTAAATATTTCAGTGGGGGAAACAATAGCGTCTGGGGAGATGTAAGTGGTTTTATCTTTCAAAACACTCCTTAATTGTTGTGATTTTCCAACGATGATTCTCAATGATTTTAGTTTCCGCACATGAGAAAATATTCTGAGGTATAACAAGTAAATATGGTACGTGATTTTACCTTTCAGCGTCGGGCTGGCAAAGATGATTCTTCTATTCTGTCTCTCTCCTGTAGTCCAGTGTGATTTGTAGCGAAGCTCACCTTTACTAAAGTCAAACTCTTTAATGCCTGATTTAAATGCATCTTCCAAGATATGCATTAAAAGGATTGTTCCAGGAGAGTATTTCGCATAATCTGGGTCATACCCAGGTGTGTAATAAAAATATCTTCCACTCCACTGAAAGGAATAACTAAACGCAATGACCTTCTCATTTAACAAAAGAAGGTCCAAACGGAGCATCTCTTTTGCCAAGTAATCCTTTGCAATCCCTGAATAGAATTTTTGACCTTCTGGTTGAGAAAACTTAGATGAGATATAAAATCCATTCCATCGTCTCTTATGAACCTCAAAAATCTCTGGTAGATACCGCTTCAACCCTTCCTGGGTTTCTACTTTCTTAAAAACTACCTTCCCTAAACCTTCTAACTGTTTTCTTTCCCTTTTAATGTTATATTGAAATTTGCGACCATGTCTCTTTAAAAACCCATCCCAGTCCCCATCTATCTTAAGGTAAGGGCATTTCCAGGTATTCAATAAAGTTGTTTTCCATTCATATCTTTTAATAAAACCATCAAAAATCTCATAATGTTGGGATTCCTCAGAAAAATCCTTTAAATCACATACATCCCAATCCTTTTTCTTTTCTTTTAAAAAAGAAAGAAAGGCTTCTGTACACTCCTCCTTGTGATTAATATCAAAAGCGAAATCTAAGTAATCCCCCTCATCCCCACCAATAAACTCTAATTTCTTTAAGAAAAAAGACTTCTTTGTTGCTAATGGAAAAATACTTACAGGATTACCCCCTGCCCATACGGTAAATATAAAAGTCTTATGTTTTTTACCTAAGTATCTAAGCCAGTTAGAAACCCATGAGGAGGTTAAATATACAGGTATTACGCCGCTTTTATAAAGTAGGTTATCCCACTCTGCTGTTAATTCGTTTATTCCATTGGGAGAATCAAGTATCTCTATTTCCATTGTATTTATCGAGGTGTAAGTTCATCCCCTTTACAATATACAAAATGTTTCTTTATTTTTACATTATTGATCCTTTGAAACACATCAATTTTGTTATACCTTAATTTCTCAAAATATTACTATTAAGCTTATTAAAACCTCTTTCATCTTTTTCAATAATTCTCTTTATCGAAAAAATTAAACCTACCGTTACTCCAAAGGCAGTCATTGAAATTATACTGGCCATACTTGTAAGTAATGGCACGCCCAAAAAGGAAAAAACTAAACCTACAAGTGCCACAAAAAGTGCTGCAGAAACATTATTTAAGAAAGGATCCACTGTCTTAATACAATTACGATATGCGAGCTTTATAAGTCTAAAATAAAGGTAAAGGAAAAGTGCGAGGGCTATTAGCCCATGGTCCGTTAATATCTGTAGGTACTGGTTATGGGTGTCGCCCGCTGGTGCTCCAAACTGAGTGAAAAACCCTCCGAATTCCTCCATTACGCCAAGTCTCTTCATGTAATGGGGGTCTGTATACGATTCCATTCCAAAACCATTTATGCCATAGCCCCAAAAAGGGTGATTCAAAAAATTCGCCAACGCAGTCTTGGAAATTATAATTCTCCCTGTCGTTGATGACCCTCCTGGATAACTACCGCTAAAATAACTTGAAAAGGAGGAAGTTACTTCGCTTACCTTCGGAATTATAAAGTCTGATGTGAAGGCTATGAGGACAGTTGCTATAGATATAATAAGAAAGCCGGCGGAAGTGCGTTTCAAATATAGTATACCAATTATACCTCCTAGAACACCAATATATAATGACCTGGACGAGGAGAGAATAAACGTGTAAAGAAATAAGAATATTAAGATAAACATGTAAGGCCTTTTTTTTGTGGAAAGGACAGTAAAATAAAAGGCTGGGAGAAATAGCAAGATAGATGATGGATTTATCTTTAACTCGCGCCTATAATCTGAATAGGTACTTGAAAATATAGCCTGCTCTCCGATGAAAAATGTGCCAAAATGGGCTTCATAAATAGTAATTAGGGCGAGCGAAAGACCTGCGAGAAGTATCAGCCTTGTTAGTATCTTTATATCATTTACTTTCCTGATGAGGCTTACTACGCATATTGATACTAAAGCACCTTCCACTAAATTCAGAAATGGTTTGAAAGAAACATCTAAAAACAATTCTGGGAAGGAAATAAACCCAATTACCTGCGTTCCAATAATAGTAAAGACTAAAAGAACTAATACCTTTCCGTCCCTTGACAATCTTAATTTTCTTCTCTTGAGCAGGGTGGTAATAATAATGGTCCCTGAAACCAAAATTAGAAGGGCATCCCAAATAGTTAGATATCCAATTAAATTGAAAACCCCTCTACTTACGATAGAGATTGGTAAAAGGAGGAAAAAAATAAAACGCAATCCATAGACCGCCGAAGCGGCCAAAAATATAGAGACCAAGAGCCATAATATCTGTTGGTAGGTATCCCGACTAGAAAAAAAATTGGCCGTGAGTATGCCTAAAGGTACAACGATGAGAAAAGGGATGAATCTACCATAATTGTCGCCAATCTTATTAAAAAAACCTGACACCATTATCTTTTCTCCTGAATACGTTTTATCAGATAACGGAAGATAGCGATATGAAGCGGCGTATCCTTGTATTCTACAAAGAACTTCTTATATCCACGCCCAATAATCTCTTTGACCTTGGACGCCCTATTAACATATATTGGGACATCCTTGTAATCGGGAAGGTTAAATCTCTCACACCAGTTAAACTCTTCCGGCAGATACCCCTTACTCTTTAAATCTTCAAATAATTGAGTTGAAGGGTAAATTACAGGATTAAAATTCCATATAATCTCATCGGTACCTAAGCCTAACTTTCGGCAAAGGTTAATTGTGGATAAAGAGTCTTTAAAGCGTTCCCCTGGATATCCAAATATAAAGGAGCACCTCGCAATCAACCCCCTTTTCTTCACTATATCTACAGCTCTTTCTATTATTTTGGCATTGACCATTTTTTGCATTAGACCAAGAACCGTATCACTCCCGGATTCCACTCCAAAAGAGATCATTCTGCAACCTGATTCTTTCATAGCATCCACAATCTCTTCATCGATGGAATCAACCCTTCCATAACAACCCCAATTGAATTCTAATTTACTCCTAATAATCTCTTCGCATAGTTTAATAACTCTCGACTTTATTAGAGTGAGATGATCATCATAGAAAAAGAGCCATTTGTATTGTGGATGGGAGCTTTTTATTGACTCCATTTCTTTTATTATTCTTGCTGGCGAGGAAAACCGGACTTTTCTCCCGGCCATCTCTTTTGCAGAACAAAAACGGCAGGCAAATGGGCAGCCACGTGAAGTTAGAAGGTGCATAGCCTTTGGTCTGTCATAGATAGGTAGATAAAGGTCATACTTATCCACATCAAACAGTTCCCTGGCAGGAAGTGGTAGTCTATCAAGGTCCTCTATAAAATCTCTTGGGGGCGTCTTCCTGATCGATCCATTATCCCTGTATGCTATTCCTTTAACATTCTGTAGAGAATGCCCAAACTTTAAAGCCTTCGTCACATCAACAATGGTATCTTCTCCTTCATGAAGGGCAATAACATCAATCTCCTTAACATGCTGTAAGGTCTCTTCAGCAGTAAAAGTGACATGAGGCCCGCCCTCCACAACAGGGACATCTTTCCATCGTTTGACCTTTCGGGCGATGTCAAAAGAGTAAAATCTTTCATGGGAATTACAGGTTATTCCTACGAGCTCAGGCTCAAAATCCGATAGAGCCCTTGAGAGCATCCCGTCGTAATCCTCTTTTGCCGCGATCTGGAGGTCTAATACCTTCACCTCTTCACCAGCAGATAAAAGGGAACTTGCTAAATAACCGAGACTTAAAGGAAACCCTAAACCCTTAGCGCTGTTCCAGGAAAATGGTTTTATAAGTAACACCCTCATTTAATCCTCTTGTTTTATGTTGATCTTAGAGTGATATTCATTTAATAAAGTAATATCTAAATTTTTTGAATGCCCTTTAGTTTATAATAATTTGAACGCAACTGATAGTACAAACGTCTGGGCAGAGATTGCTTAAAAATCTTGATAGAAAAAGGTATGAGGTAAAATCTCTCGGTCCATATATAAATCGTTTTTATTGATAACAGGAATTTTGAGACAATACTTAAGGAAGTGTTGTTTTGATATAGTATTTTGATATTATCCAAAATAAATTTACATTTAATCAAAAACTCACTTGGGCTTTTTTGATAATGGTTTCCGGTTATCACAGGAAGTTGCCTCTGGTACTTATTTTCTTCTCTTTTCATTGCCCTCCTGAAAAATAGGATATCTCCTTGTTGTTTGAACTTTCCTTTAATCGCAGCCTGCGCTAAAACAATTACATCGTAGCCAAATACGGGGTCAACATAAATATCTCTAAGTACCTTGGTGCCCCAAATACCATGAAGGGCATTGCATTTCCCTATATGTCTCATAATGTATGAAAATCTATCGTAAGGTTTATCCTTCTCTACAGTAGTGTAATCATCCTCATAAATTTCCCCCAGCGCTCCATCCATATTGGTTTCCATTGTTTTTGGATAAACTAACACCAAATCTTCAGTTTCTATAATAGGTAATAATTTTTCTATAAACTGAGGATGCCATTTATCGTGCCCGCCACACCACATGAAAAAAGGAGTGTTAGCTCTTTTTAGCACATAACTAAAATTAAAGAGAGATCCATTATTCTTGGGATGTCTTACATAAGTGATTCTACTATCTTTTGCCGCATAATACTTGCATATTGCTGGAGTTCTGTCATTTGAAGCATTGTCTGAGATCACAAGAGCAAAATCCTTATATGTCTGCGCTAATAAGCTCTCAATTGCTTCAGCAATATACTTCTCCTCATTGTAAACTGGCATCCCCATAGTCAATAGAGGAGAAGGGCGCTTCATAATTATCTCATTCTTCTTGTTTTCTAAAATAACCAATGGATCCACAGTAATCAATATTTTCAGGCATTTTATTTAATTCTTTTCAAGAATCCACATGGCCAATAGGTTACTCTTTCTGAAATACTCCCTTCGTTAAATAAAAATGGAGGCTCCTCAATTATGAAATCTGGATTCTCTTTTTCAAATTCCAATGCAGCTTTTTTCGGGTTATTCCATGCCCAATCTTCGTTGCTCCGCGGTGCACCAACGATGGTTTCCATAATGCCGTCGCACACAACGATATATGAACCTACCGAAACTAACCCTGAGTAGGCACGAAGCTCGCCTAAGACATGCTGCTTCGTGTGATTCGAGTCTAAAATAACGATGACCTTTTCGCCGGGATGCAGAAACGACTTTACCGTGTCTACGATGTGTGGATCAATTGAATTGCCCTCAATAAGAGTAATATATTCAAAAAGCTCATGGGCTTCGATTGCCCTGCGATTATGAGGCCGTATCTCAATGTCAACGCCTATGACACGTCCTCGATTCATGCATTTGCATAAGCTCGCGTAAAAAATAAGCGATCCGCCGTGAGCTATTCCGGTTTCAATGATGACATCTGGCTTGACTTGATAGATAACCTCTTGGATTCGGAACATGTCCTCAGGGAGTTGGATGATAGGCCTACCAAGCCAGCTGAAGCTATACACGTACTTGGCGTCCCAACCGGACCTGAGCCATAGATTGCTCAAGATACTAAACGCTTCTTTGCTACCGATATTGTACTCGGTCCTATTGCCACCTTCATCGATAGCAATAATTGTATCTTTTTCAATAATAACCATAAACATTAAGCCGGTTTATACTTTCCGGCAATATTTTGTAGGCGTTCCAAATCATCGGTGTGGAGGAGGTAGGCAAGCTGATTCTTGACGACTTTCGGGACGATCTCAACCCTTGTGTCACCAATTTTCACGTATGCGCCGGCATAAGGTGGATACCAGAATGCTCGTGCATACCTCTCTATTACTTCTTCATTGGCGCCGGCAGGGATTTCTTTCAGCGCCTCGAATTGTTCCTCTGTCATGTAGCGCATCTTGCTTTTTTCCTGCTCTTCAATGGGGAGCTTTTCCTGGGTTTCGGCAATGCTACAGAAGTCAAGAAAAAGCCGAATCATCTCCTCTTGAGCCTTCCGCTCCAGGCTATACGCCGTTTCTTGCGAAGCGTCTATAGGAAACCGTCTAACCTTAAAAAGCGGCCCTGTATCAAAACCTTCGTCCATGTAATGGCAAGTGCAACCATACTCCGAAGCGTTTTCAAGAATGGCTACATTATAGAAAGCCCATCCGCCGTATTCTGGGAGAGGTGCCGCATGGAAATTCAAGGCGGCACGCCGCGCCATAGCAAGGGTTTCGGGTTTGACAAGATGCCTATACATATAGCTTATGACGAAATCAGCGGTTTCGCTCGCAGGAAGTTCTCTCTGAGAAACCACTCTAATACCGCTGGCCAAGGCCAGATCCTCCAAAGTGTGCCCTGCCATCCAGGAATGGCTGATCTTCGTTGACCTTACAACATATTTCACCTGCCACCCCCTTTCGAAAAGAATAGAAAGAGCAACAACGGAGCCAGGTTTGGATCCCATGAAAATAACGCTCGGCTTCTCCAATTTATGCCCTATGCGAAAAATGACTTGATTGCGTCAATTATCCGATCCAGCGTCTCAGTTGACATGCGGGAATGAAATGGTAATGAAACAATTTCTTTCCCAACACGATCCGTAGCCGAGAGATCAGATTTCTTGCAGCCTTTGAAGAGCGCAAACCAGTGGCCGGGCTGCCAGTGGATACCAGTATCAATGCCTCTGGTCCGCAGGTGTTCACGAAAACCCTCTCGTTTACCTTCTGGGAGCCGAATGTAGTAAAGAAACGGTGTAGTATCATGGAAGTCTGTTTTGGGTGTGATGATTTCTGGGGTTCGCCTCAATTCTTCACTAAGGTAGCGGGCAGCAAGACGTCTGCTTTCCGTAATAATTTTCATCTTCTTCAATTGCGCTAGGCCAATGGCAGCATGCAGGTTAGCCATGTGGTATCTGAAACCGATTCTCTGCACTTCATAGGTCCAGGCCCTCTGGTTTTTATACATGACGGCTGAGGGCTGCCCCATGCCGATCAACCGCATCTCATGAATCATCCGTAGTTCTTCCCCAGTTTCAACGATCAAAGTTCCTCCATCAATACATGTAATATTCTTCACTGGGTCAAAACTAAACATACAAATGTCCGAAAAGCTCCCTATCATTTTCCCTTTGTACTTAGAGCCGAAGGAATGTGCGGCATCGTGGATCACTCGGAGGTCATATTTGTGAGCGAATGCTTCAACGCTATCATGATCGCAAAGCATGCAGCCGTAATCCATAACAATTATTGCCTTGGTTTTAGGAGAAACCAACTCTTCGGCTTTCTGCAAATCAATACAGAGGGTATTATCATCAATGTCACAAAAAACAGGTTCGGCGCCAGTGGCCAATATCGCCTGGAAATCAGCAACATTGTTAAAAGACGTTATAATAACCTCATCTCCTCGCCCCACCCCAGCAACAAGAAGTCCCAGATGCAAAGCGGCGTGTCCCGTGCTAACGGCCGCAACATACTTGTTCGTGGCACCCACATATTGTTTGATGGATTCTTCGAACTTAGCCACGTAACTTCCCATGCCAAGCCAACCCATTTCTAGGGCTTCCTTGGCGGCATCGATCTCCTCTTTCTCGATGAGAGGTTTATACATTGGGATAGGTTCCATGACAATACCCTTTCACCGAAACATATCAAAGCAAGAATCTCTATCTGACACAATCAAGTCCGAAACTGGCCACCTAATTCCAAAGGTAGGGTCATCCCAGCGTACCCCTCTTGAACATTCAGGATGATAGAACTCCGACATCTGATAAAAGACTTCTGTGTTATCAACCAGTGCTTGGAACCCATGGGCGAAGCCCTCGGGGATGTAGAACATTCGATGATTTTCCGCCGTTAGCTCCACCGCCACCCACTGTTTGAAAGTATGCGAATGGGGACGCAGGTCAATGATTACATCATAAATAGCTCCCAATGTACAGCGCACCAACTTTGTCTCAACATATGGTGGGATTTGGTAGTGCATCCCGCGCAACGTACCTTTCTTCCTGTTGAATGAGATATTACACTGTAGCAACCGTGGATTGAGTCCATACGATTCAAATTCTTGCTGGCACCAAGTTCGTGCAAAAAAACCCCGTTCGTCTTCTATTTTTTCAAGTTCAATGATAAATGCACCCTTGAGTTTGGTCTCGGTGAAAATCATATCAGACAATTCTTACCTCCGGAATCGGGATAATGAACCGGCCTCCGCGGCGCCGAAACTCTGCTTGCTGTTCCAGAATCTCATCAGCAAAATTCCAGGTTAGCAGGAGCACATAGTCAGGCATCATCTCCAATAGTCGGACTGGTGGAAAGATTGGCAGATGTACTCCCGCCATGTAGCGCCCCTGTTTGTAAGTGCTTCGATCGACTACGAACTCCAATGTTTCCCGGCCTATGCCAAAGCAGTTTAGTAGGGTGCTGCCTTTGGCTGCTGCTCCATAGGCCGCCAATCGTTTCCCTTCTCGTTTTAGTCTCAGCAATAGGCTTAACAAAGATTTCTTCAAGTTCTCCACCTGCTCGGCAAAGCCCTGATAGAACCCGAGACTATTTACTCCCCACACCGCTTCCTCTGCAAGGAGACTGCGAACTGCTAACCCTTGGCTGTCCTGTCTTGTAACAAATAAACGTAGCGAGCCTCCATGAATAGAAATATGCTCAACATCTTGAATTATTAACTCGTGTCGTCGGAATAGATTGTTAAGCGCCGTAAGCGAAAAATAGCACAGGTGCTCGTGGTAAATGGTATCAAATTCACACCGGTGAATCATGTCCTTAACATAGGGTACCTCAACAACGGCAATCCCATCATCTTTCAATAATAATTTAATACCCTTCACAAACCCATTCAGATCAGCCACATGTGCCAGTACGTTATGAACATGAACCACGTCAGCAAGTTTACCTTTAGCTCTTAGGTCCTGGGCTAATGTTTCACCAAAGAACTCGCACAGGGTAGGAATCCCACGCTCTTCATCTGCTACTCGAGCTACATTAAGAGCAGGTTCTATGCCCAACACAGGGATACCCGCCTGTTTGTAATATTGTAGTAGGTAGCCATCATTGCTGGCGATCTCCACCACGAGGCTGTTGCCATGCAGGCGGCGTGAGGCGATCAATCGTATAACAAGCTTTTTGGCATGTTGCAAAATCGTGTCGGAGAACGACGAGAAGTAGAGATATTCCTTGAACAGCTTTTCCGGTGGAACCGTCTCGATGATCTGCACCAGCGTGCAGTGTGGGCAAAAGGCCAAGTCGAGCGGATAGGTTGGCTCTGGCTGTTCGAGCTGCTCGGCAGGAAGAAGTGCATTCGCCAGCGGTGTCCTGCCCAAGGAAAGAATCATAGCCACATTAGCCTCTCCACAGGATCGGCATATGTGTTGCGTGTAATTTATGAAGTCACTCCCAGAAACGCCTTGTACCATTCAATCGTTCGCCGAAGACCGTCGTCCAGGGTGAACAGCGGCTGCCATCCCAAGACCTGTCGAGCTTTGGCTGCGCTCAAATATTGTTTACGGATCTCGTTCGTCACTTCGTTGCGAACGTCAGGCTCAAGATCAGAGTCCATTAGCGAAAGAATCTGACGAACAAGTTCGAATACTGTCACCTGCGTTTCGTTGGAGAAATTGAACGCCTGACCACTCAGGTCGGGATTGGCTGCGAGTCGCTCAGCCAACAATATATAGGCAGCTGCGCCGTCCTCAACGTAGAAGTAATCCCTAATGTACTGGCCATCTGAACGGATTATTGGTCTCTTTCCTCTTAGAACCGACCTTATTGTCCCGGGTACAATCCGGTTCCAGTTAAGATCCCCACCACCGTAGAAGTTTCCACAACGGCTGATTATTACTGGTAAGTAATAAGTCATTGCACAAGCTTGGGCAATTAAATCCGCGCACGATTTGCTGACATCATAAGGATAGCGACCCTGCAGGGGCATATCCTCATTATAAGGCAGAGTAAAATGATTGCCGTAAGCTTTGTCCGAGGATGCCAGCACAATCTGTTTGACCATGGGGCTTCGCCGGCAGGCCTCAAGTAATGTCCAAGTTCCCCCTATGTTCGTTTCAAAAGTTGAGATCGGATTGCGATTAGCAATACTCACGATAGTTTGCGCTGCAAGGTGAAAAACCGTATCAATCTCATAATCTCCCAACACACGTTCCAAAAGCACTTGATCCTGTATGTCGCCCCGCACTACCTTCACTTGTTCGATGGTTCTGGCCCGCACCAGTTCACACTGCGGCACCCAATCGCGTACCAAGCACACCACATCGGCGCCCAGATCAATCAGCCTTCGCACCAACCAGCCCCCCAGGAGGCCGGTGGCGCCTGTTACGAAGGTCGGGCGATCCCGCCAGAAATCAATCATCATTCCCAGACCTTCCAGGGTGCATTGCCATGGTTCCATAGGCTATCGAGAAGCCTTTTGTCGCGTTGTGTATCCATACACTGCCAAAAATGTTCATGGCGATAGGCAGCAAGTTGGCGATCCGCTGCCAATCGCTCCAGAGCGTCTGCCTCTAAACTAGTATGATCCCCTTCTAAGTAATCAAAGATTGCTGGCTCGAACACTAGGAACCCGCCATTTATCCAACCTTCACCAATTTGTGGTTTTTCAGTGAAATCCGCTACTAAGTTGCCATCAAAGACCAAACCCCCGAACCGGGCCTCCGGTCGGACAGCAGTCACGGTGGCAATTCGTCCGTGAGAACGATGAAACTGCAACAAGTCATGGAGATTAACGTTACTAACACCGTCACCATATGTGACCATAAAAGTGCTATCCTTCACCCACGGCTTCAATCTCTTAACGCGGCCCCCCGTGTTTGTTTCCTGCCCTGTCTCTATCAGATGAATAATCCATTCTTCGCATTCTTTGCTGTGCTTATGCACCTTACCGCTTGCGAGGTCAAGCGTCATACTACCATTTAGAGTATAATAGTCAAGGAAATAGCGCTTTATAACTTCACCCTTATAACCCAGGGCAATAAAGAATTCTCTGAAGCCATAATGAGCGTAGTGCTTTATAATGTGCCAAAAAATTGGTCGCCCTCCTATTTCGACCATTGGTTTTGGCTTCACTTCGGTCTCTTCACCCAAGCGTGTACCGAGACCACCTGCTAAGATAATCGTTTTCATCATCCCAACCTCTTGATTTTCATACTTTTCCCGGCCATTTTATGTTTCAAATCTTATCAGACAATCACCTCATACGATTTCCCTGATAATATTCAATACTCCATAAATCTGGCTGAAAATCTCCTTTTTGATAAACCACATAGCCACTACAAAAATGATTGAAACCACTGAGAAGGTAATTATTAGATTAAGAAGGAGACCGAATGCCAGATAAGAGTCTATAAACATCCAAAATGCCAAAATAATACCACCTATCAAAACGGGAGAAAAAAATCTCACCAGCTCCTCCTTAAGACCAATCAAGCTGAAAGTTCTATAGACAGTCCAGATAAAACCAGGAATTATGCTTGTCGCTGCAAGAACAGCAACTCCTTCCACTCCAAAGAATTTAGTGACGGGTATTATTAATGGGACAAAAATTAATGAACTCAAGATCGCGGGTTCTCTCTGGGCCTGCGGTACACCTATAGCATTCAAAGCAGGGGCATACACAGAGGCGATTGCCCTCTGAAATCCAGAAAGAGCCAAAATTTGGATTAATAGAATTGTCCCTGCCCATTTTTTTCCCAGTAAGATGGGTATTATTATATTGCTTGTTGTTATCAAAATAAGAGTTATCCAAACACAAAAAAACATATTGATCTTGTTTATCAAAAGAAATCTCATTTTGAAATTGGAATGATCCTCGTTCCAGTTAGAATAAAATGGGAAAGTTATTTTCCCTATAGTCATCTTGATAAATTGAGGAAGAATATTACCCGCCGTATATGCCATAGTATACAAGCCTAAATCCCCTAGTGTAAGAAACTTAGCTATTACAGCATTATCGAGATTCTTAAGAATGAATGAGATTACGCTCAAAACTACGATGTGTTTTCCAAATCCATAAAGACTTCTAAAAGAATCCCATCGAAAATTCCATCTCGGTCTCCAATGAGAAACCGTCCATAAAAGTATCCCGTGGGCAGAATACCTAGCAAGTTGGCCGAATACAATACTCCATACACCCATACCACTTAATGCCAGTGGCACTGCTACGAGAAAATATGTAATGGAAGAACTTACCTCAGTAATGAATAGTTTTTTATATCTTAGCTCTTTTTGAAGCAGTGCAGAAGGAACAGTGCGTAAAGAGTTTATAATTAAAATTAGGGACAAGACTTTAATTATTGAGACAACATTTTCATTCCCAAAAAATATCCCCGCAGGCCCTGCCAGTAGGTAAGCAATAATATAGATAACTAAGTTTAGGACAGGGGTCACAAGAAAGATTGTATCGTTGTCATCTTCTGTAGGATTCCTTTTTTGAATAAGGGCAGCCCCAAGCCCTAAGTCAGAGAATATATTTAATGTGTTTGTAATAAGAAGAGCTATAGCTATAAGACCAAAAATCGTAGGGTCTAAGAGTCTTGCCAATACAATCATGGCTATTAAGTCAATGGCTTTCGCTAAACCACTCGCAGAAGAGGCCCAGAAGAACCCGGTAACAAATTCTTTCTTTAGGTCCATCTTAGCAACGCTTTCGGAAAAATACCTTACCCAATCGATAACTAATTGGCTAAGAGGTAGGCAACTGAATTGGCGAATAAAAAGCCAAGGTTTTAATTAATGACCTTGTGTTTCTGAATAAGAGCATAAAATCGACAGTATCTTCTCTGCTCTTTTTCCCCATGTGTATTTTTCACAAACTTCCTCATACGCATTTTTTGCGATTCGCCTTGCCAGTTCTCTATTCTCGAAGACCAGCTTGATCCCCGAAGCTAATGCTTGCGGGTCATTTGGCTTTACGAGGACCGCATTCTCACCATCCCTCAAAATCTCTCTTGTTGAGAGAAGGTTTGTCGCTATTATCGGCTTCTCCTGCGCCATATATTCAAATAGCTTCAAGGGAGAAGCGAAATTTGTAATATGAATATGGTCTAAATGTGGCATGGCCAAAATATCCATTTTGGCAAGATAATCTTTAACGCGAGTAGGCTCAACATAGCCCGTAAATGTTATCCTTTCAGTCAAGCCCAACTCACAGGATAAACTCTTTAGCCTTTTCAAATGCTTTTCGTTACCACCGCCTACCACCATCAACTCCGTTCCATCCGCCAGATATTTCATTGCCCTGATTAGCACATCAACGCCTCTACTCGTGTTAAGCTGTCCAACATAGCCTACAACTCTTTTCCGATCTATTCCTATAGAATTCGAAGCGTTCAAAGGAACAACCCTCGTTGCATCATGTGCAACATGGACTTTCTTCTCATCCACACCGAATTGATTAACAAGCACATCCAACAACTTCCGGGTAACCGTAAAAACAAAATCTACTTTTTCCAGAACCCTTTTTTCTTTTGATGTATACCACACCGCCTTCCACCGGGGAAAATGTGAAATATTGCTATCCCAGGTATGCCTGTTTCTCAAGAACCATGACTGAATGGTATGCGCCTCATATGCAATTCTAATTCCAAGGATTTGTTTGAATCTTGCAAACAAATTTAGAATATTTATGTCCCTACCATACAGAATAGCGCGGGGATTTTCTCTAAACAAGCTCACAACTTTGGCATTCAATTTGAGCTTGAAAACAAGATTCAGGAACTTCTCCAGCAAGGGGAACGCAGTGTAGGGTGTCGTTATGGAATGAATGTGGAGATTGGAGCATTCATCAAGCCCATAGTATCTTAAAATCTCAGCAGGAGTCCATTTCTTAGGATTTCGAAGAATAAAATGAACAGATGCCTTACCGGTCTTTGCCATAGCATGAGATGTACTCACAATCTGAAAAGCATTTGCCATTCTGGAAGGAAAAGTTAAATTAGTATATGGATATATGATTGTTAGCATCTGCCCCTTATCATTTCTAGAAACATTTCTGAAACTTTTGGAAGCGTGAATTTCTTGACATGAGCTAAACCATCCTCTTTCAGCAATTTTAGCTTATTCTCATCGTTCAGGAGTTCAACTACCTTTCTGGAGAATTCCTTAATGTCACCTCTTTTCACAACAAATTGCTTCTGAAATGGCGTTACAATATCCAGAATACCTCCTACATCAGTAGCAACAAACGGAACACCCATTGCCATTGCTTCTATAAGTGCTCTTGGGAAGCCCTCATTTTCAGAAGGCAATATGAGGAGATCAATAGATGAAAGATAAACTGGAATTCTTGTATTGGGAATATGCCCAACCATTTTGACAATGTTCCGCAGGCCACTTTTTTCTATAGCCTTTCTTATATAGTCTCCATAAATCCCGTCACCGATGATTAGAAAATCAACGTCACTTTTTCTTGTTGCCACCTCGCTCAAAATCGCGGGAAGATGCATTGCTCCTTTTTCATATGTAAGAGAATGAATAAACGCTACAGTTTTCTTTCTATTTTTCCCATCTTCACCTACAAAAGGCCTGGGATAAAACCTATCAGTATTCACCCAGTTAGGAATGATTACGAACTTATCCTTTGAAGCTCCAAATTCTTTAACATATTTATTTGCAACCGATGGAGTCCCGGTTACTATGCAGTCTACAGATTTGAATGTAACAATCTGAAGTACACCAGTAAACCATTGTCCGAGCTTCTTTAAGGAATCAATTTCCTTCAACCTCACTCTGCAATAAGAATGACAGCTCCACAAATATGTTTTCCCACCCAAAACTTTTGCAATGAGAGAAGCCATAAGAGCATTCCATAAAGAATAGTGGACATAGAACCGTTTATTCCCTTTTAACCTGGCAAAGAAAAGAATCAAGAATTGCTCTATTTTTCTAAGAGGGAAGACATTAAACCTCGAAAAATAAACACCCGAAACATTTTCAAGAGGATATCTATCGCTCGCAGCCCTATCAACAAGTACAAAAACATCAAGTTGTTTACCGATTTCTTCCAGAAGCTCATACACATGTAAATGATGGGTATGCGTATTTGCATCCAATTCTGGTATAGAAAAACAAAGCCTTATCTTCTCCTGCCTGTCATTCATTATTTTGCGATGCCTATTCGGGCTTCTGACAGTAAGCGAGGATTATGTCTCCCCAATTTCTTATCCAAGGGAGACGAATTAACGCTTTTTCTAATTGATTGAGGATAAAGTTTATAAAATGAGCTATCTTAAGAGAGGGGTTTATGGCTATAGAAAATCTGAAGGTATAGAAATGATTAACTTCAAAACCTTCCCTAATGAGCATACCATAAAAGTTTGACAGAGAATAGGCCTTGTGGAAAGGGATTTGATCAACTTTTTTATTAAGAATTGTTCTAACCAATTTAACAGGTAGGTTAATGGCCCTAGAAATATAGTTATGCTGATTATCAGTAGCGATAACAAAATTAACTCCTGACTTCGCAATCCTATTTGCCTCCTTTAACCCATTCTCGTCATCTGGAAGATGTTCAATAACCTGGGTCATTAGGATACCGGCAAAAGTCTTGTCTTTGAAAGGGAGTGCCTCAGCATCACAGACCATATATCCCACTTGAGACCTACCCCCTTCTTGTTCAATCTTTTTTCGGCATAAAAGCAGGGCTTCATAGGATACATCCGTTGCCACAATCATAGAATGCTTCAATCGCTGTGAGAGATATGAAATGTAGTAACCAGTCCCACAACCGATCTCTATAACAATTTCCCCATCGGTAAAATTCAGGTGTTTGATGATCTCCTTGTGCTTTTTTGATAGATAATTTTCTTCGACAAGACCTTCTTTCAAGGCTCTTCGATTATAAATCCGAACAAGGTTTCTTTTGGAAAGACTTTGCCCTTGCCTTAAAGTTCTAATAGATTTGTCTTTAATTCCTTATCACCTGGATTACTTCCGGTAATATTCCGAGTCTTCCTATCATATTGTTATTATTCTTATTATTGCTATTTTCTTCACTGTATTGTTTTTCCAATTACCATGCGATAATCCCTAGCCCCAATGCCAAAATTCGCTAAGAGCCAGAATATGAAATATAAAAATCGGTTTTTTGAGAAACGCCCAATATAATAAATTCCCTTCACTTTCCACCCATTTATTACAGGTTCGTCGGTAACATTACTCAACATTATACCTTCAAAACTTTCATCTTTAATTGGGAGCATAGTAGCATCTGCCTGGATCAACCTTCCTTTACATAAAATATCACTTTTTCTCAGATTTTTAAGTGAAATATCTAAACCCAAAAATCTATAGAATTGTCTTTCAAGCTCCCCCTCACCGCAACCAATATCTAAAACTTTATTCTTACCTGAAAGGAATTCGGCGGCATAAGGGCTTTTTCCTTTTCGTTTGTGATTTATAAATTTGATAAAATCTGCTATTCTTTTTTCCAATCCTTTAATACCCTATGAGCTTTCCTAAGTAATTTTCCGAACCAGTTCTTCTCCTGAATCGCCTGCTCATGCAAAAAGCGAATAATAGCTACATCAATTGGGAACTTTAGAAACTTATACTTGAGGCGAAGCTCTGCTATCTTACTTAAGAACGAGACATTGTAATCGAAGAACTTCATACATTCTCTAATGTAATAGATATGATCATCCTTTACCCAAGGTAAATAGCGATACAAATCATTTCTCCAGCGATCGATTGCTCCCCAATCCTCTGTCCTCTGAGGTGGAATAAAACCTTGTTGTAATGTCCAATGATAAAGGGCTGAACCTGGGTAGGGCAGATATGGGCCAATGGTTACTGACTTATTCTTGTGGATGCTATGAATCCACAAGATGAGATCGATTGTGGCATTCATTTCCTCTTCTGTCTCCGTAGGAATACCTATTATGGCAGAGTATCCGACTTTAAGTTTGTATTTTGCCAAGATTTCTACACCTCTTCTTATTTGCTCTACAGTAATGTCTTTGTTAAGAAGCCGTAGGATTCTATCACTTCCAGATTCAATCCCAATAAGTATATCAAAGACATTGAATTCATTAATCCGAGCCGCAAGTTCATCGTCTATCATGTCTATACGAATATCTGTCTTGGCAGGAATCCCAATGCCTTCCAATATTTTCAGTGCCCTCTCTCTGTTTACATAGAACTCATCATCGTAGAATTTTACCCCATCAATCCGATAGGTCTTTTTCAGGTAAGAGATATCTTCAATTACTCTTTCTGGTGATTTACCTCTCCAACACCTTAAGTTAAATTCATTATTGTAGCAAAAACCGCAATTAAAGGGACAGCCACGGCTTGTCTTGTAAGAAAATACCCTCTGGTATTTCCCAGTACCAGCTTTGAGAAAATATTGGGGGATATCCAGTAACTCAAAGTCCAGTCTGTATTTATCTGCATCGAGAGTTTTAATGAAAGGTCTTCTGGGGTTGACACAT
>Ga0315274_10002304_pt1 | contig 28956 bp, 25 predicted proteins | sample YL17G02_20_MG_FD_203700 | JGI IMG/M metagenome (GOLD analysis project Ga0315274, IMG submission 203700) | Sediment microbial communities from Yellowstone Lake, YNP, Wyoming, USA - YL17G02_20 | ecosystem: Environmental > Aquatic > Freshwater > Lake > Sediment | place: USA: Wyoming | collected...
GAACATTTAGCAATTGTTCAAAATGAAAATAAAGAAGTAATTGGTATTATCACTTTGGAAGATTTGCTCGAAGAAGTAGTTGGTGAAATTAGAAGTGAAGCATAGAATCAAAATACCGATTTACCCCGCACCTATTGTTAGGTTGAGTAGAGATGTACTTAAATACTGTACTTCTATCTCTTTACACTTTGACAATAGGTGCGGGGGAACCAAAGGCACTGAGAGAACACAGAGAAGAAATAATAAAGAACTCTGTGACCTCTGTATTCTCCGTGACTCGGTGGTACATTTTTCTTTATGCCTAAAATAATCAAAACCAAAGGAATCTGTCTTTTGTCACGACCATTAAGGGAAACAAGTAAATTTGTCACTTTTTATACAGAGCACTTCGGCAAAATCAGTTTTTTATGCAAAGGTGCGCGTAATCCGAAAAGTAAATTTGGCTCTGCTTTAGAAATATTTTCCCTCGCCGAATTAATCTTTTATCGCAATGAAACTCGACCGGTCTATTTTTTATCTGACGCTAGTCTTGTCGATTCCTTTCCATCCCTTAAACAGCATGACAAGTTTATTTATGCTAATCAAATTGTCGAGTTGATGTTACGAGCAGTGGGATATGAAGATACTAACCACAAACTCTTTAATTTACTCTATTCAGTATTAAAAAATCTTGATAGTACACGAACCAAGAAAATTGCACATTATCACTCGTTACTCAGTGCCTACTTTCTAAAAGGCGTAAGTCTTTTAGGTTTTAAACCTGAACTTCGATATTGTGTTTTATGTAAAAATTCCAAGGCGGTTTATTTTAGTATTGAAAAGGGCGGGCTCGTCTGTGATTCCAGTAAACATGTAAAACCAAATATTTGTTATGGATTGGAACAAATTAAAGCAATAAAATATCTCTTGTCCAACCCTTTATCGAAAAGTTTGCACTTTTCGATATCTCGGCCTACTTATAAACTTGTCCAAGATTATTTAACTTATCACTTGGAAAATGTTACGCTACATTCACTCCGGTTTGTTCCTGAAATTAAAGAATAAAAAAGGGGACTGTGAGGTCCCCTTTATTAAGTTTTTAATTACACCTAATTTAGTTTTAGTATCTTTATCATGGGAGTGTCTTCAGTTTGAAGTTTCGCAAAATAAATTCCCGGACTTACTTTTCTACCGCTTCGGTCAATTCCGTTCCAGATTATAAAATCTTTTGTTGTTGTTAGTTTATCAACACGTTCACCGAGCGCATTATAAATTTCGACAATAGAAATTGGAGTGGTTTTATTGGTTAACTGTATTTTTGTTGTATTTACGAATGGATTGGGATAGATTGAAAGTGTCGGTCTGGTTGTTGTATATCCTGGAAGCAGTTCTTCGACGCCTGAGCCTAAATTAACTAGTGCTCGAATCAACACATCATTCTCTGAAGCTTCACGATAAGGTGCCCAGACACCCGTATATTCCCAAGTCTGGTTAGAAAATGGTGGGGCGGTATCAATACAATACGACGGTGTTTGGTAACCGCTAGAAACAACACCAACAAAGAATGCGCCGGAATTAATTGTCTGGTCAAGATTTATCTGATACCAAGCCGGTGTTGATGCTGATACCGAAACATTCCCTCGACCTAAAACCGTTCCCGGCGTACCGCCTGGTCCATCTGCCTTAAAAACAAATATGGTGCAAGTTACCGGTGTTGCGTTATATTGAAGATTTGCTTTGGCACCGGTGATACGACACGGATATTTAGGTGGAATAAATTTCATTCCATAGCCACCACCAGTTCCTGTCCAATATGATGCCGAACCAACCACGCCATTATCAAACATTAATTCCGCTGGATAAGTTACAACTGGTGTCTCGATAATAACTGAATCATTAGGAGGAAAGATATCGCCCGTGATTTTGGTTCGGAAAACCGACCGATAAGTCCCATTTGTAGTTGGTGTCCAATCTGGAATAAATGCAATTGAATCAAGTTGTCCTACGGTCATCGAAAGGATAAGGGCTGAACTTGAGTAGATAATCGTATTGGCTGAATTGCGAACGCGACAGAATACCGAACAACTGGTTACCGGTTGGTTACCAGAATTTTTAACTTTTGCCCACATCGTTTTCGGAGTATTATTGTATAAAAATAAACCACCGGAATTATCACTCATCGCATTCCAGATACCGACATCCGTGACCTGATACGAAGTCGTCGCAGGCGGATAGAATTTAACTGCTAAAGTTTCATGTAAGGTATTTTGCGAAGGGAGTAAGCCATTCAAGTAACTTAAACCGACTGTGCCGGTAATATTTTCGATACCAGTTGTGTTATAGGTCGGAGACCAACCATTATACGGCGCGCCAACAATTTTTTTATACTGGTAGGTAATAGAACTGTCGTATTTAGCAAGAATAATCTGGAACGTGCATCTTGTAGCGGCGGATTGGGCGTGATTATCATACCACCATCGGAGATTAATATAAGAAATTATACAAGTATCATTCGCTGCATTTGTCCAATAAAAACAGCGAGCGGTATCACCGGGGTCAACCGACGAGAAATCAAAATCCGACATTAATGGCGCGACAACATTGTTGGGACGAGCTGGATTAGGTAAATTTGCAAAAGGTGAGGCATCCATTACATTATCACCGAATGCAATATAGCCATTCGAACAGATATAGAAACTATTTACTTTATACCAGTAATAAGGAAAATTGAAACCAATCGGAAATGGACCAACGACATTATCATCACCTAAGCCCGTTACTCTTGTTCCAACTGTGCTAATATCTTTCCAGGTAAAAATTGGTACATTGGATGGACCGCTCGTATCGTTATCAATCCAACGATAACCATAAGCATCTGGACCGCCAGCACCTTTCGCAATATACCTATGTGGTGTGGTCGGGGCACTTAGTGCCGTTAATAATACTAATACTATTTGTATCATTACGCCTCCTCTTCGCTAAATTTTACCTATACCCTAAATGATTTAGTATCGGCAAAGCGAAGGTTATTTCTATTGTATTATATATATATATATTGTCAAGATATATTGTCCCGACCAAAAATAAACCCAAAAACGAAGGGGGCTGAAAAGCCCCCTTTGTTTTAATTGTCCGTAGTTAGTCGGAAATTATTATCTTTGTTATTGATGTATTTTCCGTCTCAAGTTTCGCAAAGTAGATTCCCGGGCTCAGTTTTCTTCCGCTGTCGTCGGTTCCATTCCATAGTAAGAAATCATTGTTTGTTGTGAGCTTGTTAACCTGTTCACCTAATGCATTGTAAATCTTAACAATGCTGAACTGATTAACTTTACCATTGAACATAATCTTGGTATTATTAGCAAACGGATTAGGATATGCTTTAAGCTCTATTCTTGGAGTGCTGATTCCTATTGGAAAAAGTTCTTCAATGCCTGATCCCAAATCTACCAAAGCGCGCATCATTACATCATAAGTAGCTTGCTCACGATGAGGTGCCCAGACACCAGTAAATTCCCAACCTTGATAAGAACGTGGTGATATAGTATCACAGCTAAATGATATTGCAGCGGGTGGTGTTGAAGTAACACCAACAAAGAACGCACCGGAATTTATTGTTTGGTCAAGTGTTATCTGATACCATGCCGCAGTGGTTGCAGTCACTGAAATATTACCGCGACTTAAAATAGTTCCTGGCATGCCGCCTGGTCCATCTGCAGCATATACGAAAAGTGTGCAAGTGGTGGGCGGAGTTGTTGCTGCAAGGTTTGCCTTTGCCGTTGTAATTCGACAAGGATAACGAGCTGGAATGAATTTGTTGCCCAAGCCACCGCCACCGCCAGCCCAAGACCAGGCATAATGTCTTGTACCATTATCATACATCAGTTCGGCTGGATATGTCACAACTCTGGTTTCAATTATTACTGAATCATTGCCGGCAAACATATCGTTCCCGATCCGGGCTCGAAAAACTGAGCGATATACACCAATTACGGTTGGTGTCCAATTTGGTGTGAAAATGACCGAATCTATCTGTCCTGAGGTCATCGAAGGAATTGTTATCGTATCCGCATATACGACAGCATTTGAGCTGTTATGGACTCGACAATATACCGTACAATTAGAAACCGCTTGATTACCGGTATTCTTTACTTTTGCCCAAAGGGTTCTTGAGAAGTTAGTATGGAAAAAGACACCCCCAGAATTTTCATTCAAGGCATTCAAAAGCGCAACATCATTCACCTGATAACTGGTTGTCTGTGGCGGGTAAAACTTGACCGCTAACGTTTCGTGAAGCACATTTTGCGACGGTAATAAACCATTCAAATAACTTAGACCGACCGTTCCTGAAATATTTTCAATACCAGTCGTATTAGTAGTTGGACTCCAGCCATTATAAGGTGCTCCGCCGATTCTCTTGTATTGAATCGTAATTGAACTGTCTTGTTTCGCAAGAACAATTTGGAATGTGCATCGCGGTGCAATTGGAGCTGTATTCCAGAAACGAACATTAATATAAGAGATTATGCAGGTATCGGCTGCGGTATTTGTCCAAAAATAACATTTTGCCGTATCACCCGATCCGAATGAGCCAAATTCCATATCGGACGCTAATGGCGCAACAACATTATTAGGTCGAGCTGGATTTGGTAAATTTGTAAATGGTGATGCCCAAAGCGCATTATCACCAAACGTAATATAACCATTAGACCCAATATAGAAACTGCTCACGCGATACCAGTAGTATGGAAAGTTAAATCCGATTGAGAACGGACCTACTACATTGTCGTCTCCCAAACCAGTTACTCTTGTGCCGGTTGTACTGATATCTTTCCAGGCAAAAGTTGGTGCATTGGGTGCAACCGTGTCATTATCTATCCATCGGTAACCGTAGGCATCTGGACCACCTGCACCATATGTTGTATATTGTGGTGCGCTTATCGGTCCATTAAATGCCGTAAATAATATTAATACTATTTGTATCATTACGCCTCCTCTTCGCTTATTTTTTTACCAACACTCTAAGAATTTAATGTCAGCAAAGCGAATGTTACCTTTATTCTATAAAAAATGGTTTAGTTGTCAAGACCGACTTTTTATTTGCTATTTCTGACTGATTAATGATTTCCCGTTTTTATTTAGTCTCTACCTCGGCTCTCGGATGAGCTTTGTCATAAATCTTTTTTAATCGCTCTATGGAAATATGGGTATAAATTTGAGTTGCGGATAATGAACTGTGTCCCAAAAGTTCTTGTATTGCCCTTAAATCTGCTCCTCTTTCTAATAAATGTGTTGCAAAAGAATGTCTCAAAGTATGCGGATTAGTATGACTCGCTTCGGCAACTCTTGAGACGAGACGCTTAACAATCGTTTGCACGGACCGGGTGGTTAATCTCTTGCCCTGAAGATTTAAGAATATTGCCGGATTATTTTTATCTTTCCGTAAAACTAAATACTCTTTAACTGCTTTTTGAGCATAACTGCCCAAAGGCACAATCCGTTCTTTACTACCTTTGCCTTTAACCAAAACTACATCGTTATGAAAATCAATATCGTCAATATTAAGATTGATTAATTCCGAAGCCCGGAGTCCAGCACCATATAGAACTTCGATAATCGCTCGGTTCCGTAGCGAACCTTCATCATTTCCAACGATAGTAAAGATTTTCTGAGTTTGATATTGAGTTAGGAATCCTGGTAGTCGTTTGGTTATTTTGGGTGTCTTAATCGCTCGGACTGGGTTAGTTATAATTATTTTTCTACGATTGAGAAATTTATAGAATGACTTTAGACTAGAGAGTTTACGCGCCACCGAACTTTTTTCATAACCATACTTTAGTAAATATCCGATAAAATCACGAATGTCTTCACGTTTAACTCTGGAAATGTCTTTACCCTCTTTACGGTCAAGCAGAAACTCTAAATATTGTCCCAAGTCAATCTGATATGCCCGATTTGTATGACTGGAGAAATTTTTTTCGATTGAAAGATAACTCAAAAATTGAGTAACTCGGTTATCCGAAGGGTAAATCGGCATAGGAAATGATATTTTTAATGGTCATAATGTCAATAGGTTATATTAAAGATTTCTGAAAAAGACAGAAATCTCTGATTACACAGATTAACGAAAAGATTACACTGATAAAAGAGAGCAAGTTTTTCAGGGCTCTCCTGTTAAGACTATTGACAAGCTTTTGAATTGTGTTAAAATCAAGCATTATGCGGGTGTAGCTCATCTGGTAGAGCGCGAGCTTCCCAAGCTCGAGGTCGCGGGTTCGAGCCCCGTCGCCCGCTTTGAGTTATTAGTGAATAGTTATGTATAATATAAAGGAACTAATATGAAAATGAAAGTATTGATAATAAGTTTAATATTGTGTTGCGGTTTTATTTTTGCGGATACGGTTGATTTTTCTAACTGGACTATTAAAATCACAAGTAAAACTGAACCCGCCCAGCAAATAAATACTCAAACCGTTCTATCTGCTCAAGCAAAATCTTTAATTAAAAATCTACTTTTTGATGCGGACCAAACCGTCGAAGACTATTTAACCCAGAGTGGTAAACTGATGCGACAGTTTGACCGAATGAATCTCAATTCTAAAGAATTAGAATCACACTTTCTTTCTGACGGTTCGACGATAAACGAATATGAAATTCCTGTTACTGGTTCTTTAATGAAAATTTTGATTCCAAGAACTGGTGGTGGAGTGCCATTAGCAACTTTATGCTGTCCGACCTGTAAACGACCATGGCCCGAAGATATGTTGGTACCAGAAGGCGTCAAATTAATTCCCTTGGAAAATGAATTTACCCCTCAATATACTGGTGTCTTAATCGATGCTCGCGATGTAACTTTAAATCCATGTTTGTTTCCAAAGGTTATCACAGACGAGGGTCAAGAGGTTTATAGTTTAAGCTTTGCTGATTCGAGTTATGTAGCAGGTCAGGGATTAGTAGTTTATATGAATTCTTTTACTGATGCGTTTAAAAGTGACCGATTGGGTATTAATCCTTTAAGAATTACCGCTCTGAGAAGTACCGGCACAAACAAAACTGACCTTATTATCCCAGCTGCTTCAGCAAAGATGATGCACAGTTCCCAACATAACCTTGAAGTTTTAGAGCATTGCCAGGTTGTCGTGCTGTTGGGTGAGTAAAGATTATCGAACCGCTTAAAATCCGTTTAATCCGTGGTTAAAAATGAGTGATGTTCTTCCCTTACAAAAAGGAATAATCTACGGTCCGGTCAATTCCAAGCGATTGGGGCGTTCCTTAGGAATTAACTTATTCCCGGCAACTAAGAAAATATGTACTTATGACTGTATTTATTGTCATTATGGCGGAACCAAAGATGTAACCTTAAGTCCGAACCACAAGGAATTACCGACTGCCGAGCAAGTTGCATCAGCAATTGAAGAGGCATTAAAATCTAATTTAGAATTCGACTATTTGACTTTTTCCGGTAATGGCGAACCAATGCTTCATCCGGAATTTGCTTTGATTGTTGAAAAAATCAAACATCTACGAGACAAATACCGCCCAACCGTTCCAATATCCTTGCTGAGTAATTCATCCTGTTTAGTAAAATCATTTAATATTGATACGTTATCTAAGATTAGCGTTCGGATTTTTAAACTGGATTGTGCTGACCAAAATACTTTTGAAGCGATCAACGGTCCGGTTACGGGAATCGAGATTAAAGATGTCATTGACCGATTAGTAAAATTATCATCGGTATTACCGATAATAATTCAGACAATTTTTCTCGACGGGCCAATTAAGAATTATGAAGGTAAGATTTTTAATGATTGGCTGGAAACGATTAAGAAAATCAAACCACAAAAAATCCAGGTCTATTCTTCGGACCGACCAGTCGCAACTTCTAAAGTAAAAATGGTAAGTGATGAAAAGTTAGAAGAAATTGCCAATATTATCAGAGAAAAAACCGGTATCACAACTATCGCTTATAAGGCTCAAAAAAAACGATAGATTAAAACGGATTCAGTTCCGACCGAATGCAAAAATCTTTGGCATAGAACTTCGCGCTTATCGAGAGTTTTTGTATATATCAGCTTCGGAACTTGCTAATTTTGCATAGAAACATCGCTCCATATAATTATTATCTGGAATCGAATCAACACCGAGTCTCATTTCAATCCAACTCGTAATTTTGTATAATCCAGTATCAGGCGGCACCCAACCAGACTGATAACAAATACATGTATCCTGTCCTGGTTGCAATGTTTTATCTAAGTATCTGGAATAAACTATCATATTTATTGGCAGACGAATAATCTTACACCAGGACCTAAAGATTGCGGTTGGTCCTAATGGTGAATTAGAAACAATAGATACTGGCTTATACGATATACCAACACTAATCGTGTCATCTGGTATTGCGACATTCCCGTAAGAATTTAATAAGCCAACATAATTAACTTGTAAGTCATGCGAACGGGCTTTAACAATAAAGTCATCAATAAACCTATCATTGACAGACATCATGTAGAAGGCAATATGAGCGGTAATTTCTATTGTGTGACGTTGACCAACCCTGTAGATATCTGACCAGACCGGATGCCATTCAGGTAATGTCTCTAAATGTATTCCGGGAGTAATTGTCGTAACGTTAAATGTATCGTATACCGAAATTGGCTTTGTTGAATCCATTGAAACAGAACCAAGACTATCCATATTAATTTTATAACGCCAAATACGAGCTCTCAGCGTACAAACCGCAGCTTTTGAGTGAAACCCGCCATATAATACCTTAACTATCGGTTTGAATGGTCGACAAGAAATTACCGTGTCGCCAGGTTGAATTATTGAACAAATTGACCCATCGAAATGTTCGGTGTTTTTCAGACAGCCCGGAATCATGAAACAAGTTACAAGTATTATCCCAAATATTCTTAACCACATAACTTATTTTAAGTCTGAAAATATTAAAGTCAATATTGACTCAAAATGGGTGCGACCCGTGACCCTTATTAAATCTGTGTGTTTACAATCGATACAATAAAATTAATGCTACGATAATAAAAAGAACGGTAAGTCCGGTTATTGCCAAATTTACACCAAAAATTAAGGTAATAAATCCTAAGTTAAGCGTAAATTGCGGAACGCCGATTTGGAATACTTGTAATAACAACTTATGAACCGGTCCGCTCGGGAATATACCAGATAAGGCATAAGCTAAACCCGAACCAATCACTGCTCCGACTATTATCATTAAAATTACCATACCGATACTTCGTCTCATCTTTTACTCCTATTCAAATTTTCTTTGACCGGATTAACAGGATATTTTCTTTAATACCTCTATCTTTTAATCCTGTAAATCCTGTCTTAAATTCATTCATTTTTCTTTCTCATCAAAAACACCATAGATTTTATTGCCGCATTTATTACAGATATTATTATTTTTAAGTCCGGTCGCAATAGTATTAAAATAACCGCGATTTACCAAGAGATTATGACAGTTAGGGCAATAGGTATTATTGTCATAACCGCCGATATTTCCTAAATATACATAATCTAATTTCTTTTTGGCAATCTCTAATGCCATAAGTAATGTCTTTTCTGAAGTATGAGGAATATCAATTTTATGATAAGGAAAATATCGCGTGAAATGAAGCACCGTATCTCTTCCCAGACTGGCACAATAATCAACTAATCCTTGAATATCCTCTTTTAAATCATTCTTGGTTGGAATTAATAAGTTTGTCAATTCAACATGACAAGTTTTCTTTGTCGTCTCAATTGTATGTTTTACCGATGTTAAATCACCTTTAATAAAATCTTTATAAAAATCGTCGCTGATTGATTTCAAATCAATATTTAGGGCATCAACTAATGGCACAAGTTCATTCAACGGTTCTGGATTAATCATGCCATTTGTCACGAGCACATTCTTAAGCTTTGCTTCTCTTGCAATTTTCATCACTTCCAGTAAATACTCAAACCAGATTATTGGCTCGGTAAAAGTATAAGCGATGCCGATCGTCGGATAAGTCAACGCCGCTTTAACCAGTGCTTCGGGTGTATAAAACGTACTTTCTGCTTTTTCTTGAGAGATTTCCCAGTTCTGACAAAAAGGACATTTGAGGTTACAACCAAAAGTTGCAACTGAAAAAATCGGTGCGCCAGGGAAATAGTGATACAGCGGTTTCTTTTCAATCGGGTCCATCATCATTGAAACGACTTCCCCGTAATTTATCGCATATAGTTTGCCATCAATGTTTTTTCTTCCCAAACATGAACCGACTTTCCCTTCCGCAATTATGCAAAAGTTCGGGCAGAGTTCGCATTGCAGTAACTCTTTACCCGCTTTAGTTATCTTTTTGTAATACCTTGCTTCTTTCATATACGTTTTCCGCGAAGATACGCTATGCGAAGCGAGACGAAGTCAAATCCACGAAGGAAGAAGCCACTGATATACACAGATAAAAACGAATAAGAAATATAACTCCATCTGTGCTTCATCTGTGGCAGGTTTATTTTTTTCGTGCTTTCGTGGTAAATTCCGTTTGTTTCATTTCACTTCTATCATCTTTCCATCATTTGTAATTAAAATACCTTGATATCCTAACTTACGAATTAGGTTTTGTCCATCCTTAATTCCTAATACAAACACCGCGGTCGCATACGCATCCGCATCAACACATTTATCGGCAATAATTGTAACACTACAAAGAGTATTTATTGTATCCGCAATTGCTTGTCCCGTCTTAGGATTTATAATATGACAATATTTCTTATTCCCTTTCTCAAGGAAATTTTCATAGTTGCCAGAGGTCGATATTGCTTGGTTTTTCAATACTATTGTATTAACAATGCCTTCGCCTTTAGGATTTTTTATACCAATCTTATACGTTTTATCACCGAACACAACGATTTCACCACCGGCATCAATCAGCCCGTCTTTAATTCCGTCTGATTTTAGTATTTCGTACGCCTTATCAACCGCATAACCAACCGCGATGCCACCCAAATCGATTGCCATTCCTGGTTTTAAGAATATCGAATCATCTTTAATTTGAATCTTCTTATAACCGATAACAGAATCTTGAAAAAGATTACCACTAATTGCACGAATTCCGCTAATAGCACGAATGTTTTTATATAATTCTTTTCTTTTATTCGTGGCATTCGCCTTATTGGTGTCATTCGTGGTAAAAAGATTCATTTGATTTGTGTCGTAGAATCCCAAGGCTTTCATTGCTGGACCGACGGTAATATCAAACGCTCCATTAGATTTATCCGAAACTTCAATTGATTTTGTAATCAATGTCTTTAAATCCGCAGACATTTTCCCAACTTTATTCTTGTTTATCTGTGAAAGTTCGCTTTGGGGGTTAAAGACTGATGCAATAGAGTCGATATGTTTCAATGTTTGCATCGTTTTATCAACTGCTTGTCGTGTTTTTACCGAATCCTCTGCCACGATTTTAATTCTAATATAGCTACCAAAGATAAAATCATTATATTCATATTCAACTTGCTTTGATTTCGTGCAAGAACCACTTAATATTAGCAAACTAACTAAGACTAAAACAAATAATTTTAAACCACAAGATTTCACAAGATTATCACAAGAAAGAATTACTGGGAAAAAATCTCGTGTTATTCTGTGTAATCTGTGGTTTAGTCTTCTCATTTTATCTTATCCTAATTCTAAAAAAGAGCGGTGTCAAGAAATACCTAAAAACGAACATAGCCACAGAGGCACGGAGTGCACGGAGAAAAGAAAAACCAAAATTCAATTCTCTGTGGTCTCTGCGTCTCCGTGGCATCTCTTCAATTAAGAGAATCTTGAAAATTAGCCACATACTCGAAGAATTCGCAAAATACAACCACATAAAAAATGCAACCACAAGATTTCACAAGATGGCACGAAGTGTCATTGCGAGACACCGAAGGTGGCGTGGCAATCTCAAGCGAGATTCCTCGTTTCACTCGGAACGGCGTCTGTGTCAATCTGTGTAATCTGTGGTTTATTCCCCAGTATTCGTCTGTGTGAATCTGTGGTTTCGTATTTTTCTCTTGACAACCAACCGCTTGGGATTATGATAATGTAAAGCTGAATATGAGAAATATACTAAAAGAAACTGGGAAGTGTACTGAGTATTCCATAACTACCATAATAAAATATGCAGATTTATCGAAAAGACTTTGTGCTCACTTATTTGATGTTCTGTTGATTTATATCGCAACACTTGTTCTGTTATTAATTAGTGGTATTATTTCTGACGCAATATATGGGGATATAGATAACATTGTATTTTTAATTCTCGTATTAATAATCTTTCCTTGGTATTATCATGCTAAAATGGAAAGTTCCTTCAAACAAGCTACACTTGGTAAGATATTATTGGGAATAATGGTGACAGATATGAACGGTAATCGTCTTTCTTTTGGTAAGGCAACAGTGCGTTTTTGGACTAAAATAATTTCTGCAATAACAGTTATTGGATTTATAATAGTATTGTTCACTAAGAAAAAACAAGCACTGCACGATATTATAGCAGATACTCTTGTAATTAATAAAAAATAATTAAGGACATTGTGCTTGTCAAAAACTGTTCTTAATATTGTTTACTGTTTTGAAGATTTTTGGTTAACATGACTAAAGAAAAAAGATTTAGAGAATCGAGTTTGCAGAACCAAGAGAGTGCAGTGAATATATGTATTTTTTTATAGAAATTCTCCCGTGTTCATCTGTGTGCACCTGTGGTTTCATTTTTTCCTTGACAACCACCCGATTGGGATTATGATAATGTAAGATTTAATGCAAGAAACTTTTTTATTTTATCTTAAAATAGTTAAGTTATGAATATAACGGATTGTCCGAATTTGCCATATCATTCATTAGATCAGATGAAGAATGATTTTTTATTAAAAAAGATTGGTTTTATCTTCAAACCATCTATTGCAATGGCATATCAAATGCGGAACATTAAAAGTGCTATATTCAATAATGTTTCGTATTTGTCAGTATTTGGATTTGTCATTTACATTATTATCACAAAATCATGGCTGTGGTTTTTTGCTATTGTATTTTTTCCTATTGTTTATTTTTTAACAAATCCGATAGCTCCAAAATTTTTATCGTATATTGTTGTTCTTATAATATTGATTATAACAGGATTCAGTAGTAATGACAAAATTTATGCGTTAGGGATAGCTCTTTTATTATATATAGGTTTTTTAAAAATGGCTTATGCTATTACACAGAAATGCTTTGTCGAAGCGTTTATAAATAACGAAGAACTATTTTGTGAATTGTGGTTAAATCATCAAATTGCCTTAGTAAAAAACAATAAAAAATATACTGTAGGTTTCATTCTTGAAAAATAAAATTATAAGTCAAGGATTACTGTAAAAACAATAACTTTCCCAATTTACCACAATGACACTATAAACATTTCTTTCGTGCTATCAGTATTAAGATTTGTTTAATTTGTGTAATTATTCTGTAATCAGTATAAACATGCGTGATTTTTTATCACGCCTCTTGATAACCAATCAATTAGGGTTATCATAATGCAAAAGTAAGTAAAATGAGAAATAAATGATTAGGATTCTTTTAATTTGTGTATCTGTTATTGTTTCTTTGGGAGTATCGCTTATCATCATTCCGATTGCTACTCTGATATATTCGTTTTCTTTGGCTTTGTTATTTTCACTAATTATTCCTAAACTTAAGCATGTACGGGTTTTTATATTACAAACAATTACGTATACGACATCTGATTTTTGCGGATTAATTCTTGGAGCTATTGTCCTTCGAAAATCTCAAAATCTATTTGCGCTACCGATTCTATATTTTATTATCGTTATTTCCGGATTTTTATACGCTAAAAAGCCATATCAATTTTTAACAGAACAAGCTAAAAAGTACAACTTTTGGCAAAAAATTGCGAATCTTCTAGGTGCTGCAATTTCAATTTTATTAATAATTGTAGTAACGAATAAATGGAGATAACTTTAAAGGACTGAAGCGTTTAAGTTTAAATCTATTATTAATAAATTATTGCTGATTTAGTGGAAATTATGTTTAACAAAATATGATAAAATTAAGAAAACGCGACTTTCCTCAATTTATAATGGCATCAGCGAATAATGCTTTAGAATTCATTGAAGAGGCAATTAGTATATATTATAAGATGCCACAGGTTCGAAACACAACAGTTTTCTTGTTAATGTCACTCGGATTAGAAGAGTTTGGTAAAGCATTTTATGCCCGAGTGGTACTAGGTATGGCATTAGAAGAAGGATGGTTTAATAATAAAAATTATGTTACGTTAGATGGCGCATTTAACCATAAGCAGAAACAAATTTTTGCATTTTTAGGATTAGCAAAAGAAAATCTTAAACTTAATTTTCCATTTTCGGAATTTCAACGATTTTTCAAGGAAGTTGCAGATACTAATAGTCAATGTATTACTTATCCTAAGAATAAAAATCTCTGGAATAAACGAAATCGATGTATTTATGTCGATTGTATAAATAGTAAGATTATTAAACCAGAGTCATTAAATGAAGTTGAAGTTGTTAAATGGCTCAAATTTTCACTTGAGTTTCTAGTACGTATTCATGAAACATTCCCTAATCTGTCTCAAAACGAGGAAAGATCTAAGTTTAATGCTAATGTATTTCGTAATAAATGGAGGGATAGAATAGAAATAGGAATGAGAAAAAGAATGAAAGCAGGTGCTATTTCTTAACTCTGGTGATAATTCCAGTGACATAATACATAATAAATAAAAAATTGTTATAGTTCTGTTGGGCTCGGTAGACACATTTTTAGGCAAATTCATCGGTTATCTAATTAATGTCATATACCATGAAGCGTGAAACATTGAAATTCGTTGAAATTGGTTGGAGATTCTGGAGCAAGTCCAGAATGACAGAAATAAAATCCTGGAAATTTATAGAAATTTGTTGAAATTGGTTGTTTTTAATTTAGCCATAGCTCTGCATGACCCGGTAGGTTACTTACTAGGCAATGGAGTAGGTAACCTACTCGGTAATCTATTAGGTAATCCAGTCGGTAACCGAGTAAGTAACCTACTAGACAACGGGTTAGGTAATATAGTAGGTCACCTACTAGGCTAGCCGGTAGGCAAGGGGGTAGGCTACCTACTAGGTAGCCTACTAGGCAGCCTACTAGGCAATGGAGTAGGTTACATAGTAGGTAACCTGGAAGGTCAGGCAAGGGTATGACCTTGCAAATTCTAATATCGAAATCCTAAGTCCAAAATAATATCAAAGCACTAATGTCAAAAATAGATTCTGGAGCGAGTTATGCGGGTGCGACCTGTAAAACCAGGACGCACCCGATAGAATTCAAAGGAAGGATGAAGAATTTGAACATTCACCCTCACCCAAACCCTCCCCCGTCAAGGTGGAGGGATCTTTTGTGCATTCAGTGGTTTCAGTCCTCGCTCGTTTTTTTTGGTTGGAGATTGCCAGGGTTACCTTTGGTAACAGCGCAATGACAATGTTTTATCTGTGAAAATCTGTGTAATCTGTGGTTAAATTTTATACTTTATCCGTGTTTATCTGTGTTAATCTGTGGCGAAAGATTTCTTTTGTGGTTATCTTTTATGCCTTTTTCAGTCGTCTTCTTTCAGCACGATTCTCAAATACTGTATAAAGCACCGGTATGAATATCAAGGTAAGGAATGTCGAAACAATCATACCGCCAATTACTGACCGTCCTAACGGTGACCACATTTCAGAACCTTCGCCAATCTTTAATGCTAACGGTAAAAGTCCGAAGATAGTCGTTAATGCCGTCATTAGAATTGGTCTCATTCTGATTCGTCCACCCTCTTTAACTGCTTCTTCTAAACTTAACCCCTTATTACGACGGAGTTGGTTTACATAATCGACATAAACAATACCATTATTAACAACAATTCCAACTAACACCAATATGCCAATGCCTGAAATTACTGAAAGCGTGGTGCCAGTGATAAAGAGTATCCACAACACACCAATAACGGCAAGAGGAATAGTAAACATTATAATAAATGGGTCGCGGAACGATTCAAATTGTGCTGCCATCACCATAAATACAAGGATAATCGCAATTAAGACTGCGAACCCAATATCCTTGAATGATTTCATCATATCTGCGTATGAACCGGATACTTTAATTTCAAAATCGGGTGGCGCAATGATATTTTTGATTGCCTTACTAACTCGCACTGCTAACCGACCGGCTGATTGTCCAACCACATTGCCCGTGATACTGACAATGCGTTCTGTATTTTTATGCTCTACTTGTAAGGGACCGGTTCCAGTCTTGGTTATTACAACATTTTTAAGTAGCACTGAACCCATTGGACCATTGATTGTCGTGTTAAGAATATTACTGATTTCGTCACGCTGGTCGGCTCGAAGTCTGATTATCATATCATATTCTTTACCTTTGATTCGATATTTAGTAGCGACATTTCCTTCCATTTGGGTACGTAGTGCTGTGCCAATCTGATATGGTGAAAGACCAAACCGCGATGCCTTAACACGGTCAATAAGAAATTGAATTTCCGGTTCACCTTGCTCGCGATTAGATTTTAAATCTACAATTCCTGGTATTGTCTCAATTGCTGACATTATAAGACGTGATAGCGAATCAGCCGTTCTAATATCGTGACCGAGGATGTCGACTTGAATTGGTGCACCGCTGCCAAAAAACGAACTCATGCCACCGGTTTGACTCGACCGGACCACGAGTCCTGGTATTTCTAAGGCTTTTTTCCGAATATCTTGTTCGATATCTTTTACTGAGTGTTTAGCATTTTTCTTTAAGAGGAGGTTGAGCTCTGCTGAGTTTGTTCGGGCAGTACCAAAAAGTGATTGATAAATACTTGTTCCTTCACCGACCTGAGCAATGAATCCATCTAAGTCACCTGACCATTTATCAAGTACGTGCTGTTCCAATTTAGAAACCGCTCGGTTAGTAATTTCAAGGTTCGTGCCGATTGGCATCTCAACAATCATTTCGCTATATCGAGTTTCTTGCTCGGGCATAAACTCAGTCCCAATAAATGGAATTAATGCTAAACTTATGATGAATAAACCAATTGTACTTAAGATCACCAATTTACGACGTTTTAACGCCCAACCGATTGTTCGCCCATAGGAATTCTCCAAATTTTTGTAAAATCGTTCAGACCAAGCCATCAACTTTTTCTCTTTAGTGCCGGGCGGAGGTAATTTTAAAAATCGGCTGGTAAGCATTGGAATCAAGGTAAGCGCAACACCTAATGAAGCAGTTAAAGAAAAGATAATTGCCCAGGATAATTCTTTAAAAAAGACCTGAATAAGTCCTCGTAAAAGAAGTAGTGGAAAAAACACGGCTAATGTCGTGAGAGTAGAAGCAGTAATTGCCATTGCTACTTCATTTGTACCGACACTTGCTGCAGACTTTGACTCTTCTCTTTTTTCCCGATGTCGGAAAATACTTTCAAAAACAACAATTCCATTGTCGACTACCATCCCCACCGCAATTGCCAAACCTGCCATCGAAAGAATATTTAGCGAAAAACCAAACAGGTACATAAAGAACATCGCAAAGAAAATAGAAACTGGAATCGCAAATGCAACAAATAATGTCGCACGAAAACGTCGCAAGAAAATAAACAGAATCATAGTGGCGAGGAGTCCACCCAGAAACAAGTTGGCTGCGACATTGTTAATCGACTTTTTAATTGATTCGGAGGAATCCCAGAATACATCAAAGTTAACGCTTGGTGGTAATGCCTGTTTTATCTTCGCCAATTCTTCTCTTACCGCATTAGCTACGGTTATTGTATTCGCGTCCGGACGGCGCTGAACAATTATGAATATCGAATTTTTCTTATTCATACGAGCATATGCCCTACGTTCTTCGGGCGCCCAAGAGATATTTGCTACCTGCCGAGCTAAAATCGGAACGCTCGCTTTATTGCCGATTACGGTGTTTCGAATTTGGTCTATATTATCATACTGACCAATCAGTCGTACTATGTATTTCTGTTCTTTTGTTGAGACCGAACCAACCGGGAAATTAATATTTTGAGCTTGGAGGACTGTTGCAAACTGGTCAAGTGTGATACCAGTTTGGGTAAGTTGCCTTACATCGACCATAATTTGAACTTGATGTTTCAGACCACCCGCAATACCAACTGCGGCAATTCCGTTTACTCTTTGTAAACTTATTGAAATATCCTCCGCTATATCGCGTAATTCGGCTTCATCTATGTTGCCCGATAAAGTCATTTGTACTACCGGCATCATTGAAATATCAAACTTAAATACGAATGGTTTTTGGATGTCATCCGGAAGGAATACTCCAGCTTGGTCGATACGGTCACGAATATCTGATGATGCGGCATCTAAATTAATTCCCCATTCAAATTGCATTGTTATTACCGAAACTCCCTCACTCGAGCGAGAAGTTAAATCCTTAAGATTAGGCGTTGTTCCCAGTCTTTCTTCTAATACATCAGTAACCTCGGATTCGACCTCTAAAGGTCCGGCGCCGGGGTAAATGGTTGCTACGAGTATCATGGGCAATTTAACGTTTGGGAAAAGGTCAATTTTCATTCTGGATATGCCAATAATTCCAAATACGATTAAGCCCAACGCAATCATAAATGTGGTAACCGGCTTTTGTATCGAGCTATCTGATAATTTCATATTTTATTCCTCAACTTTTAACCACACGATTACACAAGATTTTCACAAGATTTTTTCTTTCTCTGGTGTTAATCTGTGAAATCTCGTGGTTTTCTTGAATGTTCATTGTGCACCCTCAACTGTTTTTACTTCGTCACCATCACTGACTCGTTCCTTACCAGTCGTGACGACTTTTTCTCCGATATTAAGACCAGAAGTAATTTCAACAAACTCACTGCCGATTAATCCAACTTTAATTTCTCGAAAATGGGCGATGTTCTTATTATCAGTAACAAGAACTTTAGAAAACCCGTCAGTAAAAAGCGCGGAAAGCGGTAAAGCGATAACATCAGATTTTTTTTCAATTTCTAATTTTATATTACATGCCATGCCCGGAATCAGCTTTTTATCTCTATTCGACAATGTCACTTCAACCGTTGCTGAACCTGAAACCTGGTCAACTACGGTCGATACATTTGTTACCTTGCCTTCGAACGTTCCATTAGATATGGCTGAGACTGATATATAAGCTGGCGTACCTCTTTTTACATAAGGAAGGTCCTGGTCTGAAATTGGTGCTTTAACTTTCACATTTTCTGAATAACTCGCAATCGTGGCTACTGGCATAGTCTGAGCAACAGTCTGACCAATATCAACATAGATTTTACCAACAATACCTGAAATCGGAGATAAAACCGGTCCGGGTTTATAATCCATCCCTGAAATATCATTTAAAATATACAGAATCGTATCGTTTTCTTTTATCGCTGAACCTTCTGGTTTCACAATTTGTGTGACTCGTCCCATTATTTTAGGTGTAACCGTAACCTGCCGTTCACCATAAATCGAACCAAACAATTCGACCGACCTTGTTACCGTGCTTTGATTAACCGTAACGACTGCGACCGTATGTCCAATTTTTATTTCAGTTTTTTTACCTCTTGGTCCACAACTCATAATAATCATTGTTGTGAAAATTATTAAAAATGCCAAATACTTTTTCATCATTTCCTCCATTTATTTACCCAAAGCATTTATTAATTTTACTTGGGCGATTATACAATTTGATATTGATGTCATCTGGTCAAACTTGGCTTGAGTCAAAGCGAGTTGCGTGTCCATATACTCAAGATTGGTAATTTGACCGTTATCATATTTTAGTTCGGCTAAATTTAAAGCTTGTTCAGCAGTTTGGACATTCTCATCCTGATAAGACAGAATCTGTTTTTCTTGCTCGAGATTAAAGTACAAACTCTTCACATCAAGTTTGATACCATCCTCAAGCATGGCTAAACCAAGTTTTGTCTGCTTCAGCTGTGCTTTGCTTTGTTTCATTTTGAATAGATTGGCACCGCCGGTAAAAATTGGCATCGAGGCACCTAAAGTCACATTCCAATCTTTACCCCACTCATCTGAACCAATGCTATAAGGTTTTTTATAATCATAGTTGAAAGCAGTAAATACATTGGGCAGATTCGCGGTTCTTTGTATCCATAAAGCTCGATTCGCAATACTAACGGTTCGGCGCATATTCTTTATTTCGGCTCTTTCGCTTAATGCAGTGTTTATTGCGTCGTCTAAATTAATATTATTTGATTTGAAAGTAAAGGTATCCTCCAGCACAACCGGTGTTTCATCGCTAATGCCCAAAACTGACTTTAAGACGGTATAAGCGATATTCTGTGCATTTTCGATTCGGATTACTTGACTGCGAATATTAGTCAACTGAACTTTCGCGCGTAACAGGTCCAGTTTTGTTACCAGCCCGCTTTCATAGAGCTTTTCAATCTGGTTGATGTGCTTCTGCATTTGGTTATAAGCGTCGCGTATTAATACGACCCCCTTCTCCGCCAAGATTGTCTGATAAAATGTTTGAGTAACCTGAACTTTTAAATCTTCTTTTGCCTTGCGATAACTCTCTTTTTCCATATCAAAACTGAGCCCGCCGATTTTATAAGCATTAATCAGTTTTCCCCAGGTAAAAAGCGTCTGAGTCACACCTGCCCGTAAATCATAATTATTTTTCTGTGACATTTGTAATGTTTCTGTGGACGCACCGACAATTATCGGAATACTGTCGGTAAATCCGATAATAGTACCCGATGTATTATATACCGGAAATGAAACATTGCCATAAGTCGGAACGCTCATTGGAAATCCTTGGGTATTACCCAATCTTGTGTAGGTTCCGGTAAGATTAACCTGCGGTAAAAAAGAACCGAGTGTTGCAAATTGCGATGCTCTTTTTTCATTCAGTTTCTCTTTGGCAATGAGAATTGCTTTATTGTTCTGTAAAGCCATATTAACCGCATCGTTTAATGTAAGATACACTGTATCTCCTGATGCTTGCGCAATACTTATCAACAAAAAGAATAAGGTTAAATATAGTATAGATTTTCTTGTGTTTATTTTCATTTAGACTCCTTTTTATTTAATTTTATACCACTAAAAAACATTTCTTTTATCATCTCCTGTCCATCTTTTACATTAATCTTATATAAACGTGATACTAAAACTGCTCGAACCGTATTAAAGAAAAAAACCGCTGCCATTTGAGGGTCGGTTTTCTTAAATTCATTGTTATCAATACCGGTTTTTATTATTTGTGCGATGATTTTAATAAACTTGAAAATTTTGGGTTTTAGCTGGGTCTCCATTTTTTGCATTAGTTCGGTCGTAAGATTAATATTCTCAATCGATACGAACGAAGTCATTCCTTTAGCTTGTGAATAATAGTGCGCCCAGCCATCAAATATTTTTACCAGCTTTTCCGTTGCGCTAATCTTCACATTCTGAATCGACTCTACAACATTAACTGCTTCTTCCAATCGATGATTCATTAAATGAACATAGATACTCGTTTTATCTTTAAAATAGAGATAAAGCGTTCCTTTTGCGACATCCGCGGCATCAGCAATATCTTCCATTCGTGCCGGGAAAAACCCTTTGTTGAAAAAGATTTTCTCGGCCGCCTCTAAAATTTTTGTTTCTTTATTATTTTTCATAAAAAACGATTACCAGTTTGATTAAAATGGGAAATCCGGTAATCTTGATTTGTTGCCCTTGTCAGTTTTATACTGACCAGTCAGTCATTATATACTAAAAATAAGATATGTCAAGACCCGTTAGAAACCTGTTTGGAATTTTGTGAGTTATTTCCAGTTTGGATGTCATCTACATTAACAGGAGATTTTCTAACTGGGTCAAGTCCAGTTATAAACCCAACAATATACCAATATGCCCTTGACACTATCTATCAAACAATTATAATAGACTTTCTTGATATCTTACATTATGACCAATAATAATATAAGTTCAAAAGCTATTAGTTCGTTAGAGAATGAGCAAGTAGCGGGTCATAACCCAATCGACACGTCCACCATATCATCTCCAAAACGATACGTTTTATTAATCGTGGTCGGAATCTTTATTATTTTATTTGACCAAATATCCAAAATTTGGGTTGAGACAAACATTAGTACTTACCGTCCCGTTAAAATTCTTGGTGATTTTGTTCGGTTAATTTTAGCACATAATTATGGTATTATTTGGGGAATTCCAATCAGAAGTCCGCTGGTTTATTATATATTACCTTTGATTGGAATTATTGTGGTGCTTTATTTAGCTTTAAAAACACGCATCAAATTCCTTACGATTGCATTCGGATTAATAATCGGTGGTGCCGTCGGAAATCTTATCGACCGGGTTCGACTCGGTTATGTTATTGATTTTATTGATATGGGAATAAAAAATCTCCGCTGGCCTACTTATAACATTGCCGATGCGGCAATTGATATTGGTTTAGTTATGATTATTGCTCGTGAAATCTTTAAATCAAAACCAAAGCCTTAATCAATATCGCAACTTATGCAAGAAGTTTTTTTAAACAATAATGCCTCGACCAAAGTTGACCCGGAAGTTTTAGATGCAATGCTTCCTTATTTTTGCGAGCATTATGGAAATCCATCCAACCTCCATTCATTCGGTCGCGAAGCTAAAGAAGCAATCGAACAAGCCCGCGAACAAGTTGCCGATTTTCTTAATGCAAAACCTGAGGAAATCTATTTTACATCCGGTGGTACTGAATCAAATAATCTGGCAATAAAAGGCATCTTGCGTGCCAACATTGACCACGGTAATCATATCATCACATCAAAAATCGAACACGATTCGGTGTTGCGGACAATTGAATTTCTTGAAAAAATGCGCTATATCGAAACCGATTCTATTGCGGTTGATGAATTCGGGACCGTGGTCGCAGACCAATTAGAACAATATCTAACTAACAATACAATTTTGGTTTCGATTATGCATAGTAACAATGAAGTCGGAACAATCCAACCGATTAAAAAACTAACGGCAATTGCTCATAATAAAGAGGTTTATTTTCATACCGATGCGGTTGCTTCTGCCGGAAAAATCCCGATCGATGTAGCAGATTTAGATGTTGACTTATTAACATTGTCCGCTCATAAATTTCATGGACCTAAGGGGGTTGGTTGTTTATATATAAAAGAAAGTGTTAAGATTGAGAAGATAATTTATGGCGGTGAACAAGAAAGAGGTATGCGGGCGGGCACGGAAAATTTAGCAGGAATTGTCGGACTCGGAAAAGCTGCGCATATTGCAAAAAATCATCTTAATCGCGGCGGTCCTCAAAAAATAGAAAACTTGCGTAATCATTTTGAAGCAGAGATTACGAGCCGTATCAATGATATAAAAATTAATGGACATCCCACTCAAAGATACTGCTCGATTCTAAATGTTTCATTCGCCGCTGTTAACCATCAGCAATTAATCGAAAGTTTAGACCAAGCAGGAATAAAGGTTTCATCCGGTTCGGTCTGTGAAACTGACCAATACAAAACATCCTATGTGTTACAAGCGATGAATGTCGAAGAAAAATATCTGAATAACCAGGTTCGATTCGGTTTAAGTAAGTATACAACCCAAGATGAAATCAATTATACCATTGATGTGCTGGTTAATTTAGTTAAACATTTACGGAGCAATAAAAAGAGCTGATGCGATGAAAAAAAGCATCTATCTGGATAATAATTCAACAACTCAAGTTGCCCCCGAGGTACTAGAAGCAATGATGCCTTATTTATCGGAAAGCTATGCTAACCCATCAAGCCTTCATTCATTGGGGCGAAAAAACCGAGATGCCATTGAAAAAGCCCGAAAAGAAGTTGCGTCTTTAATTAATGCCAAACCAACGGAAATTATTTTTACCGCAAGTGGTTCGGAAGCAAATAATATGGCAATCAGAGGCACGGCACGGCAATTTATGGGAAAAGGGAATCATATTATAATTTCGAGTATTGAACACAGTTCGGTCTTACACTCGTTAGATTTAATAAAAAAATGGCAAATGGGCGAAACGACCGAATTAAATGTTAATATGTTCGGTTCGATTGACCCCGAAGATTTAATACAATCATTAACCAAATATACTTTTTTAGTATCAATTATGCACAGTAATAACGAAGTTGGGACGACCCAGCCAATCAAAACGCTATCGGACATTGCCCATCGGAAAGGAATCTGTTTTCACACTGATGCAGTAGCGTCAGCCGGGAAAATCCCGCTCGATGTTAAAGACCTGGGTATCGATTTATTAACCATTTCTGCCCATAAAATCCATGGCCCCAAAGGTGTCGGTGCTTTATATATTAAGGAAGGCGTTAAGATTGAACCAATCATCTATGGTGGCGGTCAAGAGCAAGGGTTACGAGCGGGCACCGAAAACCTTGCTGGTATTGTCGGATTTGGTAAAGCCGCACTTCTGGCTAAACAGGAGCTGTCCGATGGGACACCTGCGAAAATTGCGGCACTTCGTAATTATTTGGAACTTGGATTGAAGATGCACATCCCGGAAGTAAAAATTAATGGTCATCCCATAGAACGTTTGTGCAATACCTTGAATATATCAATCGCCTATGTTGAAGGTGAAGCAATGTTAATGAATTTAGATTTAGAAGGTATTGCGGTTGCGGCTGGTTCGGCTTGTTCGGTTGGGAAATCTGAACCTTCCCATGTCTTAAAAGCAATGGGTGTTCAAGATAAATATATTAATTCACCAATCCGAATAAGTTTAGATAAACATAACACAAAAGAAGAAATTGATTATACAATTGAAGTTTTAGTAAAGATTGTTGAACGGTTAAGGTCTATCTCGCCGCTCTGGAAACCCAAGTAAAACATAAATGCCACGAAGGCACAAAGGTTAAATTGGCTTCTTTTCTCTGTGTGCTCAGTGTCTCGGTGGCTAATCACACGTCAAAGATTACGGTTGCAATATATCCTGAATTGGTCTTTTTAATATTAAACATGTGATAGGTTGGGGTCTTTATTTCAATCTTAATATTATGCCGTTTCGGGTCAAATTTCTCCCCTGCGATTTCAGCATATAACTTATTATTTTCAACCTTAATATTTTTCACTTCCTTAGCAACAAAATATTCGGTTGCGAATATAAATAACAATTCCCGAAACCAATCAATCAATAATTCTTCTAAAGTTGCTGAAGAAATCTCAATTTTTTTAGTCTCTTTTATTAAAATCTTATTTAAATCTAAAATATTATCAAAGATAGTAAAAAGTCCGTTAGCAAAAAGCTCGGCTAAATCTTTGCCATAGATACGAACGCCTAAATCCGAAGTGTGGTCAATGTATTTATACCGCATAGGGAAGTTTAGTCATTGAAATTATAGTTGTCAACCCCACCACTTTTATCAGACTTTCAATTATCGCGTTCATAATTTACTTTATATTACCGCTCACTTTGTTAAAACGGGCGAGAGTCAACTTTTCTATTGACTTATCGTAAATTTTTTAGTAGTAATATTAAGCGGGTCCGTAGCTCAGTTGGATAGAGCAGCTGACTCATAATCAGCTGGTCGTAGGTTCAAGTCCTACCGGACCCATTATATAAAATCAAAGATTAAAAATCAAAAATTAAAAATACATACTAAAAATATAAAAACGACCCAGAATACCCTCGTGAGGAAACAAAGCAGCCGAAAGATCTCAAGATTCTTCGCTCATATCCTGAATAATAAATTTTTTGATGTTTTTGCATTTTTGCGTTTGTGTTTTTAATATTTTATATTTAATTTTTACTATATGACCATCACCTGGCAGGTTCATCGGGCAAAAGAACATCCTAAAAAAACCCTGTACGTATCGATAATTCTCGGAGTTTTTGTAATATCGATAACAGTTTTATACGGTTTACCATGGACAATTCTTTCATTGATGGTTTTATTTGCTTCGCTTAATGCCTATTTTATACCAACCACTTATACAATAACCGATTCTGAGATTATCGTCGATAAGAAACTGTTCAAAAATAAACTCGAATGGTCCAGATTTCGCAAATATTATATCACCACAACCGGTATTGTGCTTAGCCCTTTTACTAAGAGAAATTTTCTGGATAATTTCCGCGGTGTTCACCTTTTACTGCCCAAAGAAAATTCGGAAGAGATTATTAACTTTATAAAAAATAAACTTGACCCCGCCCTTCATTTGACATTAAGATAGTTTCATAGACTGAACTTTGTTGCTCTAACTTTTGTTTACATTTATTATGCTTGTTAAGTTTATTTAAGAAGGGCGGGGTTGACCCCGCCCTTCATTTGACATTAAGATAGTTTCATAGACTGAACTTTGTTGCTCTAACTTTTGTTTACATTTATTATGCTTGTTAAGTTTATTTAAGAAGGGCGGGGTTGACAAAAACTAAAATATAGGATATTATTCAAAATAATGGCAAAACCAGAGCAGAAAAAAGTAGTTAAGAAACCAGTCGCACCAAAAATTCCGCCCCGACCTAATATCATATTTAAACCCAAGAATTATATTTTATTTGTTGCTGGTCTTATCACCATCGCGATCGGGTTTTTATCATTATCAAAAGGTTCGATTACATTAGCACCAATCTTACTGGTTACTGGTTACATAATTTTAATACCGCTTTCAATTATTCTCAAGTAGTCAATGGTCCGCCAATACTGGTGTGACGATCTACAAATCGAAAAATTTCCTGTTGTTTTTATTATTTTGAAGAACTAAAAAATGAAATTACATCATATTATCAAAGCTCAACAATTCGACCGAAAGTCATTAGAAGAAATATTTGAGGTTGCGTCGCAAATGGAAAACATCGGTGCCACCGGTAATACTGAAATTCTCAAAGGCAAAGTAATGGCAACGATATTCTACGAACCGTCGACTCGAACTCGACTTTCATTCGAAGCCGCAATGATAAAACTGGGCGGTGAAATAATCTCGACCGAAAATGCTCGCGAATTTTCGTCCACTGCTAAAGGGGAATCTTTAGAAGATACGATAAGAATCGTTGGCAGCTATTCGGATATAATCGTATTGCGTCACTTTGAGAGTGGCGCCGCCGAACGCGCCGCCAAAATTTCACCAGTTCCGATTATTAATGCGGGAGACGGTCCTGGTCAACATCCCACCCAAGCTTTGCTTGACTTATATACCATTAAGAAAGAAATCGGTAAAATTGATGGTATATCAATTGCTCTGGTCGGTGATTTGGCTTACAGCCGAACGGTTCGGTCTTTGTCGTATTTACTAACAAAATATGATGATATTAAAATCTATTTCGTTGCGCCCGAAGAAGTAAAAATGCGGGGCGACATTAAGACCTATTTGACTAAGAATAATATATTCTTTTCTGAAGAGACCGACCTTGAAAAAATCGCAGCGCAGGTTGATGTAATTTATCAGACGCGCATCCAAAAAGAACGGTTTGGTGAAAATATCGAAGATTTTGAAAAGGCAAAAGATAAATATATTATTGATAATAATGTCTTAAAAGTAATGAAAAAACGCTCGATTATTATGCATCCCCTTCCCCGAGTCAATGAAATTAAAACTGAAGTTGATTCAGACCCAAGAGCTGCTTATTTTCGTCAAGCCCAGAATGGTCTTTATATCCGAATGGCTTTGCTCAAGATGATTCTGGTTGGTTAATTAACTATCAGACCAAACAACCAATCGTGCTTAAAAAAGAAATAGTTGATTCAATTATACTACGCGGTGGTAAGTTGGTTATCCCTGATGTAAAAATCGTAGATAATCCCGACATCTATATCAAGAAAGGCATTGTCCAAAGAATCGGTAAAATCAATCAAAGCGCTATCCCGGTTATGACTCTTTTAAAAGACCAATATATCTCACCTGGTTTTATTGATATGCACTGTCATTTACGAGAACCCGGAAATACCGAATCCGAAACGATTAAAAGCGGGACATTGTCCGCGATTGCCGGTGGATTTACTAAAGTATGTTGCATGCCCAATACCAATCCTTCACTCGATAACCCTAAGATTATTAATTATGTTCAAAAACAAGCTCGGCAAGCTGGTAATGCGGAAATGTTTGTGATCGGCTGTGCCACCAAAGGTCGAGCCGGCAAAGAAATCGCGAACATCGATAAAATGGTGTCGGCAGGAATTGTCGCGGTATCCGATGATGGCTCGCCAATTTCAGATTATCGACTTATGCAGAAAATTTTGGAACAATGTAGCGGGTTCAACATCCCAACAATTAATCATTGTGAGGTTTTGGAACTTTCCAAATCGGGTGTGATGAACGATGGAAAAATTTCCAAGAAATTAGGATTAAAGGGAATCCCTGATATTGCGGAATCGATAATGGTCTTAAGAGATATCGCTTTAGCTGACTATACAAAAGGGCGTGTTCATATCGCACACGTATCAACCAAAAAATCGGTTGATTTAATCCGTTGGGCAAAAAAGCAAGGCATTAGAGTTACCGCCGAAACCTGTCCTCATTATTTTACACTTACTGAAAATGATTGTTTAAGATTAAACACAAACTACAAAGTATCACCGCCCTTAAGAACAAAACCAGACGTTGAAGCAATAAAACAAGGGTTGGCTGATGGCACGATAGATACAATTGCGACTGACCACGCGCCTTGGCATCGGTCTAAAAAACAAATCGGACCTTATAGCCACAGAGGCACAGAGTTCACGGAGAATCCAGAGAGTTATAAAAATCTTTCTCTGTGTTCTCTGACTCTCCGTGGCAAGAATTGGGAAAAAGCTAAATCAGGAATGATTGGTTTTGAGACCGCGTTTTCCTTAGGTTATGAGGAACTCGTACTAAAGAAATATCTGACGCTCGAAAAATACATCGCATGTTTAACAACCAAACCGGCTCAGATTTTAAATCTAAAGGATTCAGCAACGATTGCGGAAGGTATTACAGCTACAATTACCATATTTGACTCAAATAAAACCTGGACTC
>Ga0315274_10002305_pt1 | contig 28938 bp, 18 predicted proteins | sample YL17G02_20_MG_FD_203700 | JGI IMG/M metagenome (GOLD analysis project Ga0315274, IMG submission 203700) | Sediment microbial communities from Yellowstone Lake, YNP, Wyoming, USA - YL17G02_20 | ecosystem: Environmental > Aquatic > Freshwater > Lake > Sediment | place: USA: Wyoming | collected...
CGCCATGCCGTACCGCTTCCCCTCGCTGTGTTTCCACATGATCGTAGCGGGACAATCCAACAGCCCGTCCACCGAGTCAATCCACGCGCTGACCCGCTCGACCGGTCCCATGAGATACCAGGCCGTGGCCCACTCGTGATGGCCGTGGTCGAAGGTTTCGAGGCCAAACCCCTTTCCGGCCTTATCGATCTGCTGCTGAATTGTCGAGGGAGGCACATCCCAGCCGCCGTGCGGACTGCAAATGTACTTGATGCGAATGCCCTGCGGCTCGCCGATCCGGCCTTCATCGATCAGCTTCTTCGCGAGGACCATCGGCGGCCAGCAGACGTAGCACTCCGTCACCTTGAATACCTTGACCGTCCGTCCCGCCGCCGCCAGCATCCTGTCAGCGCTCTTAAGGCTCAGCGTCATCGGCTTCTGCACCGCGACGTGTTTATCGGCCCGAAGCGCATCGATCACGACCTTCTCATGCGTCTCGATCGGGGTTATCACCTCGATCGCATCGATATCCGGGTTCAGGAGCATTTCCCGGTACGTCGTGTAAGTCCGTTTCGCGCCCCACTGGACTCGCCGCCGTTCCGCGCGTTCCGGATCAGCGTCGCACACCGCGAACACGCGCGCATGTGGGTTGTCCTTATACCCAAGATAATGAAGGTCCGCAATGCGGCCACACCCGATAATCCCCACATTGATCATCGAAGTGCAACCTCCGTTCTATGCAGCATCCGACCGAAGAAAAACCGCTACCTCCCACCCGCGCTCAGGCGCCCTTCTCCCAGTAGCGAAGTCAAAACATACGCCTCCCCCGCGCGGAAGTCAATCGTCGGGTTTCGGGTTTCGGGTTTCGGGTGTGAGGTGGCCGTTTCTTGGTTACCCGAAACCCGAAACCCGATACCCGACACCCTATGCTATAATTCCACCGTGGGTGAGCAGGCTGGACGGTCGCGGCGTCGTTCAGGACGCCGAGGAAAGTCCGAGCTCCACAGGGCACGGTGCTTCGTAACGCGAAGGCGGGGCGACCCGACGGAAAGTGGCACAGAAAACACACCGCCCAAGTCCTTCGGGACCGGCAAGGGTGAAAAGGTGCGGTAAGAGCGCACCAGCGGTCTGGCGACAGACCGGCTCGCTAAACCCCACCTGGAGCAATTCCGAATAGGGGAGCGATGGAGTGGCCCGCTCCGCTCCCGGGTTGGAAGCTAGAGGCGTGCGGCGACGCACGTCCCAGAGGAATGACCGTCTCGATGCGCCATGGCGCATTAGACAGAACTCGGCTTACAGGCCTGCTCACCCCTTCTCATCCCGCCACACATGCAGCAAGTCCCCCCTCCAAAGATAAGAAGATCTTTCCATTCTGTCCACCCCGTCCCTCTCGCAGCTTCTGCTTCTCTCGTCGCTCCCGTCCCTTTCGTCCTTGAAGAAGGCTTTCCGCAGCCCTGCTAGGCCCTTACTGCCCGCGCCTCGACAGAGAATTGTCGATGTTGACTGCGTGACAGTTAAAGATTTTCCCCGAGAGGGGAAAAATGTGAATAGCCGTGGGTGAAACCCACGGAACAGGACATCTCATTCAACGACCCTGGCGGGGTCGAATCGGGTGCGGCAATCCTGTTCGACCCTTTCAGGGTCGCTCGCTACAGCAACCTGTTCCGTGGGTTTTACCCACGGCTATTCACGTCGAACCCCTCCGGGGTATCCTTGGACTTGTTACTGAGGTTACGCCGAAGGCGTCCCCTCTTCGGGTGAAGTCCCAGACGAGGCGCAAACTCTTCAGTCCTTCCTGAGCGAAGCGAAGCGGAACCCACCGCATTGACAGGATTCTTGTTGTCCTTTTCGGAACCCCAAACCAGCCACCAAACACTAACCACTCGTCTTGTCTCCCGCTGCATTTCTTTTGTGAAGACCCATCGTTATAATCGTGCATGAACGGCTTGGTTCAGTAAGAAGTGGGGGTGCGAATGCAACAGCGCCAGGAAGTTGTAAATGTTGTTCTAGCGCAACTGTTGGGCGAGCATGGATTAGTTGCAGCGCCCGAGCAAATCATAAAGGTACATTCAACGGCCACACGCATGCCGGATGTGATTCTGGACTTCAATGGTCTGCGACTCGCCGTTGAGGCTGAGTTCATTGATGCGCCCAATGCAAAAGGGGCTGCGTATAAGAAAGCTCAAAGTCGAGTCGAGCAGGGATTGGCTCATATTGGAGTTGCCATCCTCTATCCTGCAAAACTAAGACGGACGCCGTTTGAAAAGCTCAAATCCACTTTGAGGATAGCCCCGCTTCATTATTCAATCACGACCGAAGCGACGAGTCCTGAAGTACAGTTGCATCTGTTTGATAAGGAGGAAATCCCGATAACGTGGCATGAGGGACCGCTCGACTCACTGATCAATTCGCTCCGCATTTCACACAGCGGCCTAATACAAGAGGACGTCCTGGATCGTGCCGTTGCCCGTTTGGATGCAGCGCTAGGGGATGTTGTTACCGCAATCGAGTGGCAAGCCGCGACCTCCGAACGGATGGCTCAGCAGTTGGGCGTGCGCGATCTCCCTTCAGACGGTTCACGTAGCCCGCGCATCGGGAAGATGTCTGTTAGACAAAAGTACGCCATTAACCGCGTCGGGGGCCTTATTCTGGTAAATGCCATGATTTTCCAGGAGGTGCTTTCCGGGTCCGACAGTCGGGTACTTCCGCTCGGACAGTTACGCAAACAACCTGCCATTGTCTCTGCATTTGCCGACCATTGGCAGTTTATTATAGAGAAAATCAATTACTTCCCAATTTTCTATACGGCGCATGAACTGATAACCTGCTTTGCGTCTGATGAAGCCGTTACGCGGGCAATCGGGAAATTGTGTGACACAGCACTTTCGATGGTGGAATGCAGAGCGGCTCTTCGGCACGACTTGGCTGGCCGCATTTACCACCGGCTTCTCCAGGAGGCAAAATACCTTGGCGCTTACTATACGTCTATCCCTTCAGCGACAGTACTACTGAAACTCGCACTGCGCCCAGATCGTTACTCTTGTGATTGGTCTAGCTCTGATGAGTTGGCTGATCTCAAGATAGCGGATCTTGCCTGTGGTACCGGGACGCTGCTTATGGCGGCCGCGGATGCGGTCATCGACAATTATGTTCACCATTGCGTGGCCCGCCAAAGAGTCCCACAGATGGACGATCTGCACGCGGTTCTGGTTGAACATGTAATTTACGGTTACGACGTGCTTCCGTCCGCGCTGCATCTTAGCGCATCAACGCTGGCACTCCGTGTTCCAGACAAACCCATAAATGCCGCGAATCTGTTCACGATGCCTCTGGGCGGCAGAGCAAACGCTCTTGGCACGTTGGATCTCTTGGAGAGCAACTCAACCCCGGCAACGCTTTTTAGTGATGTCGAACAATTCACTTTGAGCGGGCCAATCGTTAGAGAAGTAAGCATTCCGCCCCTCGACCTGTGCGTGATGAACCCACCCTTCACGAGAAGTGTTGGCGGAAATCTGCTGTTCGGCAATCTCCCGGACGATGAGCGCGCGCTAATGCAAACGCGGCTCAAAAAAATCGTCAAGAGCCAAAATGTCTCGGCGAGCATAACGGCGGGACTAGGTTCCGTATTCGTCGCGTTAGGTGATCGCAGAATAAAGGATCGAGGGACTTTGGCTTTAGTGCTCCCCCGCGCGGTACTTTCTGGCGTCGCCTGGGAACCCACCCGCAGACTAATCGAGGCGAATTACTGGGTGGAGTACATCGTCGTGTCGCAAGCCCCCAATCACTGGAATTTCTCTGAAAACACCCAGCTTAGTGAGGCGTTGCTAGTGGCACGGAAACATAAGGAGGGTGATGCCGTCACCGAACGCAAAACAACTTACGTAAATCTCTGGAAACAACCCGCCACACCCGTCGAGGGGCTCGCAATAGCGCAGAAAGTGCTTGCACGGCCAATACCGCCACTGGAAACGGGATCATCGTGCCTCGAGATCTCGGTTGGAGACTCAAAATACGGCGAAGCCTACACCGTTGATTGGTCTCTCGTGAAAGGCCATTTGTGGAGCTGGCCCTGCACCTTTGCCCAGATAGAGTTGAATCGCGTGCTCTACTCCCTGTTGGACTCTCACCTTCGGCTCCCACATAGCAGCGAAGCACATGCTCTGCCCCTGGTGCCGCTGAAGCAGATTGCCGAATTGGGCTTTGATCGACGCGACATGCACGACGGCTTTGATTTGGCCGCAGGTCGGACTGCGTTCCCCGCAATCTGGGGGTATGATTCATACAGTCGGACGAGGATGCTCGAAAAGCCGAACGCATGGTTGCAGCCTCTGAGCGAAGCAAAACAGGGTCGCCCGTTAAGAAACGCGGAACATCTTTGGAAAAAGGCGAGCAGATTGGTTGTGGTTGAGCGTATGCGGCTAACAACTATGCGAATGACTTCAATGCTATCGCCTCACGCAGTCCTGTCCAACACCTTGTGGCCCGTGCTCTTGAAGGAAAAGGTGCGCAGAGCCGAAATGGAGAAGGCCCTTTGCCTCTGGCTGAATTCAACCATTGGAATCATGATGTTCATGGGTTACAGGGTTGAGACTCAGGGCGCATGGATAGAATTCAAGAAGCCCATTCTGGAAAAGTTGCCCGTTCTGGATGTGTATTCTTTGGATGGACGGACATTGACATCGATACTGCGCTGCTTCGATTCAGTTGCCAAACTGGATTTGATGCCTATTCCCGCTATCGACCAAGACGAGACACGTCAGCGAATAGATGACGTATTTTGCGGTGCGTTGCACATACCAGATCTCGCAGAGCTACGCGCAATGCTCGCACACGAGCCAATCCTCTCTATGGACATTGACTTTGAAGGTGACACGGAATAGCCGGGAATTGGGAATTTCCGGGCCACAATACTTGCCTAACCGGGTCCTAGACGCCCGAGTAAGGAAACAACAGGTACGGACGCAGCAACCCCGAGGTCGAGGAACTGGGAAAGCTCCTCGCCGCTGAGTAGCCTTGCCACAAAACCCCATCTTCTCACGAATAGTCTAACGACGGTTCGTCTGAACATGTTAGTGTGGTGAGTCGTAATTGGAGCAATTCATCCTTTCGACACATAAGCGACATGATGAACGCATCAAGGGATCGTATTCGGCCACCTCTTCTCCGTCATTCCCGCGAAGGCGGGAATCCAGGGCATCGGAATGAAGTCCTGTCCAGTGTTTCTGGATTCCCGCCTTCGCGGGAATGACGGTCAGGGAAGGGACTCTCCTGTTAGACGGCGATATCTCCCTCGGCGATTGCCGGATAAGATGTCCGGATAAGATATGAACAGGATGATTCACTACATTAGGATGATTCTATGAGTTTCCCGGTCGCAACTTCTCAGCGCAGTTTCCCTCTTGCGTTCGGTGTGTTCTTGTTGCTGGTATGCGCGGGGCTGTTGAGCGTGTATCTGGCGGGTCCGCCATCTCCGGTTCCTGCGACGGCGCCGGGTACGGAGTTCTCGGCGGAACGGGCGCTCGAGTTCGTCCGGCATATCGCGTCGGCGCCGCATCCTGCGGGATCGGCTGCCAATGAGAAAGTGCGCGACTACATCGTCGAGACGCTTCGTTCGATGGGGATTGCAGCGGAGGTGTATGCGGGCACGTATGTCGACGGTCATTCGGCGGGAGAGATTAAGAACGTGCTGGCGCGCATTCCGGGCACGGCTAACACGAAAGCGGTGGCCCTGGAAGCGCACTACGACTCGGTCGCTTACGGTCCGGGCGCGGCGGACGACGGCGCGGGAGTATCGGCCATGCTGGAGACGGCGCGAGCGCTCAAGGCGGGTCCGCCGTTGATGAACGATGTCATCCTGGTCTTCACGGACGCGGAGGAAGGAGGATTGCTCGGCGCGAAGGTCTTCGGGAAGCACCCTTGGTTCAAAGATGCCGGTCTGCTGTTGAATCTGGAGTCGCGCGGGAACCGCGGCGCTTCTCTTATGTTTGAGACCAGCGAGCAGAACGGCTGGATCATCGAGCAGATGATGAAGTCCGGCATTCCGATGCGGGCGAACTCGATGATGTACGAGATCTACAAGCGGATGCCGTTCAACAGCGACCTGAGCGCCCTCAAGGCACTCGGCATGAAGGGGATCAACATCGCCTTTATCGATAACTTCGCACACTATCACACCGTGAACGACAATCCCGACAATCTGAGCCTTGCGAGCTTGCAGCATCACGGTGCGTACACGCTGGGCGTGGCGCGTCACTTCGGCAACCTGCCGCTCGATGAGGTGACCGCCCCCGATGTGGTGTACTTCAACACCATCGGCTCTCATATGGTCATGTACTCTTTCAAGACCAGTCATGCATTGGCCATCCTGACGGTGGCGGCGTTTCTGGCCATGCTGACCCTTGGCTTTGCGCGGAGGCACTTGTCCCTTGGCGGTTTCCTCGGCGGGATTGCTGCTTTTCTACTGACTGTGCTCTGCGCCGCGGCCGTCACCGTGGTCCTGCTGGGAATCGCGTACGGGCCTTCGCAGTTGTACAGGCTCTACCGATACGGCGTGACTGATCTCCCGGACCTACGGGTCTTTTATCGCAATGACGCATATGGTTGGGCGTTCTTCCTCGTGACGTGTGGCTTGATGGCACTGTCCTACAATGGATGGCGGTGCTTTGTCCGCACGCAGAATCTCGCGGCGGGCGCGCTGGCGTGGTGGCTCGCGGCGATGTTCGGCACGGAACTCTTTCTTCCCGGGGCGGCGTACCTGTTTACGTGGCCGCTGTTGCTTGCTTGCATCTCACTGGGCGTTCTGTTCATGTCTCGTGATGCAGCGGCCCTTTCCGCAGGCCGTTTGACATGCGCTGCCGCACTTGTGCTGCCGGGATTCCTGCTATGGGTCCCGGCGTTCGGCGGCACGTTATCGGCTGTCTTTATCATCTTTGCGCCGTTGTTGATGGTTTTGCCGTGTCTTCTTCTCGGGATCTTCATCCTGCAACTGGATCTCATGGCGCGCGGGAACAAATGGTGGCTGCCGGCCGTACTCAGCGCGGCGGGTCTGTTGATCTGGGCCGGTGCGATGGCGACGAACACGGTGAGCCCGTTGCGGCCCAACCTCGACAGTCTTTCCTATGGGCTCGATCTGGATACGGGCCAGGCGTACTGGCTCAGCGGGGATGAGAAGACGGATGAGTGGACCTCGCAGTTCTTCCCTGCCGGGACGCCGCGCGTGGAACTCGGTGAGTTCCTGCCCGGAGATCGCGACCTGTATTTGAAGGCGCCGGCTCCGGTCGCGTCGATGGCCGGACCCACGATCACTGTTCCGCAGGACGCGGTTCGCGACAACGTTCGTGAGATCACCTTGCGCGTGATGTGCCCCGACAAATCTACATCGCTTCGACTGCGGTTCACTGGCCCCAAGGTTCATTCGGCTCGCGTGTTTGGAGAAGAGATTCGCGGCGGCGAACATTGGGGGATGCGATTGAGGTTGATGCCTCAAGAAGGGATTGAGATCATGCTCAAAGTGGAACCGTCTGCCCCGTTAGAGGTGAGCACGATCGAGGAGCGCCCTGCTCTGCCGGAATCGCTTCCCATCCCCCCGCGTCCGAAATACATCATCCCGGAACCCAATACCGTGCACCACTCCCGCTCGCTCGGAAGCGAGCGGATGTTGGTGAAAAAGTCATTCGAGTTTCCCCTGCCGTCAAATCCGAATTCGTGAGTCGCCCGTTCCCGAAGCGGCGTCATGCCGATACAACCCCGCGAGGCCGACATGCATCCGCTCCCTGAGTCGTGTTATAAAGGCGTATTCACTTGGGACGGAGGGTGATTTGATGGCCGCCAAGGGCAACTTCCATAGTCCACGTGAAGAGACGGCTTCGCTGGACGAGCTTCGTGCGATGCAGTCCGAACGATTGTGCAGAGTCGTGCGCCACGTGTATGACAAGAACACGACCCAGCGCGCCCGGTTCCGGGAGGCGGGTTTGGCGCCGGAGGATATTCGCGGCCTTGACGACCTCCGCAAAATCCCGACGATGGACAAGCCGGTAATGCGCGCAAACTATCCTCTGCGGCTAAGCTGCGTGAGCAAGAAACAGATCCTCGAGATGCACATGTCATCCGGTTCAACCGGATCGCCGATTGTGATGCCGTATACGCAGGCCGACTTGGAACAATGGACGATGTGCATGGCGCGGTGCCTTCGCATGGCAGGAGCGGAACCTGCGGACGTGATCCAGATCACGCCGTCATTCGGTTTGTTCAACGGCGGGTTCGGTTTCTACCACGGCGCGGAGGAACTTGGGCTGTTCGTCCTGCCAACGGGTTCGGGGAATACGCAGCGGCAGATCCGGCTCGCCAAGGATTTCGGGACGCGGATCATCACGGGGGTCGTGTCTTACGGGATTCGGTTGATGGAAGTGCTGGCCGATTCGGGAGAGACGCTTCCCGACCTCGAGATTGGGGTGTTCGGTGCGGAAGCGTTTTCGGACTCGATGAAGGATCGCATTTCGGAGGAACTGGGCATCGAGGTTTTCGATATCTATGGGCTGACCGAGACGGGCGGCGTCGGTACGGGCATGGACTGCCCGGCGCATGACGGTATCCACATCTGGGAGGACCAGTACATCGTCGAGGTGAATGATCCCAAGACGGGCGAGCCGGTGGCGGACGGCGAGTACGGTGAACTGGTGGTGACCGCCTTGACGCGCGAAGCACTGCCGGTGCTTCGCTTCAAGACGGGAGACATCACGCGGGTCGTGTCGCGCGCCGAGTGCGCGTGCGGGCGCACGCATGTCCGCATCGCCTCGATCACGGGGCGCGCGGACGACACGCTTATCGTAAAGGGCGTCAACTTCTTCCCGCGAGACCTCGAAGAAGTCTTGATGGCGATTCCGGGCGTTGGCGCGAACTACCAGATCATTGTTGAAGAAAAAGATGGCCTCATGGATCTCGATGTCCAGGTGGAAGCCGATCCCGAAGTCACCGAGGAGGTTGTCCGCAAGGCCATTCGAGACATGCTCGGTTTCAGCCAGAAGGTCAGGATGTTTCCGCGAGGTAAGCTGCCTCGTCCGGAAGGCAAAGTGAAACACGTCATCTTCAGAAATGTGGAGCGGAACCCATCCTGAACTCTGCATGCGCCCGGCCAATCCGGCCCGCAATGCCGTATCGGATCTGTGAAGCGATGCACTGAATCAGTTGCCTTGACACGCGAGAGAACGCTCCTCGGGAGGGATTTCCAATGCTGTATCCGCTTGTAAGCATGTTTGTGATGGTTGCCACGGAGCTTCCGATGGGACCTGCGCCGGAACCCGTCAGTATGCCTCATTTCCCAGATCGCCTGCACGCTTACGTGTGGCGCAACTGGGAAGTGGCGCCTACGGAACGTCTGGCGGAGGTGGTTGGCGCGACGCCGGATGACATACTGAAGATCGGAAGGGCCATGGGGCTGTCCGGGCCGCCCTCTATCACGGAAGATGCCTGGGGGCGCTCAACGACGACGATTATCCGGCGAAACTGGCACCTTCTCCCCTATGACCAATTGCTGAGGTTACTCGGCTGGACACCGGAGGAGATGGTCTACCACCTGCGTGAGGACGATTTTCTTTACATCAAACTTGGATCGCTGAAGCCGAAATGCGATCCAATCATCTATGCCCCGCCTGATGCGAAGGCCATTGAACGTGAGAAAGAAATCGCGCGGATCGTCAAGCAAGCCTTCCCGCAGGGTGTGGGGATTTCACAGGACCCGCCTTTGGGCTTCATCAAGCGATTGGAGGCCAAACCGGAAGAGAAGCCGGATGAGAACCTCAAGTTCAACCTCACTCCGCGATTCTGTTTCTCGTATTTCGGCTTGACGGGCGATCCGTTCCTCGGAAAGAGCGAGGACATCTACCCTGACGGCTATCTTGCCCAATTGGCGGCACGCGGCGTGGACGGTGTGTGGCTGCAAGGCGTGCTCTATACCCTCGCACCGTTTCCATGGGACCCGAAGCTTAGCGAACGATTCGAAGACCGGCTCGGGAACCTCCGTGAGTTGGTTGCGCGCGCCAAGACGTTCGGCATCGGCGTATACCTCTATCTCAATGAGCCGCGCGCAATGCCGGTGGCTTTCTACGAGCAGCATCCGGATATGAAAGGCGTGTCTGAGGGCGACTACGCGGCGATGTGCACGAGCAACGGCGACGTCCAGAAATGGATACGCGATTCCGTGGCGTCGGTCTCCAAGGCAGTCCCTGATCTGCGGGGCTTCTTCTCGATCTCGGCATCCGAAAACCTCACCAATTGTTACAGCCATTCCAGCGGCAAGGGATGTCCTCGCTGCGGCAAACGCACGCCACAAGAAGTCATCGCGGAGGTCAACACGCTGTTCCAGCAGGGCATTCAAGACGCCGGCACAAAGGCGGAACTGATCGTGTGGGACTGGGGCTGGAACGATGATTGGGCCGAGGGCATCATCAACGCCCTGCCCAAACAGGCGGCCTTTATGAGTGTCAGCGAATGGAGCATCCCCATCGAGCGCGGCGGCGTTCGCACCGAGACGGGCGAGTACTCGATATCCACGATTGGCCCAGGACCTCGCGCGCTGCGGCATTGGGATTTCGCGAAGAAGCGCGGCATGCGCACCATCGCGAAGATCCAGGCGGGCACCACATGGGAGATCGGTTCCGTGCCGTACATCCCTGCCGTGCTGAACGTGGCGGAGCACATTGACCGGCTTCGCAAGGCGGATCTCAACGGTTTGATGTTGAGCTGGACCTTGGGCGGTTATCCTTCGCCGAACCTTGAAGTCGTCGCTGAAATGTCGCGCATAGAAGAGGGCCGCCCCTCCCCCACTCCCGACGAAGCCATGCAGACGGTCGCGACGCGCTGGTTCGGGCCCGGGCTGGCGCCGCGTGTAGTCGAGATGTGGCGGGAACTCAGCGTTTCGTTCCGCGAGTTCCCGTTTGCGGGCGGCCTGCTTTACGTTGCGCCACAGCACGTGGGACCATCCAATCCGCTCTGGGAGACGCCCACAAACTACAAGGCAACGATGGTGGGATACCCCTACGATGATCTCGAGGGATGGCGTGCGTGCTATCCCGAGGACGTATTCATCGGGCAGTTCACGAAGATGGCCGACGGGTTTAACGCCGCGATCACGAAGCTCCGTGAGGTAACCACGGACATCAAGTGCGAACCGAAGCAGCGCAAGGCCCTCGATGAAGAGATAGACGTGGCCGATACCTGCGCGATCCATTGGCGCACGGTGGCCAACCAGGCCCGGTTCGTGTCGAAGCGGCGCGCCCTTGCCGCGGAAACCGACGCTGAAAAGGCGCGCGCGCTGATCCAGGACATCGAGCAAATCCTGAAAGATGAGATCACATTGGCGCAACGCCTGTTCGCAATCCAGAGCCGTGACTCGCGAATCGGGTTTGAGGCGTCCAATCAGTACTACTACGTTCCCATGGATCTGACGGAGAAGGTGTTGAACTGTCGCGACTTGTTGGATCGTTGGCTGCCAGAGCAGCGCGCCCGGTTTGGCCTATCGTAGGCGCCGGGTCGCGTCCGGAGGAAAGCATCATGCCGGTCTACATGAGACTCCGAAAGGAAGTGGCGACGCTTGTCTGCGCAGCCTTGTTCGCGGCAGCAAGCGCGGTAGCGCAAGCAGCAACACCGTGGACCCTTGCTGACGATGCGGTGAAGCTGATGAGCGGTGACCAGACGATCACGGTGTCGTTGAAAAGTCCGGTATTCCGTTTTGACGATGGTCCTGCCGTGGTAAACGCATCGCCTGAGAGAATTGAGGGGAGTCTGGACAATGACGGGACACTAACCGTCCTCTATTCTCCGATTCCAGTCGATGGGGCGAGTCAACTCGAGGTGCGGCTTCTCGTCCAGGCCAGCGCGAAGGAATCCGTCTTGCGAAAATGGGCGCGGTTCCGCGTTACGGGCGGCCACACGCGATTGCTCAAGGAGATCGTCATCGAGGACATCGATGCGCGAGGCAGAAAGATCCGGACTTTTCCAGGCGAGATTCAGAGCTATCCAGTTCTGCTTGACGGGTTCTTCGCGGGAATCGAGTTTCCGATCTCTGCGACTCGCATCGAAGGCGACCGCATTCTGATTGCTCATTCGCCGGGACTTCGCGTTGAACCAGGCGTCGAATATGAGAGCCGCAAAGCAGTGTTCGGCTGCGCGTCCGTGGGTGAGGAACTGCGAGCCTTCCGCCGCTACATTCTGGCGCACCGTCCGCCGCCCGAGACTCTTCATGTGGATTACAACAGTTGGTGGACGTCTCCCGCTCCGTACTATACGGAAAAGGATATTCTCAACTTGATGGAGGTGTTCCGCACCAAGCTCTACGAGCCATACAAGGCGTCGTTCGATACGTTCTGCATCGACATGGGCTGGTCGAACATGAAGAGCCTCTGGGAAATCGATACGAAGCTGTTCCCGGAGGGCTTCTCGAGGATTCAACGGGCCGCGGAGGCGATGAACTCCCGGCTCGGTCTTTGGATCTCTCCGTGCAGCGGATATCCGACGGCGCTCGACGTGAACTGGGCAAAGGAGAACGGCTACGAGGCGTTGCCCGGCGCGCTGTGCCTCGGCGGAAAACGCTATCAGACGGCCTTCAAAGAGCGCCTCGTCGATATGGTCACCCGTTATAGCGTCCGGCAGATCAAGCTGGACGGTTACCGCTTGACCTGCCCCGAGAGTGATGACGGCCACGAGCCCGGCCCACTTTCGGCGGAGCCTATCGCGGAAGGAATCATCGCGGCCGCTGAAGCCGTGCACCGGGTCGCGCCCGACACCTGGCTTGAGCCAACTTGCTTCGGCCTCAACCCGAGTCCCTGGTGGCTGTTCTTCTTCAACTCGGTGATTGGATCGTTCGGAGACGACGCGCCAAATGGACGCGTTCCCGCGCCTGTGTACCGCGAGAGCTACACGACGGCGCGCGATTTCTTCAACCTGCAAGGGGCATACTGGAATCCGGCGCCGCAAGCGGCCCAGGAAGTGCTCGGGATTATCCACCAGACCACCGAGCCTTTCATGAACGACGCCGTGATGACGGTTCTGCGCGGGCATATGTTCCTCCCGGCGTACCTGAATCCTCGATACATGGATGAACCGCGCTGGAAAAGCCTCGCGGCGCTCTTGGCTTGGGCTCGCGAGAATGCGGCCTCGATGACCGAAACGGCCCCGCTGCTGCCGCGCTCCTGGCAGGACGCGAAGTGTCCCAAATTCACAGCGGAAGCTTCAATGCCCCGCGAACCCTATGGCTATGCGCATTGGAGGGATATCGATGGACTCGTCGTCCTGCGCAATCCGTGGATAGCGCCGCAGACGTACCCCCTTGTTCTAGCCGAACACTTGAAGGTCCCCTCTGAGACCGATTCCCTCGCCGTAGTGAGTCTTTATCCTGAACCTCGTGTGTATGGACATCCGCAAGATGGCGTGCTTGATGTGCCGCTTGCGCCATACGAGACTGTCGTTTTGTCCCTCTGGCGCGGCCAAGTTGTTGAAGGCTTGCCGTCGGCGCAACAGGTACTGAGCGGGCAGGTCGCGGCCAGCGATGTCCGGGTTTCCCTCATCAAGACAGAGTATGAAGGAGACATGGGCGGCTTTGGCCCCAATTGGACGAGCCTAGTAGGCGATGCGAGTGCTGCAACAGACCTCTCCGTCGATGCTCGCGTAGCTGTTGGGTCGCAGGAGGCGGAGATTCTCGTATTGATAGACGGGTCTGCTTCGACAGAGTTGCCGGCCGCCGCTCTAAGGATTAACGAGAAGGATGTTTCCCTTGCCGCAAGCAGTTCGGAGACTGGATGGTCCGCTACGGGGATGGATAGGCCCGAACACTGGCTGTTTCTGCGCGCGCCACTGCCACATGGTGAGAGCAGTGTGTCGCTGACCTTGCCGGTCGCTGATGAGGGCGTGAAGGTCTCGGTTTGGGTGTGGGCGAAAAAGCCGGGAAACGCTGCACCAGAGTATCCGAACGCACTGCCAGCCCCAGAGACGATATCGCTGGATTCCGTAGCCCTCATGGCGCCAACGGACCTCTCGCAGGCGGCGGTTACCGAGGTGAAGCGTGCGCCTCGACCCGTTGAGAAGATTAACGGCGTTTTCCTTGACGCAATCGATCCCATATCCGCATCGCAAGGCTACGGCACGCTGCAAAAGAACAAGAGCGTCTGGGAAAAGCCAATGACGATTGCCGGGAAGCATTTCCGCCGTGGGCTTGGAACGCACTCCCCATCGAAGATTGTGTACGCCCTGGACGGCAAGTTCCGCCGCTTTCAGGCCTGGGCCGGCGCGGATAGCGCCACGGCCCCGACGGTCACGTTCGAAGTGTGGGTGGACGGACAGAAGCGGTGGGAATCAGGTCTCATGACGCAGAAGGATGACGCCAAACCTGTAGATGTCGATATCGCGAACGCGAAAGAGCTGGATCTCATTGTCGGCGACGGCGGAAACGGCATTGCCGCTGATCACGCCGATTGGGCTGAGGCGCGACTCCTCTACTAAACTGGAGACTGACGCAGCGAATGGACTTGAATACGTATGATTTCCGCAGGGATTGATGCAGGATCGCGGGCGATCAAGGTTGTGCTTATTGACGCTGAGGTTGCGACCGTCGTCGGAACGGCGGTGAACGATCAAGGGGTCGATCAGGAAACGCTGTCGCGCGTCGTGTTCGAGCGGGCGCTCGCGGCCGCCGGCATGACTCGCGGCAAGGTGGGCAAGGTCGTAGCCACGGGTTACGGCCGCAATCGCGTAAGCTTCGCGGACACGACGATCACGGAAATCACCTGTCACGCGTGCGGCGTCAGGAGGGTCGTCCCAAGCGCCATGACCGTCATCGAGGTGGGTGGCCAGGACAGCAAACTGATTCGCCTCGACGCCAAGGGTAACGTGCGCGATTTCGCCATGAACGACCGTTGCGCCGCCGGAACGGGCCGTTTTCTCGAAGTCGTTGCATCCCGGCTCGGCGTCGGGCTTGAAACGCTCGGGACTCTGGCGGCCCAGAGCCGCAATCCTGCGAGCATTAGCAGCACGTGCGTCGTGTTTGCCGAAACCGAGATTGTGGGATTGCTGGCCTCGGGCGTACCCGTTGAAGATATCATCGCCGGCGTGCAGTCGGCTGTCGCGCGGCGCGTCGTGGCGATGGCGGGCCGCAACGTGGATACCCCCATCGTGTTCACCGGCGGCGTTGCGCTGATCCCGGGTATGCTTGAGGCGATGGCGAGAGCGATAGGGAGGCCCGTGCAAGTTGCGCCGGATCCACAGATGACGGGCGCGCTGGGCGCAGCCATTTTGGCTTCGGGCCTCTAAGTGCGCCGCACACAGAACCTATTGCATTCCGGGGCATCGTGCGCTAACATAGAGATGATCTGGGGTAGATCAAATCTAGATTACGGGAGTAGAGGGAAGCATGATGCGGCACGAAGGAGAAGAGCGGCGGCGATATCCACGGAGCAGACGGGGGTTTCCCGTCGTAGATGAATACGGCCCCGGTGTGCTGAACCACGTGGACAATATCAGCGCGAACGGCGTCCTTTGTCATACGATCAAACCGGTGCCGCTTATGACGAAGATGGGCATGATCCTCGAGATCCCCAAGCCGCACCCACGGCGTGTCGAGTGTGAAGGCATTGTGGTTCGATGCGAACGCCACGAACACGGAGATGACCACTTCAAGGTCGCCATCCTCTACACCAAAATGTGCGACGAAGACCATCAAGCGATTGTCGATTTCGTCGACCACGATCTGGCGCTGCCCGATGAGGAATAGACCCGTGTGACGGTTTCCCGTCCCATCGACACACGCCTTCTTGACCGCCGTTGTCTTATCTTCTGTCTGCTCCTCCTCGGCATTGCCGTTGCTTATCCCACGCTGCGCCTGCTGTTTGAGGCCGTCAGGAACTGGCAATCGGGCGTCATCTTTTCGGGAGCCGGATGGGCTGCCATAAGAAACACATTCGTCATTTCTCTCGCTTCCGTGATTACGGCGGGCATCGTGGGAACATCCCTTGCGTTTGTCTTTTCGCGCTTCTTGTTTCGCGGACGGGACGCCTTGGCTGCGCTTGCCCACCTTCCGTTTGCGCTGCCGCCCCTTGTGGGCGTGCTCAGCTTCTACTACCTCATTGGGCGGGACGGGCTTCTTCCGCAGGTTGCGGAGCGCTTGCTGGGGATTGCGGACGTGAGCCTTGAGGGCCCGTTCGCGATTCTCATCGTTCACACGTATTCATTCTTTGTTTTCTACTACGTCATGACATCGGCGGCCATCGAAAACCTTGACGCTGCACAGGTCGAGGTGGCGCGCACACTCGGCGCGCGGCGGCTTCGCGTGCTGACGCAGGTCGTCCTCCCCGCGCTCAGACCTGCCTTGCTGGGTGCGGCGTTGCTCACGTTCATGTCTTCAGTCGCCTCGTTCAGCGCGCCATATTTCTTCGGAAAGGATTTTCCGATGCTCAGCGTCCGCATATACAACGAACGGATGCAATTCCACGACGCCGAAGCGCTCACGCTGACCGTGGTTCTTGCCGCGATATCTCTCCTCGGGCTCATCCTATTTCGGTCTTCGCGCAAGACGGGCGGAAGCGCCTCGAAGGGAATTCGCGCGCCGATACGCAGTCGCGTCGCGCGCGTCATGATCCCGGCTCTTCTATGGATGGTCATTATTCTCTTGCTTGTCCCGCACCTCTGCATTGTCTGGCTCTCCTTTGTCGATCACCGGGCATGGCACACGGAACTCATTCCCACGCATTTCACTCTTGAAAATTTCGCGCTGCTTATTGAAGACCCACGTTGTTTCTCGCCCATCCGCAACAGCCTGTGGATGAGTGCTCTCGCGGCGCTGCTCTCCCTGCTGACGGCCCTGCCCGCGGGGTACCTCGTCGGACGCAGGAGGCCGGGGTCGCGTTATCTCTATCTGATCGTGATGCTACCGTGGGCGCTGCCCGGAACCGTCATCGCCATGAACATGATCGTGGCTTTCAACGATCCCTGGCTTCCCCTGTACAACACGGTCTGGCTGCTGCCCCTGGCGTACTTCGTGCGCGGCGTGCCGCTGTCGGCGCGTATGGCCATAGCGGCAATCGAACCTTTCGATGCTTCTCTTATCGAGGCAGGGCGCTCTTTGGGCGCGTCCCGGCGGTTCTGCTTGATCCATATTGTCATGCCGTTGCTGGCGCCGGCGTTTGTGATGGCCGCGACGCTCGTTTTCGTGACGAGCCTCGGCGAGTTCGTCAGCTCGATCATGCTTTACATGCCGGCGAACATACCCATCGCCGTCAAGATCAACATGGAGTGGCGAGGCTCCGTGGGCGCGGCTTTTGCCTATAGCATGCTTCTCATGATAATTGTTGCGGCCACATTTGCCGCCGCACGCAGACTTGCCGTGCGGACCATCTGAACGATGCGAGAAGGAGAGGAATTGCCATGCGATTCGCGGGAGGGTTTGCACTGATGCTTGTTTTTCTGGCGGCATTGTCCGGCGCGACAGAGTCGCCCGCATATTCGGTGGATGATTTCGCAATGGGACCCGTCGCACCGAAGATCGATCTGCGAACCATGCTGCGCAGGCACATGGTCCGCAGGAGTTGCGAGATGCTTAACGCGGCGGCACGCGAGCGCGAAGAGGCGTTTCGCAACGGGAACTGGCAGGCGTGGCGGGACCAGATACGGGAGAAGGTCCGCGCCGCCCTCGGCGAGATGAAGTTCGGACCCGACGGTCCACCGTTGAACGTCCGGGCGGTCTCGCGCTTCGAGCGCAAGGGTTACGTGGTCGAGAACGTGCTGTTCGAGTCGCTGCCCGGATGGGACGTGAATGGTTCGGTCTATCTGCCGGATGCGAAAACCTTCCCGCCGCCATGGCCGGCAATCGTCGTGCCCGTCGGGCACAGTTGCAAACAGCGCGTCGACTATCAAACGCCGGCGCAGGTCTTCGCACGGTGCGGATACGTCGCCCTGACGTTCGATCCTCCGGGAATGGCCGGCGAGAAGAGCGAGGGCAACGATCATTTTTCCGACGGCGTGCGGTGCTACCTGACGGGGCACTCATCGAATCGCTATTTCGTGATTGACGCCCTGCGCTGCATCGACTACCTCGCAACACGGGCGGACGTCGACATGGGCCGCGGCATCGGAATGACGGGCGTGAGCGGCGGAGGGATGACGACGATGTTCGCCACGTTGCTCGATGATCGAATCCGTGCGTCCGGCCCGTCGTGTTGCGCGGTCCCGAATGCACGGCATCCTGTCCTCGATGTATATGCACCGTGCGTGGAGACTCTGGCGCCTCGGCGTTTTGCCGATGGCTATGACGACGTCGACGTGCTCGCCGCCGCGATCCCCACGCCCGTCCTGTTAATGGCGGGCGCCAAGGATGAGGTCTTCAAGGGCGAATGGAGCGGCGAAATCGCCGAAACCGTGCGGCGCTGTTTTGATGAGGGAGGCCACCGCGACCGGTTTGATTACTTCAGCGATCCCGGAGGCCACGCCTACACAATCGAGATGGCGCTGCAATTCGTGAGATGGATGGACAAATGGGTGCGCAATACGCCTGATCGCGTTGTCCCGGTACTTGCGAAGAACGATTTTGAGCTTGATCCCCCTGAGATCTTGGCGTGCCATCCGCGTCTTGACCGGAACATTTTCACGGTCAATCGAGATATGGCCGTTGACCTTGCCAAGCATCGTGGAGCGATTTCGGTTGCCGAAGCGGCCAAGCGTGTGGTCAACGCCGTGACGCCGACGCCTGTGCCTCGAGTGCGGCAAGGAGAGCGCACGCTGATCTGGTTCCACTATCTCGAGGAACTGATGATCGAAAGCGACAGCGATATTGAGCTTCCCGCGACGATCGTTTACCCCGCGCGCGAAGGCTGGAAGGGCGGCGCGGTTTTGTACTTTGACGATCGAGGCCGGTGGCCGGACCTGCGACGCCAAGGACCCTTGGCAAACATCACGGGTTTCGCCGATCAGAATACCAACGGCCCGGCGATACTCACGGTTGATCTCCGCGGGTGGGGTGATACGCAGTCCGCCGACATGCCCTACGACGTCGCAGGGTGGGCGGATCGCTCGCGGTGGATGGCCTACGTTTCGGCGGCGCTCGGCGATCCGGTTCTGGCGATGCGAATTCGCGACGGGCTTTCGTCGCTTGCCTACCTCCGTACGCGAGCCGGGATTGACCCCGGCAAGATCATCATCGGCGGAAAAGGCATGGGCGCGGTTGTCGCGTTCCATGTCGCCGCCATCGATGGGAACGCAGCGGGCGCGTTCGGGATCGACGGGCTGGCGGCGTTTCAGGAGCTGGCCACTTCAAACGATTATGCGTGGTCCCATGAGGACTTCATGACGGACGTGCTGCGTTACTACGACCTTCCTGACATCGTGAGGGCCGTAAAGGGGCCTGTGCTGATCGTGAACCCGTTGAATGCCCAGAAGACGCCGCTCGATAAGGAGGCCGCGGCGCTCTTGTATTCTCCCACGGATACTGTCTGTGTTGAGACGCCTTCGGATGCGAACGCGGCTGGGAGCCGCGTAGCCGAATTCGTGCGCCGAATTGTCGCCAAGTGAGGAATCGCGGGTTGCATTCGATCTTCCGTGGGTGTCATGCTTTTCCGCGAGGCATTCAATGAGGAACGTTTCTTGATGAGAGTGATGTTGTTCGGCGGCGAAGTAGATGAGATCCGTGACGAAGCCAGCCGCCATCCGGGTCTTGAGATGATAACGGAGTCGCCGGACGTCATTGTTTGTTACGGTGGCGATGGAACGTTGCTTGCCGCGGAGAATCGCTGGCCTTCGATTCCCAAAGTGCCGATCAAGCACAGTCTGCGGGGCAACCGATGCATCGCCCATGCCGCGTCCGAGGTGCTGACGCGCTTGGAGCGCGGCGAGCTCGTCCGGACCGAATACATCAAGCTGCAGTGCGTGTTCAAACCGCGCGCAGCTTCAGACGCGCCGCAGATGCTGACGGCCATGAACGAGTTCAGCGTTCACTTGGCGCGGATCAACTCCGCGGTGCGCTTCAGCCTGTGGGTCGACGACGAGCCTTACAACGGCGGGCGGGAAATCCTTGGCGACGGATTCGTGGTGAGCACGCCCTTCGGCAGCACGGCGTATTTCAACCACATTACGCGCGGCTTGTTCCGCGCGGGCATCGGCATCGCCTTCAAGTCGACCTCCGAGCACACGAACCACATGGTGGTCGGCGAGGACGGGGTCGTGCGCATCCTGATCACGCGGGGACCCGCCATTCTCGCGTACGACAACTCGCGCGATTACTTCGACATTGGAGAAGGCGACGAACTGACCATCCGAAAACACACGCTTCCCGCCGTGCTTCTCACCTGGAGCGCGATGAAGTATCCCTCGGACGCGTTTTGAGTCCCCGTGCGGGCGGCCCCTTGACCTCGCCCGCGGCATCGTGCAAGATCCGTCCATTCCAGCACGAGAGGAACCGGCCATCATGAAGATCACGCATATTGAGGCCTTTCCCGTTCCACCCCGCTGGGTTTTCTGCAAAATCGAGACCGACGAGGGAATCACGGGATGGGGCGAGGCATCGTTGGAGGGACACGCTTCCACGCAGGTTGCGGCGGTTCATCAACAACGGCCCGTTCTTGTGGGCGAAGACCCCACGCGCATCGAGCACCTGTGGCAGAGCGTCTATCGTGCCGGGTTCTATCGCGGCGGCCCTGTCCTGATGAGCGCGTTGAGCGGTATCGATCAAGCGCTGTGGGACATCCTGGGCAAGTCGCTTGATCGGCCCATCTATAAGCTTCTTGGCGGCGCCTGCCGCGACAAGGTTCGCGTCTACGGCGGGTGCGGCGGCTCAGATCCTTCCGAGCTGCGGGAGAGCGCCCGCAAATGCGTTGCGGCCGGGTTCACGGCCATGAAGTTCTGCCCCTGCGACCAGATGGAAGGTGTTGACGGACTCGACGTGATCCGGCATGTCGAGTCGCGTGTCGCCGCGGCGCGCGAAGGAGCCGGAGACGCGGATTTGGCGCTCGATTTCCACGGCCGCGTTTCGCCCGCGATGTCGATCTCTCTTGCGGACGCGCTGAAACCGTATCGTCCGTACTTCATCGAGGAACCGGTGCAGTGCGAGAACGTGGATGCGCTGGTTCGCGTGGCGCGTTCTACGCCGATCCCGATCGCGACGGGCGAGAGGTTGTATGGCCGGCACGGGTTCCGGGAGGTGATCGAAAAGGATGCCGCGGCCATTCTTCAGCCGGACCTCTCACACGCGGGCGGCATATCGGAAGTTCGGAAGATTGCCGCCATGGCCGAGACCCACTACATGTCCATCGCGCCGCACTGCCCTCTTGGGCCGATCGCACTCGCGGCCTGCATTCAGTTCGCGATGTGCACGCCGAACTTCCTCATCCAGGAACACGGCCATCTTGGAGAGGGGTACCTCAGGCATCCCTTCAGCGACGCGGGCGGTTATCTCTCGGTTCCGGAAGGGCCGGGCCTCGGAATCGAGGTTGATGAGAAAGCCATCCGCGCCATGAAATGGGAGGAATGGGAGACGCCGCGTCTGTTTCACGCTGACGGGAGTGTGGCCGACTGGTAGTGGGGACAACTGTGTTTGAGGCGCGTGCGCGGTATGCCGATTCGTGCGATAACGTTTGATTTCTGGAGCACGCTTTTTCGCGACGCCAATTCGGAGCCGCGGCAACAGATCCGCATCGATGCCTTGGCGCGCGCAGCCGGAGTATCAACGGAGAAGGCCTCAAGTGCGCTGCAGCCGGTTTGGTCGGAGTTCTATCGTTCGCATATCGAGGACCAGCGAACCCTGACACCGCAGGATGCCGCACGAATCGCGGGCGCCAATCTGGGCGCAGTCATCGAGGAACCCGTCCTATCGCAACTTGCCGAAGTGTTCGCCACGGCAATCCTTGTCCATTCGCCCGAGCCGATCGAGAACGCCCTGGAAGCCGTGCGAGCGGCGGCCGAGGTGCGGCCCGCCGGTCTCATTTCGGACACAGGGGTCAGCCCTGGCAGTTCGCTGCGACAGCTTCTCGACCGCCACCACTTCACGCCTTTCTTCCGTTCGATGACGTATTCCGATGAAGTAGGCGTGTCGAAGCCGCGGAGTCCGATGTTTGAGACCGCCGCGCGCAGCCTGGGCGTCGCACCTGACGAGTTGCTTCATATCGGCGACCTCGAGCGTACGGACATCGCCGGCGCGAAGGGCGTCGGCGCGCGCGCAGTGCTTTTTGCGGGCGAACACCCTGAGAGTCTGAATCATACGCAGGCCGACTACGTTTTCACCGCATGGAGCGACTTCATAAAGCGGCTGCCGGCTCTTCTCGCGTAAAACGCCACATGCATGCGGCCACGGCGTTTCTCAGTATGCCACCGAATGATCAAGCGCCTCCCACGGCTCGGTTTCCGTACTGATTGTGACGTACGTTGCCTGGCGGGGCCCCTCCGCGCTGACTCCGACGGTGCCGGGATTCACAAACAGCGTGTTGTCTACGACACGCGAGAACGGTGTGTGGCTCCGTCCGCAGATGATGATGTCGGTATTCGCGGCCTCCCGCAGCCTTCGGAACTTGCCAATATCATCTTCCTCATGCAGCACATCGTTCTGGCCCTGAGGCGTGCCGTGACAGACGCAAACCGAAATGCCGTCGATGGTCAGGAACAACTGCTTGGGCAACGCCGCGAGAAACTCGAGGTTCTCGCTCCGGGCAGCCTCGTAGGCCTCTTGAATCCGGGCGCACTCATCGTGCGAGATATTACGAGCGAGGCTCTTCCGCTTACGTTCGAATCGCGCTACGAGCCGGTCCTGTTCACCTTGAACCGTGGGGATGCTTCGTTCGCGCAGCAAGTCAATGACCTCATTGGGCCACGGATGTCCAACAACACAGTCGCCGGTATTGACGATCGTCTGGATTCCCGCATCATCGATTTCTCTTAGAACCGCTTCGAGTGCGGGCAGATTACCGTGGATGTTTCCGATAGCTGCGATCAGCATTGGGATACCCGGCCTCAGACCCTAACTTGCGCCGTCCACAGGCAGAGGCGAATCGCCCTCATTGCGTTGCGCACGTTCCGGAGATGGTCCGCTGGCGGCGGGTTTCTCCTGCGCTGGCGGCGCGGTCCCCGTCGCGGCAGTCCTGAAAAGCTCTTCAACCCGGAAGCGGATATCGCTGCACACTGCGCGTCCATCGGGCGAAGTGTCGTTGTCGATCCAGAAAAAGACATCGAGAACGGCGGTCTTGTCTCCGAGATCGGAGCACAATACCTCCGGTTTCGGTTCGGTGAGAATGGAGTCGTGCTCCTCGACGGCCTTGAGAAGGAGGCGCTTCGCCTCGCGGATGCCCACGTCATTCGAGACCGTGACTTTGACCGCGAGACGGAGTGTGGTGTTCGAGAGCGTGTGATTGATGACCTTGTTTTCGAGAAACGCGCTGTTCGGCACCAGCACGTCGGTTCCGTCAAGCAGGCGCACATGGGAACACCGCGGCCCAATGTTGATGACCCGCCCCCGCTGTCCATCGACTTCAATGATGTCCTTGACCCGGATGGGACGCTCAATCATCAGTATCAAGCCGCTGATAAAGTTGTTGATGATGCTCTTCGCGCCGAAGCCGACGCCCACGGCAAGAAATCCCCCGAAGACGGCAAGAGACGTCAGGTGCACGTCCACAACACGGAGCGCCATGAGCACCACCAGGACCAACAAGCCGTAGTACACGCCCTTCTCGATGCTCGCGGCCAAGCCTGCCTCGACCCCTGCGCGCACCAATCCCTTGCGGCCGACCCAGCGCGCGATCCGCCAGCTCAGGAATGCCCCGACGAACAGCACCACGACGGCCTCGCACACCGCTTGCACCGTGAGCGAGTAACCCTTGCCTGCATCCTTGTATAATTCATATTCCCAGATCCGGCTGAGCAGCGTACCCGCGTCAATGCCTATCGTCGTTGGCAAAAGCGCCTCGTCCTGTGGAACAGCCGCCCTCGTCTGTTGGGTTTCGGCACTCCATGCAGCCTCGACACAAGCAGCCCCGAGAAGACAAACGAGGACCGCCACATAGCGGCCGGCCATGCGGCAAGTCCCCCTTCGAAGGGGGGCAGGGGAGATGCCTTCTCCGCCGTTTCCACACGCCGTCATCGGGCTCCCGTCCCTCATGCCAATTCCTTTCCCGTCGAGCTCACGCTCAGCGCGGCATGGAGAACGCCTTTCTGTTGATGCAGCAGATCCGCGAGTCTCTTGATGTCAAGTGCACGCCCTTTGACAACGATCACCTCGGCGCACAGCGCCTCATCGAGATGGACGTGCGTCGAGGCAAGGATCACGTGATGATGGTGGTGTTGAAGATGAGTCAAGCGTTGGGTCAGCCCGCGTTTGTGATGGTCGTAGAGCAGCGTGATGGTCCCGACGGCCTCCTCGTTCTGTTTCCATTCTCTTTGCACGAGGCGATCGCGAATCATGTCACGGATGAACTCGGACCGGTTCGCGTACCTCCCTTCCCGAACCAGACGTTCGAGCCGCTTCAGAAGCGGCTTCTCTATGGAGAAGCTCAATCGTGCAACACCGCCCATGACAATCTTGGCCTCCCTTATCCGGTTTGAATTGTAGAAGCCACAGAGGGGCATTTCAAGGCTTGCAGATCTCTGCCGCAAATTGCGGACGTCTCAAACCGTGTGCTAGACTGCTCTGGTCCATGCAGGGGCACGAAGCGAAGCACCCTTGGAGCACGAACATGTCGGAAAGCAGTCAAGCTCCCATCTCCGCGGCGGTTAGTCTTGCCGGGATCGTCCGCGGCATTCGTCGGGATCTGGTTGTCATAGTCGTTGTGGCCCTCATCGCTGCGGGTGGCGGGGCCATCATGGGGAAACTCACGAACAAGACGCGATCCACGGCACAACTCGTGTTGTCTCCACTTCCGTTTGCCGAGAGAAACAAGGTCAGGACCGTCCAGGGCAAGACAATGGAAGACGAACTCGAATCGATGCTGGCGACACCGTTGGATGTCAAGTCGGCTTCGCTCCTGTGCATGAGCGACGAAGTGCTGCAAAAGACGTTGGACCAGATAAACATGGGCGGCATGTCTTCAAAGCCGGTTAAGGACCTGTTGCGTCTGAAGAAGGCATTGAGTTTCCAGGTAGCCGTCGATAAAGAGACGCCGTACGACATCACTTACTCGCCGTTGATCGTGTTGACAGCGGAAGCCAGCAGGCCACCTGACGCGAAGGTTCTCGTCAACACGTGGGCCCGCGTTGTGGCTGAACAGGCGAAGAAGTTTCAAGACGCTGTTCAGATGCCGTCGGCAACCGCGTTGGAAGGAAGGAAGGAAGAACTCAAAGGGGAGTTGACGCAGGCGGAACTCGACAGCGAGAAGTTCTGGACGGAGAATAATACCCTCTACCTCGAAACCCGCCTGAATCAGATCTCCGGGCAGATCAATGCGTTCAGGAAGGAGCGTAATACCCTGGAAGCGGAGATTATCCTCGGCAAAGGCACCGCCGAAGCGTTGGAGAAGGAAATGGGGAGTGTTCCGGAAAAGGTTTCGCTGAACTGGAAGGCCTCTGCCGAGCTTGCCTCGATCCTTGGGGTAAAGCTAGGTCTTGGCGCCACGAAAGAAGGAACGTCGAAAGAGTCCCAAGATGCGCCCGTCACAGTTGAGGTGTTGAACGAAAGCCACTGGAAAATCGCTGAAAAACTAGCCACCAAACGTTCCGAAGTTGTCGGAAAAGAAAAGAAGATCGAGGAAATCGATCGGTTGGTCGACGCGCTCGAGAAGGAACGGCTGGAGGTCCAAGCCGAGTTCGCGATAGCGACAACGGGGAAGGTGCGAGTCGGTCGTGAGATGATCCGTCTCGAGGAAGAGTTCAGGGACATCGCAATGAAGTGCGAGTTTGCACGAGTCGCCAGCAGCCTGAATCATCCCGTGCTTCAGGTGATCTCGGAGGGCGCTGAGTGGCCGCTGCCGCGTTTCCGCCGGGCGATCCTGTTTGGGGTTCTGTCAGGCGTTCTTGGATTCCTCGCCGCGGCCTGCGGTTCCGCTACGTGGCGCATGTTTCTGAAACCGGCGCTAGGGGGGTGATCTTTGCGTGGACGGGAATCATGGCATCGCTCGAAGCCCGTCCAACGCCCCGACATTGGCCGCCGTTGCAGCAACGGCGGGGCTTTTCGCGGCGCTGATCGCCATTCCCTTCCTCGCGCTGTCTGACAAGCCGCTGTGGTACGCGCCAGCCATACCGATCTGCGCCGGTGCGGCCATGCTGTTCGTCTGGAACACTCGGCACGGGCTTTACTTCATTGCGTTCGCCATTGCGCCGCTGGGCATTGTCCAATATGAGATTGCAGGCATCACGGTGAACCTGCCGGAAGTGCTTATTCTCGCCCTGTTCGCCAAAGAAGCGCTTCGTTTTGCCATACATAAAGAACGCCCCGTCGATTTCTTTCCAAAGTGGTCTCTTCCAGCTTTTGCGCTGGCATCCGTGTTGGGTATCCTCACGGGTCTGCTTCGGGGAAACTACTTTGTCGGCGTGCTCCAAGACTTCCGGCAGTATTCGGAATACATACTTCTGTACCTTTTGATACTGCATCGGGTGAACGGCCGTCGTCAGATTGTGCTGACGCTTTTCTTTTTCATGCTGGGGATGATGCTGATCGCGGTGCACGGCATTTTGCAGCACTACTTCGGGTGGGGGATTTCCGCCCATCAGATGCTCAGCGACACGGTTTATCATTCTGGCATCCGCGGTGGCTCGTTCTACGGCGCAACGCCTCTCGGCGCCTTGATGGTGCTCACACTGGGAACCGCGGCGGGTCTTGGTTTGTCGGTACGCTCACGCATCGCCAAAGCCTTCATCTTGGCGTGCGCGATCACGGCTTTGACCGCGGCTATTCTCACTTACACGCGAGCTTCGTGGATCGCAATTGCGGTCGAAATGGTCTTCATCTTCTTCAGCATCCGAAAAACGCCTTTGCTGGCCGTGACCGCCGTTGTCGTTATGCTCGTGTTATCGGTGACGATGGGCTCCATCGTGGTGCAGCGCATGGAGAAGATCGAGATATCGAAGCGGGAGCGTTCGCTTCTTGAGCGCCTCGAATACTATACGGCTGCGTGGCACATCTTCCGGGCCCATCCCCTGTTGGGTCTTGGGTGGGGCTGCTGTTTCAACGTCAACGAGATCAACCTGAACGGGCGTTACGTCCCTCTCCCGCCTCTCCTCCACAGGACGCACGAGATTGTCTCCGACGATTCGAGCGTTTCGGCCCGCTATCTGGAGACGTATAGGGCCGTAATGGCGCAATCAACGGTCCATAGCGCCTATCTTCAGATCCTGGTTCGGACGGGCCTGGTCGGAATCGTGCCCTTTCTTTGGTTCCTGGGGCAGTGGATCGGAAGGCTGCTCTCTGAGCGACGCCATGCCAAACGAGTCGAGCGTGACCACAATCTGTATATCGGCGTTGCCGCCGGCATAGTGGGTTATCTTACGCACGCTCTTGTGGAGAATTTCTTCCAGTGGCCGGTCATGGCGCAGTCTTTCTGGCTGCTTCTCGCGCTAACCACGATAATGGCCGCCCAGCTCTCACGAAACGAGTCCCTTGACCCCGCGAAGGAGCTTCCTGCTTCGCCTCAAGGAGACGTTCCGTGACCGCGCGGCGCAGCGGCGGCAAGCTCCGCGTGACTTTCTGCCACTTCACGGCGGATGTGTGCGGCGGCGCGGATTATTGCCTTTACAATATGGTCAAGTACCTTCCACGTGACCGGATCGAGCCCTCTCTCATCCTCAAGAAGGGCGACCCCATGGCGGAGACGTATCGGGCGCTCGGCCTCGACGTTGTCCAACTGCACCTTGTGCCTCCGCGCCGCGCTTTCGAGCCCGTGAAGCTTGCGCGGTACTTCGGATCATTCCTGCCCTCGGTAATCCAGGTGGCGCGTGCAATCCGACGCCTCGACGCCGAGGTTGTGCACGTAAACACGCTTTACAATCTGCAATGCGCCATCGCGGCGCGGCTTGCCGGGCGTCCCCTGGTTTGGCACATTCGCGAGATGGGTTCGGATTCCCGGCTGGCGCGCGTCATGCTGGTTTGCGTTTCTCTTTTAGCGACGCGGGCCGTTGCCATGTCGCAGGCCATCGGGGGCACCCTGGCGCGCTGCGGGGACCGACTCCGGATGATCTATGACGGCATCGACCTGTCAAGGTTTGACACACCGCCCGAGGTTGAACGCGTCCGCGCGGAACTAGGTCTCGCGCCGGATGCGCCGGCGGTCACGACGGTCGGGCGGATTGAGCCTTGGAAAGGGCAGCACGTCTTGATTGAAGCCGCGCCGCGGATACTTGAAAAGCACCCCAATGCGTGCATTCTCATTGTTGGCGGGCCGGCCGTCAACAAGCCCGAGTATGAACGCGGGTTGCGCGCTCGTTGCAGGGAACTCGGCATCGAGAACCGCGTCCTTTTCACGGGTATTCGAAAAGACATTCCAGATATCCTCGCGGCATCTTCGGTGCTCGTCCTGCCTTCGGCGATACCCGAACCCTTCGGCCTTACTGTCGTGGAGGCCATGGCGGCCGGCTGTCCAGTGGTTGCGACGGCCGTCGGCGGCCCGCTTGAAACCGTGTTGAACGGTGAGACCGGATGGCTGGCGCCGCCGAACGACCCTCAGGCCATAGCGGAACGGGTCTGCCGCGTACTCGAGCATCCCGGCGAAGCTGAAAAAATGGGTCAACGCGGGCGTGAACGCGCGCGCACCTGTTTCGCGGTGGAACGGTACGCCGACGAAATGGCCCGCCTGTTTGAGGAGGTGGCTCGAATCCCTTGAGATCTTCCGCACGCTCGATTTCCGGGAATTGCATGCTATGCGTAGGAGCGTGCCGCATGATATCATGACAGAAGAAGGTCTACCACATTCCTTAGTGCCGCAAGCATGAACCGATTGAACGAAGAACGCCAAGTCATTCTCGTCTACATCGCGACTGATCTCGTCTTGTACTGGGGAGCGTTGACGGTCGCGACGC